>Ga0075425_100000146_pt1 | contig 60457 bp, 84 predicted proteins | sample SoiMethybrSBSTD4_FD_75300 | JGI IMG/M metagenome (GOLD analysis project Ga0075425, IMG submission 75300) | Bulk soil microbial communities from a Populus tree surrounding site in Tennessee, USA - Soil MetaG P. TD hybrid SBSTD4 | ecosystem: Environmental > Terrestrial > Soil > Tree plantation... | reverse complement strand
CCGCCGCCTACGCCGCCGCCTACGCCGCCTACGCCGCCGCCTCCGCCGCCTCCGCCACCTACGCCGCCAGGGAAGATACTTACGCTAAGATGCGCTCCTACCTCCTCTCAATGGAACCTCTCCCATGACCTACCACTCCCAAGTCCTCGACTACCTCTCGACCACCTACGGCATCCACGACGCCTCAATCACTCATCGTGGCGGCTCACACCCGAAGCTTGTTTTCACTTATGCCGACAAGCGATTCAGCGCCACACTCCAACGAGACTGTCCCGACAACCTCAATCTTGTCCACATGAAGCAACAAGATTTGAGGAGGCTGCTCGGCACTCCCCCAGACCGGGCTGAAATCAGCCCGCCAGCGCAGAAAAGGAGCTTAGAACAGATGACAGCAGACCTCAGTCAAGCAGCCGCACCGCTGCAAGCCCTCAATCCCAGTCCTGCTGATACAGCAACTCTGATGGCAAAGCCGCCGTCGAAGCCATTGATGGGCAAGATGGCTCGATATAAAGACCGGGTGAAGTTTGTCGTCCCGTTGAAGGCTGCCACTGCACTCAAAGGCCGTGGCCTTCTTGTCGAGCGGCTCAGCCCTGACAGCTGGAAGCTCTGCCTCCATCCCAATCTAGCTCGCAAGGAGCCAATGATTCATTGGTACAAGAATCAGTGGCAGGTTGAGCCTAGCCGCCCCTTAGCGCTTTATGAAGACCTCCCGGTCTTTGGACCGTCGCCGGCTGAATACCTCATCGTTGACGATGAAGTTATGGTTAGGCTGCTAACAGACCAGTTGCAGCCGCTTGGGACAGGCAGAGGAGGTCATTGTCGGCCGGCACCTTCAACACCAAAACCGCCAATGGTCCAGTCCGCTCCTGTCGACGAACTCGTCGGCCTTCCGCTCGACGCCATGCACAAGTGCCTCGTCGAGATCCGGCGGATCGAGCAGCTCAGTCTCTATCGGCTCGTCAAGCTGGCGTCGAAAGACGACAGCGGCGAGCGATGGGTCTTCCGTGCCCCTCTGATCGAGTAGGAGCCCATGCAAGCTTCCAGGCCCACTCCACGCCGCCGCAAGGCTCCAGTCCAGCCAGGGGCGCGCTACAAGCGTCTCCTGGCCTACCGGGACCGTGCCCTCCATCGCATCATGGCCGCCGAGAAGAGCCTTGCTGCCATCGACAAAGAGATTGCTCGCCTCGAACGACGCTTCAAGGACCAGACCGGCGAGTGGCAGAAAGAGCGCGCCGCGATCAAAGCTGGTCGCAACGCTGCCATCAAGCAACGCAAACAAGAACTCGCCGCTGTGAAAGCCTACGCCGCTCTGACTAAAGCCGACGGAGTTTATATCCTCTGCAATGATAGGGAAGTTCAAGCCGGCTGGCATTTAGGTATAAGCTCAGGAATCATCTATCTATTTGGGAAGGGGTGGTTCCGCGCAGAGTGGATTGGAATGGGAGGAAATGGATGGGGTCTTACTACTCCCTTCGGCCGACCCGACCTACTCAATAAGGAAGCAGCAGAATGACCCCCGACGAGCTGAAATCAATCATCATCTCTGACGCCGCACCATATTTAGACCAACACCTAAGCTTTACCGCTGCCCGAGTGCTGTCTGAAGTCCAACGTACTCTCACCATCAACTTAATGGCAGGCTTCGCTTGCCAGGTACTGATTAAGTACCTCGAAGGAGAGCTGAAGCATGACTGATCTCGCCGCTGACGGCGCCCGCCCTATCCGCACAGACTGGCGCGACTTCCCCACTGAATACATCCAGGCCCTCAACGCCGCCGGGGCCGACGGCTCCGTCAAGCTTGGCCCAATGAGCTGGAATGACGCTCGGTTCGCCCAGCGTGAGTTCTACCGCCTGATCGCAGTCCTCCGGCGTATGGCACCGTCGGACGAGGAGGCAGCCCGGCTCGACAGCATCGCCCGCCGCCTCCGTGTGAGCTGCCCTCGCTGCGAAGCTGACCTCACCCGACATTGGTTCGTGCTCCAGGCGAATCCGATTGTGCAAGGGATGGAAGGACGCTGACCGTGGCAACCCTCTCTAAAACGGCGGCTCAGTATCTTAAGAGCCGCTTTACTCAAACTCCTTCAGTCATCCTCAAGAGTGAGTTTGATTACACACAGAATATCTGGGGCCAGAATCCTTACATCAATGAGCTTATCGCCGCCGGTTTTGGTTGAGCCTTACGCTTGGAGATATAATTCTCTCGGAAACCCAACCTCGACAGCTCTACGTTTAACCCAGACTGGCCGTGCTTACCTCACCTTAATTGGAGGGCTGAACTCATGAAGACCATCCCCGCTGCCCGCCGTGCTTCTGTCCACATGGCACAGGCGCTTCCCGACAACCTTCCTCGTCGGCGCTACCGCTGGGAGCCTACCCTCTGGCGCCTGTGGATGACCCTCGCCACTCTCACCATCCTCAGCGCCGTCGTGGCTGTCATCATCATCAAGGTTCTGCGGTACGGCCTATGACCTGTCCCTTCGACCGTCGGCCCTGCTGTTATCCTCGATGCGCTCTTTGCCAGGAGGAAGCCCTGATGCTCTCAGAACTCAACTACCATAAAGCAAAATCTCCTGATGACCTTGTGATGCTCTGGTATAAGCAAAACGACGCAGTTCTTAGGGAAGCCGATCAAAAAGCATTCGACCGCCTAACGCCGGAGCTACGCACCTTAGTCAATGGGAGATGAGTGCTGGGAACTTGACGCTCTCGATCCCGCGGTGCTCCGAGACCTGATCCGCGACGCGGTATGGAAGATCAGGGACGACGCGAAGTGGGATGTAGCGCTAGCCGGTGAAGTCGAGGACCTCAGGTATCTCGACTCAATCATCGAGGAGTCAGGGATATGAGCAAGCCATCTGACGAAGAGATCACTCGTCGCTGGATGAGAGCGAGGAAGTATTATCACAAGGGATCTCTGGCCAGACGATTGGCAATGCTGGACGTTGAGGAACTGGAGGCGTCTGGGGTGACCGAGGAGGACATCGACCGGCTGTTTCCATTGACGCCCATCCAGGTGTGGCTGCGGGACAGTGCCGCTGATGCTCGGCGGCATCGAGGAGCTATGGAGCAGCAGCCATGGAAGTAGCTGTTAAGGAGCAGCTTACAGCGTGGGTAGCCTACTCGACCCGCTGAACTCTAACTCCCACACTCACTGTCCTTACATTAAACTTCCGCCCTGGCAGCTTCCCCTCCCAATATCTCTTTGAAGCATGAACTCCCCCTACCTGAACCTTCCCCTCCACTCTATATATATAGAAGACCTCCCCTACATCTAAGTCAGCAAACCTGTATTTAGCTCCTCGTCCTGGGCTTGCGATGATGGCCTCTTTCCGTATTTCTGATTGTGGATAATCGATATAAGTCCGGGCCATCATTTGATCCTCTGAATACGAATCACACAGGTCTCAGGTGTTCCGTCGGCTTTTGTCCGCGCCCCATATCCGGTCTCGTGCATTGAGATTAGGAACTCTACTCCGATTTGCTTTCGCCACCAGCGGTGGAACTTCTTGATCTCCTTCAATCTCTCCTCACTCTCCTCGTAGTTCACGTCAATGAAGGCGCTCTGGCCTACTTTCGCCTTGGCGAACTTCGATAGCGGATAAGGGGCAGCTCGATAGCTCTCGGGCCAGCAATTCGGCTCGCGGCTGTGCATGGCCCTGTCGTAGAGGTCGCCGAACAGGAGAGCATCGGCGGCGGCGTCGGCATCAAGATCGGACATAGGGCGGCTCCAGACAGAGCAGCTAAGGACGATATAGCCTATAAACCGCATAGCCGCTGTAGTCAAGATAGTCGCTGCACCAGACCATTGCCTAGATGTATCGCTGAATCGTGACCCTCCAGGTGCCTTCCCAATTTACGTGCAAAGGGTGGTAGAGGTGGATATAGGTGATTATAGTGTTATGTATGTATAGATATTTATATATATATATATAATTAATAACTCACACATCATGACTAACACTACTATCTCTCCACCCGCATAAAAACTGGAGGCCCCTGGAGGGTCTCGTTTCAGGCAGATATCTATGCGGCTGCCCAAATGAATTGACACCCCCTCCCGCGCTGCCTATCCTCCCGCCATGAGCCTCCAATCCATCAAAGACCCTCGCCGCCTCGCCGCCTACCGCCAGCGCCGCAATCTCCACGCCCGCCAACTTCGCCAAGGAGCCCTCTCAATGTCCCGCCGCTGGACCCAATTCGACCCTGCCTACCAGCAAGCCCTCCTGACCTTCAAAGAGACAGGCACCTTCAAGATCGGCCCCTTCCCCCTCAAAGCTGCCCGTGCCGCCCGCTCCAAGTTCTACGCCTTCCGCCAAGCCGTCTACGCCGGCGTCAAATCCGACGCTGACTACCACCCTGTCCTCCTCGACTTGATCGACACCCTTACAAAGGTCATGGTCAGCATCGAGCCGACGGGCGACCTTGACGGCCTCTATATGCTAGAACTCTGCCAAGACCCTTGGACGGCGGCGTCGCCGCCGTCGTCAAAGCCAGAAGAGGCTGCTGCAGATGACTGCGGCATATCAGACATTCCCGAAGCCGGCGAAGACTTCTTCAGAAAGGCTAAGCTTGTGCTCCCAGGCAACCGCCGATGACTGATACCGAGAAGCTCTCTGGCGCTCAGGCGCTCAAACGGCTGATTGCGATCCGCGCCCTCTTGCCTCCAGACACTCCTTCTATCTGCATCTATCGCCGCCAACGTGACCGCAAGATCGTCCATGTCAGCCTCCAGCTTGGCGATATGACGTGGTACTACCATCGAGGCACTCTCAGCGGCAGCCGGCTCCTCTTAGTCCCGACGGCCGAATATCGCGGCGCCTATAAGTGGATAGGTTTCTCGGTAGAGCTTCTGAGGCCAACGTTCTGCGGCGAGCCTTCATTCCACGGATGACGACTCAGCTCTACGACTCAAGCCCTCTTCTCGCTCATCTCATGAAAAAGCCTTGATAAGGCCGCCGGCTTCCTCTATATTGAGCCCGTCCGTTCGATCTAGGCGGATCGTCCAGGCATTCCTCCCCTAGACTTGGGCCGTCGCGGCTTCATCCTCGGCGGCCCCTTTTTCCTCAACTCGTGCTGGAGAACTTCAATGAGCGACGCCACCACCAACACCCAGACTGGCGGCAACGGAGCCGCCGCCTCCACCTCTCGCCAGAAGCGCAAGATCGCCACTTCTCGCTACGAGGGTCACGTCGGCCGGATCGAATTCAGCTCTGACCTCGGCGGCCATGTCGTCGAGATTGACGGGACTAAGATTCATCCGTCGATCAAAGACACTGTGACTGCCTACGGTGCCGTCAACATTATGCAGACCGCCTATAACACCAGTGACGATCCAGTGGGGGCGGCGCGGGCGATGGCGCGACGGCTCCAGAGTGGCGATTGGAAGCCGGGGCTGCCCCGGCGTGAGGCCGAGCCCGATGTGCTGATGCAGGCCCTCGCCCAGCATCTCCAGAAGCCGGTCGATTGGGTCGAGACGATTTGGCTGCCGGCCTACGGCAAGAAGCACGGTCTCGACACCGGCCCGGCTAAGCGCCAGCTTCGCGCCCATAAGACCATCGCCGGCGTCATCGCGGAGATCACCGCCAAGCGCGCCGCCGAGGCCGCTGCCGCCGCCAAGCGCGCCCCTGCCGAGTCGCTTGACCTCTCAGTCTAGCCTCGCTACGCTCTGTCCTGTGTGCTGACGACGACTCTCCCCGGCTGGTTGAGCCCTCTGCTCCCGCCGGGGATTTTTTCTGCCTCCCCCCACATTTCTGTCTTGCATCCTGCTAGACCGTGCTCTAGGCTCTCTGCCGATGACAACTGAACAGAGAGAGCCCAGCGCCGTCGGTCGACTGATCCTCGATGCCCTGCACCGCCACAGCCTCTCCAGGCCCGCCGTAGCAGCTGCTCTAGGCATCAATCGCCGGTTCATGTGGGAAATCATCTGGGGCTACCGTCCGGTCCCTGCTGCACGCCTACAGCGGCTTTCTGAGGCCCTCCAGCTTACTAGGGAAGAGCAGGATGCCCTCAACGCCGCCCACATCTCCGACCGCCTCCACCGATCAGGCCGATTCCGGGCTTCGCCCGGAAAGCTACTGCCTCCCCATTCAGAATCGCAGGGTAAGCCGGCACCACTACAAGGACGCTTGTAGGAACCCCTGCGAAGCGCTAGGTCGCCCCTTGAGGACGTTAAAGCGCCTAGCTGCGAGTGAGGGCCAGCACTCTGATTCAGTGCTGGCCCCATTTGCCGGAGCTGTCCGATGAAGCTGAATTCAATCGAGGTAGCAGGCAGGATCCGCGACCTCCTGCTTAACCAGGACCGCCGCTACCTCACCAGCGACCAGCTCACCCAAGACTTACGGTTGAGGGTTCTCGAAGGCGAAGAGATCGACGCCGAGGAGATGCTCCTCATCGTCAACGACATCCGCCGAGACCGCCGTGCCGCCGCCCGAACACCAGCAGCCACTCCTGTCCGGCGAAGCCGGACTGAAGCTCGCCCGGTCACGACTGAAGACCTTCGCGCGATCTTAGACCAGGACGACCTGTGATGATGCCCTGTTGTCACCCTAAAGGTCATCGCTGGCTCACCATAGCGCAGTTCTTTAGAAGCAGCAGGGTCGATCAAGTCTGCACCCGTTGTCATATATTCAGCAGCTATTGTGACGGCCATAGGTGGGCTCTCCTGCCGGCCTCTGTTGGCGGAGCAAAGCGACGGGGGTGGAACCACCGTCGGGGAAGCAGCCAGTGACCGAAACCTCTGTTCTTCCTGACTTCCCCGAAGTCTGGGATTCTAGTATGAGGAGCGCCTTCGTAGCTTGCCCTCGTCAGTGGTTCTTCGGCACCCTGCTCAGCCTCCGTAAGTCTTCTACCTCCATCCATCTTCATTTTGGAGGGGCTATTGCTCGCGGTCTTGAAGTGACCCGCAAAGCCTTCTGGCAGGATGGACTCACCGAAGTTCAGTCTGTCGCCGCCGGCCTCCACGCCGTAATTACGGCGTGGGGCGACTGGGAGCCGCCAGAAGAAATCCTGAATTCTAGAGCGAGCGTCAAGACGCTCGACGCTGCCCTCGACGCTCTTTACAGCTACTTCGAGAACTTCCCCCTAAGCTCCGACCAACTCAGTCCTCTCATAATCGACGGCGAGCCGATGGTTGAGAAGACCTTCGCCCTACCTGTCCCCGACACTAAGCATCCTGTCACTGGACAGCCGATCATCTACGCCGGCCGCTTCGACATGCTGGCTTCATTTAATGATGCTATCTTCGTCGTAGACGAGAAGACCACGATGGCACTAGGAGCGACTTGGCGCAGTAACTGGCCTCTTCGTGGACAGCTGACAGGATATTGCTGGGGCGGACGTAGCTTCGGCCTCAACGTGACCGGCTGTGTCATCCGGGGCATCGGAGTGCTGAAAGGCTCAATCCAATTCGAGCAAGCCATCCTCACCCGTCCTGACTGGCTTGTCGACAACTGGCTCGCCCAGCTCGCTAAGGACATCAATCGGGCCACTGATATGTGGCTAGAAGCCAGAGACAGGTTCGCCGCCGAGCCTTACAAAGCCTTCGATCAAGCCTTTGACCAAGCCTGTTCTGCCTATGGAGGCTGTGGCTTCACCGGACTCTGTGAGAGTGAGCATCCTGAGAATTGGTATGATAGCTTCCAGGTAGTTAGATGGGACCCTCTCCGGCGGGAGGTGGACGCATGAGTGAGATCGTGCTGTCAGAGGAAGCTGTATGGTGTCTTCGTCGATACTGCCTCGACCGAGAGACGGGGCAACTGACCAGCAATTTCTCGCCCCGTTTCTCGCGCCGGGAGGCTTGATCGGTGGTCAATCATCCCAACCGCAGCAAGCGGTGGACCCGCGACGGCGATTTGCACGTCATGACCGGGACGCTCGGCAGATACGAAATCACCGAATGGGTTCTGCGCAACGGCAGCAATTTCGTCGTCGTAATTGATAAATCGTTCGGCAAAGGCGACGGCTTTAACCACAAGACCGTTGGCGAGTATAGCAGCCTTGATGATGCCAAGCTGGCCGCTGTTGCTCGGGATCAGCGGAAGTGCCGCCGCACCGACCTACGACGGCCTCTATTCGGGCAGTTGGCAGCACGCTAACTGTAGTTCTCATGGGTGAAAACCGGATAAGCATGCTAGTGACCTCGACGATCTTATCAAAGAACAACAGGAGAGAGTGCTGTGACTCTTGCTGCCATCGAATCCTTGCCTTTAGTCCTCTCTCGGACGAACACGCTCCTGATGGGGCCAGTCGCGACAGGCAAGACGACTGCCCTCCGCACCTTGCTGAAGTCCTATCCTGACCCAGTGGGGTCAGGCCGCCTCCTCAAAGGCGTTGGCCGCACCGTCCTCGTCGTCAGCCTAGAGCCCGGCTTCGAGGATAGCCTTGGCGACTGCACCTGTGAGCAGGGCCTTCATGTCCACTACATCGCTCCGCTCGATGTAGATTGGGACACCCTCATCGACCAAGCCGAGCGTGTCCAGCTAGCCACAGACATCCAGAAGATCACCGACCCGAACAAGCGAGATTATACTCAGTTCCTAGACACCTACAATTGTCTGGCGAACTTCAAGTGTGACCGTTGCGGAGAAGTATTCGGCCCGGTGGACAAGCTTGATGAAAGCTTTGCTGTCGCAGTCGACGGGCTCACTGGGCTCACTCGGGCTGCAATGCAATTCAGCTTCGGCCTCAAGCCTTGCAAGACTTGGCCCGAATACGACGCAGTAGGGCAACTGATTGAAAACATGCTGAGGAAGTGCATCAGCATCCGAGCGAGCTTCGTCCTGATCGCCCATATCGACCGGGAGCCTGACCCACTCGGTGGCCTCAAGCTCACTATGCACACCGTCGGGAATAAACTCGCCCCCCGTCTCACTAAAGACCTCTTCAGCGAGATTGTCTACACCCGCCGGGACGACCGAAATCGGTTCTGGTGGAGCACCGTCGAGAACAACATGGACCTCAAAGCGAGGAAGCTGCCCTTCAGTGAGGCGATTGAGCCAAGCTTCGAGCAAATCCTTGGTAGCGGCCCCTGACGGCAACCGCTGCTTTCTGTCTGCCGTCATTCACATACTAGGAGTCCTCAACAATGCAATCAGCAACCTCAGCCTTTGACCCGTCGGCCCTCCTCGAAACTGAGACCGACGGCGACTTCAACACCCGCCTCATCCCGATCCCAGAGGGGGAGTTCTCCGCCCACATCAAGGAGGGCGGCATCAGCATGAGAGGGGGCATCGACAAGAACGGCAATCGTTGGACTGCCGCCGACGTGCTCTTCGTGATCGACGACGAGAACGTCAAAGCGTCGACCTCCCTCAAGGAGCCGGTCGCCAAGCTCGGGCTCTTCCTGGAGACCGACGCCAGCGGCCAGCGCCTGCTGACGAAGGACGACAACCCGAATGCAAATGTGAAGCTCGGCAAGCTGAAGGAGGCCGTCGGCATCAAGCCGGGCCGGAAGTTCAGCCTGCGCCACCTCGAAGGTCTGTCTTGCTTCGTTCGCATCAAGCAGCGCACTGACCCGAACGACATCGAGACGATCTACAGCGACGTGGTTGCTGTAAGCGCTCGACCGACCACCGCCGGAAGCCGGCGGGCCGCCTAGCCGGGGCGCTTCCCCCCTGCGATCTCGGCCAGCAGCAAAGAGGGCAGAGCATTCGGAGCCGTCACCGACGGGCGGCTCCCCCACTGTAGCTTAGCTTTGCGCAAGGTCTCGGCAGCCCCTCTTGCTGAACTTCAAGTGAACATTTCTAGGGAAGATGCGTCTCATGGACTCACCTAAAATGAGCAGATACTATTATGAGACTGCTGAGGAACGCCAGACTAGACTAGAGCCGCCTCCTAGAGGAGCTTTCGTCAGTGATGATTTTGATCCTCCGCCATTTCCATTCTTCACCCATCGCACGCTCGCTGAAGCTTGGCGGAGTAAATTCTACGACTTGAAATGGAGACGATCCCAGTGAACGAACAGGTCAGAGCCCACCTTGGGAAAATCAAGCTCCAGCTCGTCAAATGGTTGGCTTCGGCTGACCTTCCGACGGCGGCTGAAGTCGAGACCACTCAGCGTGACCTCAACCTCCTGCTCTACATCATCCGGGGCAACCAGGGCTGGGCGCCGTCGGCTTCGCCTGTGATCGGCTCTCCTATCTGCTCAGAGCCCGGCTGCAAAGCTGGCTGGCGAGAGGGTCTCATCAACTATGCTCAGCCTGAGAACGATCCGGTCTGGTATTGCATCAAGCATGGCAGGCTGCCCACTGTCGCTACGATGAACGACAAAGGCGAGTTGCAGAGTGGAGGCGGGCACAGGCCACCGGGCTCCCCTCCCGAGCTGAAGTCGCTCCACGCCCGAGCCGTCGAGATGGTAGGCCGCTGGACCGCCTTCGAGAAGACCCTCGCCGACCGCCTCAAGGCTGAGGGCGAGAACCACCACTTCGACTGGAGGGAGCAGTGACAGGGGCAGACATCAACGGCATCCCTTTGGGGCGCCCCTTGGTCGGTAGTTTGTATGCGCTACCGTTGGCCGCGTGCTGAAAGGCCGACTAGCCCATTACTGTATGGATTGGGACGGCCTACCAATAGAGGAAGGTGACGAAGAGATGCAGCATTGCACCTGTGAATTTGACCCACAATCATTCGGGAATTGGAGCGCTTAGGTGAGACTGATTCAGTCCGGCTCTCCTTCAGCCCGAGTCATGCTTATAGGCGAGGCCCCCGGCGCTGATGAAGATCGCATCGGAAAGCCTTTCGTCGGTATGTCTGGGCATGAACTGGACAGCGAGCTTCAAGCTGCCGGCTGGAACCGGGCCGACCTATTCTTGACCAACGTAGTGCATCAACGTCCGCCAGGGAATGAAATTGATGCTTTCTTTGCAAAGAAGTCTATGGCTAAGAAGGCCCCTGTTCTCGATGGCACTCCAGCTGACCAACTACTCACCGCTGCTGGAATGGCTAATCTTGGCGTTGATAGTCCTGTCTCTCTCGGCGGGCGCTATCCTCGCCCTCCAGTGGTGCAGGGGTTAGTTCAGCTTCAACATGACATCGACCGCCTCCAGCCCACCCTCATCATTGCTCTAGGCAACACCGCCCTCTGGGCTCTGACCGGCCTCACTGGCATACTGAAGTGGCGGGGCTCAATCCTACCCGCCAGCGGCGGGCCAGTCGACGGCCACAACATCAAGCTCATCCCTACCCTCCACCCCGCTGCCGTCCTCCGAGAATACGTCTTCCGGGCCATCGTCATCCAAGACCTCCGCCGGGCGAAGCGAGAGAGTGCCTACCCCGAGATCAGGCGCCCAGCATGGAACTTCACCATCCCAACGACAGTGAAACAAGTCGAAACATGGCTTGAAGATCATGTCTGGCAGCAGGCGAACGAAGTGAGCCCATCGAATCGTTCTTTAGTCGCAGATGTGGAGAACTTCTATGAAACCGATCGAGTCCACAACGGTCGAGTTATCTGCCTTGGGTTTGCAGCCTCGCATCATCAAGCGATGTGTATCCCATTTGTTCGGAGAACCGGAGACAATCCACATTATTGGAAATCTGCGGATGACGAAACAGCAGTTTTGGCTTTTTGCCGCCGTGCTCTTACTGAGCGCCCCATTATCTTTCATAATGGGTTACATGATTGCCAAATTATAGCGAAGAACTGGGGCTTCCTGCCAAGATTCGAGCATGACACTATAGTCAAGCAGCATGTCGCTTTCCCTGGAATGCTCGGCGGCAAACTTGATCCAGTGACCGGCCACGCCAGCAAGAAGGGCTCCTCTCTGAGTCTAGCCTTCTGCTCCAGCATGTATTGCCTCTACCACCGCTATTGGAAGGACGACGGCAAAGGTTGGGACTCTTCAATCAACGACGAAGCAACTTATTTTTCCTACAATATGGAGGATTGTGTTCGCACTTACGAAGTCAGCGACGAGCTTGACATTATTCTGAAGAGCCAGAAGCTCTGGGACCAATATCTCTTCGAGATGGAGCTGTTCGAGCCGGTCTTCAGCATGATGTTTCGAGGTGTGAACCATGACACAGCCCTACGGGCTGAATTTGCTAAGCAGCTTCGAGCAGATGCTAAGCATCTGCAAGCCTGGATCAACACCGCCGTCGGGCATGACTTGAATGTGAAGTCCTTCCCTCAAATGCGAGACCTTTTCTACAAAGACTTCCAGCTCCCGCCGGTCCTTCACCGGAAGAGCCACTCACCAACTCTGGACGATAAAGCTCTTGACACGCTTCTGAAGAGGAAGCCTGTCCTCCGCCCTCTGATAGAGCGCATCCAGGCTCTCCGCTCTATTGACACCTTTGAGGAGAACTATGTTGACTCTCTTCTCTCTCGCGACGGCCGGATGCGGTATGCTTTTGGGGTGGCCGGAATTGAGACCTTCCGATTCAACTCGAATTCAACCGCCTTTGCTGAAGGCCGCTCCATGCAAAACATTCCCAGGGACCCAGACTGAAGCTGAGCTGGAGTCGAGCGAAGCGAGACCGACGGGCTCTGAAGCCAGCCCAGCCGTCCCTGATCCCTCCGACCCACATGAACGGAAGGATTGCCTCCACTGCTCCATCAACGAGCTGCTTCAGCTCTCCGGCCGAGAAGCGCACGAAGAGCTGGTCGACCTCCTACAGTGCGCCGGCGAACGTCTCGCCGTCATGACACTCCAGGGCGCCGACAAGCATGACATCCTTGGCCAATCCGTCAGTGCCCTCGACCATGCTGTGAGTTATACAGTCATGAGACATGCGAAGAGGCATGGAGGAAGCTGATGCCTCCAATCCCTGAACTCCCCGCTATCCGTCGGCTCTACCGGCCCGACGAGAACTTCGTTCTCGTAGATGCTGACTTCGAGCGGGCCGATGCCCAATTCGTTGCCTGGGAGAGCGATGAGCCTGAGCTGAAGCAGATATTCCAATCTGGCCTCGACATCTACACCGACGAGGCCAAATGGCTCTATCAAGTCGATCAGATCAAGCCTGACCAACGTCAACGGCTCAAGTCAGTCGTCCACGCCGCCGACTATGCTGCCAAAGCCCGAACCCTTGCTTCGACCGCCGGCTGCACCGTCGCTCGAATGGAGCAATGGCTCGACGAACGTTGGATCGGCCGCCACCGTGGCCTAGGCCGCTGGCACAACCGAATCAAGCACCAGCTCCAGCTTAGCCGCACCGTCTACAATCCGTGGGGCTTCCGACGATTTTACTTCGACCGGCTTGACAACATCTTGCCTCAAGCGCTAGCTTGGATCGCGCAGAGCGGCGTCGCCATCACAATCAACAAGGCCATGCTTCGGATATACAGAGAGCTTCCAGAAGCCCAGCTCCTCCTCCAAATTCACGACAGCCTCCTTATGCAAGTGCCCGCCGATCTCTGTCCTGCAATCTTCCCCGTCATAATGGAAAAGATGCGGATCGTCGTACCTTATAAAGACCCGCTCATCATTCCGGTGAGCCTCAAATACAGTAGAACGAGCTGGGGGGAAATGCAGAAATGGAGTCCTGGAGAGGAAATGAAAGATGCCGCGTGAGCTGACTGATATCACAGGCGAGCTAGTCCCGCCCTTCGAGACCGCCGCTGCCTATCGCTTCTACGACGGTGCCAAGACCGTCTGGCTGCCAAAGAGCCAAGTCGAATGGGATGAATATACTTCCACGATGACGATGCCGCTGTGGCTGGCACAGGAAAAGGAATTGATTTGATGGATTCATTTGAAGTTTATGAGAAGCTTGAACGACTCCATCGAGATGTTTCAATAGTCACAAGTTATCATGATAGATATGTAGGGATAATCCTTCAGGGCATCCTGAACGTCCTTGCCGCCCTCAACCAACGCATAGCCCATTGTCCTCTCTGCTCTCTCCGAAACAGCCTGCCGTTAGAGGTTAATGATGCCAAAGATTGAGCCCACAGAGGAACAATCTGAGGCGATAGAGGCGATCAAGGAGTGGTTCAAGCACTTTGCGCCCAATTGTATCACAGTTACAGCTGGAAAGGTTGCTGTAGATGGACAGGAATTTCTGCTCGACGGCGGCGCCGGGACCGGCAAGACCACTATTGCCGCTCTTGCAGCTGAAGCTGTCAGCGCCAAGCATGTCGTCTATGGAGCCTACACCGCTAAAGCTGCCCGAGTTATGCAGTCGAAGGGAATGGAGGGAGCCTCTACACTGCACTCCCTAATCTATCGGGCGCAGACCGACAAGAACGGCCGGCTCGTCGGCTGGACCCGAGATGGCGTGAACAGCCCCTGCACGAAGGCTGACTTGATCGTTGTCGACGAGGTGAGCATGGTCAGCGACGACCTTGCCGACGACCTCCGCAGCTTCGAGAAGCCGATCCTAGTGCTGGGAGATGTGGGAGGGCAGCTGCCGCCGATTGAGGGCACTGGGGCGTTCGCCCGACAGCGGCCCGACTTCACCCTCAGAGAGGTTCACAGGACGGTCGCTGGGAGCCCAATCCTGCGCCTTGCATGGCAAGCCCGCCGAGCCGGCCGCCTTACCCCAGGCGGCCCTCCAGAAGCCCGCGTCGCCCCTCTGAACGCCGACGCATGGCCCATCATCCTCAATCGCGACTTCCAGGTCATCTGCGGCAAGAACACTACCCGCCGCACCGTCACGCGCAGGGCGCGTGAAGCCTTCGGCTTCAGCGGCCCTCTGCCCTGCCCCGGCGAGCCCCTCCTCTGTTGCCGAAACAACTACGACCAGGGCCTCATCAACGGCGACATTGCCGTCCTGTGGCGCATCACAGAAAACGCCCCTGACGACGACTACTTCACCGCCGACCTTCTCATAGAAGGTGAGACTAGAACTGGAGTTAGAATCAGCAAAGGCTATTTTATCTCTGAGACCATCACTAGGACCCATACTGATAATGTTTACAGAGGTAGGGAAGCTCTCTTCGACTATGCTTATGCAATAACAGCTCATAAAGCGCAGGGCAGTGAATGGGCTAATGTTGTTGTGATCGACGACCAGTTCGCTCAATGGGACAAAGACCTTCGCCGACGGTGGCTCTATACCGCCATCACTCGGGCTCGTGAGAGCGTGACAGTCTTTCAAACAGGATGACAAATCAATGGACGCACACCACATCTGCAAGACCGCTTCTGAACTCGTCGGCAGCGACCGCCAAGTCACGCATGGCGACAAGACGATCAACTTCCAGAACACGGCTGAAATTTGGAACGCGATCCTGAATGCAAAAGCACGCAAATTTAATCAAGCTCCAGTGTTGTTTCTAGATGCGCTCGATGTCGCCAACATGCTCGAAGCTTTCAAGATCGCCCGCCGTTATAGCGGCTCCCACAACCTGGATGACTACATCGACGGGGCTGGATATGCAGGATGCGCCGGAGAAGTCGCAGAGCGAATGGCAGAAGTATCGCGCAGAGCAGGAGAGAAAGCGTCGGCTAGACCCGACGGTCAGAGCATCGGAGTCACAGGCTCAACACAGAAGACGGACTTCACCAGTCTACCCCGCTCTTAATGCAGCCTACATGCGTCGCTATCGGAGACGACGTGCCTCTACAGGAGTAAATATAGAGATTGGCCTTGGGCTTCTTCAGTCGACGAGAAGCTCCTGAAGTCAATGAAAGCGCTCCGGGGTTACTGATGGCTCGGTGGTATTCTGACTGGATCGAAGCCTACGTTGCTCTGTTCGACGGCCGGACAGAAGCGCCCACTCGTCTACATCGTTGGACGGCAGTCTCAGTCTTAGCGGGCGCCCTGACCCGTCGGGTCTGGATCGACGAGATCACCTTCCGTTTCTACTCCAACTTCTACATCGTCTTCGTCGCTCCTCCTGGAATTTCCACCAAGTCCACTGCAATCACCCTCGGCATCAACCTCCTCCGAGAGCTTGACCATATCTATCTCGCCGCTGACAACACCACCTACCCGGCTTTCGTCCGGGATCTTGCTCGTCGGTCGACTGACCTTAAGGAGACCGTCGAGGAGGACAGCCGGGACGACCTCTGGATTAGGCAATGTGCGATCACGGCGGCGCTGAGTGAATTAGGTACTTTCTTCAAGGTCGAGGATGAGGATATGGTCAATGGTCTCACTGACTTGTGGGACTGCCGCCCGATCATGGTCAAGGACACGAAGACCTCCGGGACAGATATAGTAGAGCACCCCTTCGTCAATCTCATCGCTGGGACGACGCCGGATTGGGTCCGAGATAAGCTCAAGGCGCAGATCGGTGGGTGGGGCCTTAGCTCTCGGATCATCTTTGTCTACACCGACAAAAAAGCCCGCCGGGTCGCTCGGCCATCGAAGCTCTGGGCCGCCGGCGAGTTCGATTCCTCCACCCGCAAGCTTGTGGAAGACCTTCGGCAAATAGCTGAATTGAGTGGGCCATTCAGCTTCTCGCCGGCCGCCGACACCTTTGCTGACTCCTGGTATGAACAGGTCTCTCAGCAGACTGAAGCCCATGCCGCCCGAGAAGAGCCCGATCCCTGGATCGGATACTTCCTCGCTAGGAAGCAAGCTCATGTCCACAAGCTCGCCATGATCTTGAGCGTGGCCCGAAGTGATAGCCTTGTGATCGAAGAAGTCGATCTCCGCGACGCAGTCGCGTGGGTCGAAGAAGCGGAAGCTGAGATACCGCAAATCTTCGCTCTTAGGCTTTCCCCTTCACCGTTGGCCCGAGTGGAGCGAGACTTGATCGCCCGAGTCGTGTCTGATCTCAGCTCAGCTCCCGGCTTCGCCCTGCCCCGACTCGACATCTTCACCCGAATGAATCGCTTCGTCGACAGCTCAACTGCTACCAGAATGCTTGATAATGCCGTCGGGCGGGGCGCCTTCAAACAAGAAGTCCGCCAGCGGGTGATCTACCTGAAGCTTCCAATGATGGCAGGAGATGAGTGAATGCTGATAGACGAACAAACTCGGGTCCAGCTTCTGCTGAGAGAGCCGAGCCCTGACTTTATTGAAGAGGTCAGGTTCGCTACAACCGTTGATGGCTTCCCGATCACGACAGAAGAGGCTAAAGCTGTCCTCGTGATTGTCGCAGATCGTCTACAAGCCGTCAATGAAGGGCTCCCATATGAACAGCAATGACGAGTGGTATTATCCAAGATGGGGAAATGGACGGTGGCGTGTACGCCGTCGGTCTGCTATGAAGAAGGATGAACAGCAGCGACCGGATTGCCCTGATTCTGAAGCGGTCGGACCTCGCCCGGTTGTTCCCGGAGCGGCTGCGCCGCTTGATGCCTCCACTCTCCCCACCAAAGGATGACAAGAATGCCAGCCAGCAGCAGCCGTCCTGATGACGACCTCGACCTTGACCTAAAGCCTGGGCCACTAGTGCAATTGCCTGTGGCTCATACCGTCAATGACGACGCGGTGCGGCTGTGGATGATCGACCAGACCTTTCAGCACCTTACTCGGCAGACCGGGATGCTCGGCCTTGGCGCCAACGCTGTGAGCCAATCTCTTCGAGCCGAGAGGGAAGAGATCGTCGAGCGCCTGAAAGCCCTCGGCCCGCAGTTCGATGAAGAACCCGCTCGCCGGCGGGCTTAAGTTGCACATTGCCAAACTAAGATCAGCGGGCAGTCTCGACGGTCGGCCGGTGCTGAACACCCCTGCAAGGTCGCCAGCCCTAAGAAAGCTAAGACACCCCACCTTAGTCCAATCCCTGCGGTCATATGCTCCTCCGCCGTCGTCAGGTCGAGACTTGTTCGCCCAAAGGACGACAAATCTATGGGCTTATTGGCTCAAATACTCCGTCACAAGGAGGAAGCCCTTTGCGCCAGCACCTCCAGCAGCAGTGCTAGCGCTACCGCTCACTATGCCGCCGTTGCCCCCTGCGCCGAACGCCCCAGCCGCAGCTGCACTTCCATCCTGCGCTCCTCCTGCGACACCTGTACCAGCAACAGTTGCCCCACCCCAAAGCGTGCTCCCGCCTTGCGCCTGCGGGATCGTAATAGTGGTAATTGCTGCACCTAGGCCGCTTCGCCCGGATTGGCCGGTTCCTGTCACATCTCCCGTTCCAGCAATCCCTCCTGCGCCACCAGCCCCAGCAGAATTGGCTGCTGCTCCACCGCCTGCGGCTCCACCTTTACAGACTAGCAGCGTCCCAAGGCTCACATCTCCTCCAGCGGTCCCAGCATTATTCCCTGTCGCCGCACCGGCCGATGCGGTCGGGATGGTGATAGCCTGACTCGCTCCTATTTGCGCAGCGGTCAACCGAACCTTCGAATAGGAACCAGCCCCGCCGCCCCCGCCGCCACTGCCTCCAGTCGCCGACCCTGCGGACCCACCACCACCGCCGCCGCCGCCAACGCACTCGCCTATAGCATAAAGAATGCCTGTAGCTGGCGTATAAGTACCCGTAGCCGTAAAGGTTTGGTGGCTAACTTTAGCAACTGGCGTAGTGACAAGCATTGCGTTTGGGAGGGTGCCGGCACCTGCTGCCGTGCCGGTAATAGTCGGCGATGCAATGCTCGGCGAAGTAGCCCGGACATACCCACTACCTGCCGTTCCAGTTGGAGCGGTGCCATTGTCGTAAATTGCACCTTGGCTGTTGAGTGTTCCTACGCCTTTCGCAGCACCTGTTGGAGCGCCGAACTGCACGCCACCATTGAAGATGGCTTGCGATGCACCACCACCATAAACGATTACTGCATTTGCGCCAGACATCACATAGAGAGTGTTGTCCGACACATCACCACCTACGATGCCAATGATGTTGGCGAATGTGCAATCGTTGTTAAGTGCAAAGCAATTATAGGTACTTCCCGGCCAGCCTGATTGTTTCGCGACTGCGATCTTTGAAGCGCCAGAGTTAAGAGAGAATGACGTAGCAAATGTAGGCGAAGTATCTACAACAAATTTCGTTCCTGTGCCTGTCTGCGATGCAATCGCTGTTGCGTTGCCGCTCGATGTAATAGGACCAGTCAGATTTGCATTTGTCGTCACATTCCCAGCAGTAAGTCCTGCTGCCGTTCCAGTCGCATTTGTCGCGACTAAAGTAGATGGTGTGCCGAGGTTGGGAGTTACTAAGACGGGTGAAGTCGCCCGGACATAGCCGGTGCCAGCTGTTCCTGTCGGCGCGGTGCCGTTATCTTGAAGATCACTGGCAAGATTCAATTTACCTACGCCAGGGTCACCACCAGTCGGTACACCGATCTGAACACCGAGCCTCACTCGTAAGCGCTGAGTACTGCTTGTACAAGCCGTTAACGACCCGACTGCATCAAGATACCAACCAGTATTAGCGTCGGATGAATAGGTATAAGTTGGCACTCCGCAGGCACCATTCGGCAGAATAAGCTGGTTAGATGACAGAGCTGGTGTACTATTGAGGGTGTTCCCAAATACGACTGTTGATGAGCCGCTAAGGTTAAGTGCTCCCCCAGTGACAAAGTTTCCGCCGAGTGTGATTGTAGAGGTGCCGTTGTTGATGCCGGTGCCGCCATTGCCTGGAGCAACAACACCGACGATTGAAGCAGCCGTCGGTGGCCCACTCACTACTTGTGCCTTCACGCAAGTAAGTGGCAGCAGCATCACAACGGCGACTCTCACTAGGAGCTGAAACATCGGCGCCTCCTTCTGAATGTGCTCTCTTCGCCATAGGCGAAGACTGATAGCCCTACTTCGGCCTTCGCCTATACGGTTTCGGGTCGAAGTAAGTCGCTAAGGCATACTAAGGCCGTTCCGTCATGGCCCAGTGGCTCCCTTCGATGCCCGCTTCCAGCTTCTTCCCCAAGGCCGGATAGCTCGATGAGACAGACTACCGTCCTCATATCGAGCCATCTTTGACTGCCACGTTCCATCTTTGAGGAACATGATATAACCGCCGGGCCGAAGTGCCGGGCACGGTGCAGTCAGCAGCGACCTGAAATCGAACGGCCTCAGTGCGCTAGGCTCGTAGTAAGTCGGCAGGACGAAGTTGCTGACGAGGACGCCGTTCTTGATGTAGCCATCCCCATCGGCTTCGACGGCGTCGCACACCTCTACGATATAAGCGGCGCCGTCGATTGTTGGCCCCATCCTTGTCGTCTGAGGGTCAGCCAGCATCTCCAACAGCTCATGGCTGATCGTGACGCTAATTGACGCACCGTAGCGGAGGTCCTCTTCGACGAAGATTTTCGCCTCTGGAGTGCCGGTATCGTCTTCATGGTAGCCGAGGGCGCCGGCGTCATCGCTGTTGTTGAGGAGCCAGCACTTCCAGTGCGTTGGGTCAGGCTGCTGCCGACGGCCGACAAAGTGGAGGACAATGCTCTCCTCGCCAAGGCCCCACGCCGGCGCAAAGTCCTCGGTGATCTGAGCCTGAAGTCCTGCCAGGATGCTCTGGAATCGAGCGTCCCGGATTCGAGCTGTGCGATTGATGAGGGCGATGTTAATCATTTTCAGTTGCTTTCGCTGTTCACGTCGTGTACTGTCTCGTGATGCAAGAGGAATGGCGCAGCATACCAAATTGGCCCTATGAAGTCAGCAATCACGGGCATGGCATCGTTGCTCGTGTCACCGCTGAGCGCTTCGGCGTTCACGTTGGAACAATTCACGCCATCGTTCAAGGTAGAACTAGGCTCCTATTGGAGCACCCGCTAGAACCAGAACCGATGGAAGAGCTGTGATAATTCCAGCTGTGCTGTTAATAGCTTGGTTAGTATCGTGGATTTTAGCGATGCAGGCTGCTTCCAGCGTCTTCACGGCCCAGTTGAACTGCGCGCTTCCAGGCTGATAGAGCGAGGCGATCTCGGCTACGCTGAAGGCGCCGACGGTCTTGCCGGCGGTGACAGCGGCGACCTTCTGGATCGCGGCGGCCACGGTAGCTGCGCCGTCGGCACAAGTCGCGCCATCGGTGTCTGGCGGCGTCGCAGCCAAGGCAATCGCTTTCTGCTGAGCCAAGTCCGCCACCAGAGTATTGCCGAGCTGGGTCAAGACCGTCGTGATCCGGCTCGACTCAGACTGACCGACGCCGCCGCATCCTTGTAGCAGCAATAAGACCAGCCCGGCCCCGACGATAAACTTCTTCATAATTCTATCCTCCGTAGATCAGTTGCCAAAGAAACCAGGGCCAAATCAGAGTGCGGCCTGGACCGTAGATGAAGAGGCTGACAACAGCAACAGTAATGACAACAGTGGTCAGCTTGTTGAGGGCCTCTTGCATTATAAGGTGGCCCGCCATGCCTGGAGGGCAGCGGTGGTCTGAGGGCCGAAGTCGCCGTCGATTGCGCCATGATAGAGGCCCAGTGTCTGGAGGGCGGTTTGAAGCTCTCGGATGGCGGTGGGGATGGCGGCGTCGACAGGGGGCGGCGTCGATGGGGTGGCTGGGTCGAGGGCGGCCATTGCCTGCCGGGCGTAGGTAAGCCGGTCGAGGTAGCCAGGGAGATGGCCTGGAGAGGTGCCGGCGGGCGCCTCATCATAAATCCCGAAGGCCAGCACGGCCTGCTCCAACGTCGTCGCGGCCCGGAGCCGGGTGACGACGAAGGCGAAGCTGCCTTGCAGCTCCACCAGGATGAAGCCGTAGTTCGCCTGATCCCCTGAGAGATCGAAGCCCTTGGCGGCTGCCCACGCCTCCATTGCGCGCCGCCGAGGTCCTGTCGCCTGCTCCCACCCCCACCCACCTTTCCCTGAGATCGGGTGCTGCTCCTGCATAATCTTGAGCCCACCGCTCTCGAATCCCAGATTCCCAACAATCCCACCTCCCCTGAACGTTGCCCCAAGCTGGAGGTCTTCCGTAAACCGCTGTACCAGCCACGCCCCCCGTACAGCAAAGCTGTGTGAAGCATCCGGCATATCAAACGGCCTGTCGCTCATGTCACCACCGCCTTATCCGCAATATTCCCCGGCTCTTTAATCCGGCTCTTATCTAACAGAATTCGGCCGCTCCCGCTACATTTCTCACAGAGGTCGAACATCTTCAGGTCCGACGGGTCAGGCTCTCCATTGGCCATCTTCCGCTTAACATGGAGGATGATGCCCTCTCCAATGCAAGCCTGACAGTGCTCTTTGAGCGGCTCGGCCATCAATTCAGCCGGACTGAGAGATGCTCAATCGCGTAGACTATGACTCCAGCCATCGCTGTCACCACAGCTCCAGCAAAGGCTCCCACCTTCACTATCGCCTTCCACCCACCTTCTACTCTTGCCTTCACCAAGAGGAGTTCTTCGACTGTCGTAGTGAGCTTAGCGATCTGAGAGTTCGTAGTGCTTTGAGCTGAGATTAGAGTGCCGAGGTTCGCCGCGCAGAGCTTCTCGGCAGCGACGAACTCCTGCATCCGATTATTGATCTCATGGTGAGTGGCTCGGATGACAACGGAATCCTCCTTGAGCCCATCGACCTTCGTCTCAACAACAGCAAGCCTCTCCGCTAGCGCCACCACCGTCCGTCCATTTGGACGGACTTGAACCTCATTGTCTTCATCCGGCATCGACACTGCTAGGCACCTCCATGACACTGATAAGCCACCAGTGCATTATTCGGCATCGCAATATTTGAGGCGGCGGTGGCTGAGGTGTTCGAGCTTGCGCTCGTGCTGAGATAAGTCCCTGGTTGGTTTGTCTGCCAGAAGCATGTAGCTGCCGCATGAAAAGTGACGGAGAAGCTGACCTGAACAGATGAGTGTGAGCCGGAGAGCTGAATTGTCCCAGCTGAATTCGTAGACCCTGATAGCAGAGTGCCATTAGTGGCGCTCGTCGGCGTCTGATAGTTGAACTGCTGTGTCCCGCCGACGCCCTTGAACTCCTGGATGACATTCCCGTTGTAGGAATAGGTGTTCACGCCGCCGCTGACATCATTGAACAACGTCGTGATGGTGCCACGGCCGGTCATCGCGATAGTGTTGCCGGTGGCGCCAGCGCCGAGCGTGACTCCATTTGTGATTGTGGTAGCGCCGGCGGCGCAGTCGAGCTGGACCTTGTTATTAGTTGCGCTACTTTGTAGAGTGAGACAAGTCCCGACAGGGCCTTCCTCGTCACTCACATTGATCGTGATTGTATCGTTGCTAGCATAGGTGCTGAATCCAGTCGAAGAGGCACCATTTGGGGCAATCTTATCAATTGTGATGATGTTGCCCCAAATGTTTGCACCTTCGCCGGCATTGACTCCTTCCTGCCAAGCAGCTCCAGGGCACTGATGGATTGTGCCGATGTGGATATTGTTGTGAGTGAAGCTGATCGTCGGCGTCGGTGCAGATACCAGTGCCCCAATAGCTGCTACCCCACCGGCGCCATTCCCAGTGCAGTTGACCTCAATCGCAGAAAGCGTATTCCCGATGAAGCCGCCGTCGGTCATGTTGAGGAAGAGGGTCTGATTAGCTGAACCAAGGCTGGTGTTCAGAGAAAGGTTACCGAGCTGGATGATACTGCTGAAGACAGCGGTGATGTTCTCGGGCTGGACAGTTGTATGAGGATGAATCTGGACGGCAGCACTCGGAGCAGTAGCGGTGGTCCCGCTAGCTCCAGCAATCTGTCCGCCTTCTATGATGAAGGAGCCCTCTGCCATGCTGTCGAGGGTGAGTGCCGGCAAATTATTCGCGGTGCTGTAGATGCCAGCTCCATAACCGTGGACAGTCTGGTTACGGAGGTAGGGGACGGTGATGGAGCCGCTGGTCGTAATTTGAATATTCGCGAGAGTCTCACCACTGCCAGCGAATTCAATCGACGGATTGGGGGCAGTGCGGAGCTTGGCGAGAGTCTCATTGAAGCAATTCGAAGTCGTCCCGGCGCAGTTCACCACGCTGTTATCAGGCGTGACGACATGGCCTGGAACCGTCGGGTTAGTGGAGGCATCTGTCACCCAGAAGCCGATCTTGCCTTTGGTGATCGTGCTGATCGGAAGTGCAAAATCCGCGAGAAGCTGGCCGTTGGAGGAGTTGAAGGCGGCGAGGTTCCCAGTCGTGGAGGAGTTCGGCCCGACGACATTGCCATTGCCGGTGTTGACGCAGCTGTAGGTGTTCCCGTTGATGCGGCAGGCAAGCTGCTGGAGAGGAGCCCCGTTGGCGGCGCCGTAGTCGATCAGGCCGCCCCCGAGCGCATTTGCGTCGAAGCAGAGGAAGTGATACCCGGCGGTCTTTGGCCCATCGTAGAAGCAATTATGGGTGCCGTCGGGGCCAGTCCCGGCTGGAGTGATTGGATTGATTTGGAGGAGTTCAGTGATCCCTGGCCCAGTGCCGTCGGCAGAGCCGGCATCCCGCACCACTCGATTCACTGCCCAGACAGGCAGATGCCCAACGACAACACTGTTGGCTTGGCTGACAACGCCCTGCGCCGCCACTTCATCAAGCGGCAGCAACAGTAGCCCAAGTAACAGCCAGAAGCGCCTCATAGGGGTGGCTCTAGTAGAGGTTCGCCACTGGTCCAAGAGCCGTCGTGAAAGTCGTCGGCGGCGTGATCGTCGTGAAGCCAGTCGCATAGGTCTGGCCGGTCTGCTTGGCGACGCCGCAGCTCCCGACGGTGAGAGCATTCGGCCTGACAGTGTTGTTGTCGTAGAAGGTCAGCACATAGTAGGTCGCTGGTCCAACAGCGGCGTAGGTCCCGGTGAAAGGCACGAGCTGATAAACGGCTGAGCCAGCATTGGCGGTCGACGCCGACGTTGCTACAACAGTCCCGGCACTGTTGGCGAGGCCGACCTTGAGGTTGCCCGAGAGGGTCGAGCTATTGAGTACGGCCACTCCTGTCACAGTCACGTTGTAGGGCACGGTGACTTCAGCAATGTAGACTTCAGTGTTGACAGGAGTCTGAGCGGTGAAGGCGCCGGTCACAGTCTCAGATGACGGCGTGACGTTGCAAGTTGAGATGTTACGGGGGCTTACAGTGAAGCCGCCGGCGGGGCTGACACCGCCCGTCGGAGTGATCGCCGACGAGAATGTCTGGACTCCAGTGAAGGTCTGCCCAGCATCCGTTCGAGCAATCGTTGCTGAGGTCGCCGGGAAGGTCATCGTCTGACCATCAGTCCCGGCGAGCGTCAGGTTGTTGTTGAACGTGAGTGTCTTGCCATCAACACTCGACAACGTCGAGTTGTTGGTGAAGGTCAGTGTCTTGCCGGCGGTCCCAGTCAGCGTGTAGGTGCCGGTCGTGAAGGTGTTGCCGTTCAGGCTGGTCGCAGTGGCGACGCCGAGCGTCGGCGTCGTGAAGCTTGGGCTATCGAGGGGGGCTAGGTTGTGGGTCCCAGAGGGCAGAGTCGAGTTCGTCGTCGCCGTCGAAGTGATCGTCGTGGCGAAGGCGCCACTCTGCGTGAAGGCGCCGCCAGTGACTAGGGCACCGCCAAGCGTAATCGTGTTGGCGCCGTTATTGACGCCGGTGCCGCCTGAGGTTGCTGGGAGGATACCGGAGAGATTCGAGACCGTCGGCTGAGAGCAGGCTTGGGCGGGGATGCTGCTGCCAATGACGCTGACGAACTGATTAGCGGGGCAGGCGCCGGTGACTTGGCTTTCGGCTGAGTGAGGAGTGAGGAAGACGACTGAGCTGATGGCGAGGAGTGCTGCTAGAGCAATACCTCCGATAACGTGCTTACGCATGGGATTAGCCTCCTGGGGTGGGTCTCCTGGTGGTGTGGTCGAGCCAAACAAGGGGAATAACGACAAGGATGCAGAAACCGGCGGCGGCGCCTAGCGCTCCGAGGTCATGGGTGTTGACGGCAAGGAAGCCGAGGCCCCAGGCGCCGACGACACTGAGCAGCAGGATCGCCCTGGTCGAGAGGACCTTGGCTATCGCATCGAAGGTTCCGAGGGCCGCCGCGACACGCGCAGCGTGTCGATCAGCGAGGAGTGGGGCCGAGGGAGATGGGGCGGCCGGCGTCGATGGCAGGGAGACGGCTGGCGCCGATTGTGCCGGAGCGGGAGCCCTTCTTGACACCAGGGGCCGCTCGCTCAGCACCTGAAGCCGAGCCACTGGCGGCGGCGGGCTCTCGTCCGGGTCCCGAGCCACCTCCACTAGTGATTGAACTTCGCCAGCCATCAAAGGCATTCCCTTCTTCAGGCACGTTCATGCGGTTCTTGACCGCGACCCAGCGAGTTGCAGCTTGCACGCACTGGAGTCCGAAATCAACATTATCCGGGTCAGCTTCAGCCTTCGACAGCAGCGCTTTCATAAGCTTATCAGTAGCGCCGACGACATCATCTTGCTGCCCAATAGGATTTGCCATCGCTCTACTGGATGCTCCGAAGAGTTTGATCGGCGGGCGAGCTGCCAGTTGGCCTAAGTGCTGGCGTCGGTCGAGCTGTCCGTCGACCCTGTGGTTGAGCCTGATCGACATTCATGACGCCAACCCCCGCTCCCACTGCACCCCCAATGTCTCGACCAAGCCCTGACGCTTCCCAGAACGCTTTCCGAGCCGTCTCCCTCTCCACTGGACCCTTCTCTAGTCCCTGCGCCAGCCACTCGACAAACTTCGGATGAGTGAAAGCCCAAGTCATGATTTGGTAGTATTTGCCGATTGTGAGACGAGCGGCTAGATTGCCGCCTGGCACCCGGCTGAGAACCTTGGCAGCCTCCATGCTGAAGTGCCGCAGCTCAGGCACAGGATTGAGGACCCGCTGGGCCGCTGCAATCCCGCCGCCGAAAGTCTCCCCAGTCCCACCAAGCAGGAAGGACATATTCTTCGCCAGAGTGAGGGCCTCATCTTTCGTGACGCCAGGGAAGACAATCTGCTGAACTGACTCAGGGATACGCTGGAGAGTATGCAGCATATTGGCGGCTCGGCCGACGCCTTCACCGCCGCCGACCTGAAGCAGCTTCTCAGCATAAGCCTGCCGCAGCATCCTGAACTCGGGCGAGTCTGTCCCGAAGCGATGCGCGACAGCAAGAGTAAGGTCAGGGCTATTGAGGATGCGCTCGCCGGCCTCGATGGCGCCTACAGTCGGCTCGGTGAGGAAGTTCAGCGGGCTCTTCCTGAACTCGGCGGTCATCTCCTTCTGGGCAGCTGCTCGCTCAGCTTCAATCCTAGTGGTTTCTTGATTGAGAAGCTTGATTGGATCGACGGCGGCGGCCTGCTTGGCCTCAGCAGCGAAGGTGTTCGCTCTCTGGAGAAGTGAGGCAACAGTGTCTCCAGGCATCGCGTCGAGCGGGATTCGGCCCTTCGGTGCCATCGCCTCAACTTGCTTCGCAAGTTGGATAGTCCGTTGCCCCAAGTCACTCTCATCCCAGAGCTTAGTCCTGGCTCGATCCAAGACCTGTCGAGCGAAGGTTGTCGAGTCGACCTTCCCGAGAGCGTCCCGACTAGATTCAATCACTCGGCTCACGTCGGCGGCATGGACTGCCTTCCACAACGTCGGGCCAAGCAGCTTCTTCACATTCTCCCGGTTGACCGTGGAATTCGGGTCGAGCACTAGCTTCGCTAGTGCGGGGGCATCATCGACGAAGCCGGCCTTCATCTTCTTCGCGATTGTCTGGACTGCTTCCTGATCGAAGCGTCCGATGTTCTTCGCATACCAAGTGTCCCAGCGGTCGATGATGTCGACGCCGGCCTTGACAGCGGGAGGCTGACTAGGATCGTGCATCCACTTATTGACGATCCCGGCGAGATGCTTCCGGCGGCCTTCGAGGAGATCGTTGTAGGGCATGTCCCGATTGGTTTGAGCACGGGCGAGGTTGCGGAGATTGTGGGCCTGTTCGAGAGTGATGTCAGGCACTCGCATGATTTCTTTGCCGTCGAGACCGACGATGCCGGTGCCTCTTGGAGTAGAGAGGGTCTCAAGCTCCTTGGTCAAGGCGGGGAACCGTGACTCGAAGCCTTCAGGCAGAGTGGAGAGGAAGGTCCGAGCTTCAGTCACCGCTGGTGATAGAGCCATCGGCGTCGGGCCGGCGGCGGCATGGCCTGCATTGTAGCCACGAGCTGAGACTGTCTCGATCCCGAGATGAATCTTGTTGAGCTGGTCGCCGGCCGCAGTCCACAGCGCCCCAGGATGCTGATCCGCCCCGGCTGCCTTCATTGCATCTTGGACCGACTTACTCACGTCGGAGAATCCAGAATCGACGATTCGTTGAGCCGTCGTCCTGAGTTCATTCTCGGCAGTGTGAAGGCCGGAGAGTTCGGTCGACTTAAAGGTCTGGGCCTCAGCTGCTGAGGCTTGCGCCGCCGCCTTGCGAGCAGCAATAGCCTGATTCAGCCGGTCGTTAGCGACGGCGACTTCATCCCCGAGGCGTTCTTTGAGTGCAATCCCGAGAGGCTCAACTTCGACGGCGGCCGTCGGTGAGAGCAACGGCGTAGTTCGATTGATCCCGAGCTTGCCTGCCAGCTCCCCGCCTTTGCGTTCATAGAACTCAGCGGCCGACTGACGGAGAGGTTGTTGCTGCCGAAAGACTGGATCGAACTCTTCGATGACCTTCTTGAGATAGGGGGCTTCCAGCATGAAAGCCGACGGCCGAACCAGTGTCCCGCTGCGAGTCATCTCTAGAGCCTGAAGGGTCTCTGGTCCCTCTGCGCCGAGGACGAAGCGGGCAGCGCGAGGTAGGATGTCGCCGCTAGTTGCGGCTTCAGTCACGCCTTTGCGGAGCCCAGTGAAGGCTTTAAGAGCTGGTGGAACCACTGCCCCGACGGCTCGGCCGACGCCCTCTCCAGCCATTCCAAGAGTGGCCGCTTCTGTCATCCGTCGGCGGGTCTCATCGTCAGAGGACTTAATCCCCATCAAGCCAAGGATCATATCATTGAAGGCTTCACCAGCGACTGCTCCACTGCCTGCGCCGAGTACCGCAGTGGGGAGAGCACCGACGCCAAACTCGGTAGCGCCGACACTGGCGCCCAGCATCCCAACTCCAATTGAACCCACTACCGGGGCGATGCTTTCTGCTACCGCCCCCACTGCTGGCCCAAGCAGCCCTTTCCCTGGTTTCAACCACCGCTTGTTGTCAATGTCCTGGACAAGGAAGTCACCGCCGGGCGTCTCCTTTACAGCATGGCGCCCATAGATATATTCGAGGGCCTGTTGTCGTCGGGCCTTGTCAGAGCCGGCCATGCTATAGAGGACCTGGGCGCCGATATCCAAGGGCTCTGTCTCTGGCTTCAACCGGACTTTGCCTGTCGGGTCGCGAAAGTGGGAGCCTTCTGGGACCAGCCTCTCAACATCAAGGGGTGTCTTCACGTCATAGGGGCGCTGGCGCTTGGTGCCCGACGGGTCAAGGAAGAAGTCGCCCGGCGCAAGTGACTGAGCTTCGGAGAGGTCCTTCAGCCGAGGAAGAGGCTTCTCCGGCGGTGCTGAACCGCCCATTCCCAATCCTGATGGGTCAAGCCCTGCTCCTGGAATAGAGGTCGGTAGATCAGACATTACCTAGCCTCTGGATAAGCATCAAAGCCAGGAGCCGCCACGGCGCCTACCGGCGCCGGCGGAGGAGTTGCAGCCCCACCTCCACCGACAGCCGGTGCTGCCCCTGGTACATAGGGGCTATGAGTCCCTGGAGCCTCCGGCACTGCAATCGGCTTCCATGTCCCTTCCAGTTGACTGAGCTTCTGCCTCCTCATATCGGTGTAAATCTGTTGAAGTTCATTGAGGGACTCATAGGTTCGAGCCGTCGTGTCGCCAAGATTGAGCCCTCGGATGATCGTGTCGATGCGTTTCTCCTCACCTGACAGAGGTCGCCCAGAGGTATTAGCGAGAAGGCGGGCACCAGTCATCCTGAGATATTCAATGTGGCTCTGGAATTCACCCCGAGCTGTGTCACCATAAGCGCCGAGCACGTTCCCGACGGCCTCCGCCGGCCTCAACAAAGTGCCGCCGATACCAGCAATCATCCCATAGCGGTCCATCAGCTTGAACGTATCGTTGATGGTCTGAAGGCTGTAGCCGAGCTGGTCGGTCTGAGCCTGGATGTCGATAGCGCGGTTGCCAGTCATCCCTGCTCGATGATTGAAGGTGGCAGCTTGCTGGTCGACTTGGACCTTCTGTTCAGGAGTTAGCTCGGCAGGCTTCCCAGCAGCAGTGTTCTGGGCCTCAAAGAGCCTCTCAATGTCGTGACGAGCTTGACCGACGGCACTCCCTGCTGTCCGTCCAGTCTGCCCCGCCTGCGCCCAATCCTGGTGCGCCTTTTGTGTAATGTCCCGTCGAACTTTTGCCGGCAGCTCTTCCACAGGAACCTGTCTCTTATCCGCTTCTGCTTTCAGAGCGTCGTCGATAAAGCCCTGCTCTGTCCCAACTCGACCATGAGCCCCACGAGTCTTGCCGCCAGCCCTCAGCTGACTTGCTCTAGCAAGATGCTCCTTCGTTAGCGCAGCCTTCTCCTCAAGATCAGCTGCGAGCTTCCTGCGATCATCCTGCCGCTTATAGATCGTCTCCCACATATTACTCTTGGTGAGTTCAAGGTCTTTCTCTAACCCAAGAACCCTGAAAGCGTTCTGGAGCTTATCCTGCCGCTCTCGCTCACTGAGCTGCTGATCCCGCATGAGCATGTCGACTTCATCATTCTGCATCCCGAAGGCTTTAGAAGCATGATCGACTTGCTTGGACCAGAGATCAACGGCGCGCTTGTAGCCTTCGTCGTTGCCCTGCTTGAGGGCTCCTAGAGCAGAGCCGAGGGCATTCATGGCGCCGAGAGCAGGCTGACGAGTGAAGGTGCCAGCGAGTGTCACTAGGCCGATGAGGAGAGGAGTCAGGTCGCCGGCGGCCTCAAAGGGCGACATCGGCTTCGGCGGCGCTTCACTGAGCTTCTCATACCGGCGCTGAAGCTCCTCGGAGTGCTCCATCATCCGGCGAAGCTTTTCATGTCGTTCAGCAGAGCCCGGCGGGTCTCTCGACGCCTCTTCAGCCAGTCGGTCGATCCGCTGGCTCAGCCGATCAATCCCGGCCTGCTGAACCTGTCGATACTTCTGAAAGGCCGGATCACTGCTATCGGTGGCTCCTCCACCACCGCCACCGAGACTGGGCCACTGATCGGACAGCGTGCTGGCGATTGAAGCAGTGTTGCCGGCTTTGAAGTCAGCCAACAGGCTGCGGCCAGTCCTCTGCTGGTAGAGGTCGGCAGCGTAGCGGAGATTCCCGCTGACCTGAGAAGTGGCGCCAAAGTCTCTCAAACCATACTTTTGCTGGATGTCATGCCAAGTCTTCGGTTCATCCTGGAAGAGCCCAGCGGCATGAGTGGGGCGGCCGTCAGGTCCAATGCCGCCGCTCCAGCCTTTGTCGGCAGGGTGAGCAGAGAAGTCGCTGAACTTCTCAGTGCCATAGAGCTGACCGAAGTCATGTGCCTCGCCGGCGGTCATCCAATTCGCCAGGGAGGCCCAGTCAGCGGCTTCTTGCTGAGGTAACCCGGCTTGAACAACGAGCGCCGGCGTCACTGGCCCAGCGATATTGAGGTGAGCCTCCTTATTCGCCTCGTCGGCTGCACCGATAGGGACAATTCCATTTGTGCCGCCGGGTGTAGAAGTGATCGACGGCGCAAGTGGTGTCGGCTCTCCAACAATGGGAGTGTCAGGTGCTTTCGGTGCTACGAGCCCACTCTTCAGTGTTGGAGCTGGGGGTACAGCCATCAGCGCTGTAGTTGCTGGCTCTGCCGAAGCTGAAAGCTTCCCCGGCGGCTCGATGTATTGCAAGGCGTCGTCAGCAGCAGCCATGACAGCAGCCTACACTGTAGCCGTGACTGCGCGAGCGGGGATCGAGGCCAGCACAAGGTTCGACGCCAGAGACTGGAGAGCCTTCTGAAGCTCCTGGTCTTGTGCAATCTGAATCCGAGCAAGTTCGAGGTCCTGGTTGCCCGCAGCACTAGTCGCTCCAGTCGCCGCTCCCGCTGCTGTAAGTCCTTTCGTGAGGAAGTCATTCAGGATCGTCGCACGCTGGGCATCGACCGACGCCGCCACGTTCGCTTTGTCGACTGCTTCAGAGGTGCTGCCAGAGAGGTTGAGCGCACCATATTGATTGCTGATCCGTGTGGTGGCAGCGTTCTTGGCCTGCTCAATCGCCGCCTCATAACCTGGAGGAAGAGCGCCGGAGAGGGCCTCTCCAGTGAGGGCTTGGCTCTCAGCTGAGAGATTGCGGCCCTGCTGTGTCAGGTCGGCGGCAGTGCCCTTAGCGGCCTTGAGGCCAGGAATTGAGGGAGTGCCCTGGAAAAGCATTGCTGCGAGGGGGAGACCAGCAGCGCCAAGGGTCAAGAGGTCTTTGTTGTCCTTGATGAAGCTGCTGACACCGGCGGGCAGCACTTTGTCGAGGATGCCCCGACCGCCTGCGGCAGCAGCCCCACCACTGGTGGCGCTTGCGCCACCGAGATTCTCGCCCGGCGTGACATTCATCCCGAGGTAGGGATCGAAGTTACTGGCGACAGGACCACTAAGAGAGGGTGTCGCCGCAGCTGTGCCGCCAGCAGCCCCAGCGGTAGGGTCAAGGGAGCTAGCAGCCAGGAACTCAGCGGGCGGAGCCGCAGCAGCTGGCGTCGTTGCAGCGCCGAGCGGTGCGACACTGGTCAGTGCTGTCGAGCCCGGCGTTGCAGTCGTGAGCCCAGCACCGACACCGCCTCCACCAAAGTCGAGCCCTGCACCACCTCCAGCAGCGAGATCGCCGACTCCTGGCCCAAGTGCCCCAAGCACATCAGCCGCCCCACCACCAGCCGCGCCGGCAAGTCCTACGTCCGCAGCGAGCGCCCCTCCACCCAAGTCGGTTGCCGCCGCCGTCGAAGCTAGAGCAGGCAGCGCTGCATCAGCAGCAAGGGCAGTTCCTCCAGCCGCCCCTCCCGCCGCCGGCAGTGAAGCCGTCAGCGCATCAAGCGCCCCAGTTCCCGCCGCAAAGGCATCCGCCCCAGCCGCTGCTCCTGCCCCCGCCGCCTCAGCTCCACCAAACAGCCCACCGAGCAGTCCTCCACCACCAGCAAATAGGTCGATCACTCCACTGATAAGCGCACTGATCGGGTCATGCACCGTGGCCTTCGGCCACGTCGGGCGAGCTACACCGACGGTTGCGAGAAGTCCCATCAACCACCACAACCAGATTTCAGTCGTCATGGCCCAATCTCCAGGACTGCCGCCCCGCGCCCGCCCAGCTTGACCTCTTTTCCAGTGTCACGGAAGCCGAGCCACTTCAGCCACCGGATTGACTTTCGCCAGCGGTTGTCGACAGCAGAGACGATGTGCGGATAGAGCGCCAAGACTTGTCGGAGTTCTGCCCGGCTGAGCTGGAGGAAGGACTTCTTCGAGTGTTCGAGCCGTGGAGTGGAGGCGATCATCCAGATGAAGTTCGGATCGCCGGCGACGACGCCGCCAATAGCGGCGGGCTGGCCGGCGAGTGTCCAGCAGAAGCTATAGCTGGAGCGGTCGAGAGCAAGCTGGATCGTGGCGGTTGTGGCGCCTTGAGAGAGTGCGATCAGCTCAGTCCGGTCGGCTGATGACATCGCAGCAATGAGAGCTGGGATCAACTCCGGCGGCGCAGGATGAAGAGCGGTCAGGCGCATTAGATTCTCAGCTGCTGGTGGACAGAGTCGTGGTCAGCGAAGTTCTCCCCGGCGAACGCAGCAAAGCCAGCCTCCGTGCTGAGATCGAAGGCGGTCATATCAGTGTTGTCGAGACCGAGAGCGGCATTCATGGCGTTGTGTTTCTCTTGGTGGAGAAGGAGCCAGCCAGTGGCTGCATCGAGAGGCGGCATTGGGTCGAGCGGGACAGTGGGAGTGCTGACGCCTCGGCGGAGGAGTGCAGCGTCGATCTCATCATGGTCCCTGGCATGGGCAAAGCTGTAGGCAGCGATGGCCTCAGCCGTGTAGCGGGGAGTGGTGATGAGAGCGAGGGGCACAGAACCTTCCTCAGTAGTGGTGCTGGCAGCCCGGAATCGAACCGGCGACCTGAAGCTTACAAGGCAACTGCTCTGCCACTGAGCTATACCAGCACTGAGTTAATAGCCTCCACCGCCGCCTTCGCCGGTGCGATTGGTGCGGGCGCTGCCGGGGCGGAAGGAGGCTGAAGTGGCGCCGGTCCCGGCCTGACCCTTCGGCATGTAGCCGTTGGAGTATTCAGGCTGGTCGCCAGTGCTTCGCATTGTGCCGTTGACGGTGACGTTGTGAGTGTCGCCGGCAGTCTCCGTCGGCCATGCTCGGCCGCCTCTATGGCTGTTCACGCATCCATCTCCACAATCTGCGCCACCACGCCGCTTGCGGCGGTGGAGGCTGGGGTTGAGCAGCCTGCTCTTCGATTAGGATCGGAGCCCATGCTGCCAAAAAGCCAAACAAATCAAGCCCAAGCGTCTCGCCTAGGCCCTCGATCCGGGCAACATCATACCCGGCGGCATCGAGGCGTCGGCGCACCTCGGCGGCGTCAAGAGACATGGTGCCTCAATAATATGGCGCATAGTGCCTGTAAGCAAGCCCCATGTAATTGATCGTCGCCACTGCATCACTAGATGTAATCGTCCACCCCAGAAGCTTTCCGTAAGCTTCAACATCTTGCCCTTCGATGTTCGTCTGAGTCCCATAGGGACCAGGAGAGCTAGGGCCTGCTGGACCAGGAAAGACTGTAGTCGGCAGAACCTCTTCCCCATTTTCCGAATGAATCGTGACGACGTAGTTGACTGGAGTTTCGGCTCCTAGATAGAACCTAAGGGATTGCTTGATCCACTCAGGCGCATCCATCCCATAGTATTTCGAGATGATCTTCTTGGGGAGAGCGCCCGACGGAGTTGTGAAGCACTGGTAGATGTGTGTGCCGTCGCTGCCATAAGCAGCGTAGTTGCTCCCAGTAAGGCTGAGGGTCTGAAGCGCGATGATATTAGAGACCTGAGTTGCTACATACCACTCGAAGCCATCCCAGAGCAGAATGAGCTGCCGATTGATGCGTTGGATTGGATCATAGACTAGAAAGTCCAAAGCGTAGAACTTGATGTCATTGATGATGACGATGGCGGCCGACGGATTAGAATTTACTTGGGCGAGGGTCTGAGCGAAGAGCTTGTCCAGCTTGGTGCTGATCTTCTTGACGCTGCTGCCGAATAGCTCGTAGACGCCTAGAGGATTCGCAAAGACGATTGCCTCCCCGAAGGGCTGAATTGTGCCTGGATAGAGCGTCCCGATCTGTGGGTCGATGTTGGTGATCGTGACGGTGGTAGAGGCGAGGTTGCCGGTGACAGTTGTAATGGGGTTGCTAATTGCATTGATGGACGAGTCACCCCACTCGTAGAGGAAGCCGTTGGCTTGTCTAAGGCCACGGAGGGCGACAGTGAGGAAGCTGTCGGTGTTCTGAGAGATGATGCCGCCGTCGGTGGCGGCGAAGTCGGAGACAGAACCAGGAGCGCTGGTATAGCGGAATGAATTGTTGACCAGCCAGACACGGTTCTTGAAGACCTCGATTGATACGGCGGAGATCGGGCTCTTGCCGCCGGCGGGCATAAGTTGGAGAGTGGCTGCTGCGACTCCAGGATTCCCGCCGACGAAGCGAACAACGACGGCCTCATAGTTCTGGCCAGGGTTGAGTACAGTCACGGTGCCGACAGCGGCCCCACTCATGTTGGCAACAGCAGTTGCGCCACTACCCGATCCTGTCGGATCAGTAATGACGACCGTCGGCGTCGTCACATAGCCAGAGCCGCCGTCGGTTACAGTGATAGAGAGGATGCCGTTGTAGCCGACTGTAGCGTGGGCGGTTGCAGTGTTGCCGCCGCCGGCGGGCGCTGAGAATGTAACCGTCGGGCTAGAGGAATAGCCGACACCGGGAGTGACGACAAGGACACTGGTAATTGAGTTGGCTTGGCCTAGAGCTACAGCGGTGCCCTGAGTACCTGCACCACCGCCGGCGAGTGTGACAGTAGGCTGGGTGGTGTAGCCAGTGCCGCCGTCGATCACCTGGATTGAGAGGACGCCGCCGCCCCCGATTGTAGCGGTTGCTTGAGCAGACTTGTTCGTGAGACCACCGCCGGTGAAGATAGCATTCAAGTAGCCCTGCTCGCTCGGCAAGTAGCCAGAGCCAGGATTCGTGATCTTGATGTCGACGACTTGCCCATTTGAGATCGTGGCGGTGGCTGTCGCATTGATCCCGGAGCCGCCCTGGATTGTGATCGTCGGCGGCGTCGCATAGCTCAGCCCTCCATTCGTGATGAGGACCTGTGGCGCCAAAGTGCCCGGCGCGAAGAATGAAGCTCCATCCCAAATATAATAACGGAGAGAATCCCCAATCAGGAGATATTGCTCAGCCCATTGAGCAGCGACCGGCGGCGTCGTCAAGTCGAAGAAGATCGCCAGACTCATGATTGTGCCATCATTCACTCGAACAATGTCAGCTGCCCCATTCGACAGAAAGGCAATCATCTGAGCGCTAGGCTCAGGCAAGAGATAGAAGAAATAGAATGAGACGATAGTGAGGCCGCCGGGCGCAGTGTAGAGCGGTGTCGGCGTATTGCTGTCGAGGAAGGCTATCTGCCCCGGCCCGATCTGGATGACATTTTCGAGCCAGACGAAGCTCTCATCGTCGATAGCAGTAACAGCAGCTTTAACATCCATTCCTTTGAAGGGGAATGGACTATAGCGGCGAAGGGCAGGCGGGATGCCTTCAGCGGAGCCCTGACTACCTTCCTGCTGACGTTGGGCTTGAGCCATTAGGGCTCTCAAGCGTAGAGGTCTGGAATCCGGGTCTGAGACCCAGCCATTGCCGCGAAGGCCATCCGGCGATCATAGTGAGCAGTGAACCGTTCGGCCATGTCTCTGAGATCAGGCTCGCCTAGCACAGCGACCTCAGCGGCCTTATAAGGCACCGCATTCGTCCAAGGATAGGTGATCGCATCTACATCGCTGTTCGTCTCAAAGCCGAGAGGGGCTGGCAGACAAATGCAGTCGAGGTCCATCTGAGCAAGCTGAGAGGGGATCGGCCAGAGATAGAATGAGCCGCCGACGCCGCGTTGATGTTGGGACCAGACCCGGGAGAAGCCCTGCGCCGCTACGTTGTAGGCCCGATAGTAGGCTTGGAACTCACCCCAGGCTCGATAACGGAGGGTCGGCTTCATCGAGCCCCAAGAGATCGCGATTGAGTTGACCGCAATGATTTGTTCAGCGCCGGGAGTGACCAGAGAACTCTGAATGAGAGGGTTGAAGTCGGCGAATTTGTAGACCTCTTGGCCGGCGTTGGTATGAGCGAAGGGGAGGAGAGTGGCTGCCGCAGTGGCGCTAGAGCCTCCGCCACCGGAGAAGGTCACACTCGGCACATCAGTATAGCCATCGCCAGGATTTGAGATAGTGATGACGACGACGGCGCCGCCGGAGATGCTTGCAGTAGCGGTAGCAGCAGTGCCGAGTGGAGGAGGAGAGATCGTAACCGTCGGCGCCGTCGTGTAGCCAGAGCCTCCAGCTGTCACGGCGATTGAACTAACCCCTGCTACACTAGGGCAGAGAACTCGCACACACTCACCCTGAGCCGCAACATAGCTTCGAGCTTCGTTGATATAGTCCAGTAAGTCATAAGGATTAAACCTCTGGAAGGTGGCATCGCCGAGGATGCGTTGCAGGCGTTGCATATATTCAGAGAGCATCATTGCTGCGGCCCTCGCCTACCCGAAGGCAGCGTCGGAGGAGCCATGCCTGGAGGTGTTCTGGCAGCAAGTCCGCCGGGGAAAGTCTTCTCTTCTCTCAGCGGAGTGACGATTGCCCGCGCCCTCTGCATTGTGTTCTCGTAAACTGTGAACACGTCGGCGGCGTCAGACTTTCTCTGTGAGTCCATGAAAGCCTTGAACGCCGCGTAGAACTGAACCGCGTCGATCCAAGGATAGACAATAGCTTCGGGAGTGGAGTCGCTGGTAAGGGAGACTGGGGACCAAACGCCGTCGATCTGGAGGGTGTAGATGGTGAGATCAGGGGCTGGGCCGATATAGAAGCTGCCGCCTTGGCCGATGACGCGGGGAGCCCAGGTTGCTGGCGGACCCGGCGGTGGCGCAGCAAAGCCAAGCCAATAGAAGTTGAACCAATCCCAATTGCGGTTCTCCAAAGTGAGGAGCCCGCCGTTGGGATTGGAGCCAAGAGGGAATGAGATCGACCGGGGCGTGATGAGCTGCGAGATGCCTGCTGGGACAGAAGGCACCGCCACCAAGAGATTTTGGTAGAGCTGCTGAGCAGGGACGGTGTTGAGCGTGCCGATGCCAGTGATGCACTCACCTTCGAGCGCGACCTGTTGACGAGCTTCGTTGATGAAGCCGGTTAAGGTGGCGTCGGAGTAGAATTGCCCGAGGGTGTCATGTAGGAGAATTCGGACAGCGCTTATATAGGCGTTGAGCGCCATCCGAAGTCCTCATACAGGCAGCCGTCTAGAGAGGCTGAATGACGATTGTGTCGGTCTGGCCGCCGACGGTGAAGGCGAGGGTGGTGACGGCGGTGGTGGCGAGGCCGGTTCCGTCGATTGGGATTGCCGCTGGGATCAGCTGAAAGCCGTAGCCCCAATCTTCCACAGTGAGAGGGGCTGTTGACGCTGAAGCGACAATGGCGTTACCGCTGAGAGCTGGAGTAAGCTTCGCCGCTCTGGGGATGATAATGCCCTTTTCGATTGCTGGATTGGTATTCGCAGGCGTGACAGAAGTGTCGACCATACCACTGCCACTGATAATGATAGTCCCAGTGTGGAAGCTGCCGCCATTGCTGACAGTGTAGCCAGTTGCTGAGAACGACATGAGGGCGGTAATAGCAAGGGAGGAGCCGCCGCCGCCGCTGATTGTGAAGGTTGGGACCGCCGTGACAGGAGTGCCGAAATCGGTGCAAAGGACGCCGGAGATCGTCCCCGCGCCGGTGAGAGCAGCAGTGATGACTGCGTTCGAGGTGATGTTGGCGAGAGTGTCACGCGGGTCAGGAACGACTGTGACCGTCGGCGCCGTCGTATAACCGCCGCCCTGGTTGGTGACGGTGACGGCGTTGACTGCGCCGGCAGAGAGCGTGCAAGTCATCGTCGCCTGGATACCAGGAGACGGTGGCGCCGACACAATGAGATGGGGCGGGTAGGTGTAGCCGGCGCCGGCAGTGGTAATCGTCGGGGAGGTCGCCACGCGCCCGCCGATGATTGCAGTCCACTTCGAGCCGCCCGCCGATGGAGTGATCGTCGGGCTGGAAGTGTAGGCCGTGCCAGCTGTAGTCACGATGGCGCCGACAGCGCAGCCAGACCGATTGGCGATTCGCCAATTGGTCCCGTCGCTGTCGACAAAAGCCCAGCCGTCGGTGGCGCGAGGCAAGATGCGCCAATTCGCCAGGACCGGGTCCCACACTTCAATGGTGCTGTAGAGCCCGACGTTGACGAGGAGCTGGCCCGCCGGAAGGATACGGGCTTGGCCCGCCGGGAAGCTCTCCAGGTTCGTCGCGAGAGACCCAAGGCTCAGCAGGAGACCGGAACCGCGCATATTCGCCATAGAGGATACTCCTTTAGAAGGCGTTCCCGGTGATACCAGTGATCTGCATCCCGCTGACCGGCTTCGTGCAAAGCACATCGAAGGCGACGATCAGCACGCCAATGTTGGCGATCTGGAAGTTCGGGATGGTCGAGTGGAATCCGCTGAATGCGAAGGGCGCATCCTCGCTGATATACATCCCGACATACTTAGAGTTGAAGAGGTAGGAGGTTCCTTGGGGGAGGAACGGGTCAGGGAAGATCGGGACGTTCAGGACTGTCAGGCAGCGGAAGCCAGCGTTGACCGAATCGTCCACGCCGTAGCGGGAGCCCGGTGTCGTGCGGAACTGTTCGGCGGCCATGAAGTCTTGCATGAGCGTCGTCCAGTCACCGAAGGCCATGACACCGAAGTCAGGCGCTTCGCCGCCGGCGAGCAGAGTCAGGTTCGCGATCTTGGTCGACAGGCCGATCCGAGTGCTGATGGCGCCGGCGGCAGTCTTCAGCGTCGACTTCCAGAACGGATTGGCATTGCGGTTGATGCCGCCGTAGGAGGAGACGTTCGTGCCGTCATCGAAGGCTTGAGCGAAGCTGTCGACTTGGAGCGGCAGAGCCGAGTTGTTGGTGTAGAGGGCGGTCGCGATCTGTTGCGTCATAACCGCCTTGGCGTCTGCCATGACAGCGCGGAGGCGCGGAATCACGACTTCGGTCGACTGGACCAGAGCTTCCATCCCAAGGAAGGGGATCGGGACGACGCCGAGCTTGAGGTTGAATTCGGCGTTCTGGATCGCAGTGAGGTCCGTCGGCTGAGGGAAGACGCCATCGAACCCGGCCCAGCTGTAGGCGACGAAGGAGGCACCTTGAGTCGGGACCGTGACAGAGCTGACGCCGCCGGCGGCCCGCTGTGAATTGCCCAGCAGAAGAGACAGGACAGGGTGGGCTTTGTAGATTTGCACGACCAGCGACGGGATAAAGGCACGCCGAGTGATGGCAGCCAGTTCGTTGCCGATTGCGCCACTCGGGATGATGCCTGATCCAAGCGTCGCCATCTCTAAGGTTCTCCTCTCTACCGACTAGGCGGCGGAGCCGCTAGCCGAAATGTGCTACGCTTCCCGGCTATGCTGCCTGCCGCCTGATCTCGGTCAAGACGCCGGCGGCTTCCTGGTCGGCCCAAGCTTCAGGATTGGTGATCAGGAGCTTGGAGGATTGATCATCTTCAGCGTGAAGGATGCCGATGTCCTTGGCCCAGCCTTGCGGGGCGATGGACGAAGGCGTGACGGGCGCTGGGGGCTCTGGGTTCTGCTTGTAGTAGAGAGCGGCGGCGGCCTCTGGATCGGCGAGCTTGCGGTTCTTCATGAAGGTGATGAGCTTTTCCTGGCCCTCTTCGGTCAGGTTGTTCTCGGAGACGGTGCGCTTCCAGGCAGCGTCGAAGTCGCCCTGCGCGGCGGCCTCCTCGGCGGCCTTCTTCTCGGCGGCGCGATCAGCCTCCCACTTGTCGAGGCGCTCGGCGACACTGTCGATCTTGGCGACGTAGGGAGCCGCAACATCAGAGGCGACCTGGGCGTCGGGTGCGACGACCTTGATCGCCTTCTGATAATCGAGGGCGGTGTCCTTGTGGGTGTAGAGCTTCTGATGAAGAGCGTAGGCTCTCATGCCGAGGTCGATGGCGGAAGCGCCGCCGGCCTTCTTCGCCGCCTCAAGCAGAGCCGCATCTTCATCACTGAGTTCTATCATCGGCATCGTCTCACTCCGCTCGACGAAGTTGTGGGGTTACTTGCTGTTCTGATTTGGGATGTGTGAAATCGACTGCGAGTTCTTGATACTCGGCATGATCGACTTGCGAGCGCCGATGTCGGTCCGGCTGAACGGGACCCGACGGATCATCGGATCGGGGCTATCGACATCCTGCGGGACTGAATTTCTGTAAGGGCCAGGAAAGCTGTCTGCCATGACTAGGCTCCCATTGGAGAAGGTGAAGGCATTTGAGGTGGCATGGCGCCGGCGGCAGGCATCGAAGGGGCGCCGCCAGGAGCGCCTCCGCCGGCTCCAGCCTGGAGTGAATTGAGAGGTGAGCCCTGCATCTTCGCTGCCAGCAGCTGCTTGAGTGCTTGGAGGTTGATGCCAGGAGAGGCCGCCTGTGGCGGCGCGTGTTTGCTCAGTCGAGAGATCGAGCTGAGGACTTCTTTGTGGAGGGGGTGCTGGACGGGGATATTTGAGAGGGCTTTCTCAAGCATGTTCACCGCCTCCTGCACCATCGCGGCTCCGTTGGCAGCTTCACCGGGATTGCCCGACGGGCGAGCCAGCGGCGAAGAGCCGAACGGTGGTTGAGCTATAGATGCAAGAGGCGGTGAATCCATGTCCTCAACGTGCTTGCCTCGCCGGCAAAGCCGGCGAAAGTGGCTAGCGCCGGCCGCGCTTGTGCCTACGCCGCATGATGGCCTCCTAAGTTGAACAAGTCAGCTAGAGGGACTGCCGCTGTCTAGCCGACGGTTTGAACCCTGCTTGAAGCTCAACGATGAGCCCCCCGGCGGAGAAGTTCAGGATGGGCGGCTAACATAGCTGCTTGCTGCCTGTGCCTCTCCTCAGCGTTCGCGATCAATGTGTCCTCGCGAGCAGGGTGTGTCAAGCGAATAAGATCGACATCACTGACAGCCTTGAGACGGGCCAAGTCAAAGGCAAGCCTACGAGCGTCGTCGGCGAAGGCTGGGCTAGAGGAATGAGAGTCGACCTCCAGCCTATAGTCATCAGGGATTTGGTCGAGTAGGAATGCCGCTGGCTCCGGTTGGTTCGGTTTCTGTGGAATAGTGAAGCGGACAGGGAGCTTTGCTCGGAGGAGCTGGAAGCCGAGATCGCCGAGGGCAGCATAGCGACGCTCGACGGCGAGCGCCCGGTCCCGCAGTCGAGGCGTCGCCATCCTGACCGCCGTATTGGCCTGAAGACCACTTCTCATTGACTGGTCGCCAAAGCCACGACTGACCGGTGCCTCAAAGCCTGACGCCCGATGGAAGATATCCTTCAGCTCATTGTGCCAAGGAAGAGCCTGTTCAGGGAGCTTCGGTGCATGATTCTCAATCTTGAACTGAGGGCTCATCTCAGCAAGACGCCCACCGGGCTTCATTAGAGCCGACCTCTTCTGGTCAATATCGCCGGAGGTGATACCCTGGAAAGAGAGTGGCGGGTCCTCCTGCATTCTCATCGTGCGGCTGATGCCATTGACTTGAGCAGAGATAGCCTCCTGCGGCATCATCAAAGTGGCTACCTCAGACCGGCCCCAGAAGTAGTCCTTCACAGTGTTGGGAGAGACCTGGATGAAGGGATGGCGGCCCTTGATGCCGAAGAGATTACGGCGCTGGAGCTTTCCTTCGATGACGATATCATCGACCAGTTGGAAGGTGGCGTAGTCCTCACGTTCGTTGTCGAGGACCCAGAGTTCGTCGACCTGGATCAGAGAGGCTAGAGTGGCAGGGGCCATAACGGCGGAGGGGCCTCTGATCCATTGGACCCAGCCGGCGGGGATAGAGGTCTGAGGTGGGGTTAAGTTGACAGGGATTGTGCCGCCGATCAGGAGGCGGCGGAGGCCGCTAGGTCCGTCGGTGTTCGAGAGGTCCTTCGTCGCCATCTGCGCTACTTTGCGGAGGATCTCCCGTTCTTCAGGATGGCCCTTAATCGACCGCTCGAAAGACGCCGGCGTGACAAAGGATGAATGCACGAAGGCGTCTTGACGGTCGAGGTCTGTCGTAGCTTCGTTGAACACTCCCATGAAGGTCTGTGCCACTAGATAAGGGTCGAAGCCCTGACGATCCCAGAGGAGTTTGACGAAGCAGGAAGCTTCGACGAGGCCCCAATTGACGGCTTCGGCGAAGATTTCATCGACACCGTGGCGCTGAAAGTCACGGCTGAGATAGGTGGCGGCGACTTCGGCCATCGCACGATTTTCGTCAGTCTCAGTACGGTCGAAGCTGATGGCATAATGAGGATCAACGGGCGAGAAGAGGGAAGAGGCCAGCTGGTCGATCTCGGCGTAGACTTCATTGTCGACGCCGGCGGAACCGTCGGCGGTGCCAGTGAAGTAGAAATTGCGGTAGGTCTCGCATTGGTAGATTCGGTCTTGGCGGGAGACGGTGCATTGGTCGATGACCTCACGCGCCCAGCCACCGACTTGTCGCTTGGGGATTCGACCGACGCTGTTAGACTTCATCTCTTTTCCTCAATGACAGGATCAGGTACACTGAACTTGACTCGCTGTCTCTCTGCCGGTGTTACATCTTGAAGCTGAGAAGGCATCTTAGACCAATCTTTCTCCTTTAGCATCTGCTCAGTCGCACGGGATTCGACTTCGCCGGCGAGATTGCGGTATTTCTGATAAGCGTCAGCTTTAGCTTGCTCAAGTGGGTAGAGTTCATTGTAGACGAGACGAGCTTGGTTCTTGACTTTATCGGGCAGCTTATCCCAGGCGATGTCAGCGTAGCTAGGAGAGTTTCGGCCCTCTATATCCCGTTCCAGCTTATGTCGAATTGTATAGGAATTAACATCATCTGGAAATTGCTTCTCGACTTCTTTCCACTTTAAGAGGACTGCGCCATAGTCCTCCGGGAACTTCGGCCAAAGGAATTCAGAGGGGGAGCCGCCGAGCCCGAAGCCTTCTTTGAATTGAACAGCGTGCTGGATCTCATGGAGAAGAGTAGAGAGCATAGTTTCAGGTTTGCCACCAGTGAGCCCTATTGTGTTTGACTTGGGGCTATAATAGCCCTGATTGCCGGTAAGCGCACTGAAGAGTGGCGTTGGTTCAACCTTGATCTCCTTTAGCCAAGGGTAGAGCTTGAACAAATCAGAGTGATTAAGTACATCTCCTAGAGAGATTTCAGTCCCATAAGGGACTGAGAGGAGGTCCTTTGAGAATCGGTTTGGTTGGATAGGGAGACCTTCAGTACTATGCTTGAGGGTGGCATTATTGTCTGGGATGACCCACTTCCATTGTGAGTCTGGACCACGATACCAGCCTGTGTAGGCGTAGATTTCGTCGGGCGACTTGCCAGCTTGTTCAAGCTTGAAGGCTTCCTCGATGGCTTGAGGCTGAGCAGGATGACCAGCAGCTCGGCTAGCGGCTTGCCGACCACCAATCATCCCAGGCCCGGTAGAGAGAGCTACATTGGTGGCAGTCTGAAGGCCAGCAGGGTCGAGTGCATTCTGGGAGAGAGTCTTAGCGGGATCGTAAGAAGGCCCACCACCAAGATTGCTGAGGCTCTGCATAGCAGCTTTGCCGGTAAAGACATCAGTCAGATAGGAGCCGATGGTCGAACCAGCAGTCACGGCCTGCTTAGAAGGTAAAGCTGGAAGGGCAGCTTCTGGGCCGCCGAATTGCATGAGGTCATCGAACGACGAAGGCATTCAGTAGAAGCCTCAAAGGCGCTTCAGGTCAACCTAGTGCTGCACATCTGGGGCACATCGGCGACTTGTCCCTTCTCCATGACACTTCCAGCCTGGAGGGTCTGTCCCTGCTGCTGCATGTGCCGCAGCCTCCTCTGGTGTTGGCGGTGGCGGCAAAGGAGTTTGGCTCCAGGAGTGTGTACTACACACAAACAAAAGAGTAACTGCGACCGGGAGATATTTTCATCCTATTCGCTCCATTAGCTAAGATGGGCTTAGCCTAGCACGGTTCGGCCGACAATGGAACGGAACCATTCCTCGGCTTCTTCCTGAGTTCGGCAGCCAGCCTCAAGAGCGGCGAGGAGGTCTTGATGGGGAACAGGGAGACCATTCGCGACAGCTCGAAGTTCAGGCGGCAGGCGGTCGTGCCAAGCCATCACCAACTCAGCGTGCCGACGGACCTTTGCCTGCTCAGCCTGGAGCTTCTCCTCGTCGATAGGAGTCAGTGCTGGCGGCGGCTTCTGTGTTCGGCGCATGTCCAGTTCGCATTCGGTGAGGGGAAGGAGGTGACTTTGTTCATGTTGAAGCCGCCGGCGGGGCCGCCAGGAACAGAGGGCGCTGGGACCAGAACCATCTGGACTGAGGGTGGATGGGCGGTGCAGCACAACGTCGGGTCGTCTCCGACGGAGCGGAAGTGGAGGCCGCTCTCACAAGTGGAGAGGATGAGGGTGGGAGTGGAGTTCATCGACGGGCGAGTCCTTGCTGGAGGAGGGAGAGAGGATTGTCGGGGCCAGCTTGAAAAGCACTGTTCATTGCTCGCTGAACAAGCTCCTGGACTCGACGGCGCTCACCCTCAAGTCTCTGGATAATGATATCATTCCAGACTTGATCAGAGTAGTAGCTGTAACCTTCGATCCATTGTTTCTGCTGCATTTGCTCGGCAGTGAATTGATGCAGCCCATCACGTCGACTCCAGTGCCAACAATCTAGCCCGCCGTCGCTGATAACGAAGAAAGCAGCAAGGGTCGTAAGTCCATCGGGCGTACGAGCTGAGCTGATTCGACGGCCGGCCAAAGTCGCCATCGAGCGCAGAGTGCGGAGGCCGTCGGGCTCATTGGGCTCGATCACTGTCAACCTCCCTGCCGTGCCTTGGTGAGATCAGTGAGGAAGGTATCAGGATTGGCGACTTGCACCGACGGGCTGTTGATCGCAGCTACTTGAGCAGGAGTGAGACTGTAGCCAGTCTTGTCATTGTTCAGCTGGACGGTGACACCACCTTTGACACCGGCGACAGTGGGAGTAGCGGCAGTAGCGGCAGTGGTGACACTGGACTTCATGGCAGCGGTGAGATCGCCGACGATCGGCGCATTCGTCAGATTGACAGCGGTGGTGACAGTGCCGACATTGGTGATGGTGCCAGCGGTGATATTAGTTGTGTTAGCTATTGTTCCAGAAGGGAAAGTTGCAGCTAGGAAACCGGCGGGCTGGGTGTAGGTTGCCATCCGGCCACTGATTGGAGCGTCGAGATTAGAGAGGCCAGCATTGGTGGCATCAACTACATTATAAAGCACATTCACGTTGTCCATTGTGGCAGCGGTGCCAAGGACGAAGAGGGGGCCGAGAGTGTTGGTGTCAGTGGTGGAGAGGTCGACGTAGTAGGAGCCGTTGCCGATCTCGACGGCGTTAGTGGCACCACCCGACGGGTTGGCGTAGGCGCCGCCGTTCTTGGAGATCGTGATCGCGATGGTGAGACCAGTGGCGGGCGCAAAGTGAGTGGTCGTCAGGAAGGCCTGAAAGGGGACCCGGATCGTGGTTGATTGAGGGATGCGCTCAGCCATAAGGCTAGCCGCCCTTGTTTAGAGGGATTGCTTCGAGCTTAGGGCGAGTGCGGTGGAGCAGCTGCATTGGGTTGCGGCCTTCAGCGTTGGCGAGGACGGCGGCACCTTTGGCATTCTTCAAGGTATCGGCGACGCCGGGCATTGCAGCTGAAGCAGGAGCGGCTCCCCCCCAGATCATCTGAGGGGAGCGGATCGTGCGTGGGTCAGGAGGAGGAGCAGCCGGCGGCGGAATGAAAGCAGTCTCGCCCTCCTTCGCGCCGTCGCGCATATTGGTGAGACCAAAATCTTCCTGTGCGACCTTCCAGGCTTCATCGACGGCGCGACTCTTCGACCCGATGATAGCCGGGGCTGCAATTCGAGCAGGGAGGGCGGGCTCAGGCACACCGCACTGCGGACAAGGTGCGGGGTCCTCGGAACTATCCTGGACTCGTCGGTATTTCTTCCCGCAGTCAAGGCAGCGAATGACTCGGACAACCTTCACAACAACACCTCAACTCCATTCTTGAATATATAGACGCCCAGTTCTGGGCGGTAGTTGATGGTATCACCGTCGGCGGTCTTATACCAAGCGCTGACGACTTCATAGGTCTGGCCGAGAGTCTTGTAGTGGATGAAGGTGCCAGCGAGAGAAGCCATTGACTGAAAGGTGCGGAAGCGAGGGTCGTGGTAGAAAGGATTCAGGAGGATGGGGCAGCCATAGATAGAGATAGGAGTATATGGAGGATATGGTTTAAGCCCAAGATCAGAGTGAAGCTCTCGGTACTCATTTGGAGAGACGCAGAGCGGGCCGCTTCGTTCAGTAGCATGGATTCTATCAACTATAGAGGTAAGGACCCAAGTCACTTGAAGCCTCTCTGTACTGCCCATGGATTACGGATAGCCTCCAGCCGTTCCTTCTCCTTGTTCTCAAACCACTGACCGACAACGCCGGCGACGAAACCAGGGCGGCCTTCAGTCATTCGTCGGCGGTCATCAATCGTCGCATTCTCATAGCTGTAGTTCATCGAGATCATATCTGGTCGGACCCACTCAAGCCACGCGCGATGGGCAAACGCAAGGCTGAATACGAAGTCGTCATGCTTCCGGCCTTTGGCCGACGGGCCAATCTCAGCTCCCTCCTGGACAATATATTGCATCTGTTCGAGGGCTCGGCTAGACCTAATGATAAGGTAGCTGTTGATATAGCTATCTCTCATCTCATTCATGATTGCGATTTTATTGTCGACATTGGTCTTCCAACCGTAGGCGTAGCCTTTGCCAAGACTATCCGGGCGATGGTAGAGATACCACTTCACGCCATCGAGCACCTCTTCCCAGCCTTTAGCTTTGACAATATCGGCGTGGGATTGAGATTGAAGAATTTGCTTGATCCGGCGCATCTCAGTCATGATCGCAGTGCCAGGACCGCTGATCTCCAGATTGATATAGCAGTCCTCATACATCGAAGCGAGGTGGGCTAGAGCCCAAGTAACCTGGAAAGTCTCGGGCTCAGTTGAGCCATATTCAGCCACCATAACAAGGCGATCAGCGTAACAGCGACAAACAGTGATCGCATGAGAGTCGTTCCAATCTGAGCGACCATAAGCTGGGTCGCATCCTATGACATAGCGGCCCCAAGGGACAGGCTCCTCCCAGACACGAAGCTCAGCGTCTTCGAGGACATAGACCTGCTCGATAGAGGTTGTAACAAGCTCTCGGCCAAGGTAATAACGGTAGGCTTTGAACTCGACGGAATGGCCGTCGAGGACAACGTCGAGGTCTTTCTCGACCTTGCGGAGAGGGAAGAATGAGCGACCTGAGAGAATGAAGGCTTGCTTCTCGGTCCAAGGCTGGGTCTGGTGAAGCATCCCTTCATCAAGTGAGCGGGCGATAGACCTCCATCTATACCAAGCTAACTGTTCATCGTCCACTGCCACACCGTAGGCGTGGGCGACTTCAGCCTGGAGTTCAAGTTCCTCGGCGGTCCAAGGCTCCTCCATGTATTCAGCGAAGCGTGGGTCGGAGCGTTCGATCCTTTGGTCGTCCCGTGCCCACCAGCCGATGAAGTCGAACTTCTGAGTCTTATCGCGCTTAGCAGCTTGGCACATCGTATGGAAGTGGTTGAACCCGTTAGCGGTCGACTCTTTGAGGAAGAGCCGGTCTGGGTGGTTCTCCGAGAGGGTTTGCATGAAGTTTTCGAGACCGTCGGGGTCGCCGTAGTTCGCGACTTCGGTGAGATGGGCAAAGCGATAAGCGCGAGAGGCGCCAAGAGTGCCCCGCCGTTTGCCAGCAACGAGGAAGTCCAGCATGGAAAGCTTGCCGCCAACGTTGAATGACATCAGCGTCTTGTTGTCGTCGACGATAGGATAGGACATGTTGCGAGGGAGGGAGCGGGCATATTGACGGATGATAACACGGAACTTGTCACGGTTGCCTTCATCGTCAATAAGGAGGACACCGTGAATGCCCGGATGGAGGAAGAGCCAGAAGAGATCGACGGCGAGGAAGAGAGTGGTCTCACCGAGCTGACGGGACTTGAGCCAGGTGAAATCTCTAATACCTTGGTCCATTCCAGCGGCGAGGCCGATCAAGGCACGGCGTTGAGAGCCCCAAAGATTGTCGCCGAGGACAGTCTGACCTGTCTCGCGGGATTCAATTGTGAGGTGGGAGATGAAGTCGAGGAAGAGAGGGAGCCACTCAGGAGAAGAGCCCGACGGGGCGGAGGCGGCAGGCAGAGTAGAGGACAAGGCTCGACGGCGGCGGGCTGGAGCCTTGTTGGCGGGAGCTGGAGAGCGAGTTGATCGAGCCATCAAGCCACCTTCTCACCGATCTCATCGAAGTAGAGTGGAGTGAATATATTGTGGAGGGCATTCCAGTGCCCAGCAGCGGGCTTCCAGTGAGCTACGATCCAACGCGAGTTCTTACGAACTCGGTAGTAGCCTGTCGGAAGAGTAGAGAGGTTAGCAGGAGTCGGAGCCATTGGGAGTGGACGCCTTCGCCAGAGGTTCATGGAATTGAGTCTCGATCCAAGCATCGAGATCGGCGGGTTTGTAGACGGCGTAGCGGCCACGACCACCTCTGCCAAGGCCGCCTCTACCACCCCAGATGCGATATGGAGGACCGTTGCCCTCGGAGGCTTTGTTGGCAAGGACAGATGAAGTTATGAGAACGCCGATGCGCTGAGTTATGTAGGCGGCGGCTTGCTCACGGCTGAGCCACACTGTCGGCTGCGCCGACAGAGGAGAAAGAGGTAGAGCTGCTGGGAGGGCTGACATCAGCCGCCTCGCCAGAGGACAACTGCGAGGGTGAGCAGAATCTTGAGTCGAGCCCGGCGGTCAGAGCAGAGAGGTGGCTTCACTCGAAGCGGAGCTGAGAGCGGAGGGAAGTGAGAGAGGTCAGGCAATCGTCGGGTCATGTCAAGTTGGGCTCACACAAACCAATGAACAGGGTGCAGGCTGTTAAGCACCATCGGCTGCGGCCCACTTCGCGTAGCGGATGAGCTGCGTTTACTAGAGCTAGCAGAGCACTGCATCTCCAGTCTGCACCAGCTGCTTGCTGCGCGCTCCACTGTTCTCACTCCGAATTGAGAGAGACAGCAGTGGGTGGAGCCCCTGGGTCGCCACTAGATACCTGCTCGTCAGCTGCCGAAGCGTCGTGCCACCTGTCCTCATTCAGTCCAGGCCCCTCGCTGACTTGCCGTATCCCTCCCAGGCTAGACTCCCGGTCAAACTCGGCGGCGAACCGCTCAAGGAGCGAGATCGCGAAGATCAACTCAAGCCAAGCCTGCTCGCTGTTCTCTGCGGCGCGGAAAGCTTTTAGCGTGTCTTTGAGAGTAGCCCAACGACGGTGCTGAAGTGGAGAGAGCTGCATAGAGGTCACTCCCGTCGGGGCTCCAAGATGTCCAGCAGGATCAGGCCGGCGAGAATGCCGACGAAGAAGTAGAAGAGGTCGTCAGCCATCAACTCACCCATATGGCGGACATGAATGGGAGCCAAGGCGCAGTACCAAAGAGACACCAGAGGAATGTATCCATCAGACCAGCCCGCCGACTTTCACCGTGTAGGTGTCGGTGCCATTGGGGCCGTAGATAACGACGGCCGAGGTGGGCACGATCAGCATTCCGCTGGTCGAGAAGTTCCAGCCGGCAAGGAGTGGGATGCCGACGGTCGCCGAAGGGGTGAGGGCGCCGCCGCCGAGTTGGGGCAGCGGGTTCATCAGATAGACATAAGGGACGACGAGGTAGCCGGCGCCGGGGTCGTCGACGACGATTGAGCTGACTGAAGTGCCGGTCAGGACGGCGTGGGCGGCAGCTGGATGTTGTGGGGCGTTCTGGAGGTCGCCGGCGATGACGCCGCCGAGGAAGACAACCTGTGGCACTACCGTATAGCCAGTGCCGCCATTGTTCACAGCGACAGAGGAGACAGTCTGACTAGTCACAGTGGCCGTCGCAGTCGCGGGGCCGAGGCCAATCGTGATTGTGTCTGTGGCTGAGGTATTCGCGATGAAGAGAGAGGTTCGACGGGGCTGCTGGGGGAGGACCAGCTGGGCGGTGCCGCCGACGGCTATTGTGCCGCTGAAATCAAGGAGATCGTCGAGCTGAGTTTGACCACGGATTCCTGAGGCTATAGCGGGCACGGCGGTCTCCTACCTGGGACGGGGCGGCTTCAGCGGAGCCGAAGAGGCCGGCGGCGTAGGACGGGGCCGCCGGTCTGTCGGTGGCGGTGGAGACCGCCGGGCCATCTTATAAGGCTAGGCTGCGTCAGCCTTCTCGGGCTCGGCGGCTGGCTTGGCGACCTTGCCGGCGAGAGCGGTCTGGATGGCGTCGGCGCCGTCGACGAGAGCCTGAGTTACGGCGACCGGCGCCGTAGTGCCGCCGCCGTGCTCCATCTCATTGTGGACAGCCTGGAGGATGAAGGGGAGTCGCTGGGCGGGAGGAAGTTGAGCGGCAGCTTCGAGCGCCGCGTTGAGCCAATCGGGCATGGAAGGCATGGGATGGAGGTCCTCTATATAAGGTGAGGTGGTTGGTCGGGAGGAACATAGCACGAGTTGGGCTGAAGAACGAAGGTCCTATTTGAGCCAGTGGGAATCCAGGATTTTTCTGGCCGGAAGAAGGAAAGAGGGGGCCACCTCTCTCCCACCGCGCGGAGCCCCAACAGAACGCGCGCGCGTGCGCGTAGGGGCCTAAGCGGGGCCGTGGCAGGGGATAGGATGGGGGAACAGCGACAGCCAGCCTACGCCATCGTGTTGATTTGATTGAGAGATTCAGCCGATGATGGCGGAGAGAGTGTCCGTCGAACTATTCGACGCTGGCACCATGCTTCGCAATATAGGCGCGACAATACTTCGCACCGCTACTTGTTATCCTGTACCGCTTTGCTATGACTCTTGTTGCCATCATTGTGAACTCCCGCACGGTCAAAGTACCGTGCAAGATATCGTATCGGATGCCAGCTATACCTCGCGCGCCTTTCCTGGGTGCACGACGAGGCATTCCAGGGCCAGCAAACGGCTTCAAAGCAAAACCGCGAGGCTGAACACGTTGTTGGACCGCCGCTTGTTCGACTACCCGATCGGCAAACATGCCTGTAAGATCGCGTCCCGTGGCGCTCTGATAGCCTCAACCATGATCGAAGTAGGAAGGTAGCTAGATCGAAGTAAGATCGCCCCAGCCTCGCCTACGTCAATCCTATGGTATCCAGTGGCGTTGCGTTAGCTGGCAGGATAGCGCCGCTCGACAGCTAACGCAACGGTACAGTGGCGTTTCCGCGTCGGGCAAAAGGAAAGCCGCCCGAAGGCGGCTTCCCCGTAGGCCGGTGGAGCGCAGCTTAGTGCGCGGCGGCCCCGCCGTTCTTGACCAGCGCCGGCTTGGGCTGTTCTGGCAACGGACCGCTTCGCGCGCCGCCAGTCCAATCGTTATCAGTAGTGATGACGTTCATGCCGATCTTCACGGTGCCGAACGGAGTGCTGATATTCGTGAAACCTTCCGTGCTCGCGATGACTTGCGACTTGCCGGACTTGGACAGAACTGGCTTCGCATCATTCAGCGCGATGCGAATGACTAGCTCCGAACCTTCAACGCTAAGCTTGTAAGACATGGTGTTTCTCCTATCGCCAGTGTCGCGTTGGCTGGCTTAGTTGACTGCGACGCCATCGCTCTATCATGCCCAAAAGCGGCGAAATGCACCGAGGCCGGAACCTTCCCGCGAAAACGTCAACCGGCGGCGCAGCTTATTGAACATGGTGCGACATTTCGCCACGGGGTCGCAGCGCACCCGCCTAATGCGCGCAGGTAGTATCTTCCGGGCGCGCCGCCACGTGCTGCGCGCGTGGGTGGACGGGCTCACACCTACACGCTCACGCACTCGCGCCTGGACCCGCACCGGACAATCCCTGCCCAGCTTGACCAAGAAAACTTCTCTCCATCTTGGCCCTGGAGATTCCCCCTCTTTTCTGGGCTGGCCCCCCCCCCACGCGAGCGCCCGCGCACACAAAAGCTCGCGCGCCGAAAAACTCAATGAAATCAATGAAGCGCGACAAATCGCCGCAGTTAGTGTCATGCGGCTTGCAAGACGCCAGCGTTTCGGCCAAATTCGGCGCTCGGCCCCGTCAAGTGACCCGCCGTCAAGTGACACCGCCTAATAGGGAAGGATACCTCGATGGACCGCACAACCACAGATACCAACTACACCGCCGACACCCGGCCACCGCGCACAGGCGCATGGTTCCTCTGTAGGATCGACGGCCGAGTGTTCTATACCGCCCGTCCCGACAACTACACCCGCACGCTCGCGCACCGTGACACCTACCTCCGCCTCCACCCTGCCTTCACTCCCGCTCAGGTCGCCGCTGGACTGGCTACGCCAGTCCTGGAGAGCTCACTTCGTTCGCTGGAGAGCTGATATCATGGCTGATCCTATCACTGAGACCCGCTATGAACTCAGTCACCCGACGGGCACTCTCTACACACCATCCCTGACTGTCGCCACCGCTGCTGTCGCAGCAGGAAGGCGCGAGCATCCCACCGGCAAGTTCAGCCTAACCGAGATAGTCGAAGCCAGGAGAGCCCTGCCCCTCCCGGTCTGTACCAAGAAGCCCGCTAAGGCCAAGACCCGTCGGGCCAAGAAAGCCAAGGAGGCTTAGGTCATGTCAGGACGAGCCCTCTACTCAATCATGGACGGCGTGGACCACCTGCCCATGCCGAAGCCGGTCCTCCTGGGCCGGTCCACCGCCGGCTTCTGGAAGGCCAAGGATGTCTACGTCATCCGGCTCCACCAGACGAATATCCTGACCTTCATCAATGCCAGCATGAAGATGAATGAGCCCGTCGGGCCAAAGAACCTCCCTCATGCCCACCGGATCGAAGTCAATCCCGGCTCCTGGTTCACCCCGGCGATCAAGGACCGGCTCAATCGCTTCCTGCCGGGCTTCTTTATCAGCAGCTACCAAGGCGAATGGGTCATCATGCCTTCTGGCCTCTGGACAGATATGCAGCCCTTCACCGGCCCTCTCTCTATCGTCGGCGGCAAGCTCCCTGCCTGTCCTGATAACCCTATCCGCGACGGCATCATCAGCCGGAACATAACCCGCTTCGTGAAGTTCGCCGAATGGTTGGACTTCCAGCCGCCAGCCGGCGAGAAAGGCACAATCTTGCTGACACAAGATTGGGTCAGGCAGCATCTCCAGGACAAGTTCTGGCGACACTATCGCTACGCTGCCCCATTCAGCGGAGAAGTGTTCGATGACCCGTCGTATAAAGCCTACATCTACGACCGCACTTTCACCGCCGCCATCCTGAAAGGTGCCATGCAACGCACCGGCCATCGTGCCATTGCCCACAAGCTCGGCAGCGACAGGATGAAGCCCGCCCTTCGTAAAGCTGTCCGGGAGTATCTCAGGGAGCTGACCGGCCTCCAGCCGGCTTCGCCGGCGGAGGAAGACCTCCGCTCTATCGCCTAGCCTAATAACACTCAAGGGGGAGTACCTAACCATGAAGTTCGCCGAAGTTCGCACTCACCTGACCAAGCTCTACGCCGCCGGCCTTCGCCAAACCGTTTACCTCAGCGGTCCTCCAGGAGTGGGCAAGTCGGCCTGTGTCAAGGCCGCCGCCTCTGACCTCGACATTGGCTTCCTTGCCGTGCCCATGACAATCGTTGATCCGCTCGACTTCGGCGGCCTCCCCGCCGTCCTGGACCGGGGCGATGGCCCCTACGCTGCCCGCCTGCCCTTCGTTGACATGATTCCCACAACCGGCAAGGGCCTTCTCCTCTTCGATGACCTTCCCACCGCCCCGCCTCTATCCCAGGCTGCCGCCTACCGCACGATCTGGGAGCGCGACACTATCGGCCCCGACTGGCTCATTGTCGCCACCGGCAATCGTGACAGCGACCGGGCCGCTACCCAACAGATGCCGAAACCTCTCGTTTCCAAGATGGGCTGGATCGAGTTCGAGCCAGACATTGATGCCTGGAACCTGATGATGGCGGGCCGGGACAGCTCCACTCTGATCCGTGCGTTCATCGTCTCCCGGCCCGACCTCTTCGTGACCTTCAATCCGTCGATTCCCGGCCCCTTCGCTACAGCTCGGACATGGGAAGCCCTGGCCGATCTCTGTGGTGCCTACGAGCCCGCTCTGCCTCCATTCGAGGCAATCAAAGGATGGGTCGGCGAAGGCCCCGCCACTGAGTTCAGCATGTACGCCTCTATGGCCGTTCAACTCGTGTCGCCGGACACGATCCTGATGACCCCAGACACCGCTCCGGTCCCGGAAGACCCCGGCGCTCTCTACGCCGTCACCACCGCCCTCTCATCGAGGGCGTCGGCTGCCACCATTGACCGCATCCTGACCTATCTCCGCCGCATGATGCCAGAGTTCCAGGTCTACTGTGTCAAGTCCGCTCTCGCCACTCAGCAGGGCCGCCTCGCCAAGCTGAGTCCAGAGGATCGCCGCAAGACAAGGCTGATCGAACACACTCACGCTTTCGTGACCTTCGCCGCCGAGCACAACGACATTCTCTCCTAGGAGACCGCTCATGGACTGGACCCGCTATATTCCCTCAGTCGAGTGGGTGACAGCAGCCTTCGGCACTTTCGTCCTCGGCTTCCTGGCCTATGCCCTCCTCCTCCTGACAGGGGACTGACACCATGACTATGCTCGTCCATGAATATGCTGAGTTCTTCCGACGGCTCGACAGCCTTCCTTTCGAGGAACAATGCCAGCAGTTAAAGGCTGCCTTGAAGCAACAAGCCGTCGGTCCCGAAGTTCTCAGGATCGAGTTCACTGACTGGTTCCGTCGGTTTGCTCTCGACAATCATGCGAAGTTCCTGGCGATGCCGCCTTTCGATGGGGAGAACAACAATGCCTAGCCTTTTATCCGAGCGTGCCGTCCTTGTCCGCCCTTCGATCAGCGTTTGGCGGGGAGAGATCACTGACCGTGCGGCCTCTGCTGACACCGCCGATCGCCACAAGGCTGATCGGCACTCTGTCCGCACCTCCAAGTTCCTAGTGCCCAAGGACGCCATCGACCCGATCCTGACTGAAGCCGGCTCCCTTCGCACGTTTGTCCGACAGGAAACCCTACCGTGGCGTTGGGATGGCGTCGGTCTCCTCCCCACTGAAAACTACCTCCCCTTCATGGATGGCTGGCGAACCCGTCGGGCATCATTCGACGGCGCCGTCAACCATCTCCTCCGCCGCTGGCACATCCACTGTGCCGTCGGCCAGCGTGCCCTCGGCGACCTCGCCCGAGAGTACGACTACCCCACCGCCGACGAAGTCCGCACCCGCTTCAACGTCAGCCTGGAGGTCTTCCCGGTCCCAGACAGTGACGACTTCCGCGCCAACGTCTCCGAGGCTGAAGCTGAGGAAATCCGGGCTCGATTGCAGGAAAGCTCGATGGCCGAACTCCGCTCAGCTGAGATCTTCCTGTGGGAGCAGATGCAAGAATGCGTCGCCCACATCCATGAACGCCTCTCCGCCTACGGCAAAGACCCCGAGACCGGAAAGATCGTTGGCCGCTTCCATGACACCCTGATCGGGAACCTCCGCAGTCTCGTGTCAAGGCTCTCCCGGCTCAATCTCAGCGGCGATCCTGCCATCGAAGCCATGCGGCAGCGGCTTGAAGAGAGCCTCTGCCCCTACGAGCCAGCCCTGCTCCGAGACGACGATGAGCTTCGCTCATCTGTCCGGGATGAGGCCGCTCGGATCATGGATGCTATGTCGAGCATCTATAGCAGGAAGGAAGCTGCCGAATGAAAACCCCAACTTATGAGGAACTACTTGCCATAGTTCAACAGATTGCCAGTTTCATCGCCGACGGGGATCAATTCCCCGGCGGACAATGTGAGTGCGGCTGCGGGCAGGAAGAGCATGAAATGTCCATTGATGATGCTTTCGAGACAGCATCATCGGCCATTTCAATGTGCCGAGACTGTCTTGGCACCGACGGGTCTGACCTCGCCATCGTTAAGCCATTTGACGAAGCGGTAATCTCGAAGGGAGTCATCCATGACCCAAGCTGAAATCAATCGACTGGCCGCCCGTCGCATAGCGAAGGCCCGCACCCAGCTTCTCCTTAACCCGCGCTTCGTATTCTGGGCAACCTGTGCCCTTCACCTCAAGCTCGTGCCCTATCCCGGCATGAGCATGATGGAGCGCGGCAGCATCGGCACCGACGGCAGCAACCTCTATTATGACCCGGACTTCATCGTCAACGGCGGCGTCGGCGTTAAGCCCGACGGCTCCATGACCAAGATTGAACCTTGGACTGACGATGAGCTGATGGGCGTCATCGCTCACGAGGTCAGCCATGCCGTTAAAGGGCATTGCTGGCGTCGGGGCAGCCGTGAGCCGGGCAACTGGAACATCGCCGCAGACCGCGCCTTGAACCCCGAGCTGACCAAGAATGGCCTCACACTCCCTGCGGGAGCATTGAACGATCCAGCCGATTTTGGCCGCGCTGTCGAGGAGATATACAACACCCTTCCACCGCCTCAGCCCGGTAGCGGCAACCAAGTCCAAGGTCAGCCTGCCGCCGGCGCTGGCATGTCCGGCGATGTTCGTGACCCGTCTTCACCGCAGCCCGGACAAGACCCGACGGCTTCGCCGTCTCAATCTCCTCAACAGCGCCAAGACCAACTCGAAGCTCTTGCCCGCAAGTGGGAGCTGATTGCTCGCCAAGCCGCCCAGATCGCCAAAGCCCAAGGCCACCTACCTCTCGGCTCCGAACACCTCATCGAGCCTATCCGGCCTCACCTCGACCCCTACGCCATGCTGCGGCACTTCGTCAGCATGTGCCGTCGTGACGATTATTCTTGGGCTCGCGGCTCTCGTCGCTCGCTTTGGCGCGGCCTCTACTTGCCCTCCCTCAACTCAGAGGGCGTCGGCGAGTTGGTAGTGGCGATTGACACTAGCGGCTCTACCGCCGCCGTCGTCCCTCTTTTCCTTGGCTTCCTCAACTCTATCCTAGTCGAAGTCAAACCTGAGAAGGTCCACTTCGTCGAGTGTGACGCCGCCATCCACCATGTGACCGAGTTCCAAGCCGGTGAAGAGCTGCCCTCTGCTGTAGCGGTACATGGCTTCGGCGGCACTAGCATGTGCCCGATTTGGGAATGGGCAGAAGAGAACGATATAAGGCCAGTTTGCGCTGTTGTGTTAACCGACGGCCAAATGTCAGCCCGAGATTTCGGCCCCGACGGCGGCCCCGGCTTCCCTGTCCTGTGGGTGATCTCTGACCAGGGCAGAGTGGCGCCCTTCGGCGAGACAGTGGAGATGACCAGTGGAGACTGAAGCTCTCGATCCGAAGACTGTTTTCATCCTTGAAGCGATTAAAAACGATCGTCTTCGGCGGGAGAGCTGGGGCCGAGCCCGCGAATGTCTTGCTGAACAGATTATGCGAGAGCGCGGCGGCTCAATTTTCGACAGCCCAAGCCCTGCTGACTACGACGCTGCCTATCGCCTCATCCGAGCCTATAAAGCTCTAGGAGTGGAGTGAATGTCTAAGCCTGACCCAGTCCTCGTCTCCGGCTTCGTTCACCACACCAGCAAAGTCGAGATTACTCCTATAACTGGCTCCTACAACGGTGCGCTAAGTCGAGAGATCAGGTTCTACTCTGGACCCGACGCTGCACCGTTCCACTTCACTCTCTTCGGGAACAATGTCGAGTGGATTATCCCCGACGACGTGTTTGAGGCAGAGCTGCGCCGCCGGGGAGATAAAGCGGCGGCTAAGATTCACCGGGAGAAGGCGTCATGAAGAGAGGCTCTACACTTAGCGCACTCTCTGAGCGCGATCAGGTCATAGCTTGGGCCGCCGCCCAACGCTTGCTACCTGCTCCTGATCCTGACTGCCCAGTCCCGTATCAGCTCGCTGCTCTGCTGCAAGAGCTATCCAAAGACGATCCAGGCTTCACCTTACGGTTTGCTTGCAGCCTGCAAGTCCCTGTTGAGACTGTCTGGCCTAGATTTGTTGTGTGGATGCTAGAGACAATTTGTTTGCCGAAAGCAACCAGGACTAAAGACAAGGAGTATATTGCTGGGATTATACTGCTCTTTCGTAGCGGAGACTGGAAGGACAGGAAGAAAGCCGCCGCCGCCTCCGCCGCCTACGCCGCCGCCGCCTCCGCCGCCGCCTCCGCCGCCTCCCGAAAAGACGCCTACACAAAAATGCGCACCTACCTCACTTCCTTAGAGCCCTCCCATGAATGACACCGACCGCCTCCTCTTCATTGATACCATCCAGCGTCTCAACAATTGGATAGCCCGCACCCGCCTACCGCCAAGTGAATTCATCAAGGCCGGCTCCAATCGAGCCCTCTTTGATGACCTCATCCAGCCCGCCTTGGCACCCCTAGTGCCAAAGCCACCAAAGCCTCGACGGCAGAAAACCCACTGGCGGCGATGGGTCGATCTACCACAGACCGAACAGGACCGCCTCGTCACGAAGCTGGCCCGCCGCGCCGCCAAAGGCGGCCGAGAGCGCAGCCGAGACAGGGATGCCGTCGCCCTATTCCTGGCCCGCCGTCGAATCCTAGCTGGCGGCTCCGACTCCAACAATCCCGGCCCAGATGTGCCCCGCCTTTATCACGCCGGCAGAGGATTCATCTCTTCCAGTTATTCAACCAAGACCTTTGCTGGCTTCCCTGTCAGCTGGATCAGTCGTAACCATACCATCAAGCCTCTCACCAACACTCCTGCCGAGCGCCTCTACGACCGACGGCGGGCAGCTTTCAATCGAGCAATCGCTGTCTACAAAGGCTCAACTAACTACGACGGCACAGCTAATCAATTAGCTACGCCCACCTTCGTCCTTGACCTCCACCCCGACGATGTTGAGCTGGCCACTGACTCTGTTGTTGTCTCTGCTCAGCTTAGAAAACTCCATGACCTCTTCACAGAGAGGAATTATCCTCCTTTGCAAGGAACCAAAGTTGAGGAATTTCCTCTCGCCGCTTCTCTCTTCCTGACAGACGTAGGCGAGCAGGTTCAGGTCTACTACTGTGCCCTGCTCGTCGGCCATCGTTCAGCGCCGCCGACCTTAGAGCGAGCCTACGTTGCTCGTGCCTTCAGCCTTGCTGAGCAGCAATGGCGGGTCAATGGCCGCTTTAAGCGAGCCAGCAATGCTTTAGCGGCTGGGTTGAAGCTCTACGGTGAAGGCGTGGCTGCACATATTCATCAGCCGGCGGCTGGAGAAGGAACCAGCAAATGATCTCTGTTCTTTCAGAGCGAGAACAGTTTATAGCATGGGCAGCTGCTAAGCGACTGTCTGGCGAACTTATCTGCCCTATTCCATCGCAATTGGTTTTTCTTCTTGAAGAATTATCCAAAGACGATCCAGGCTTCACGTTGAGATTCGCAGTAAGTCTCAAAGTGCCGGCTGAAGCTGTATACCCTAGATTTATTGGCTGGATGTTAGAGACTATATGCTTACCTTTAGCCACAGGTAAGAAGGATTGGGATTATATAAATAAGATCATACTGCTATTCCATAGTGGAGACTGGAGGGACAAGGAGAAAGCCTCCGCCGCCTACACCGCCGCCACCGCCGCCTACACCTACGCCGCCTACACCTACGCCGCCTCCGCCGCCTACACCTACGCCGCCTACACC
>Ga0075425_100000144_pt1 | contig 60797 bp, 41 predicted proteins | sample SoiMethybrSBSTD4_FD_75300 | JGI IMG/M metagenome (GOLD analysis project Ga0075425, IMG submission 75300) | Bulk soil microbial communities from a Populus tree surrounding site in Tennessee, USA - Soil MetaG P. TD hybrid SBSTD4 | ecosystem: Environmental > Terrestrial > Soil > Tree plantation... | reverse complement strand
CCTCTCAGAGGAGGCAGCAGATGCGCAGACTCCTGGTTCGCGCGGTGGTGGTGGGATCGCTTCTCCTGGGCGCAGCAGGCCCGCTGCTCGCTCAACAGGGCACGTCAGACATAGGCGGCAAGGTGACCGATGAGCAGGGCGCGGTCCTGCCGGGCGCCACGGTCGTCGTCACGAATGAAGAAACCGGCGCGGTTCGCGAGCTCACCACGGGCGCCGACGGCAGCTATCATGCGTCGCAGCTGATTCCCGGCCGTTATAAGGTTTCCGCCAAGCTGGCGAGCTTCCGCACCTTCGAGCGCGGCGGCCAGGTGCTGCCGGTCGGCAAGACCCTCACCATCAACGTCGTCCTCGCGCTCGGCGCTCTCGAGGAAACCGTCAAGGTCACCGCCGAGTCGCCGCTCGTCGATACGACTAGCATCAAGGTCGGCGGCAATATCGGCGCGGTGGAGTTGAGCGAGCTGCCGGCGATGAACCGGAATTTCTTCGCGACCGTCGCGCTGCTGCCGGGCGTGCAGTTCTCGCCGTCGAACCAGATGGGCAACGACACCATCGTCGCTGCCGGCCAGTCGACCCAGGGCAACAACGTCTCGGTGGACGGCGGCTACAACGGCGACGACGCGCTCGGCACCAGCTCGGGCGCGCAGGTCCGGACGCCGATCGAGGCGGTGCAGGAATTCCAGGTGCTCACCAGTATGTACGACGCGGAGTTCGGCCGCGCCAGCGGTGCCATCGTCAACGCGATCACCAAGGCGGGGACGAACCAGTTCAGAGGCGTGGCGTTCGCGACGACGTCGCCGAACTCGCTGACGGCGGCGGACTATTTCGTCCGCACCAAGAACCTCGACAAGCCGACGTCGGTGCGCCGCGACTGGGGCGGCGTCCTCGGCGGCCCGATCGTCAGGAACAAGGCACAGTTCTTCTTCAGCCTCGAGCGGCAGGTCGACAACCCGAACCGCACCCGCGTCTTTCCAACGCGGCCGTCGCTGAACTTCGCGATCGCCGAGGATCGCACCGACTGGAACACCCTGATCCGCATCGACCATCAGATCAACAAGAACCACTCGTGGGCGGTCCGCTGGCTGCGCGAAGACGCGCCGCAGTGGTACACGATCGGCAACCGCCAGACGCTCGAGTCGTACCAGGACGAGACGGACCTCGATCAGACGGCCGTCGGCACACTGACCAGCGTGCTCGGCAACGCCCGCGTCAACACCGTAAAAGTGGCGCGGACCTGGGAGCACTGGTGGCACGGCAACGCCTGCTTCCGTGCGCAGGGGCCCAACGGCGATCTCGCCGGCTTCTCGCGCGGCCTGGAGAACGCCGGCGATCAGTCGCTGTGCCCGCCGCAGTTGAACTACACCAACTTCCTCGCCCAGGCGAGCACCGAATCGCAGGGCCCGTGGGATTCGAATTACCAGATCGAGGACGACTACTCGTGGTTCATCCCCAACAAGCACGGCGACCATGACATGAAGTTCGGCCTGCGCTACAACTACACCGAGCTGCGCCGCTCCTCGCAGGTGAATTCGAACGGGACGTTCACGTTCAACACCACCTGCGCCGCTGGTACCTGCACGGACGCGAACACTGATCTGCCGTTCGATGCGACGAACCCCCGCACCTATCCGGAGCGGTTCAGCATCCGCACCGGCGTGTTCAACGAGTTCATCAACAACCACACCTATGAGGCCTACGCACAGGACAAGTGGCGGCTCAACGACCGGACGACGCTGAACCTCGGGATCCGCTACGACCTCGAGATCATCCCGATCGACGAGACCGGCAACCCGCTGTTCGCGGCCGGCCAGAAGGCGCCGACCGACTGGAACAACATCGGACCGCGGGTCGGCTTTACGCACTCGCTCGACGCCAGCGGCAAGTCGGTGATCCGCGGCGGCTTCGGGCTCTTCTACAATCGGACGATTCTCGGTGCGCTGGACGATGCGCTCGAGTTCAGCAAGCTGACGACGTCGAACGTCGTGACCTTCCCGGCCAATGCGGCCGACCCGGGCCCGAGCTCGGGACGGTTCCCGACTAATGAGTACCTCGTCAACGGCCCCTTCGTGAACACCGCGCTGCTGCGCCAGAAGTATCCGCTCGGCGTTCCGGTCAAGAACGACGGCGTGGTGGTCTTCGATTCACCGGATCGCAAGCTGCCCTATGCGCAGCAGTTCACCCTCGGCTATGTCCGCGAAATCACCTCGTCGCTGGCGCTGCACGCCGACTACATCCGGATGAACAACAAGGACATGTTCCTGTCGCGCAATCTCAATCCGGGAACCAAGAATACGACGAGCCGTACGGAGGCACCGATACGCTCCGACGCGTTCGGCGTCCTCGGCGAGCCATACACCTCGCAGGTGTGGGTGTTCGAGAACACCGGTTCCTCGGTCTACAACGCGCTGAACCTGTCGCTCGAGAAGCGCTACGCCAACAACTGGTCGGGCCGCATCTCGTACTCGCTGTCCAAGGCTGAGGGCACCGCAAACGATCAGGCCGACCGCAACCAGTATCAGGTGGGAACGAATCTCAACCTCGACCTGCTGAACGGGCCGAGCAACGTCGATCGCCGCCACATCCTGTCGATCGGCGCGCAGTACGACGTGCCGAGGACGGGCGGCCTCAGCCTGTCGACGACCACCCGCTATATGAGCGGCGCGCCGTTCACGATCTTCGACAGCAGCATCGACGCCGACAAGAACGGCGAGCTCGTCGATCCGGTTCCCGCCGGCACTTACAGCGGTGCGGCGACCAACCCGGACGCGATGCAGAACGTCGAGAACAAGGGCGGCCGCAACGGCGCCGTCGGGCCGGACTATTTCCAGATCGATCTGCGCGCTGGTTATCGCCGCCGGATCGGTCAGCAGAAATCGGCCGAGCTGTACTTCGATCTCTACAACATCACCAACCGCGCGAACTTCGACAACCCGCTGACCGCCAACTCTGATCGGCGGCTGCCGGCGTCGTTCCTCGTGCTGACCAACCTGCGCGGCGGCGGCGGCTTCCCGCGCCAGGCGCAGATCGGCTTCCGCTTCGCGTTCTGACGCTCGCTTCGCTGTCGGGGCTGGGGGCTGGGGGCTGGAAAGACAGCTTCCGGCCCCTCGCTTTTTCGAGCGATTGCAGCAAGCCCCGAGTCCCGAGCCCCGACGCACCGCCGTATAATCCGCGGCATGAAGAGCGCCGCACTCGCCGCCTTCGCCGTCTTCCTCGCGATGCAAACGAGCAGCGGTGCGGCCGCGCCGCCCAGAGCGCCGAAGCTCGACATCCAGACGCTCTCGACGCACGCCGATCGCGTTACCGGCGGCGACGTGCTGATCGCGATCGCGATCCCCGCCGGATCGGCCGCATCAGCGGCGGCGCCTGAAGTCCGCCTCAACGGCCGCGACGTGTCGAATGCGTTCCGTGCCGTGAATCACCGGTTCGTCGGCCTCGTCACCGGGCTCGTGGACGGCCGCAACGATCTGAAGGTCAGCGCGTGGGGCGCGCGCGATCAGTCGCTTGCGATCACCAATTACGCGATTACCGGCCCGGTGATTTCCGGTCCGCATCAGCAGCCGTTCGTGTGTCAGACCGATACGTTCAAGCTGCCCGATGGATCGACGCTCACCGACGCTCGGCTAAAGCCTTCGGACGCTCAACGGAGCGCGAAGGCTTTAGCCGAGCGATCAGAGACAGACGACTGCAGCGCGCCGACCAACGTGCAGTACGTCTATATGCCCTACGACGGCAAGGAGCTGAAACCGCTCGCCGAGACGCGCGAGCTGCCGGCCGACGTCGCGACGATCACGACCAGCGGCGGCAAGACCGTGCCGTTCGTCGTCCGCGTCGAGACCGGGACGATGAATCGCGGCATCTACCAGAACGCGGTGCTCCACGACCCGACGCGCGACCCGGCGCCGACGCCGTTCACGCCGCCGCCGGCGTGGAACCGTCGCTTCCTCGCGATTCACGGCGTCGGCTGCCCGACCGGCTGGTGGCGCCAGGGCGGCGTGATGGGCGTGAACCCGCTCGTCGGGCCGATGCTCTCGCGCCTTGGCGACGGCTACCTGATCTTCACCAACACGCTGAACCACCCGACCAACAGCTGCAACGCCTTCCTCGCCGGCGAGACGACGATGATGGGCAAGGAGCACGCGATCGAAGAGTTCGGCGTTCCCGACTTCACCGTCAGCATCGGCACCTCCGGCGGCGCCTACACGAGCCTGCAGATCGCCGACGCGTTCCCCGGCCTCTTCGACGGCGTGCTGATCAACGCGACCTTCCCTGACGCGCTGTCGATCGCGCTCGCCGGCGCCGACGCGCACCTGCTCGCGCATTACTTCGCGGTCGCGGGCCCCGACGCCTTCACAAACGCGCAGAAGGTCGCGGTGTCCGGTTACTCCGGCATGAAGGCGTTCATCGACGCCGCCAACCAGAGTCAGCGGACCGATCCCGTGCCCGGCCGCAAGGACATCGAAGGCTACAACTCGGCGATGTGGAACGATGCGGTCGCCAAACCGCTGCACTACGATCCGGCCACCAACCCGCACGGCGCGCGTCCGACGGTGTTCGACGCAGCGCGCAATATCTACGGCGTCGATCCGCAAACCGGGTTTGCGCTGCGGCCGTTCGACAACGTCGGAGTGCAGTACGGCCTGGCCGCGCTCAAGAGCGGCGCGATCACACCGCAGCAGTTCCTCGAGCTCAATGAAAGCATCGGCGGCTTCGATCAGGACGCGAATTTCGTCGCCGCGCGCTCGATCGGCGACGCCGGCGCGATCAAGCGCGCCTACCAGTCCGGGCTCACGCTCGGCGGCGGCGGCGGCCTCAAATCGATTCCGGTGTTCGACGATGGCGCCTACAACGACGAGCGCGGCTACCACTATCAGTGGTTCCATTTCGCGGTCCGCGAGCGGATCGCGAAGCAGAACGGCGGCGCCGGCAATCACCTGCTATGGCGCGGGCCGGTGCAGGCCGAGAAGGCCTGGTCGGTGTTCATCGACTGGGTGGCGACGAAACGCCGGCCGATCGGCGCCGTCGACGGCTGCTGGATCCAGGGCGCCGACGGCACGGCGCCGGTCTTCTCTCCGGAGCGGCAGACGTTCAGCAGCCAGCCCGATTCGGAGTGCAACAAGGCGTTGCCATCGCACGGCTTTACGCGTCTGGTCGCCGGCGGTCCGCTCGACGGCAACATCCTGAAGTGCCAGCTGAAACCGATCGACCCGAAGGACTATCCCGCGTCGTTCACCGCGGCCGACCTGCAACGGCTCCGCACGATCTTTCCCGGCGGCGTCTGCAACTGGACGAAGTCGGCCGTGAACCAGACGCGCGTCGTCACCTGGGCTTCCTTCGGACCGGCGCCGGAACATCTGCTCATCCCCGCTCCTGTCATTCCCAATCGGAGTCAGCCATGAAGCCGCTTCGCATCGTTCTGCTCGTCGGCGCCCTTGCGACGGCGTTCGGCGCGCAGTCACTGATCGGCCGCTCTGAACAGCAATCCGGCGCAAAGCCCACGGCCGCGGCGACTGGCCCGTTCGACACGTTGCATTTCCGCGCGATCGGACCGGCGTCGATGTCCGGACGCATCAGCGACCTTGCCGTGTATGAGCCGAACCCGTCGATTTATTACGTCGGCACTGCACACGGCGGCGTGTGGAAGACGACCAACGGCGGCACGACGTTCGAGGCGCAATTCCAGGATCAAGGGCTGATCTCGATCGGCGACGTCACGGTGTCGCAGAGCAATCCCGATCTCGTCTGGGTCGGCTCGGGCGAATCGAACAACCGGCAGAGCACTTCGTGGGGCGACGGCGTCTACAAGTCGACCGACGGCGGCAAGACCTGGACGCACATGGGCCTGCCGACCTCGCGCTATATCAACCGCATCGTCATCGATCCGCGCAACAACGACATCGTTTTCGTTGCCGCGACCGGCAGCCTGTGGGGACCTGGCGGCGAGCGCGGCGTCTACAAGACCACCGACGGCGGCAAGACCTGGAAGCAGGTGCTCAAGGTCGACGACGACACCGGCGCGAACGATCTGGTGATGGACGCGACGAACAACCGGGTTCTGTACGCGTCGATGTACCAGCGGCGTCGCACACCGTGCTGCATGAACGGCGGCGGTCCGGGCAGCGGCATCTGGAAATCGACCGACGCCGGTGAGACCTGGACCCGCGTCAAGGGCAACGGCTTTCCCGACGGCCCGCTCGGCCGCATCGGCCTCGATGTGAATCGCCGCCGTCCGGCCGTCATCTACGCCATCGTCGAAGGACCGGTGCCGAACACCGGCCGCGGCGGCACCCCCGACGAGGCGCCGCAGGGCGGCCGCGGCGCCGAAACGGCGACGACGGTGACGGCGGCTACCGCCACCGGCCTCTATCGCAGCGACGACGCCGGCGCGACCTGGAAGAAGGTGAACGACGAGAACCCGCGGCCGATGTACTTCAGCCAGGTTCGCGTCGATCCAAACGATCCCGAGGTGATCATCTACGCGGGCGTGAAGCTGCACTACTCGGTCGACGGCGGCCGGACCGTCACGTTGAACGCGACCAAAACGATCCACGACGACGTCCACGCGATCTGGATCGATCCGGCGAACTCGCAGCACGTGATCATCGGCAACGACGGCGGCGTCGCCGTGAGCTGGGATCAGACGAAAACCTGGAACTTCGTCCCGAACATCCCGGTCGGCCTCTTCTACCACGTGAGCGTGGACAACGCGACGCCGTTCAACATCTGCGGCGGCATGCAGGACAACTATGTGTGGTGCGGGCCGAGCCAGGTCCGCGGCTCGGCCGGCATCGCCGGTTTCCACTGGGCGACGATGCAGGGCGGCGACGGCTTCGTGGCGCTCCAGGACCCGAACGACTTCCGCACCGCCTACAGCGAATCGCAGGACGGCAACATGGTCCGGATCGATCGCGTCACCGGCGAGACCGTCTCGATGCGGCCGGTCGCCGGGCCGGGCGAGCAGCCGTACCGCTGGAACTGGGACACGCCGTTCATCCTCTCGCCGCACAACGCGGCGGTGCTGTTCGCCGGCTCGAACCGCGTCTTCCGTTCGTCGAACAAGGGGCAGACGTGGGAAGCGGTCGGCGGCGATCTCACCACCAACGCCAACCGCGACGACGTCGTCACGATGGGCCTGAAGGGCAGCGACGTCACCATCGCCAAGAACGACGGCATCGTCGCGTGGGGCACGGTGATCTCGCTCGCCGAATCGCCGAAGCGCGCCAACCTGTTGTACGCCGGCACCGACGATGGCCAGGTGCAGGTGGCGCGCGACGGCAAGCAATGGACCAACATCACCGCGAACATCCCGAACGTGCCGAAAGGGCTATGGGTGTCCGAGGTCGCGCCGTCGCGGTTCGACGAAGCCACCGTCTACGTCACCTTCGACGGCCACCGCTCGAACGATTTCGAGACCTACATCTACGTCAGCCACGATTTCGGCCAGACGTTCCAGGTCGCGAACGGCAACCTCAAAGGCGAGTCAGTCAAGACCATTACCGAGGACACGAAGAATCCCGACGTGCTTTACCTCGGCACCGAGACCGGCCTCTTCGTCTCGACCGATCGCGCGCAGAACTGGACGCGCATCAAAGCGAACCTGCCGACGGTGCGCATCGACGAGATCACGATTCAACCGCGTGACAACGCGATGGTGCTGGCGACCCACGGCCGGGCGATCTGGATCCTCGATCACCTCGAACCGATCCAGGAGTACGCCTCGGCGCAGGCCGCGACCGACGCGAAGCTCTTCACGCCGCCGCCGTACGCGATGTACCGGCGGCCGGCGCGTGATCGCAACTACGAGTTCTGGGGCGACCAGGTCTTCTACGGCGAGAACCCGCCGGCGGCGGCGGTGATTTCGTGGATCAACCGGAAGCCGGCCGGAGACGTGAAGCTGAAGATCACCGATGCCGCGGGCAAGGACGTCCGCGAGATCGCGGGCAGCGTGCTCGCGAAGAGCACCGGCGCCGGCATTCAGACGGCGTGCTGGGATCTGCGCGTGCAGCCGACGGCAGCGCCGCCGCCGGCCGCCGGCCGGGGCCGCGGCGAAGGCGAGGCTGCTCGCGGCGAGCCGCAGGGCACGACGGCCGAAGATCGCACGACGTCGCCGGCCGGCGGCCGGCAGGCGGCGGAGCCTGCCGCGCAGACGTCAGCGCCGGCGCAAGAGCCGAGTCCGTTCGGCGCCGGCTGCGGCGGCAGCGGCGGGTTCGGCGGCGGCGGCTTCGGCGGCGGCGGCGTGAATACGGCCGGACCGTTCGTCCTCAGCGGCAGCTACAAGGTGTCGCTCGTCGTCGACGGCAGGACCGTCGATACGAAGACGCTGCGCGTCAACGACGATCCCGACGTTGTGCTCACCTCCGTCGAGCGCAAGCGGATGTTCGACCAGGCGATGGAGATGCACGCGCTGCAGGCGCGCGCCACCGACGCCGCCACCGCGCATCGCTCGCTCGCGCAGCAGATCACGCAGTTGGCGACGACGCTCAACGATCGCAGCGACGTGCCGGCCGACGTGAAGAGCGCGTTCGACGCGGTGAAGAAGGACGTCGAGGCGCTGGCGCCGAAACTCGCCATCCCGGCCGGCGGCCGCGGCGGCGGTGGCCGCGGCGGCGCGCCGGAAGCGCTCCTCGCAAGAATCGGCCAGGCGAAAAATGGGCTGATGGCCGGCATGACGCCGGGCGAGCAGACGACCACGGCCTATGCCGATGCGAAGACGCAGACGCCGAAAGCGATTGCCGATCTCAACGCCGTGATCGCGAAAGCGACGACGCTGGCCTCGTCGCTGACCCGCTACAACCTGACACTCACCGTGCCGCCGCCGGTAAAAGCGGAATCAGCCGCGCCGGCGCGCAGGAGCACGAGCGGCGCGCGCGGCTGAGGCGCGGGCTGCGCCGTGGAAAGTCAGAAGTCAGAAGTGAGAAGTTAGAAGTACGGAAAAAGGATCATTCGATCACGTTGCTAAACCCGGGGCTGCACTCCACTTTTAGCAACACGAGTCTAATTACCCTTTTTCCGTACTTCTCACTTCTCACTTCTCACTTCTCACTTTTCGGGGCGCTCAGGAATCCCGCAGCACGACCGCGGGATTTATCTGCAGCGCCCGACGCGACGGAATCCAGGTCGCGGCGGCGCCAATCGCGGCGACGATGGCGACCGGCACGACGAACGACGGCCAGTCGGGATCGTAGACGCCCCCGGCGCCGCCGCTCGCGCGGACAATGCGCGAGAGCGCGAAGGTGAGGCCGACGCCGAGCGTCGTGCCGAACGCCACGAGCCGCAGGCTGTGCGCGGTGACGAGGCGAACGAGATCGAGTGCGGTCGCTCCAATCGCCACGCGCACGGCCAGCTCGCGGGACCGCCGCGCGATCGCGAACGCGAGCACGCCGTAGATTCCAGCCGTCGTCAGCAGCATCCCGATCGCGACGAGCGGCACGAGCGGCGCCGTGCCGACGAGGATCTCCTGCGCCCCGATGCGCATGATCTCATCGTAAGTAAATGCGCCGCCGACCACCGTGCCAGGAAGACTGCGTCGAATCTCGCGGCGCAGCTCTGGCACGAGCAGCGCCGGATCGCCGCCGGCGCGAATGACGACTTGCACGCGCCTGGCGTCGCTGTCGTCGAGCGCGAGCGGGATGTACAGCTTCGGTGCCGCGTGCCGCGGCTGGAATTGTTGCGTCGCGTAGTCGGCGGCGATGCCGACGACCACGGCGTTGCCGCCGGCCTCGAACCGGACGTGGCTGCCGACAGCGTTTCCCTGCGGGAACAGCATCTTTGCGAGCGCTTCGTTGACGATCGCGACGCGGCTTCTGCCCGCGTCCGCCGGCGTGAAGTCACGGCCAGCCAGCATCGTCACCCCGAGCGTTGCGAACAGCCCGGGGGTCGCCGCGATCTGATCGGCGGCCACGCCGGCCGCGGCAGTATCGGCAGAAAACCGCTGCCGGATTCCCGAACCCATGAACGGCACACCGGTCGCGGCGGCGGCCGACGACACGCCGGGCATCCGCGTCACCACATCGAGCATCGCCGCGACGTGAAGGCTTCGCGTGTTCTCCACCTGCGCCGCGAGCAGCGGCCGGCGATCGAACCCCATGTCGGCATCGATCGACCGCTGATAGCCGTTGATCATCCCGCCGGTCTCGACGAGCAGCGCGATCGTCACGGTGATCTCGACGACGACCAGCGCATGGCGCCAGCGTTGGCGGACGCGGTCGGTTGCAGCGAGCGAGTTCAGCGGGTTCGCATGGAGCCGACGCGTCTCGTAGAGCGCCGGCAGAAGACCGGCGGCGATTCCCGCCGCGAGCGTGATCAGCGCCGACTGCACGTAGAGCGACGGGTCGATCGACAGGTCCCACTGCGACAGCGACACGCCGGCGCGACGCACGACGATGCCGCGCAGCGCGAAGGTGGCCGCGATCCCGAGCGTGCCGCCCGCAACCGCGAGCAGTACCGCCTCGGTGACGAGCGCGCGAACGATCCGGCCGCGGCCGGCGCCAAGCGAGGCGCGAATCGCAATCTCGTGCTCGCGTGCGGTCCACTGCGCAATCATCAGAATCGCGACGTTGGCGCAGGCGATGACGAGCGTCAGCACGACCGACGCGCCAAGCACGTACGGGAGCAGCAGCGCCATCGATGCGCCCATCGGTGTTCCCGCGACGGCGCGGACGACGACGCGGCGCTGGCGCTCGTTGGCAGCAAAGCCCGCAGCGTCGTCAGCCTCGAGGGCCGGTTGCAACGCAGCCGCGAGGGACGTCGGGCTCACGTCCGGCGGCCGTCGTCCGATCGCCAGCACCAGGTCGTCGCGGGTCAGCCGCGCCGCGTCGAACGGCACCCAGATTGCCGCATTCATCTCGGCGAACCAGAAATCTGCCGGCATCACCCCGACGATGGTGTGCGGTTCGCCGTCGATCCAGATCGTGCTGCCGATCGCGTCGGGCGATTCCTGGAACACGGCGAACCAGACGCGGCGGCTGAGCACGGCCGGCCTGGCCGCGCCTGGCGCCGCCGGCGCATCCGAGAACGTCCGTCCCGCCGCCGGGCCGACGCCGAGCACGCTGAACAGGTTGGGTGAGGCTGCGCGCACCCGGATGTTCTCCGTGCGGTCGCCGATGCGCACTTCGCGGACGCGTCCGGGCGTGGCGGCGGCGATCTCGGTGCCGCGCGGCGTCGTGTCGCGCCACGCCCGGTATACCGTCCCGGGCACAGTCGCCTCGAACGGATAGGTGCCGCCCGGCCGGTCGGGCCGCGTGACGAGCAGCAGCGAGAGCGCCGACGGCTGCTGGTAGAGGCGCGGCGGCTTGCGGAAGATCACGTCGCGCACCATCAACGTCGTCGTCATCGCGCCGATCCCGAAGGCGAGCGAGGCGACGGCGACGGCCGCGGCCACCGGGTACTTCGTGATGCTGCGGGCGGCAACGCGGACGTCCTGCCGCAGTTGATCGAGCCATCGTGCGCGCGACGATTCGTAGTAGCGCTCCTGGGCGGCGGCGACGCTGCCGAATGCCTTGCGCGCCGCCAGGCGCGCCGCGTCGGGCGTCATGCCGTCGGCAATCAGGCGATCGGTCTCGAGATCGAGGTGGGCCTGGACCTCGGTGGCGAAGTCGTCAGCGGCGCGTTTGCGTCTCCACATCGTCGCCTCCGTGAAGCGTGACAGGTTGACATTCTACCCAGATGCCGGGTGCTTGGGTAGAATGTCTACCTGGGACGTAGGGAGGGTGCCCCGCGCGCGCGGCCTGAAAGGCCGCCCCTACGTTCAACGTTGCATTGCCCCGGGCACCGTATGGCAACGGGGGCGCAGTGGTACCATCGCGCGGATGGCGGTCGAGCGTGCGCGCGTGGCGGCGACAACGTGGGCGCTGGCGGTGTGCGCGGCGCTGTCCGTTGGATGCCACCGCTCGCCGCAACTCGAGCGCGATCCGACGCAGAACGTTCTGCTCGTCACCATCGACACTCTGCGTGCCGACGCCATCGGCGCCGCAGGGAACGGAACCGCGTCGACGCCGTGGATCGATCGACTCGCCTCCGGCGGCGTGCGCTTCGACCAGGCGCACGCGTCGACGGTGGTCACGCTGCCGTCGCACGCCAACATTCTTTCCGGCATCTACCCATTTCGCCACGGCGTGCGCGAGAACGCCGGCTTTCGCTTTCCCGAGACGACCGAGACGCTCGCGACGTTGTTGCGCGCCCGCGGCTACCGCACCGGCGCATTCGTCAGCGCGTTTCCGCTCGATTCGCGCTTCGGGCTGACGCGCGGCTTCGACCTCTACGACGATCGGTTCCCGAAGAGCGATGCGACCGCCTTCCGCGTGCCGGAACGGCGCGGCGCGGACACGGTCGCCGCGGCAGTGCGCTGGATCGACGCTGCACCGGCCGGGCAATCCGGCGATCGTCCCTGGTTTGCGTGGGTCCACGTCTACGAGCCGCATTTTCCCTACGCGCCGCCCGAGCCGTACGCGTCGCGTTACGCCGACCGTCCGTACTTCGGCGAGGTGGCGGCGGCCGACGCCGCACTCGGCCCGCTGCTGCAGCGCGCCCTCGTCGCCGCATCGCCTCGGCCAACCCTGGTCGTCCTCACCGGCGACCACGGCGAGGGGCTCGGCGAGCACGGTGAGATGACCCACGGCCTGTTCGCGTACGAAGCGACGCTGCACGTGCCGCTGATCCTCTATCAGCCGCGCCTCCTGACCCCGCGCGTCGTCGCGACGCCGGTTCGCCACGTCGACATCCTGCCGACGATCCTCGACGCGATCGGCGCGCCGCCGCCAGCGTCGCTCGACGGCCAGTCGCTGCTGCCGCTCGCGGCCGGCGGAGCGACGGCGCCGACAGTCACGTATTTCGAGTCGTTGTCGGCGTCGATCAACCGCGGCTGGGCGCCGCTCCACGGCGTCGCGCGCGGATCGCTGAAATACATCGACCTGCCGACCGCGGAGCTGTACGACGTCGCGACCGATCCCGCGGAAGCGCACGATTTGTCCCGTGCCCGGCCTGCCGAGATGCGCGAGCTGCAGACGCTGCTCAATGAACTGCGATCCGCGGATCGAGGCGCCGCGCCGGGGCGCGAGCACGCCGACACGCGCGAGCAGCTGCGCAGCCTCGGCTACGTCACCGGCGCCGCGCCGCCGAAGCCGCGCTACACCGACGCCGACGACCCGAAGCGGCTGATCGCGATCGACCGTGAGATCGAGGAGGTGGTCTCGAAATATCAGCACGGCGATCTGCGCGGTGCGATTGCGCTCGGAGAACGCGTCGCGCACGAGCGGCCCGACATGCCGCTGTCGCTCGTCCACCTCGCCTTTCTGTACAACGAGGCTGGAGACCACGTGCGCGCCACCGCGGCGATCCGCCGAGCGCTCGCCTTGAATCCAGCGGCCACAGACGTCGCGGCGCTCGCCGGCGCCTACTTGACCGAAGCCGGCCGCGCGGAGGAAGCGGCCGCTGTCCTCAAGCCATACGTCGACACGCCGCAGCCGGATGTGGACGTCGTGAACGCCTACGGCGTCGCGCTCGCAACCGGTGGTCACACGCGCGAGGCGCTCGAGGTGTTCGCGCGCGCCCGCGCCGCCGATCCGTCGAGCGGCCTCGCCGACGCGAACATCGCGACCATCTACCTGATGCAAGGCGATCGTGGCGGCGCTGCGGCGGCGTTCCGTCAGGCGCTCGCTGCCGATCCGACGCTCGCGCGCGCCTACAACGGCCTGGGAGTTGTCGCCGCCGAGCAAGGCGATTTCGCCGGCGCTGTCGACGCGTGGCAGCGCGCCGTCGCGCTCGACCCGCGCGACTACCAGGCGCTCTTCAACCTTGGCGATGCGCTGATTCGGCTCGGCCGATCTGCTGAGGCGCGGACCTACTGGGAACGCTACCTCAGCATCGTCCCACCAGCGGTCGATGTGCGCGATCGCGACCGTGTCCGCCGCTGGTTGTCCAACCGTTCGTACTGACTTTCGCAAAAAGACATAAAACACCGCGCTCTGCTCTTGACACCTCGCATCGCCGGGCGCCGAATGGTGCAGAGCAAGCGGTTTCGAACGCACGTCTCAACAACACCGGGGGGAGTTGCATGCGGAGAGTGCTCGTTTTCGCCATAGCCGTCCTGCTGATCGCAGCGCCATCCGCTCGCGCGCAGATCGCCGGCGGCAACATCTATGGCTCCGTTACGGATCAGAACGGCGGTGTGCTGCCCGGCGTCGACGTCACGCTCGTCGCGGTCTCGATCGGCGGTCAGCCGCGCACGACGGTCACCGACGGACAGGGCCAGTTCCGGTTCCTGAACCTCGATGCCGGCACCTACAAGGTCACGGCGAATCTCAGCGGCTTCAACAAAATGGACCGCGAGGTGATCGTCACGACGGGCGTCAACACCAACATCGCATTTCCGATGGCCGTGAAGTCGGTCGAGGAATCGGTCACCGTCACGGCGGAGTCGCCGGTCGTCGACGTGAAGAAGATCGGCACGACGACGACGCTCACCGCCGACGAACTGCGGTCGACGCCGCAGTCGAAGGATCCCTGGGCGATGCTGAAGACCGTTCCCGGCGTCATCGTCGATCGCGTCAACGTCGGCGGCAACGAGTCCGGCCAGCAGTCCGGCTTCATCGGCAAGGGCTCGCTGTTCGCCGACACGATGTGGAACCTCGATGGCGTGGTGATCACCGACACCACCTCGGGCGGCGCCTCGTCGATGTATTTCGACTTCGACGCCTTTGACGAGGTCGCCGTCAACACCGGCGGCAACGATCTGAAGGTGCAGACCGGCGGCGTCGGCATCAACTTCGTGACGCGGCGCGGCACGAACGCCTTCAAGGGCAGCGCGAAGTTCACGATCGACAACTCGAGCATGGAGTCGTCGAACTTGCCGAGCGCGCTGGTTGGCGATCCGCGGCTGCTCGGCGCCGACAAGGCGAACCACACCGATTCGATCAAGGACCGCGGCTTCGACATCGGCGGACCGATTTTCAAGGACCGCCTCTGGTTCTGGGGCTCGTACGGCGACAACGACATCAAGATCGTTCGCCTTACGCAGACCGGCGACGAGACGATCCTCAAGAACACCAACGTGAAGGTGAACTGGGCGGCGACGTCGAAGGACGAAGTGTCCGGCTTCTACTTCAACGGCGCCAAGGAGAAGTTCGGCCGCTCGCCGGGACAGGCCGCCAACGAAGCCGACTCGTTCCTGTGGAATCAGGGCAACTTCTATCCGCAGGACGCACTGCTCAGCCCGATCCACGGGTTGTTGAAGTTCGAGGACAACCACACGTTCGGCCCCAACCTGTTCGTCAGCGCGAAGTACGCGTGGTTCGGGTGGGGCTACGGGTTCGCGCCGCGCGGCGGCGCCGACAAGGATGGCGGCATCAACTTCAACACCAACACCGCCTACGGATCGTGGGATACCTACACGGCGCGCAAGCCGTGGCACATCGTCGACGTAAGCGGCAGCTCGTTCAAATCGGGCGCCAGCGGCAACCACGAGTTCAAGTTCGGCTTCGGCTACCGCCGCAACCCCAACGCGTCGACGACGCGGTGGAGCGGATCGGAAGTGGTCGCGCACGTGAACCCGAGCGGCGACGGCCAGGATTATGCGCTGGCCTACCGCGCCCGCGTCGTGAACTACACCGGCCAGAACATCAACGCCTTCGTCGGCGACACCTTCAGCAAGGGACCGTTGACGGTCAACGGCGGCGTCCGCTGGGACAAACAGACGGCGAAAAACGAAGCCAGCACGGCGCCGGCGAACACCGCGTTTCCGGATTTGCTGCCGACGCTCGCCTACGACGGCTCCGGCCCGACGATGGACTGGAACAACGTGTCGCCGCGCATCGGCGCGACCCTGGCGCTCGACTCGAACCGCAAGACGGTGGCGCGCGCCTCGTACGCGATCTACGCCGGCCAGATGAATCCGTTCGAGGTGACCTCGGCCAGCCCGGTCGGTTCGTACTACACCTACATCGCCTACAAGTGGATCGACGCAAACCACGATGGCCTGGCGCAGAAGAACGAGATCCTGACCAACCTCGGGCCGCAGTACGCCAACGCGATCGATCCGGCGCATCCGACCAGCGTCACTTCGGTGAACACGATCGATTCGAACTACCACGCCAATCGCGACCACGAGCTGATTGTCGGCCTCGATCACGAGTTGATTCCCAACGTCGCCGTCGGCGCCGCCTACACGCTCCGCCGTACCAACGACTGGCCAACCTGGGATCCGCGGATCGGCCTGACCTCCGCGGACTACTCGGTGATCTCGACGCTGTCCAGCGGCCCGTACAGCGCGACGATCTACGCGCCGAACCAGGCGAAGGTCGACGCGACCGGCGGCGGGCGCATCCTCGAGAATCGTCCCGACTACCATTCGCGCTATCAGGGCCTCGAGATGACCTTGAACAAACGGCTCTCGAACCGCTGGATGGCGCGGGTGGCGTTCTCGGTGAACAACTGGCAGGAGTTCTTCGACGGCCCGTTGGCCATACAAAACCCGACGCACACCGACTCGACGACCGGCGCGGTAAGCGGCGCGTTGTCCGGCCCGCAGGTACCGGGCGGCCAGATCGCCCCGCGATCGTCCGGATCGGGCAAGGGCGACATCTTCTACAACGCAAGGTGGCAGCTGAATGCGAACGGCTTCTATCAGCTGCCAGCCGGCTTTGAGATCGGCGCCAATATATTCGGGCGGCAGGGTTACATCGAGCCGATCATCTTTCAGGCGTCGGAGGGAGCCGACGGCTCGCGCCGCGCGCTCGGCACGGCCACCTTCGACGAGACACGCTACCCGAACCTGTGGGACGTCGACGTTCGCGTCGCGAAGACGATCAACCTGTCGCGGGTGAAATTCCTGCTCTCGGCCGACGTCTTCAACGTGCTCAACGCCGGCACGACGCTGGCGCTGGGACGCAACGTTCAGGCGACCGACTTCGGCACCATCAACGAGATCATCGCGCCACGGATTCTGCGGCTCGGGGTCAAGTTCCAGTTCTGAAGGGTAGAAGGTAGGGGTCGGAAACGGTTCCCGACCCCTACCGTACAATCGCCGTCGGATGGCGAAGCGGAAACGATCTTCTGGCGCGGCGCCCGCGCGCCGGTCACCTTCGATCGCGCCCCTCGTCGGCGCGGGTGTCCTGCTCGCGGCGGCCGCGCTGGCGTGGCGCCTCTTTCACGGCGCGGCGCCTTCCGGCCCGAATCTCCTCCTGATCACGATCGACACGCTGCGTGCCGATCACGTCGGTGCCTACGGTGCGCCGAGCGGCGCGACACCGACGCTCGACGCGTTCGCCGCCGGCGGCACGCGCTTCGATCAGGTGCAGACCGCCGTGCCGCTCACTGGGCCGTCGCACGCGACGATCCTCACCGGCGTCTACCCGCCGTCGCACGGCGTCCGCGGCAACGTGGTCTTCACGCTCGGCAGCGATCATCCGACGCTGGCGACGCGGTTGAAACGCCGCGGTTATCGAACGGCCGCGTTCGTCGGCGCCTATCCCGTGGCGGCGGCCTTCGGCTTCGGGCAGGGCTTCGATACCTTCGACGAAGAGTTTCACGAGACCAGCGCGATCGATCAGGGCGCCGAGCGGCGTGCGAACGAAGTTGCCGACGCGGCGCTGAAATGGCTCGGCGGCGCGGGCAGCACCGCGCCGTTCTTCGCGTGGCTCCATTTCTACGACCCGCACGCGCCGTATACGCCGCCGTCGCCATACGCCGAGCGGTTCGCCGGGCGGCCCTACGACGGTGAGATTGCCTTTGCCGACGCGCAGGTCGGCCGCGTTCTCGACGCGCTTCGCGCCTCCGGCCACGATCGCGACACGATCGTCATGGTGCTCGCCGATCACGGCGAGGGCCTCGGCGATCACCACGAGCTCACGCACGCCGTGCTCACCTATCAATCGACGATGCGTGTGCCGTTCATCATCGCCGGTCCGGGCATCGCCGCCGGCCGCGTCGTCTCGGCGCGGGTGGGCACGATCGACCTGGTGCCAACCGCGCTGGCGCTCGTTGGCGCCGCCGCCGACACCTCGTTGCTCGGCCGCGATCTGCGCCCGCTGATCGCTGGCGGTAGCCTCGCGTCCGACCCGCTCTACCAGGAAAGTTTGTTCGGCCGCCTGAACTGCCACTGGGCGACCTTGCGCGGCTGGGTAAAAGATGACTGGAAGCTGATCACTGGCGCCGGGCCGGAGCTGTACAACCTCGCCGACGATCCGCGCGAAGAGCGGAACCTCGCGAGTGCCGAGCCGGATCGCGTGCGGCGGATGACCGACGACCTGCAGCGCGGCCTGCAGCGGTTCGCGCCGGGCGGCGACCGCGCGCAGCCGCGGGCAGTGAGCGTCGAGCAGGAAGAACGGCTGCGCAGCCTCGGCTACACCGCCGGGTCGGGCGGCAGCGGCCCGCTCGACGATCCGTCGTTGCCCGACCCGCGCACGCACGTCGAGCTCTACGATCGGCTGCAGGCGGCGACCGTCGCCTCGGGTGCCGCGCTGCCGCACGCGTTCGAGGAGGTGCAGCAGATCACGCAGATCGATCGCGACAACCCGTTCGCCTTCGGCACGCTCGCGTCGATGGCCTATCGTCACGGCAGCCTGCTGACCGCGGCGCCGGCGTTCGCGCGCGCGCTCGAGCTCGACCCGGATCGGCCGGGCGTCCGCCAGAACTACGGCAAGCTGCTGCGCGAGCTCGAGCGCTATCCCGAATCGGAGCGCGAGTTGCGGCTCGCCGCCGCCGCGGCAGACGAGGATGTCGAGCCGAAGATCAGTCTTGCGGCGACGCTGGTCGCCGAGCGCAAGCACGAGGAAGCGGCGCAGCTGATCGACGCCGTCCTCGCGAAATCGCCATCGCATCCCGACGCGCTCGGGGTGAAAGGGGAGTTGCTCGCGAGCGAAGGGCGCGTCAGCGAGGCGCTCCCGTATTTCGAGAAGGCGACGGCGACGTCAGCACCGGAACCCTTCATCGATCTGGCGCGCGCGTATCTCGCCGCCGGCGACGCGACGAAGGCGCGCGATGCAGCCGGTGACGCATTGACGCGAAGTCCCGGCCATCCGTGGGCGATGGCGGTCCTCGGCGAGGCGCTCGTCCGACACGGCGAGCGGGAGCGCGGCGTCGAGTATTTGACCCGTGCGCTCGCTGTCGGTCCGCGGCGGCCGGCCGTGTGGAACAGCCTGGCCAGCGGCTTCGCCGCGGCGAGCGATTCACAGCATGCGGAGTATTGTCGCCGTCAGGCCGCCGCGCTGAGGTTGGCGCGGTGAAACAGTAGCAAGTCGCAAGTCGCGAGTCACAGGACAGTCGCAAGTCTCGAGTCACAAGACAGTCGCGAGTCGCACGTCACAAGACAGTCGCGAGTCGCACGTCACAAGACAGTCGCGAGTCGCACGTCACAAGACAGTTGCGAGTCGCATGTCACAAGGCAGTTGCGGGTCGCATGTCACAAGGCAGTTGCGGGTCGTATGTCACAAGGCAGTTGCGGGTCGTATGTCACAAGACAGTCGCGCGTTGCGCGTCACAAGAAACGCCCGTGACACGCCAGATACGGAACTGCTGACTTGCCGCTGACCTGCGGCTTGCAACGTCTGACTGACTTGCGACTCGCGACTTGTGACTGACTTGCGACTCCCGACTTGTGACTGACTTGCGGCTCGCGACTTGCGACTTGTGACGCGCGCGCGCTCAGCGAAACCGCGGATCTTGCGGAAACCGCGCGCGCGCTTTCTGCGTCCACTCGCGTGCGGCCTGCGCGTCGCCGAGGACCGTGAACGCGTGCACGACCACGCCGTAGGAATCGGCGGTCGGCTGCGGCTGCGCGGCGATCAGACCGCCGAGAACCGACCGCGCGTCGCCGTCGCGCCCCTGCGATCGGTACAGCGTCGCCAGGCCGACGCGGCCCTCCGGCGACCACGGAATCTCGGCGATCTCCGCCTTGAATTCCTGCTCCGCCTCCGCTTCGTGCCCGGTGCGCGCGAGGCAGTCGGCGAGCCCGGCGTGCAGGTTGCGGACCACCGCGGACGGCTCGGATCGTTTCCGCTCGATGGCCCGCCGGAACGCCGCGATCGCCTCGTCGCAACGGCCGGATCGTTGCGCCGCGACGCCGACGACGAACTCGCTCAGGTAGCGCGACGGATCCGCGTCGAGACTGCGCCGCGCGAACGCCGCCGCATCGGCGACTTTGTTGTCGTCGAGCATCAGCTCGGCGAGCACCTCGTAGCCGCTGGCCGGATCGCGACGCGCGGCGAGCTCCGCGTGCTGGCGCGCGCGCGCCGGATCGTGCTCGAGCGCGAAGATCCGCGCCAGCGCGAGGTGCGTCTCCGGCTTGAGCGGATCGAGTGCGAGCACACGCCCGAACGCGTCGATCGCCTCGCGGGTGCGTCCCAGCTTGACCAGACTCTTGGCCTTCAACTCCCAGCCGTCGAGCATGTCGGCGTCGGTGGCGAGCAGCGGCGCCAGCGACGTGACGACAGCCGCGTCGTGTCCGTCAGCCGCCAGGCGCTGCGCCCGTCGCAGCGATTCGTAGGCGGCGACCTTGTCCTTCGGATCCGCGCGCGTGCCGCCGCTCGGCGCCGGCGGCGCAGACGAAGTGGTGTAGCCCAGCGCGCGCAGACGCTCGCGTGCGTCGGCGTCGGCCTCGGCCGGCGGCGTGACCACCGAGCCGGCGGTGGTGCGATCGAGCCAGCCGCCGAGCGCGGCGACGGTCGACGCTTTCTCACCCGACAGGTTGTTGCGTTCGCGCGGATCCGTCGTCGTGTCGTAGAGCTCGGCATGCGGCGCGCGGAGGTAGTGGTAACGGCCGTCGATCGCCGACGCGAGATCGCTCCAGCCGAAGTGCAGCCGCGGGTACAACGACTCCGAGTACACAGTCCGATCGTCGAGGCGGCCGCTGGCGAGCGCCGGCGCGAGCGACGCGCCGTCCATTCCGTCGATCGCGCCGCCGACGAGTTCGACCAGCGTTGGCGCGATGTCGGTCAACGCGACCGATCCGCTGATTCGCCTGCCGCCGCCGGCGCCGCCGGGCAACCGCACGATCAGCGGCACGTGCAGCGCTTCGCGATACAGCAGCAAACCGTGCTCGGCCTCCCCATGATCGCCGAGCCCTTCGCCGTGGTCGGAGACGACGACGATGATCGCGCGATCGAAGAGACCACGCGCTGACAAGCGGTCGAGGAAGCGGCCGACGAGTTCGTCCGCATAGGCGATCTCACCGTCGTAGGGCGAGGCCAGCGCATGCGACGGCGGCGGCGCGTAGGGTGCGTGCGGCTCGTAGAGATGCACGAACGCGAACAACGGGTCCGCGCCGTGATCGTCGATCCAGCGCGCGAGCGCTGCGACGGTCTGTGCACCGTCGCGCTGTGTCTCGGACAGCGACTCGCCACTCCCCGCCACGATCAGTGCATCGTCGAAAAAGTCGAAGCCGCGTGCGATGCCGGTCTGACGGCGCAGCACGAAGGCCGACACCGCTCCGCCGGTGGCGTAGCCGGCGGCTTTCAGCCGCGTCGCCAGCGTCCGCTCGCCGGCGGCGACGGCGTATCCGATGTTGTCGCGCACGCCGTGATGGACTGGCAGCCGGCCGGTCAGCAGCGACGCGTGCGATGGCAGCGTGAGCGGCACCTGGCTGTAGGCGTTGTCGAACACGATCGCGTCGCGCGCGAGCCGATCGAGTACCGGTGTCGATCCGCTGCGATAACCGTAGAGCGGCAGGTGGTCGGCGCGAAGCGTATCGATCGAGATCAGCACGACTGGCGCGTGGGGAAACCGTAACGCTTGGTCCTGGCGCACGCGCTGTCCGCATCCGGACACCACGCCGCAACTCAGCACCAACGCGAGCAAAGGCCGCACGAGCCGCATTCTATCCATCAGGCGCAGCGGTACAATGATGCCCATGTTTCGAAAACTGGTCGTGGTCACAATTCTGGCGATAGCTGCGCCCGCGGCCGCGCAGGTCGACGCGCGCATGTTCCGGCAGCCCGCGGTGTCAGCCGACAAGATCGCGTTCGTCTATGCCGGCGACATCTGGCTCGTGCCGAAGGCGGGCGGCACCGCCGTGCGGCTCAGTTCGCCGCCGGGCGAAGAATCGTTCCCGCGCTTCTCACCCGACGGATCGCAACTCGCCTACAGCGCCGATTACGACGGCAACATCGATGTCTACGTCGTGCCGACGGCCGGCGGGACGCCGCTGCGTCTCACGCATCATCCGATGCAGGATCGCGTGATCGGCTGGCACCCCGACGGGAAGCGGATCCTGTTCGCGTCGGCCCGCGAGAGCGGCCGGCAGCGCTACAACCAGTTCTATCTCGTCGACGTCAAGGGCGGGCTCCCCGAGAAGTTGCCGGTTCCGTATGGCGAGTTCGGCGGTTTCTCGCCTGACGGCGCGCGCTTCGTCTACATGCCGATGTCGCAGGACTTCCGCAACTGGAAGCGGTATCGCGGCGGCTGGGCGCCCGACATCTTCCAGTTCGATCTGAAATCGTTCGCGTCACGCAACCTGACGAACAACCCGGCCAACGACGCGCAGCCGATGTGGTATCGCAACACGATGTACTTCATCTCGGACCGCGGGCCCGAGCAGCGCAACAACATCTGGGCGGAGGATCTCGGCAGCGGCGCGGTCCGCCAGGTGACGCAGTACAACGACTTCGACATCACCTTCCCGTCGATCGGTCCGGACGCGATTGTCTTCCAGAAAGGCGGCCGCATCTACCTGCTCAACCTGCCCGGCGACAAAGTCACCGAAGTCCCGATCCGCGTCGTCACCGATCAGACGACCTTGCGAGCGCACGCCGCGAAAGCCGACCAGCTCGCCGGCGCGCCGTCAATCTCGCCGAACGCGAAGCGCGCAGTCTTCGAGGCGCGGGGCGATATCGTGACCGTGCCGGCAGAGCACGGCGCCGTCATCAACATCACCCGAACGTCGGGTGTCGCCGATCGCTACCCGCGCTGGTCGCCGGACGGAAAGACGATTGCCTACTGGAGCGATCGCAGCGGCGAGTACGAGCTGACGCTGCGGTCCGCCGACGGCAGCGGCGTCGAGAAGAAGGTGACCGCGCTCGGTCCGGGCTTTCGCTATCCGCCGCAGTGGTCGCCGGACAGCAGGAAGATCGCGTTCATCGATCAGGCGATGCACATCCGCCTCTACGACACTGCGCACGACAAGGTGACCGACGTCGACAAGAGCCCCGATTGGCTCGCGCACAACAACCTCGAAAGCTTTCGTTTTCAATGGTCGCCCGATTCGCGGTGGATCGCCTATTCACGCCCGGCGCCGACCAGCAACAACGCGATTTTCCTGTTCGACACGAAAGACGGAAAACTCCACCAGGCGACGAGCGGATATCTGAACGACACGCAGCCGACCTTCTCGCCCGACGGCGCATATCTCTTTTACGCCTCCGACCGCGAGTTCGATCCGATCTACGGCACCTTCGACAACAGCTGGACCTATGCCAACCCGACCGAGCTCGTGGCGGTGCCGCTGCGCAACGACGTCAAGTCGCCGCTGGCCGCGCAGAACGACGCCGAAAACCCCGCGACCGACACCGATCGGCACGACGACAAGGCCAAGGAGAAGGACCAGGAGAAGAAAGCGGACGACAAGCCGGCGCCGCCCGCCAATGTCGACATCGATCTCGATCGGTTCGAGGCGCGCTCGATCGTCCTGCCGCCGAAGGCCGGCGGCTATGCCGACCTGCAGGCGGTGAAAGGCAAGTTGATCTACCGCCGCACCCCGCGCGCCGGCACGCACGACGAGAAGAGCCCGGTCGTCTACTTCGATCTCGACGAGCGCGAGGAGAAAACGATCCTCGACGACGCCGATGCGATCGAAGTGGCCTTCGACGGCAAGAAGATGCTCGTCACCAGCAAGAAGAAGTACGCGGTCGTCGAGGTGAAGGAGAAGCAGAAGTTCGAGAAGCCCATCAACCTCGCCGACATCGACGTGCCGGTAGATCCGCGCGCCGAGTGGCGGCAGCTGTTCATGGACACCTTCCGCTTCGAGCGCGACTTCTTCTACGACCCGGGCATGCACGGCGTCAACTGGAACGCGATGAAGGAGCGGTATACGACGCTGCTGGACGACGCGGTGACGCGATGGGACGTGAACTGGATCATCGGCGAGTTCCTCGGCGAGCTGAACGCGTCGCACACCTACCACGGCGGCGGCGACCTCGAGCACGGCCCGGACAAATCGATCGGCATGCTCGGCGTCGACTGGGAGCTCGCCAACGGCGCCTACCGCATCAAGCGGATCGTTCGCGGCGGCCCGTGGGACACGAGCGCGCGCTCGCCGCTCGACGAGCCCGGCGTCAACGTCAAGGAAGGGGACTACGTGCTCGCCGTCAACGGCCGGCCGCTCGACGTCAGCGCCGATCCGTGGGCGAGTTTCGACGCGCTCGGCAAGAAGACCGTCGTGCTCACCGTGAACAGCTCGCCGGCGGCGGCCGGTGCGCGCCAGGTGGTGGTCACGTGCCTCGACGACGAGACCGATCTCAGGTTCCGCGCCTGGATCGAGGAGCGGCGGCAGCTCGTCGACAAGGCGACCAACGGCAAGGTCGGCTACATCTACGTGCAGAGCACCGGCACCGACGCGCAGAACGAGCTGATGCGGCAATTCATGGCGCAGTGGAAGAAGGACGGGCTGATCATCGACGAGCGCTGGAACAGCGGCGGACAGATTCCCGATCGCTTCATCGAGCTGCTGCACCGGCCGATTCTTTCGTACTGGGCGGTGCGCGACGCGCCGGCGCAGCAGTGGCCGCCGGTCGCGCATCGCGGCGCGCAGGTGATGTTGATCAACGGCTGGAGCGGCTCGGGCGGCGACGCGTTCCCGTTCTACTTCCGCGAAGCGGGCCTCGGTCCGCTGATCGGCACGCGCACGTGGGGCGGGCTGATCGGCATCAGCGGCGCGCCGGACCTGGTCGATGGCGGCAACATCACGGTGCCGACCTTTCGCATGTACGACCCGAACGGGAAGTGGTTCGCCGAAGGCCACGGCGTCGATCCGGATATCGCAGTCGACGAGGACCCTGCGCAGCTCGCGAAAGGGACCGACCCGCAGCTGCAGCGTGCGATCGAGGAAGTCACCAAGCGGATCGCGGCGACACCAAAGCCGCCCGCGCAGCCAGCCTACGAGAAGCGCACACCTGGCTCGCACTGATACAGAGCTCGCGAGTTGGGGCTGGGGACTAGGGGACTAGGGGACTAGGGGACTCTAGGGGACTGTTACAAATCCGCAGGACGGCGTCGAAAACAGTAACCCCCAAAAGTCGTAGTCCCAAATCCCTAAGTCCCCAGCCCTCGCTTGGACTTTATGGCATAATAGGCACTCACCATGTTCCGCGGTCTGCTGCTTGGCCTCCTCCTTACCAGCGTCGGCATTAACCTGCCGACGTGCACGGGGTGATGTAGCCAGGCGGACCGCAACAGCGAGCTCAAGCAAAGGGCCATCACCTCCAAAAAAGGTGATGGCCCTTTTCGTTTTTGGCACTCTTTCTTCGACCCGGAACGTCCGACAACATCAGAGGGGAGACCACAGTGAACGCGCCATTCGACGCTCCGCGACCTCGACCGACTCATACGGTGTGGCCGACCAGCCGGCCGCAGGCCGCGCCCGCCGTGCCGCAGCGCCAGCAGCAGCGGACCGCCGACACCACGACGGATACGCGCCGGGACGACGACGCGAGCGACGAGCCCGGGTACGGTCACGGGGTCTGACGCGCTTCGCGTGTCGCGGCTGGAAGCTTCGCGCGTCGGGGCTGGGTCGCTGGGGGCTAGCTGAGAACCAGAACCAGAACGCGAACCGTGAACGCTGAACCCGACTCCGCCGGTGTACTCTTGCGCGCGTGCATCTGCTGATCCTGTCGCGCCGCGCGCGCGACTACGAGCATCTGGTCGCCTCTTCGGCCCTGCCCGACCTCGTCATCACCGCGGCGGCCGATCCTGCTGACGTTGCACCGCGCGCGGCCGAGTTCGACCTCGCGCTCGGCGAACCCTCCCTGCTGCGCCACCTTCTTCCCGCGCTCACGTCGCTCCGCTGGATCCAGGCCACCTGGGCCGGCGTCGAGCCGCTGCTCGATCCCACGCTGCGCCGCGACTACATCCTGACGAATGCGCGCGGCGTGTTCGGCGGGTTGATGTCCGAGTACGTGTTCGCCTACCTGCTCGCCCACGAGCGGCACCTGGTGGCCAAGTACCACGCGCAGCGCGAACAGAAATGGGACCCGACGCCGCACGGCACCTTGCGCGGCAAGCAGATCGGCCTGCTCGGCGTCGGCACGATTGGCGCCGCGCTGGCGCGAACGGCGAAACATTTCGCGATGCGGGTGAAGGGCTACACGCGCGAGAGCGAAACCTCACCCGACGTCGACGCCTACTTCCACGGCGACCGTCTGCGCGACTTCGCTGCCGATCTCGACTACGTCGTCGCCGTGATGCCGGCGACCGCGCGGACGCGGCGGCTCGTCGATGCCGACTTCCTGCGCGCGCTTCCGCCGCGCGCCGTGTTCGTGAACCCGGGTCGCGGCGGCGTCGTCGACGAGCAGGCGCTCGCCGAAGCGCTCGAAGAGGGGCGTCTGGCCGGCGCCGTGCTGGATGTCTTTCAGCAGGAGCCGCTGCCGCCCGACCATGTCTTCTGGCGCACGAAAAACCTGCTGATCACCTCACACACCGCGGCGCTGAGCATCCCCGAAGACATCGCGCCGGTGTTCATCGACAACTACCGCCGCTTCCTGCGCGGCGATCCGCTGCAGCACCGCGTCGACTTCGACCGCGAGTACTAGGCGGAACCCCGTGTGCCGCCACGAAGACACGAAGGCACGAAGAAGATCTTTTTCCAAAGACCATCTTCGTGTCTTCGTGCTTTCGTGGCGTCCCCCGATGCAACAGTCCTGTCAGGCTTCCGCGGCGACCGCCGCGATCAGGGCCTTGATGTAGCCGAAGGTGAAGGCGAACGCCTGCGCGCCGCGCGCGTCGCCGGCGATCGACGGCACGTGGTCGGGCATCATCATCCCATCGAAGCCGATTTCCTTATAGACGCGCATCGCCTTCAGCATGTCGACGTCGCCATCGTCGATGAACGTCTCCTGGAAATTCAGGAAGCCGCCGCGGATGTTGCGGAAGTGCACGTTGAAGATCTTGCCGCGGCTGCCGAAGTAGCGGATCACGTCGAAGATTTCCACGCCCGGCTTCGCCAGCATCTCCGAGACGGTGCCCTGGCAGAAGTTCAGCCCGTGGTACGGGCTTTCCGCGATCGTGACGAACCGCTTCAACCCCTCGACGGTGCCGAGCACGGTGTGCACGCCGCGGTAGCCCCGATCGGCCGGCATCGCCGGGTCCTGCGGATGAAAGGCCATGCGCACCTTGTGCTCGGTTGCGACCGGCATCACCCGCTCGAGGAAATAGGTGATGCGCTCCCAGTAGGCGTCGGGGCTGACTGGCCCGGCCTTGGTCAGCGGCGGATCCTGCTTCGCCTGATCGTAGACGAACGTGCTGTAGGTCGCGCCGCCGCGGCCCTTGGTCGGCGCCGTGCGCGGCACGCCGATGAATGTCAGGTTGTATTTCAACCCGGGAATGCCGGCGCGCGCGGTGTTGCGGATCATCTCGCAGATGTCGTCGAGCTCGCGGTCCCGTTCCGGGTTCTTGCCGAGCATGATGTTCGGCATCTCGAAGGTCTCGATGTCGTTCGAGCTGAGCGGCAGCGGCACGAGATCGAGCGTGAGGCCGAACGACTCGACACGTTCGCGCAGCCGCGACAGCGATTCGACCGACCACGCCGCGTCCAGCGTCGCTGACGGCAGCCGGCTGCAGATGTGGTTCACGCCGAAGCCCGCCATGACGCGCAGGATCTCATCGGTGTCGCCGTGCTGGGTACCGACTTTCATCAGCGCCTTGCGCGCGGGCGCGTCGCGAGCGGACCGTTGTGGCGCTGCCGCCAGCGCCGATTCCGCCGCCGACGCGCCCGCCGCGAGGCCGATGCCGGCCAGCCGCACGAAATCTCGTCGTTGCATAGTGCGGCGATTATACTGGCGCGCATGCACCGCGCCCTGACACTGTTTCTCGTCGTTGCGCTGGCGTCAGCCGCCGCGGCCCAGCGCCCGACGCAGCTGCGCATCCACTTCATCGACGTCGAAGGCGGACAGGCGACCCTGTTCACGCTGCCATCGGGTGAATCGCTGCTGGTCGACACCGGCTGGGCCGGGTTCGATGGCCGCGACGCCGACCGCATCGCCGCGGCGGCGAAGGCCGACGGCGTGTCGCGCATCGACACGCTGGTGGTGACGCACTACCACGCCGACCATGTCGGCGGCGTGCCGGCGATCGCGCAGCGGCTGCCGGTTCGACGCTTTGTCGATCACGGACCGACCGTCGAGAGCGGCGAGCAGTCCGCTGCGCTGTTCAACTCGTACTCTGCCGTGCGCGACAAGGCCGAACACGTCGTCGCCAAACCGGGCGAGGCGTTGAACGTCGGCGATCTCGAGGTGCGGTTCGTCTCGGCCGGCGGCGAGCTGACAACGAAGGCGCTGCCCGGCGCCGGCCAGCCGAACCCGCTGTGCGCCGACTACCAGGCGAAAGACGCCGATCCGACCGAGAACGCGCGCTCGGTCGGCATGGTGCTCACCTACGGGCGCTTCCGCATGCTCGATCTCGGCGATCTCACGTGGAACAAGGAGCATGATCTCGTCTGCCCCGCCAACCTGCTCGGAACGGTCGACGTCTACCTGACGACGCATCACGGCATGAATATCTCCGGCGTCCCGGCCCTGGTGCACGCGGTGCGGCCGAGGGTCGCGATCATGAACAACGGCGCGCGCAAAGGCGGCACACCGGAAGCATGGAGCACGGTGAAGAATTCGCCGGGCCTCGAGGACTTGTGGCAGATCCATTCCGCGGCCGCCGGCGGCGCCCACAACGTCGCCGACACGTTCATCGCGAACGTCGATGAGAGCACCGGCAACGAGTTGACGATTGCCGCCGACCGCGACGGCAGTTTCACGGTCACCAATCCCCGGAACAACCAGACGAAGCGATATGCGAAACAGTAGGAGGACGCGATGGTGAAGAACACGGGCTTGATGGTCGCCGGCGCGACGGCGATCTTCGTCGCTGGGATCGCAGTCGGCAGCACGATGCAGAACCTGGCCGTCGCTCATGCGCAGTCCGGCAAGGTCTACGAGCTGCGCACCTACACGGCGCCGGACGGGAAGCTCGGCGATCTGCACGCGCGCTTCCGCAATCACACGATGCGCATCTTCGACAAGCACGGCATGAAGAGCGTCGCCTACTTCTCGCCGCAGGATGCGCCGCTGTCGCAGAACACGCTGATTTACATCCTCGAGCATCCGAGCCGCGACGAGGCGAAGAAGCACTGGGCCGAGTTCTCTGCCGATCCCGAGTGGAAGAAGGTGTCCGAGGAATCGCAGAAGGACGGCCGCATCGTCACGAAAGTCGAGTCGGTGTTCATGACGCCTACGGACTACTCGCCGATGAAGTGAACGCTGGGCGCGGGCCGGGGCTGGCGGCTGGGGGCTCGCCGACGCCCACGTAGCGCGAAGGCTTCCGCCGAGCGATCAGCGAAGGAGTGATGTTATGTCGCGGGTGGCAGTGTTGTTGTGGCTCGTCTTTGCCGGGATCGTCGCGGCGCAGCAGGCGCCGCAGTTCACCGGCAAGTCTGAGGTGATGGACGGCAAGAGTCTGACGGTGGCGCGGCGGCACTTCGATGCCGGCGCGCGAACCTACTGGCACAGCCACTCCAACGGTCAACTGTTGATGGTCGAGGAGGGCCGGATGCGCACGCAGAAGAAGGGCGGTCCGGTGCGCGATCTCGGTGTTGGCGAGAGCGACTACGCCGGGCCAAACGTTGTCCACTGGCACGGCGCGACGCCGGATCAACCACTCGTCCAGATCAACGTCGGATTCGGCGGCGACACGAAGTGGATGGACGAGGTCACCAACGCCGACTACACGCGCAAGTGATTCGCGTCGTCCGTCTGGGAACACCGCGCGGGAAGGACGAAGGACTGCGGCTCGGCACCGTGCGCCGACCGCCGCGGGGCGTCAGGAAAAGCGACTACGCGCGTCTGGATTATTACGATCTGTGGCTGCCTGATCTGGCGCCGAGCGCGCCGCTCGTCGCCTGGGCGCTGTCGAAGCCGTGGACCGACGCGCGCTGGGCGCAGTACGCGCGCCGGTACCGCGCCGAAATGCGCGCGCCGGCCGCGCAGCGGCTGATCGCGCTGCTCGCGGCGCTGTCCGGGCACGCCGACTTCAGCATTGGCTGCTACTGCGCGGACCAAGCGCGCTGTCACCGCTCGCTGCTGGGCGCGCTGCTGGAGAGCGCTGGTGCGCGTGTCAAGTTAGAGGTTGGACGTGAGAAGTGAAAAGTACGGAAAAAGGGTCGCTTGGTGCGTGTGGGTGAAAGTCATCGACTCCGGGTTGAGCGCGCAGACGGGCGCTCGCGCATGACCTGAATGTCGCGAGCGTCTGGCAGCACCTCGGGTTCAGCCACCCGCCGCGAGTTACCCTTCTTCCGTACTTCTCACTTCTGACTTCTCACTTCCAACTTTTCTGGCGCGCTCGCGCCGGCGGCCGCGCTTGGCGTAGGATGTGCCGTCGAAATGCATCCTCGAGCTGGGTTATGACCACGAGACGATGTTTGATTGCCGCGCTGGTCGCGGCGATTTCCGCCGCAGCGGCCGCGCAACCGCCTCGCGCGGAGCCGGACTGGCCGAAGATCGAAGAAGAAACGATGCGCCACTACCAGGCGGTGCTGCGCCTCGACACGCGCAACCCGCCGGGGAACGAGCACATCGTCGCCGAATACGTGAAGAAGGTGCTCGACGCCGACGGGATCCCGTCGCAGATCGTCGGCTCGGACATGAACCGGCCGAACCTGATGGCGCGGCTCAAGGGCAACGGCCGCAAGCGCCCGCTGCTCGTGATGGGCCACAGCGACGTCGTCACCGTGGACGACGCGAAGTGGAACTTCCCGGCGTTCAGCGCCACCCGCGACGGCGGCTACGTGTATGGGCGCGGCACCGTCGACGACAAGGACAACCTCACCGCCGCGTTGATGACGATGCTGACGCTCAAGCGGCTCAACGTGCCGCTCGACCGCGACGTGATCTTCGTGTCCGAATCGGGCGAAGAGGGCAGCACCGGCGTTGGCATCGGGTATCTCGTTCGCGACCACTTCCCGGAGATCGACGCCGAGTACTGCCTCGCCGAAGGCGGCGGCGTCACGCGGATTGGCGGCGAGGTGAAGTACGCGACGGTGCAGACGCTGGAGAAGCTGCCGCGCGGCGTCGAACTGGTCGCGCACGGCATCTCCGGGCACGGATCGGTGCCGCTGAAATCGAACGCGATCGTCCACCTCGCCGGCGCCGTCGCGCGGGTGGGCGAGTGGCGGCCGGAGATCCGCTTCAACGAGACGACCGGTACGTATTTCCGCAAGCTCGCCGCGATCTCGCCGCCGGAGGTCGCGAAGTACTACCGCGATGTCCTCTCGACCGATCCAAAAACGCGCAAAGCGGCCGACGACTGGCTGTTCGAGAACGAGCCGCGCCATTCGTCGATGCTGCGCACCTCGGTGTCGCCGAACATCTTTGCCGGCGGCTATCGATCGAACGTGATTCCATCGGAAGCGAAGGCGACACTCGACGTCCGCGCGCTGCCCGACGAGAACCCGGCCAGGTTTCTGGAGGAACTGAAACGCGTCGTCAACGATCCGGCGGTGGACGTGCGCTTCACCGGGCAGAACGAGCGGCCCGCCGGTCCCGACGCGCGGCTCGACTCTGAAGCCTACAAGGCGCTCGAGGCGGCGGCGACGCGCATCTACAACACCACCACGCTGCCGACGATGAGCACCGGCGCGACCGACATGGCGCAACTGCGCTCGAAAGGGGTGCAGTGCTTCGGGATCGGGCCGGCGACCGACATGGAAGACGGTCCGAAGGGCTTCGGCGCGCACAGCGATCAGGAGCGGCTGCTCGAGAGCGAGCTGCATCGCTTCGTCCGCTTCAACTGGGACGTGATCTCGAATCTCGCGAGAGCGAAGTGAGGCCTGTGGCTTGGGGCTTGCGGCTCGCTGCGGTCGCGCTGTCCATCGCAGGCGCGACCGGACAACCTCTGGCTGGCCCCGACTGGCGGGCGATCGAGGACGAGACGCTGCGGCACTATCAGTCGGTCCTGCGGCTCGACACCAGCAACCCGCCCGGCAACGAGCGCCTGGTCGCCGACTACGTCAAGGGGATCTTCGACAACGAGGGAATCGCGGCGCAGATCCTTGCGCTCGACGCCAACCGTCCCAACGTTGTCGCCCGGCTGAAGGGGAATGGCCGGAAGCGGCCGCTGCTCATCATGGGCCACAGCGACGTCGTGACCGTCGACGCTGCCAAGTGGAAGCATCCGCCGTTCAGCGCCACGCGCGAGGACGGCTACGTCTATGCGCGCGGGACGATCGACGACAAGGACAACCTCACCGCCGGCGTGATGACGATGCTGCTGCTGAAGCGGCAGCAGGTGCCGCTCGACCGTGACGTGATCTTCCTCGTCGAATCCGGCGAAGAGGGCAACTCGAACTTCGGCATTCAGTTCATGGTGGCGCAGCACTTCGCGGCGATCGACGCCGAGTTCTGCTTTGCCGAAGGCGGCGGCGTGACGCGGATCGGCGGCGCGCCGCGGTTTGCCACCGTGCAGGCCACCGAAAAAATCCCGCGCGGGATCGAGCTCGTGGCGCGCGGCATCTCGGGTCATGGCTCCGTGCCGCTCGGGTCGAATGCCGTCGTGCACCTGGCGGCCGCCGTCAGCCGCGCCGGCGAATGGCGGCCCGACGTGAAGTTCAACGAGACCACCGGCACCTACTTCCGCAAGCTGGCGGCGATCTCCCCGCCCGATGTCGCGGCCCATTATCGCGATGTGTTGTCGTCCGATCCGAAAGCGCGCGCCGCGGCCGACGACTGGCTCTTCGAGCACGAACCGCAGCACGCCTCGATGCTCCGGACCTCGGTTTCGCCCAACATCGTCGCCGCTGGCTACCGCTTCAACGTGATTCCGTCGGAAGCGAAAGCGACGCTGGACGTTCGGATGCTTCCGGAGGAAGATCCGGCGGCGTTTCTCGACCAGCTGAAGCGGGTCGTCAACGATCCGGCGGTGGAGGCGCGGTTTTCGGCGCAGAATACCCGGCCGGCGGGCGTTGCGGCGCGCACCGACTCGGAGCCGTTCAAAGTTATCGAAGCGGCGAACACCCGCATCTACAATGTGCCGACCTTGCCGACGATGAGCACCTTCGCGACCGACATGGCGCAACTGCGAGCCAAAGGCGTGCAGTGCTTCGGCATCGGCCCGGCGGTGGATCTCGAAGACGGCCCGAAGGGTTTCGGGATGCACAGCGATCAGGAGCGGCTGCTCGAGAGCGAGCTGCATCGCTTCGTCCGGTTCAACTACGAGGTTGTTGCCGACCTCGCGCGATCGAAGTAAGAATCGTTGCTTCGCCCTGGTCCTGCCGGACCGGGCAAGGGAGGGTCTGATGCGGTACCTGACAGTCGCGCTCGTGCTCTTCGGCGCGCTCGCCATCGCGGCGTTCGCCGGCCAGACGCCGCAGTCCCAGCAACCAGCCGCGCAGCAGGCGCGTCCGCAGCAGCCGACGCCGAACGCCGACCCCTACGCGAACAACGCAAACCCGGGCGAGACGCAGTTTCCGCTCGCCGCGGCCGCCGGCAAGGACAGCAACGCGCGCAACGTCGCGCCAAACGGCGCGATGAACACCGGTCCGTTCGACCCGACCACCTGGAAGAACGGCCACGCCTTCGATCCGCCCGCCGGCTCGAAGATCTGGAATCCGGTGAAGCTGAAGATGATGGCCGGCGAGAAGGTGACCGGTGGCACGTTGTTCAGCGCCACTGACCCGGCGACCTACTGCGCGATGGCCAACGCCGGCTACGACTTCATCTGGACCGAGATGCAGCACAACGATCGCGACTGGGAAGCGGTCGCGCGAATGTGGCGGACCTGTCCGTACGCCAAGGCGGTCCCCGGCGTGCGCGTCGCCTACACCGACGAGCGCGAGATCCAGCACGCGCTCGACGCCGGCGCGCTGGTCATCGTCGTGCCGACGATCGACTCCACGAAAGAGGCAATTGAGGCCCGCGACTGGACCTACTTCCCGCCGCTCGGCCGGCGCAGCAACGGCGGCGGCCAGGCCTTCGACCCGGGGATGTGGGGCGGCGTCCCGGGCGGCTACCGCAACACGATCAACGACAACGTCGTGCTGATCGAGATGATCGAGACGCTCGAAGGCCTGAAGGACGCCGACGAGATTGCGAAGGTGCCCGGCGTGGATGCCGTGTTCGCGGCCAGCGGCGACCTCGGCAACTTCTCCGGCTTCCGCCAGGGCACGCCCGACTACGAGCGCGCGATCAACATCGTGCACGACGCGGCCCTCAAGGGCCGCAAGCGGCTGTGCGGTCCGTTCGCGTGGCGCGATCGTCCGGACTTCACCTGCTTCCAGGCCGGCAGCGAGACGGCGGCGATCGCGCGCGGTGTCGCGGCGGAACTCGGCAAGCTGGCGAACACCCAGGGCAAGCCGGAGGTGGGACCGTTCGCAACCACCAAATAGTTGCGGCGGTGCATCAAACGCAAAGACCGCAAAAGACCGCAAAGCTGAGTGCGACCGACGACTGGCGAAGCCAGCCGTCTCGTGGACGAAAAAAGCCGGCGGAAATGCCAGCGAGCTGAAAACTGACGCTTGCGTTTCCGCCGGCTTTTTTCGTCCACGAGGCCTGCTACGCAGGCCGGCCGCGCGAGGTCGGGTCGTTGGGGCGTGGTGGCCTCTTGCGCTCTTTGCGGCCTTTGCGTTCTAAGAGCGCTCTCGAATCATGCCTGGACGCGCCTCCGCGCGAAGCGGCGCCTCACCCAGCCGACGATGTAGGAGGCGAGCGTGATCATCGCGACGAGGAGCACGATCGCGACGATGGCCGCGGCGTAGGGATGCTGCAGCGCGAAGTAGGACAGCCCGATCGCGACGGCGTCTTCGCTGAGGCTGAGCACCCAGTTGCTGAACGGCTCCGGCGACGTGTTCACCGCGGCGCGCGTGCCGGCCTTGGTCACGTGGGTCGTCATCGCGATCGAGCCGCCGAGGAGCGCCGCCAGCGCCGTCATCACCGGCGAGGCGTGCCCCATCGCGTTCACCGCGACCAGCGCGCCGCCGATGGGCCGCACCACGGTGTGCACCGCATCCCATACCGAGTCGAACCACGGGATCTTGTCGGCGACGAACTCGATCGCATACATCGCCAGCGCACCGGCGATGATCGCCGGGTGATCGAAGGCGCGGAACTGCGGCGGCAGGTCGACCAGGTGAAAGTGCTCGCACAGGCCGAGCACGGCGACCGTCGCGTAGATGTTCAGGCCGGATGCGAAAGCGAGCGGGATGAGCTGCGCGACAGCCGTCGCGATCATAGGGATGCCTCGAAGACGAACGGGCCGGCCGGCAACTCGACGCCGAATTCCTCGCGCGCCACGCCGGCGAGCCGATCACGGGTCACCGGCTCCTCGGTCATCCGGCCGGCGCGGTAGCGCGTCAACAGATCGGTGCGCAGGATCGTCCGTTGGTCCTGCCGCGTGCGCTGGATCGTCAGCGTCTTGCGAAAGATCGACTCGGGGTGCGTCGCGGTGAAATGGTTCGCCACCTCGACGTCCCACGGCGTCTGCGGATCCTCGCTGAATTCGTAGAGATCCATCTCCCCGCCGGCGTCGCGCGCCGACAGAATCCACAATCCGCCGTCTCTGCGAAGCCGGAATGTGAAGCCGCCCTGCGCCGCGGTCGCGCCATCAGCGAGCGGGATCGGCTCGACGAGACCCATCGCGCCGAAGCCGACGTCGGCGAGCCACACGTCGCGCCCGACCGGCACGCGCAGGACCATGTGCGTCCGGCACCAGCGATGCTGCGGACCGCGGCGGACGCGGCCGAGCAGCGTGGTGCTGTCGATGTCGACCTCGCGCAGCGCCGCCGCGAACAGCGTGTTGTGCTCGAAGCAGTAGCCGCCACAACCCTGGTCGAGAAATTTTCGTTCGAGGTCGCACACGGCAAGGCTGACGCGTCCGCCCGACTGGATCGTCAGGTTCTCGAACAGAAACGTTTCACGGTGCGCGGCGTGCATGGCACGCAGCGTCTCGCCGTCGGCGGCGGGTCGCGCCGTCAGTCCCACGCGTTCGATATACGCGTCGATTCGCATCGCCTCGACCATGATACCGGGTCCACGAAGCCTCAGGGCCGCAAGCCTCGACCCGCAAGCCGCAAGCCGCCCGGCGTCAGCCCGGCCGTCGCAGGCGTGTCACTTTCCCCGTCAACGTCTCGGGTCCAAGCGAAATGTATAGCTCACGATCGGTGATCGACATGCTGAAGGCCATCCGTCGTTCGAGGCGGGCGGCGAGTGCGCCGACCAGCGTGCGATCGATGGCGTAGAGCTCGAGCGCGTCTGCGCGGTGGATCTTCTCGCCCTCGAGCCGGCGAACGAACTGCTCCGGATCCTTGTGGGTGTAGACGACGACGCGGGCGGCGGCTTTCGAGGCTTTGTGGAGGCGTGCGGCGTCGGGCGTACCGATGTCGATCCACGTTCGGATGGCGCCGGTCAGGTCGCGCACCGAGACAGCCGGCTCCTCGGGCTCCGAGACGCCGCGCGAGAAGGCGATGCCTTCCTCGTATTCCAGAAGGTAGGCCAGCAGCCTCGTCACCAGGTACTCGTCGGACTCGGACGGATGCTGGGCCACGCGTAACGCCAGCGATTCGTAGACGCCGCGATCGCTGTCTGCGAGATCGACGTCGAAATTGAAAATCGTTGCCGTCAGCGCCATGACATCAACCCCTCGCCGCGGCCGTACCGTAGCGCAGGCCCTCAGGCCTCGCCAAACGGCCGCGCCGGCAGCCCTGAAGGGCTGCGCTACAGTAATTTTGAAACAGCGCAGCTCACGGACACTTCAGCGATCGGCCGTGGCGTCTCACGACGGCCGCTTTGCCGAACTGCGCGACGGGGTCGACGTTGTCGCGGACGTCGCGCGGCAGCGCGTCCAGGTCGTCGGTGATCGCGTACTCCAGGCTGCCGGGCAGAATCCAGCGGACCACTGCCTGTTTCGGCTCGAACGTCGCGTCGTCCATGGCACGGCCCGACGCGCGCGGCTGGCCGAAGACGGCAAGGTGCAGCCAGTACGCGGTGTAGCCGCTGCGGGTCAGATAGTCGATGCAGGCGGGCGACGCGTGGCCTTTCGCCCATTCGGCGGCGTGCAGCACGTCGTTGCTGACGATCGGTGTCGGCCGCGGGGCGGCGGTCAGCGGCCGCGCGACCGCAACGCCAATCGCGGCGACGACGACCCACGCGGCTGCGGCTGTCCGCAGCCGCGGGATGCGCATCGTCGCGATTCGCCAGAACGCGGCCGCCATCACCGCGATCGCCACAACCGCCGGATAGATCGCCAGGTAGAACATCTTTAAGGCGAGATACGGCGTTTCCGCGCCGCTGGCACGCGCGGTCCTGGTCAGCGCCGCCGCCTGCAGCGCGGTCGCGAGGAGCAGCATGATCACGACGCGCGTGCGCCGCTGCCGTGCCGCGAATACGATTGCCATCGCGGCAACGGCGTAGAACCACGTCCTGACGACGGCGGTGGTCGGCCAGACTGCAAAACCGCCCGTGCCGACCATGCGAAACCCGCCGGGATGCCGCGCACCGTGCAGTGCCGCGATCAGCGCAATCGGCGCCGCTGCGACGACGAGATCAGCCGCGCGGTCGCCGATGCGGCGTTCGCCGTGAAGCAACGCCACGCCCGCGAGGACGAGCAGGAGCGGGCCGGTCCAGACCGGCCAGGTGAGAAACGCGCCGACGCCGAACACGGCGAACAACGCCGCCACACTGCGCGACGGCTGCTCGTCCCACACGATCAGCGTCCACCACATCGCGACGGCGAAGAGCTCGCTCGCGACCTGGGCCAGGTAGGACTGCTCGGTGAACGAGCCGACTGAGTATGCGTAGGGAACCAGCAGCAGTACCACAGCGAGAACGCCAAACGCGTTACGCGTGCGCGCCGTCGGCACGAGACGCCGCGCGATCAGAAACACGAACGCCGCCTTGATCGCGACGGTCAGCGCCAGCACCGCGTGCAGCGCATGCAGCCCGCCGCTTCGCAGCCACGCGCCGCCGAGTGCCGTCAGCAGATGTACGCCGGGCGTGTAATCGATCATCTCGCCCAGGTATTCGCTGAGGCGGAGGTCGTGGACGAGCCGCCAGTGCTGCTCGATGTAGACGATGAGCGCGAGATGATGCACGAGGTCGGGACCGCTGCCGGTCGGCAGCAGTTCGGGCCGCGCCAGCCAGAGCAGCCACGCGAACGCGACAGCGACTAACGCCGCGGTGATCGCGGCTGCGGCGCGATCGCGCGTGGCGGATCGGCGCAGCCACCGGAACGTGCCAGCCGCCGCGACGCCAGCGATGAGGAACACGAGCCACGGCACGATCGGGAAGCCGATCGAATCGGACAGATACGCGAACTCGATTGTGACGGCAATGAAGATCGTGCCGCCGGCCGCGGCAGCTTCCGCGCTATTGATTGGGATCCGAGAATCAGCGATCGGCAGACGCTCGACAGCTTATCATCGCGTTCCTGCTGGTAACCTATCTCGGCGCCCTGTTCGGGGCCGCCACCCGCGTCGGCAGTCGCGGTCGCCTGGTCGGCGGAGGGCATCTGGCTGCTCGCGGCGCCGGCAGCGGGGAGCGACGCGCCAGGAGCGTGCATGGGGAAGAAAGACCCGAGAGTCGACGCGTATATCAATAAAGCGGCAGACTTTGCCAAACCGATCCTCACTTACTTGCGTGAGACCGTGCACGCGGCGGTACCCGATGTGGTCGAGGAGATGAAGTGGAGTTTTCCGCACTTCACCTACAAGGGCATGCTCTGCAGCATGGCCGCGTTCAAACAGCACGCCATGTTCGGGTTCTGGAAAGCCTCGCTGGTGCTCGGCGACAAGGCGAAGACGGACGCCGGGATGGGCCACCTCGGACGGATCACGACGATCGCCGATCTCCCGCCGAAGAAAGAGCTGACGGCGTATATCAAGAAAGCCGTGGCGCTCAACGATGAAGGTGTCAAAGTCGCGCGGACACCGAAGAATCCGGCGAGCGCAAGGCCGATGCGCGTTCCTGCCGATCTCGCCGCGGCGTTGAAGAAGAACACGAAGGCGCAGACGACGTTCGACAACTTCAGTCCGAGCCATCGCAAGGAGTACATCGAGTGGATCGCCGGCGCGAAGACCGATGAGACGCGGGCGCGGCGATTGAAGACGGCCGTCGAACAGATGGCCGAAGGCAAGTCGCAGAACTGGAAGTACGAGAAGAAGAGGGACTAGGGGACTCGGGGACTGGGGGACTGGGGGACTGGGGCTGACAGCGATGTATCTGCGGCTTGCGATTCGATCGCTGCGCGCGACGCCAGTTGTGACCGCCGTCGCGATTCTGTCGCTCGCGCTTGGAATCGGCGCGAACACGGCGATCTTCTCGCTGATCAACAGTCTCCTGCTGCGCCCGCTTCCAGTCGAGCGGCCCGATCAGCTCGTCGCGGTTTCGATTGGCGACGCGTCGATCGAGGCTTCGGACGTGGGCTACGCCACCTTCGATCAGATCCGCCGTCATCCCGACGGCTTCAGCGCCGCTTTGGCTTTCAGCCACTGCTGCAGCCAGGCGACGGTCACCGCTGGCCGTGAGCGATGGCCCGTCGATCGGTTTTTTGCCAGCGGCGATTTTTTCTCGACCCTTGGGCTCTCGCCGGCGGCTGGCCGCTTCTTTACGCCTGCCGATGACGTCGCGGGCGGCGGCGCCGCAGGCGTCAGCGCGGTGATCAGTTACCGGCTGTGGCGTGAACGGTTCGGCGGCCGTCCCGACGTCGTCGGCGCTCCGATCGTCGTCGACCGCGCGCCGGCGACGATTATCGGCGTCGCGCCACGGACGTTTCTGGGCCTCGACGTCGGCCGCAGCTTCGACGTGATTTTCCCCGCGAAAGCGCAGCCAATCGTCGCCCCGAGCATTGCCTTCGAGGACACGACGCCGTGGCTGACCGTGCTGCTGCGTCTGCGCCCTGGAATCTCCGTGGACGCCGCCGAGCAGCGGCTTCGCGCCGCGCAGCCGCAGATTCGGGCCGCCTCGAATCCGAGAAATGTCCGGTCCGATTTCCTGAGCGCGCCCTTCACGCTGTCGCCGATTGGCCACGGCATGTCGGGACTGCGCACACGGTTGCAGCGGCCGCTCGTGGCGCTGCTGAGCGTCGTCGCGGTGGTGCTGCTCGTGGCCTGCGCCAATGTCGCCAACCTGCAGCTCGCGCGCGGCGCCGGCCGGCGCCGTGAGCTGAGTGTTCGAATCGCGCTCGGCGCGTCGCGTGCGCAGCTGGCGCGGCAGATGCTCGCCGAGAGCGCAGTGCTGGCGGCGACGGGTACGATCGCCGGGTTGCTCCTCGCTCGATGGGCGACGCGTGTGATCGTCGTGCAGATCTCGTCTGCAGCGTTGCCGGTCGTACTCGATTTATCGCCGGACTGGCGCCTGCTTGCCTTCACGTCGGCGGTCATGGTGGCGTGCCTGTTCGGGTTCGGCGCCGCGCCCGCGGTCCGCGCCGCTCGTGTCGCGCCGGTCGATGCGCTGAAAGAGCACAGCCGCGTCCCGCGCGGAGCCGGCGGCCGGTGGGCCACCACGCTCGTGGTCTCGCAAGTCGCGTTGTCGCTGCTGCTGGTCGTCAGCGCCGGCCTGTTCGTGTCCACTTTCGAGCGACTCGCTCATGTCTCGCTCGGCTTCGACCGAGACCGGACGACTGTCATCACGCTCACGGCGCCGACGGTGCCCGCGGCGCAACGCAACGTCTTCTACCATCGTCTTGTGCGCGCGCTCGCCGACGTCCCGGGCGTCGCACACGTCGGCGGCTCGATGAATCCGCCGCTGGTCGGCACGTTGCACGGCGATTTGGTGCTGACGCACGCTGGCGTCGCGGCACCGCCCGGCGCACCGGTCGTCGCACAAGGGACCGACGTCACGCCGGGCTGGCTCGAGGCGTACGGGTTGCCAATCGTCGCCGGTCGCGGTTTCGACGATCGCGACACGCTCGGCTCGCAGCCGGCGATCATCGTCAACGAGGCCGTCGTTCGTCGGATGTTTCCAGGCGAGCACCTCGTCGGCACGCGGCTGCTGATGACATTTCGATCGCAGGAGTTTGGCGACATTCCGATCGGCGTGAAAACGGTGGTCGGCATCGCCGGCGACGCGGTGTTTCGCTCGATGCGCTCACCGGCGGAGCCGACGCTGTACACGCCGCTGGCGCAGCGCAGCGATCCGATGCTGTGGACCTACTTCTACATCACCGTGCAGGCGAAGGCCGGTTCCCCGGCGCTCTTGACGCAGAGCCTCACCAGCACGCTGCACGCGATCGATCCGGATTTGACGCTCTCGTTTCGCCCAGTCGCCGATCAGGTGAACGAGGCGCTCGCCCAGGATCGGCTGGTGGCCGTCCTGTCGGCGTTTTTCGGCGCGCTCGCCCTGCTGCTCGCGGCCGTGGGACTGTACGGCGTCACCGCCTACGCCGTCGCGCAGCGACGATTTGAAATCGGGATTCGCATGGCGCTTGGTGCCACCGCACCGGTGATCGCGCGGGCGGTGCTGGCGCGCGTCGCCGCGCTCGTTGCCGCCGGAGTGGTCATCGGCGCCGTGGTGAGCGTGTGGGCGACGCGATTTGCGGCGTCGTTGCTCTACGGGGTCAGCCCGCGCGATCCGAAGACGTTCACCACGGCAACAGTGGTACTTGCGGTGGTCGCGGCGCTGGCCGCGTGGCTGCCCGCGTACCGCGCATCGCATACCGATCCCGCCGCTGTGCTGCGCGAATCGTGAGCCCTCTGATGTGTCGCGACCATTAAAGGAGTAGGAAATGAAACGCACGTGGACGCCGCTCGTCGGCGCGCTCCTCGTCTTCGGCAGTTTGTCAGCGGTGCACGCGCAGATTTCCACGCGGGCACAGCAGGCCGAACAGGATGCGCTCGACGCCAAAACGCCGAAGCTCAATTACCAGGAAGAAGTGCTGCAGCTGTTGGTGCCAGGCTACACCATGGGCGAGACCGTCGGCGTCGACGTCAATTCCCAGAACCACGTCTTCGTCTACTCGCGAACCAATCCGCAGGGCATTGCGCGGGGCGGGACGGCCGCCATGCTCTGGGAGTTCGACCAGAACGGCGCCTTCGTCAAGGAATGGGGACCGCACAACTACGCCGCTTCGTTCGCGCACTCGGTGCGCGTCGACGCACACGATAACGTCTGGCAGGTCGACGAAGGGTCGGGGATGATCGTCAAGTACAGTCCCCAGGCGATCCCGCTCGAACAGTTCGGCCGCACTCCAGAGGCGATCGATTATCTCGAGCGGATGATCGAGAAGATGGGGCGCGGTTTCGAGGGCGGTGCGCGCCAACTGGAACATCCTGTCGACATGCAGCATGTGCTCCATCCCGATGGCGGCGTCGGCACGTTCAATCGGCCCACCGACGTCGCCTGGGATTCGCACGACAACGTGTTCGTCACCGACGGCTACGGCAACTCGCGCGTCGTCAAGATCGCGCCGGGCGGCCACTGGCTGAAATGGGTCGGCACGTGGGGAACCGGTCCCAACCAGTTCAACATCGTCCACAGCGTCGCCGTCGACGCGCAGGATCACGTCTACGCCGCCGATCGCAACAATCACCGCATCCAGGTGTACGACGACGATCTGAACTTCATCAAGTCGATCACCGGAATGGGCGCGCCGTGGGGTCTGTGCATTCCGCGAGCGGACCCCAGCGGCAAGCAATACATCTACAGTTCCGACGGCACGTCAGGCAGGCTCTACAAGATCGATCTGGCGAGCGACAAGGTCGTCGGCTGGGCGCAAACCAGCCTCGGTCGCGGCGAGGACGATGCCGGCCGGCTGGTGCACGAGATCGGCTGCAAGGATCCGAACGTCGTCTACCTCGGCTCGGCAATTCTGTGGAACGTCACGAAGGTCACCATCCGGCCGTAACCGTCGCGAACGATGGCCGTCAGCACGAGTGATAGGCGCGCGCCAGAGAAATCTTTCACGCGAAACACGCAAGCCCTCCCGAGCTGATGGGCCAGCTGTTTCATCTCATCGATAGTCCGAACCGCTTCGGTCTCCCGGCGTTCTTCACGCTGCACGTCTGGGCGTGGAACGACAACCCGAACGGGACGTTCACGAACTGGAACCGAACGTGACCTGCGACGCGTTCGCCGGCCAACACTGAGAGTCGACCGCTTCACGCCTCGGAGCTGCCACGAAGACACGAAATCACGAGAATTCATTGGAAAAAAACATCTTCGTGTCTTCGTGACTTCGTGGCGTTTTCCTATGCTGCGACGACCGGCTGCGGAGGGCGCGCGCGCGTCAGAGATCCCGCGTCACGTCACTCTTCGTACTCGTCCGAGCCCTGCACCCAGATGAACGACTGGATGTCGATCATGTCGCGCGGCTTCAAATCGCGGACGTCGCGTTTCACAGTCGCAGCGAAGTCCAGCAGGCTCTTGTAGGTCGGCCACGCCGGACGTGAGGTGTACTGAAAGTCGAACCCGTAGTTGCGCGCGGCGATCCGCGTCACGTTGGGTTTCAGAAACACATGTCGCTCGGGTTGCGCGATGAACGGAAACACCGTCAGCACGGGCCACGTGAGCACGCGGGTTTGACGCCGCGGCAGCTGCGCGACCTCCTTGCACCATGTCACGAACGCCTTCTCCGGATCGGCAGGACGATGCAAGTAGTCGTACAGACCCTGTGCGAACTGCCGCGCGCCCGCCTTCGACTTGACCGCGTCGCGCAGCGCCATCTTTTCGAACGAGAACAGCAGGTTGGTGCGCGACTCGATCCGCACGGCGCGCGCAGCGATTTCGTCGTACGCCTCGCTCATCAGCAGCGCTTTGTACGCGGGTTCGCTGAGCGCGTCGTCCCACCGCCCGTGCGCCTCGGCTTTATAGTCGCGCTCCCAGTCGAGATACGTCTGGTCGGCGAAGCCTTTCTTGAAGAAGCGGAGGAACTTGTGGCGGCATTGCACAGCACGGCGATTTGGCATCAGACAGCGTACAAGTCGCAAGTCGCGAGCCGCAAGTCAGTCGCAAGTCACAAGTCGCAAGTCGGTCACAAGTCGTCGCAAGGCAAATGCGACGCGACTGACTTGCGACTGACTTGCGACTTGAGACTTGACTCGCGACTTGCGACCTGCGACTGACTCGCGACTTGCGACTTGCGACTTACTCATATCTGAGCGCCCTCATCGGGTCGACTTGTGACGCCCGCTGCGCTGGTATCAGCCCGGCGGCGAGGGCGACGATCGTGAGCGCGACGGCGGCGCCGATGAGAACCGCCGGATCGGAGCCCTGGAGCTGGAACAGCAACGACTGCGCAAGGCGGCCGAGACCGATCGCCGCGGCGAGGCCGATGACGCCGCCGACGATCACCATGAGGCCGACCTGCCGCAGCACCATCGCGCGCACGCGCGACGGGGCGGCGCCCAGCGCCATACGCAGTCCGATCTCCCGCGTCCGTTGCGACACCGTGTAGGCGAGCACGCCGTAGAGGCCGACGGCGGCGAGCAAGGTCGCCAGCGACGCAAACGCCGTCGACAGCACGCTGACGAAGCGATCGAGGAACACGTTTTCGCGGATCTGCTGCGGCAAGGTCCGCAGCCGCTGCACCGGCAGGTTCGGGTCGGCGTGGGCGATCGCCTTCGGGATGTTGGTCATGAAGGGCGTCGGATCGCCGGCCGTGCGGACGTAGACGTTGATGAAGCCGAGCCGCTCGTCCTGCCGGTAGGGCAGGAAGAACTGCGGCGGGATCTCGTTTTTCACCGAGCTGTACTTCGCGTTCTTCACCAGCCCGACGATCTCCATGTTCAAGGCGGGCGCGGCGCCGGCGCCGCGATCGTTGCTCATGTGCTTGCCGACGGCGTTCACGCCAAGGTTGAACTTCTTCGCGAACGCCTCGTTGACGATCGCCACCTTGGGCGCGCCCAGCGTGTCGGCACGCGTGAAGTCGCGGCCGGCGAGCAGCGGGATTCCGAGCGTGGCAAAGTATCCGGGGCCGACTTCGTTGAAGCGCGAGTTGGTATCGGTGTCGGGCCCCGCTTCGAATCCTTCCACGGCGACGTTGTTGCCCCAGTTGTTGCCGCTCACCAGCGCCACCGTCGCCATCGTCACGCCGGCGGTGCCGGGGATCGCCGCCAGATCGTCTTCGAGCCGCTCGAACAATTGCCGCGAGCGCTCCGGCGTATAGCCGTTCAACTCGGGCGAGATGCCGAACATGATCACGTTGTCGGCCGACACGCCGAGGTCGACGCGGCTGACGTTGGCGAGGCTCTTGGTGAAGAGCCCGGCGGCGACGAGCAGCGCCATCGACAGCGCAATCTGCGCCGTCGCGAGCGTCGTACGGAAGCGCGAGGCGGCTCGCGCGCCAGAAGCCTGGCCGCTTTGTCCCTTCAGCGCCGACACGAGATCGGGACGCGTGCTGTGCAGGGCTGGAAACAAACCGAACAGGACGCCGGTCCCCAGCGCCAGCGTCGCCGCGAAGATCGCCGCCGTCGGATCGATTTCCAGGCGCACGACCTCGGTGGCTTCCGCCGGCATCAACGTCGCCATCAGGTTGAGCGTCCAGTGCGCGACGAAGACACCGCCGATGCCGCCCATCAACGCCAGCAGGCACGATTCGCCGAGCAACTGCCGCACCAGTTGCCCGCGTCCGGCGCCGATCGACAGGCGCACGGCCATCTCCGACGCGCGCGCCGCGCCGCGCGCGAGCAGCAGGTTGGCAATGTTCGCGCAGGCGATCACCAGCACGAGCGCGGTGACACCGAACAGCAGCGTGAGGGGCGCACGGCCTTCGGTGGTGACGCTGCTCTGGCCGCGCGCGCCAGCGTCCATGAGCAGCGGCCTGGTCTTGAAGCGTGCCAGCGTCTGCGGACTCATGCCGGTCTGCAGCGGCGCTTCGACGTCGTTGAGGATCTGCCGGTACGGTGTGGTCAGCGCAGCCTGCGCCTGCTCGATCGACGCCCCCGGCTTGAGCCTCGCGAAGAGATACGCCCAGTAGCTGCGGCGATTGTCGAACCCTTTGAACGGCTGCGAGAAGCCGCGCATCGTGATCGGCGCGTAGACAGCCGGCTTCACGCCGAGCGTCGTGCTATCGAACCCGCGCGGGCCGACGCCGACGATTGTCATCGACTGGCCGTTGACGACGAGCGGCTGGTTCAGCACCCCGGGGTCGCCGCCGAATCGGCGCAGCCAGTAGGCGTGGCTCAACACGACGACGTGCGACTCGCCGGGCACTTTGTCGTCGTCGGGCCCAAGCAGGCGGCCGATTGTCGGCTGCAGTCCGAGCACGGGAAAATAGCTGCCCGACACCAGCAGGCCTTCGCCGTTCTCGGTCTGGCCGCGCGCCGCAAGGTTCGCGCCGAACGAGACGTGCGCGGCGAGGCCGGTGAACGGCGTCTGGATGCGCTCGAGATCGCGGAACATCGGGTAGCTGAACACCGAGTCGCACGGGCCGGCCTGGTTGCACGAGGTCGACCCGGGCTTCGGGCCCGGTGCGGCGAGGTTGACCAGCCGCGCCGGCTGCGGCACGTCGAGCGGCTCGAGCAGCAGCTGGTTGAACAATGAGAAAATCGCCGCGTTCGCGCCGATGCCGAGCGCCAGCGACACGATCGCCACAATCGTGACAAACGGCGTCTTGAACAGCGTCCGCAGGGCAAATTTCAGGTTCACCATGGTGATTACGAAGTAGACGAGCGCCGGGAGCAAATGGTTTATGAGTCGTGCATCACAGCTGGCGAGCGCGATCGAGCGGACGGTTTCGGGACCGATGTGGCATGGGCCGGCGCTCACCGACCTGCTCGACGGCGTCCCGCACGAGCGCGCCGTGGCGCGGCCGATCGCCGGTGCGCACAGTATCTGGGAAATCGTTCGCCACGTCACCGCGTGGGCCGACATCGCGCGGCGGCGACTCGGCGGCGAGAAGGTCGATCCGGTAGCGGACGAAGACTGGCCGCCGGTGCAGGATGACGGAAACGACGCGTGGGCGCGCGCCGTCGAACGGCTCGGGGCCAGCCATCGCGCGCTCGCGGCGGCGACGCGCGGCCTGCAGGACGCCGATCTCGATGCGACTGTCGCCGGCCAGGAGTATTCGGCCGCGGTGATGCTGCGCGGCGTCGTCGAGCATGGGACGTATCATGGCGGCCAGATCGCGCTGTTGAAGAAGGCGTCGGGGCTGGGGCTGGGGGCTAGCTGAGGGGACTAGGGGACTCGGGGACTGGGTGAGATCGTGTGGAAACAACTCGAGACATTCCGACTGGCTTGCGACGTGCGACTTGCGACTGACTTGCGACTCCTGACTTGGGACTTGGAACTGTGAGGCCGCGCTATTTCCGGTCGGCCGAGGACTTCCGCGCCTGGCTTGCGGCGAACGGCACGCGGGCGCGCGAGTTGTGGGTCGGGTTCTACAAGAAGGCGTCCGGCAAGGGCGGGCTCACCTACAAGGAAGCGGTCGACGAAGCGCTGTGCCACGGCTGGATCGACGGCATCAAGAAGCGCGTCGACGAGGACAGCTACACGCACCGGTTCACACCGCGAACCGCGACCAGCATCTGGAGCGTGGTGAACTTGAAGCGGATGAAGGAATTGCTCGCGGGCGGGCGCGTCGCCGCCGCGGGACGCGACATGTACGAGCGGCGCGATCCGGCGCGCACGCACCGCTACTCGTACGAAAAGGCGCCGGCCGCGTTCGAGGGCGCGCTCGAGCGGCGGTTCAAGGCGAACAAAGCCGCGTGGACGTTTTTCCTGGCGCAGCCGCCGGGATATCGCAAGCTCGTCACCCAGTGGGTGACAGGTGCGGTCAAGGAAGAAACGCGGCTGCGCCGTCTCGACGCGCTGATCAAGGACTCTGCTGAAGGGAAACGCATTTCATGGATGTGACGACTGCCGGGACGCTCCGCATCGAGCGGGCGACGGAACGGGACGTGCCACTGATCCTCCGGTTGATCAGAGAGCTCGCCGAGTACGAACGGATGTCGGACGAGGTCGTCGCGACCGAAGACGGGTTGCGGCGCACGCTGTTTGGTCCGCGGCCAGCAGCTGAAGTCGTCGTCGGCTACGCCGGCGACGAGCCGGCCGGCTTCGCCTTGTTCTTCCACAACTACTCGACGTTCCTCGGCAAGCCGGGCCTCTACCTCGAGGACCTCTTCGTCGTGCCGACGTGCCGTGGCCGCGGCTACGGCAAGGCGCTGCTCGTGCACCTCGCGAAGCTCGCCGTCGAGCGCGACTGCGGCCGCTTCGAGTGGTCGGTGCTCGATTGGAATGAGCCGGCCATCGGCTTCTACAAAAAGCTCGGCGCGACGCCGATGGATGCGTGGAAAATCATGCGCGTCACCGGCGACGCTTTGCATAAACTCGCGGCGTCTTGAGCTGCCACGAAGACACGAAGGCACGAAGAAGACTCTTTTTCAAAGAGAAATCTTCGTGCTGTCGTGGCGTCCCCGCCGGTTCGAACGCGGTCGATCTCGGCGTCGGGTTCCGCTAGAATCCGACGATGAAATTCAAGCTGCTTGCCCTGATTGCCGCGACCTCGGCCGTCGTGGCTTCGGTGTCGGTGCGCGGCGCGGCGCCGGCGGGGCCGGTCGAGTTCGCACCGCATGACATCGACGCCAACTTCCGCGGCGGCTACAGCGTGTCGGTTGCCGACTTCAACAAGGACGGCAAGATCGACGTGATTGCGAACTCGCTGCAGGTTGCCGAGCTCGCGTGGTACGAGAACCCGTCATGGGAGCGCCACGTGGTGGTCCCCGAGACGCAGCAGATCGTCAACGAGGCGATGGCTGACATCGACGGCGACGGCATCCCCGAGATTGCCTTCCAGAGCTCGTTCGCGATGCAGGCCGAGAAGAGCGCCGGGTTGAACTGGATCGCGCACGCCAACGGCGATCCGCGGCAGCCGTGGACCGTGAAGAAGATCGACGAGTTCCCGACGTCGCACCACGTCGCGTGGGCGGATCTCGACGGCGATGGCAGGAAGGAACTGCTGAACGCGCCGCTCATCGGCGAGAAGAGCGTCGCGCCGACCTACGACCAGGACAAGGCGTCGGTGTTCTGGTACAGCCCCAAGGACTGGAAGCGCCACCTCGTCACCGCCGACATTCCCGGGATCATCCACCGCGTCCGCCCCGTAATGTGGGACGGCAACAAGCGGCAGCAGTTTCTGATCGCCAGCTTCGAAGGCATCGCGCTCTACCGGCCGAGCGGCAGCGGCGACGCGATGAAGTTCGAGAAGACGCTGCTCTCGCCGGGACACGTCGAGAAGGCGCCGCGGCTCGGCGCGAGCGACGTCGGCGTCGGCAAGCAGGATGGCAAGCGGTTCCTGGCGTCGGTCGAGCCGTGGCACGGCAACGAAGTGGTGGTCTACACCGAGAAGGGTGGCAAGTGGGACCGCCGGGTGATCTTCGACAAGGTGTCGAGCGGCCATGAGATCGCCGTCGTCGACCTGAACGGCGACGGCCGCGACGACATCGTCGCCAACGACAACGGCCGCGCCACCCAGCAGAACCCGAACGCCACGCCTGGGGTGCACGTCTTTTTCGCCCCGGCCGACGCGGCGACCGGGGAATGGCAATACCGCCGTTTAGAGGACAAAGCCGCCATGAACAGCTGTGTCGGCGTGGACGTGAATGGTGATCGGCGTGCAGATCTGGTCTGCACGGGCGCCGGCGGCGTGATTCGGTGGTATGAAAACAAGGGCCCGGCGCGAGGATCTACCGCCGGCGGCCGCTGAAACGCGGTAGAATCCCGGACACTTGAGACTTAGGAGGAGCGCATGACTGTTTCGCGCCGGAGCTTCGTTGGCGGCATTGCCGCCGCGTTCGGAACCCTGGGCATCGGCACCGACATCGATCTCTTCGCGCAGAACAGACCGCAGCAGTCGGCGGCGGGCGCCGCCCGCGCGCGCGCGTCGATGGACGACTACGACATGATGGCGCACCTCTCCAGCAACGAGAACTGCTGGGGGCCGCCTGAGTCGGTCATGAAGGCGATGAACAACGCCTGGAAGTACTCGAACCGCTATGGTTACCCGGACGGGAACCTGGTGGGTGAAATCGCCAAGCACCATGGCGTGAAGAACGAGAACATCCTGCTCGGCGCCGGCTCGGGCGAGATCCTCGACGTCGTCGGCACGACGTTCCTGCTCGGCGGCAAGAAGGTGCTCGGCGTCGAGCCGACCTACAGCACCGTCTATCAGCACGCGACCAGCATCAAGACCGAAGCGATCAAGCTGCCGCTCAACAAGGACTACACGCAGAACATCCCGGCGATGATCAAGGCGGCCAACGACCGCCAGAGCGAGATCGGCCTCGTCTACCTGTGCAACCCGAACAACCCGACCGGCATCGTCGTCACCAAGGACGAAGTCAAGCAGCTGCTCGACGGCCTGCCGAAGGGCATGCCGGTGTTGATCGACGAGGCGTACCACCACTTCGTCGACGATCCGAGGTACGCGACGTCGGTCCCGTACGTGATCGAGGGCCGTCCGGTGATCATCGCGCGCACGTTCTCGAAGATCGCCGCGCTCGCCGGCATGCGTCTCGGCTATGCCGTCGCCTCGGCCGACTTCGTGCAGAAGATGCGGCCGTACAGCATGGGCAGCATCAACGCGCTCGTGAAATGGGGCGGCGTGGCGTCGCTGAAGGACACGGCTTCGCAGGCCGACGTGAAGAAGAAGGTGATGGACCTGCGCAAGAAGACCACCTCCGAGCTCGCGGCATACGGCTATCAGTCGCTGCCGTCGGAGACGAACTTCTTCATGGTGGAGATCGGCCGCGAGGTTCAGCCGGTCATCCAGGAGTTCGCCGCGAAGAAGGTCGCCGTCGGCCGTCCGTTCCCGCCGATGACGAAGCACATGCGCGTGTCGATCGGCACGGCCGAAGAGATGGCGCGGTTCATGACCGCGTTCAAGGAAATCTTCCCGGCCAAGTCGAAGACGAATACAGCGGTGTAGTTCTCAGTCGGAGCTGGCGGCTAGGGGCTCGCTGACGGGCGGTGGTCTCGCGACCACCGCCCGTTTTTTATTGCGAACCAGAACCCAGAACCCAGAACCCAAGAACCCCGAACCGCGAACCAGAACTGAAAACCCCAGAACCGCGAACCCAGAACGCCGAACGCCGAACGCCGAACCCGACTGTGTCCACTGGCCTCCCCTTCGTCGATCTCGCCCTCGCGCGGCGGCTCGAGCGCGCCGAGGGCACGAGCTGCGCGCGGTCGGTCGAAGCACGGGCGCGTGTGTTTCCCGAACGCGGCGCGACGTGGACCGAGATCGCCGGCGCCTACGCGATGTTCGACGGACCCGAGTCGCCGATCACGCAGACCTTCGGCCTCGGCTTGTTCGAGGCGCCGAGCGACGAGGCCCTGGCCACGATCGAACGGTTCTACGAGGAACGCGGCGCGCCGACGTTCCACGAGGTGAGCCCGCTCGCCGACATGCAGACGTTCGCGCTGCTGAACGCGCGCGGCTATCAGCCATTCGAGTTCACGAGCGTGATGTATCGAGCAATTGGCCAGGCCGGTCAAGCAGGTCAAGCAGGTCAGGCGGGTCGGACCGATCGGGCAGGGTCGAACAACGTACATGTGCGCCGCGCCGGCGCCGGCGATGCCGATGTCTACGCGCGGACGGCGGCAGAAGGGTGGCGAGAGTCCGGCTTCGCCGAGTTCGTCCACGACATGGCGCGCGTGTATGCCGCGAGCCAGGACGTGGACATTTTCCTCGCCGAACTCGATGGCCGCGCGATTGCGACCGGCGTCCTGAGCATTTACGACGGCGTCGCGCATTTCGCCGGCGCGAGCACCATCCCCGACGGGCGCCGCCGCGGCGCCCAGAATGCGCTGCTCGATCACCGTCTTCGCTTCGCTGCCGAGCGCGGCTGCGACATCGCGTTGATGGGCGCACTCCCCGGCAGCGGCTCGCAGCGCAACGCCGAGCGCAACGGCTTCCGCATCGCCTACACGCGGGTCAAGTTTCAGCGGCGTGTGACTCCCGCGTAGAACGCGGAAACCGCAGAGAGCGCAAAGACCGCAGTCGGGCACAGCCGGCCGTGTCGCGCGCCGAATCTGCTGTTACGCGACGGGCACTCTTCTTCGTGCGTCTTTGTACCTTCGTGTCTTCGTGGTTCCGGCCGCGGGGCGCGGTCTGATCAATAATTCGCCCCATGTCTGAGGCCACGGCCGCGACGCGGCGTCAGTTCATCACCTACTTCTCGAGCGTCGGGCTCGCGTCGACGCTGCTGCCTGGGGTCCTCTGGGCGAAGCTACAGGAACAGCAGACGCCGCGCGTAACCAGCGCGATGTTGAAGGACGCACTCGCGGTCGCCGGGCTCGAGTTCAGCGACGAGCAGCGTGAGCAGATGCTGACCGGCGTCAATCAGAACCTGGAGCGCTACGCGGAGCTGCGGCAGATCCGGCTCGATCCGAACCTGGCGCCGCCGCTGTACTACAGCCCGATCGTGCCCGGCACGCGCCTCGATCGCGCCGCGAAACCGTTTCGCGCGGCACCGGTCCCCTCGCTGCACCGCCCGTCCAGTCTCGAGGAAGTCGCCTTCTGGCCGATCGGCCACCTCGCGCATCTCCTCGAGACGCGGCAGGTCACCTCGGTCGAGTTGACGCGGATGTATCTCGAGCGGCTCAAGCGCTACAACCCGACGCTGAACTTCGTCGTCACGTTCACCGACGACCACGCGATGCAACAGGCGCAGCAGGCGGACAAGGAGATCGCCGCCGGCCGGTATCGCGGGCCGCTGCACGGCGTGCCATGGGGCTGCAAGGACATCATTGCGGTGCCGGGTTATCCGACGCAGTGGGGATCGGGCGCGTTCAAAGGCCAGGTGCTCGACGCCGAAGCGACTGTCGTACGGCTGCTGCGCGAGGCCGGCGCGGTGCTGGTCGCCAAGCTGGCCACCGGCGAGCTCGCCTCCGGCGATCAGTGGTTCGGCGGCCGCACCAATAGCCCGTGGGATCCGAGCGAAGGATCGAGTGGGTCGTCAGCCGGGCCGGCGAGCGCGACGGCGGCCGGCTGCGTCGCGTTCGGAATCGGCACCGAGACCAGCGGATCGATCCTGAGCCCCTCGACGATCTGCGGCGTCACCGGGCTGCGCCCGACCTTCGGGCGCGTCAGCCGCTACGGCGCGATGACCTTGTCGTGGACGCAGGATCGCCTCGGCCCGATCTGCCGGACCGCCGACGACTGCGCGCTCGTCTTCAGCGCGATCGCCAAAGACGACGACCAGGATCTGTCGGTGATGAATCTACCGTTCAATTACGATGCCGCCATCGACGTGAAGCAACTGAAGGTCGGCTACCTCGCGCGCGCTTTCGACGAACCGAACCGCAACGCCGACTGGAAGAAGAACGACGCGCAGGTGCTCGATGCCATGAAGGCGATTGGCGTCAGGCTCGAGCCGTTCGAGCTGCCGAAGCTGCCGCTGAACGTCACCGGCGGCATTCTCGGCGCCGAGTCCGGGGCGTCGTTCGACGAGTTCGTCCGCACCGGCCGCGACAAGGAGCTGACCAACAAGGCGCGGAGCAACGGCATGCGGCAGAGCCGCGTCGTGCCGGCGGTCGAATACCTGCAGGCGCAGCGTGTCCGCGCGATGATCATGCGGCAGTTCGCCGACGTCGTGTCGAAGTTCGATGTCTACGTGGCGCCGTACATCGACATGCGCAGCGGGTCAGGCAGGTCTGGCGGGTCAGGCAGGTCTGGCGGCTCGGGCACGTCGGAGGTGCCGCCGCCGAGCGCGATTCGCGATCACTTCCAGGTGGCGAACCTGTGCGGCTACCCGGCGGTGTCGGTGCCGAACGGCTTCACCGCCGAAGGCCGGCCAACCAGCATCACGTTTCTCGGCCGGCTCTACAACGAAGCCGAGATTCTCGCGGTCGCGCGCGTGTACCAGGAACGCGCCGGCTGGATACAGCGGCGCCCATCGCTTCCTTCGTCGTAGGGGCGCGCTTTCAGCCCGCCCCTCCGACTACGCTGAAAAGTCAGAGGTCAGAAGTTAGAAATGAGAAGTACGACAAACGGTAATTCGAAAGTAGTCGGTAAACGCGACGGGATCGTCATGAGAACAGCTCTGGTCCGCGCGGTGCTCGTTGCGCTGGTTGGCGCCGTTTGGGTCGTCCTCGTTCGCGCCCAGGCGCCGGACAAGGCCACTGCCGTCGATCGCGTCTTCGCGAAGTGGACCGCGGCCACGCCCGGATGCGCGGTCGGCGTCGCGAACAGCGGTCGCCAGGTGCTTGCCAAAGGCTACGGGACCGCCGATCTCGAGCACGACGTGGCCATTACGCCGGATACCATCTTCGAAGCCGGATCGGTGTCGAAGCAGTTCACCGCGGCGTCGGTGCTGCTGCTGGCGCGCGAGAACAAGCTGTCGCTCGACGATCCGGCGCGCAAGTACATCCCGGAACTGCCGCCGTACTCGCCCGACATCACCATCCGCCACATGCTGAACCACACCAGCGGGCTGCGCGACTGGGGCAGCATCGCCGGCATCGCCGGTTGGCCGCGGACGACGCGCGTGCACACGCACGCGCACGTGCTGGAAATCGTTCACCATCAGCAGTCGTTGAACTTCACGCCGGGCACCCGTTGGTCGTACAGCAACACTGGCTTCAACCTCGCGGCAATCATCGTCGAACGGGTGAGCGCGATGTCGTTCCAGGAATTCACGCGGGCGCGCCTGTTCCAGCCGCTCGGCATGACGCACACCTCCTGGCGCGACGACTACACACGCATCGTCAAGGGCCGCGCAGTCGCGTATCGCGAGCGCGATCAGGCGTTCCACACCGACATGCCGTTCGAGAACGTCTACGGCAACGGCGGACTGCTGACTACGGTCGGCGACCTGCTGAAGTGGAACGAGCATTTCGACGCCGCGCCCGAAGGCGATCCGCTCTCCACGGTCGAGCAGCAGCAGGCGGGCCGGTTCTCCGACGGCCGCACGCACGGCTACGCGCTCGGTCTGTTCGTCGGCAAGTACAAAGGCGTCCGCGAGGTGTATCACAGCGGATCGACCGCCGGGTACAACGCCTTCCTCACCCGTTTCCCCGATCAGCATCTCTCGGTCGCCGTGCTGTGCAACGCCACGTCGGCTCAGGCGACGCAGTACGCGCATGCGGTGGCCGATCTCTACCTGGGCGATCGCGCCCAGGCCACGCCGACAACGCCGGCGTTGTCAGCCGAGGACATCGCCGCGCACGGCGGTCTGTACCGCAGCCTCGTCACCGGTTCGACGATCACGATCGGCGGCGAGCGTGCCAGTCTGAATGGCGTGAAGTGGACCTTCGACGGCCACGGCGGCGCGATCGCCACCGACGAATACGGCACGACGACCGCGTTCGAACAGGTTGCCGCGGCGAAGCCGTCGGCGCAGGACCTGGAGGCGTACGCTGGCGCGTACGTGAGCGGCGAGGCGGAAACGGAACTGCGCGCGTCGGTCGAGCACGGCGCGCTTGTCCTCGAGCGCCGGCCCGATACGACCATCGTGCTCAAGCCGCTCTACGCGGACGCCTTCGACGCGCCGCAACTCGGGACGGTCATTTTCAGACGCGACGCCACCGGACGGGTGAGCGCCCTCAGCGTGTCGCAGGATCGCGTGTGGGATCTCCGCTTCGCGGAAGTTAGAAGGCAGAAGTAACTCCTACCTTCTGACTTCTGACTTCCCTACGGCATCACCAGCGTGGTGTTGCGCTTCGGGACCTGGCCGACAGGAATCTGCATCAACTCCTTGTGGCCCGCGACGTCGACGACTGACACCGAGTTCGAGCCGGCGTTGGCGACGTAGACCCGCTTGCCGTCGGGCGTGAACGTCAGCCAGTCGGGGTGGTGGCCGACTTTCGATTCGCCGAGCAGCTTCAGGTCGGGCAGCGAATAGAAGTAGATCTTCGAATTCATCTTGCTCAGGACGCCGAGGGTCTTGCCGTCAGAGGTGACGGCGAGGCCATGCGCGGGCGATCCCTGCAGTCCCTCGGTCGTGCGCTCGGCCGGGGGCACCTCCGGCACCTTGATCTCCGGGCCGAGCTGGTGGGTCGCGAAGTCGATCGTCGTGAAGCCGTTGAATCCCGACAGCTGCAGGAAGATCCGCCTGGTCGATCCGTCCGGGTTGGTGTCGAACGCCATCGGCCGCACGCCTTCGCGCGTCGGCACGGTCCAGAGAATCTCGTCGGTCTTCTGATCGATCACCGTCACCTTCTTGCCCGGAATCGAGCCGGCGACCACGAACTTGCCGTCGGGCGTCACGTAGACGTTGTGAATGCCGCCCTCGGTGCGGATGCTCTTGATGCGTGTCAGCGAGGTCGCGTCGATCACATCGACAGCGCCGGCGCCGGCGACGATGGCGGCGTAGACGCGTTTGCCGTCCTTGCTCACCGCGACGTTGTTCGGATGGTTGGTGAGCGGGATGTTCTTGATCACCTTCAGCGTCTTCATGTCGGCGACGTCGAGCGTCGTCTCCGCTTCGTTGGTGATGTAGAGCCGCGTGCCGTCGGGCGACGCAGCGGCGCCATGGTTCACTTCGATACCCGCGATCTCGCCGACCACTTTGTTGGTCGCCGGGTCGATGAGCGTCACGCTGTCGCCAGCCGAATTGGTCTGCACGATGCGGACCGTGGCGGCGTGGACGACCGCGGAAGCGGCGATTCCGACAAAAAGGGCGCAGACGAGAGAAAGTTTGGTCTTCATAGCGACACACTTTAAACTACCCGGCCATGTGGCTGATCCTTTTTTTGAGTCTCTTCGTGCAGGCGGCGTCGGCGCTCGACTATGCCGAGTTCAAGGACAAAATCCAGCCGCTCCTCGCCGAAAAACGGCCGGGGCACGCGCGCTGCATCACCTGTCACTCGACCGGGACGGCCTTCCGGCTGCAGCCGCTGCCGAAAGGGCGCACCGCCTACAGCGAGGAAGAGACGCGGAAGAATTTCGAGGCGGTCTCGCGTTTCGTGCTGCCCGGCGTCCCCCTCAAGAGCCGCCTGCTGGTGATGCCGCTCGCGCATGAGGCTGGCGGGACCGAGTTCCACCCCGGCGGCAAGCACTGGGAGTCGCAGGGCGATCCGGAGTGGAAGACCCTGGCCGACTGGGTGAATCGCGGCAAATGACGCGGCCGTTCCGCTACTACCTCCGCGTCCGCTACATCGAGTGCGACGCGCAGAAGGTAGTCTTCAACTCGCGTTACAGCGAGTACGTCGACGTGTCGATCAACGAGTTCCTGCGCGCCACCGGGATGCTGCCGGAATTCGTCGACGGGCATCTCGATTTCCAGCTGGTGAAGCAGACGATCGAGTGGAAGGCGCCGGCGCGGTTCGACGAGGTGCTGGAACTCTCGATTGCCGCGACGCGCCTCGGCACGACGTCGTTCACCGTCCGCACCGATTTCCGGATCGCTGGCGAGGATCGCGTGATCGTCACCATCGAGACCGTTTACGTCCTCGTCGACGCCCGCACGCTGACCAAGCTGCCGCTGCCCGATGCCCTTCGCGCGGCGCTCGAGCAGGGCGCGGCCGGCCGCGTGACCGACCACGCCGGCTATCTCGATGCCGCCGCCTCGCGCGCCTGAGTCGATCGTCGCCGGCCGCATCCGCCTGCGGCGGCCGCGCGCGAGCGACGCCGAGGCGATCTTCACCCGCTACTCGAGCGATCCGGCCGTCACGCGGCTGGTCGGCTGGCCGCGGCACACCGCCGTCGATGACGCCCCGCGCCTTCATCCAGTTCAGCGACGGCGAATGGGAGCGATGGCCGGCCGGCGCGTTTCTCATCGACGCCCGCGAGACCGGCACGCTGCTCGGCTCGACCGGCCTCGTCTTCGAAACGCCATACCGCGCCCAGACGGGATACGTGCTGGCCACCGACGCCTGGGGCCAGGGCTATGCAACCGAGGCGCTCTCGGCGATCGTCAGCCTTGCGCGCAATCTCGCCGTTCGCCGACTCTACGCGCTCTGTCATCATGAACATCGGGCATCGGCCCGCGTCCTCGAAAAATGCGCGTTTTCCCTCGAGGGATGGCTGCGCGCGTACGCCGAGTTCCCCAATCTCGCGCCCGGCAATCCGCAGGACGTGCTCTGCTATGCGATCGTCTTGTGACCTCCGCCATCGATGCAGTGCGAAGCTTTCAAGCGAGCGATCCCCGCCGGTCGCTCGGCTGAAGCCTTCGCACTCCGAGCGCCGAGGTGAAATGAGTGCTGGTACAGAGGAGAAAACGCGTTCATAATAGGCGGCAGCCAGAGTGACGCCCGGAGCGGGCGTTTACGTACAAACGTCAACAAGGAGACGACATGGCCAAGAAAGCAGCGAGCAAGCGGAAACCGAATGCGGCGTTCATGAAACCCGTGCAGCCCAGTGCCGCGCTCGCCGAGGTCGTCGGATCGAAGCCGATTCCGCGTACCGAGATCACCAAGAAGCTCTGGGCCTACATCAAGAAGAACGGCCTGCAGGACAAGAAGAACAAGCGGATGATCAAGTCCGACGACACGCTGAAGCCGGTATTCGGCGGCAAGGCGCAGGTCAACATGTTCGAGATGACGAAGCTGGTGAGCAAGCACGTCAAGTAGGTCAGCTTCGCCTGCCATGGCTGATGGCTGATCGCTGATGGCAATGGTGGATGGTCGAACGTGATCGACCATGCCATCAGCCATCAGCCATCAGCCATGATCAGCGTCAGTTCCTATGACCCCACGCCGGCACCTTCCCGCGCTGTTCCTGTTGTTCGTCGGCAGCGGCTGCGCTGCGCTGATCTACGAGATCGTCTGGTTCCAGCTGCTGCAGCTCGTCATCGGATCGTCGTCGATTTCGCTCGGCATCCTGCTCGGCACCTTCATGGGCGGCATGTGCCTCGGCAGCCTGCTGCTGCCGCGGCTCGTCTCTGCCCGCCGTCATCCGCTGCTCGTCTACGGCATGCTGGAACTCGCCATCGGCGTGCTCGCCTTGTGGATTCTCGTCAGCATGCCGCTCGTCGGCGGCGTCTACACGGCGTGGGCGGGCGAAGGGATGGGCGGCGTCATTTTCCGCGCCGGCGTCGCCGGCATCTGCCTGTTGCCGCCGACGATGCTGATGGGTGCCACGCTGCCGGCGATCTCGCGCTGGGTGAAAGCGACGCCCGACGGCGTCGCCTGGCTCGGCTTCTTCTATGGCGGCAACATCGCGGGCGGCGTGATCGGCAGCCTCGTGGCCGGGTTCTACCTGTTGCGCGTGTTCGACGTCAGGACGGCGACAGCCGTCGCGGTCGCGATCAACGTCGCCGTCTTCTTGATCGCAACGTTCCTTGCGCGGCGGGCCAACTACGACGCGGATGAGCCGTTCGTGCCGACTGCCGCCAGGCCCGCCGGCGCCTGGCCGGTCTACGTCGCGATCGCGCTCTCCGGGACCACGGCGCTCTCCGCGGAAGTGATCTGGACCCGGCTGTTGTCGCTGCACTTCGGCGCGACCGTCTACACCTTCGCGCTCATCCTCGCCGTCTTTCTCGTCGGCCTTGGTGTCGGCAGCACCGTCGGCGCCAGCGCCGGACGCAATTCCGCATCGCCGCGCCGGGCGCTCGGCTGGTGCCAGTTGCTCGTCTGCGGCGCGATGGCGTGGGCCGCCTACCAGCTCACCGAATCGCTGCCCTACTGGCCGATCAACCCGTCGCTGGCGACGTCGCCGTGGTACACGATGCAGCTCGATTTCGTGCGCTGCATGTGGGTGGTGCTGCCAGGCGCGCTCCTGTGGGGCGCGAGCTTCCCGCTGGCGCTCGCCGCCGTCGCGACGACCGAACACGACGCCGCCCGCCTCGCCGGCGGCGTCTACGCGGCCAATACCGTCGGCGCGATCGTCGGCTCGCTGGTGACGAGCTTCATCCTCGTGCCATGGATCGGCACGTCGCACGCCGAGCAGGTCGTGATCATCGTCTCCGCGCTGTCCGCGCTGCTGATGCTCGAGCCATCTCTGGCCGCGCTGAAAACCCCCGCGGCCAGCGCAGAGGGCGCAGAGAAGGCAGAGAGCGCAGAGAAAAGCAGTTACTCGGCGCTCTCCGCCGTCTCTGCGATCTCCGGAACCGCGGTACTCGCGATCGCCATGATCGCGGCGGGGCTGCTCGCGCGCAGCATTCATCCGTTGCCGGGACTGCTGGTCGCCTACGGCCGCTATGCGGCCACGCGCGTCGGCCAGGCGGACATCATCTATGTTGGCGAAGGCTTGAACGCGTCGGTCGCGGTGTCGGAGCTGTCCAACGGCGTCCGCAACTATCACAACGCCGGCAAGGTGCAGGCGTCGAGCGAGCCGCAGGACATGCGGTTGCAGCGGATGCTCGGCCACCTGACGACGCTGATTCCGGCAAACCCGAAGAAGGTCCTCGTGATCGGGTGCGGCGCGGGTGTGACCGCCGGCGCCGTCTCGGTCGATCCGGCGGTGGAGCGCGAAACGATCGCCGAGATCGAACCGCTGGTGCCGCGCGTGATCTCCACCTATTTTGCCGAGCACAACTTCGACGTCGTCCGCAATCCGAAAGTCCACGTGCGGATCGACGATGCACGCCATTTCGTCGAGACGACGCGCGAGACGTTCGACGCGGTCACCTCGGATCCGCTCGACCCGTGGGTGAAGGGCGCGGCGATGCTCTACACGGCCGAGTTCTTCGAGCTCGTGAAGCAGCATCTCAACCCGGGCGGCGTCGTCACACTGTTCGTGCAGCTCTACGAGAGCAACACCGAGGCGGTGAAAAGCGAGATCGGCACGTTCCTCGAGGCGTTTCCGAACGGTGTGGTGTTCGG
>Ga0075425_100000143_pt1 | contig 60950 bp, 50 predicted proteins | sample SoiMethybrSBSTD4_FD_75300 | JGI IMG/M metagenome (GOLD analysis project Ga0075425, IMG submission 75300) | Bulk soil microbial communities from a Populus tree surrounding site in Tennessee, USA - Soil MetaG P. TD hybrid SBSTD4 | ecosystem: Environmental > Terrestrial > Soil > Tree plantation... | reverse complement strand
CAGCACGCTGTTCCACATCGGCACGGTGATGTTCGTGAACCCGCTCGAGGGCACGGTGCTGCCGGCGAACTCGCCGGTGGATCTCACGATCTCGCTCGGCACGATCACGCCGCTGCTGGTTGGCGTCCCGCTGGGCAATTCGTTCACGCCGGGTACGGCGCTCAACATCATCCCGGAGAACGGGCTGGTCGTCGGCACAGTCACGCAGCAGAGCAGCACCACGGTGCCCGCTGGCATCGTGATCAGCCAGAATCCGCTCGACGGGCTGACAGTGGACGTCGGCACGGCGATGAACCTCGTCGTGTCGAGCGGACCGCCTCCGGTGTCGGTGCCGAACGTCGTTGGCCTGACGCAGGCGGCGGCGACGACAGCGCTGGGCGCGGCAGGCCTCACGGTCGGCGCGGTGACCTTCTCGCCGAGCACGACGGTGGCGGCGGGCCTCGTCATCAGCCAGACGCCGACGGCCGGTTCGAGTGCGGCGGGCGGCAGCGCGGTTGCGCTCGTCGTCTCGCAGGGAACGGCGCCGACGATCGCGACGTTCGTCACGCGGACCAACACCGCGTCGAGCAACACCATCACGAGCCCGGCGTTCGCCGTCGCGGGGAACACGCTGCTCGTGGCGTTCATCTCGACCGATGCGTTCCCCGCTCCGACCGCGAATACGATCGTGAACTCGATGAACAACAACGCGAACCTCCCGGCACTGACGTGGACGAGGGCTGCCCGAGCGAACGCGCAGCGCGGCACCGCGGAAGTGTGGTGGGCGTTCTCGCCGACGGCGCGGGCATCGATGCAGGCCACGGCTGTTCTCAGCCAGTCGGTGGTCTCGTCGATGACGATCGTCGGCTTCCAGGGTGCGGCGAGCTCGATGGTGGGCGCGGCGTCCATCATCGCGAGCAACCCGACCGGCTCGGCGACGCAGCCGTCGGCGACCCTCACGACGACGAAGGCCAACTCGTGGGTCTTCGGCGTCGGCGTCGATTGGGATCTCGGCCGCGTGCTGGCGCCGAGCGCCAACGCGACGATGGTCAACCAGGTCATCTCGTCGTCGCAGGACACCTACTGGGTGGAGCGCCTCTCCACGCCACAAGTGGCCTCGCCGGTGCCGGTGACCATCGGGGTGACGGGCACGGCGACCGACCGCTGGAACTTCGCAGTGGTCGAAATCCGCCAGCCGTAAACGTCGTCTCGTTGCAAGGCCTGGGGCCGGGCGGTGACGCCCGGCCCCAGTTGTTTCAGCCGCAGGCGACGGTCGTCGTGGACGACAGAGACGACGGCGGCGGCGGTAGCGTGGTGGAGGATCCCATGCAGCGAACCATTGATCGGCTTCCGGCCGAGGCACCGTCGAACAGGTTCAACGGCTCCGCGGCGAACAAAGCCATGTGTCAAGCAGTGCTCGACACGCTGGTCGACATCAAGTTTCTGCGCCTGAACCCGGACGGCACCTACGCTCGGCTCGCCGATGGACCAGGAGTTCGTTCGCGAGTCGCACCGGCCGACGTGCGGGCTACGTGTCCGCCAGGCTTCATGAACGCGCAGACGTGTCCACGATGTGATCAAATGAGCGGCCTCCCAGTCGCTGCCATTCGAGCATCGTTTGAGTGTCTGGACTGCGGACACGTGTGGCGCGAAGGCAAACAGGAATCGCCTGAACGCTTCGACCGCCTGTGACACTAGCCGACAACGGGGTGCTCTGACGCCGGACTGTTCGCTAGCAGACAGTCTCGTCCGCTACGGTCCGATATCCTAAAAGCCTTCGGGACAACTAAATCTGGACGTTCCGACGATGCAGGGCATGGCGGCAACGACCAATCGCGCAACGAGCACCGCTGGTGCGCCGATAGCGCTCCGCGTCCTCGTCGTCGACGCGGACGCTGACATGCGCGCCCTCTACCGAGACGCCCTGAGCGCCGTCGGCTGTGAGGTCGTTGAAGCGTCCGATGGACGTGAAGCGCTGTCGAACGCGTTGGTGGAACCGCCGACGCTCGTCATCACAGAAGTCCGTCTACCGCTGATGGACGGCTACGCGCTCTGCGAAATCCTGCGGCGGGACCTGGCCACTCGTGCTGTGCCGATTCTCATCGTGACGGCTGAAGCCCGCTCGACCGAGTTGAGCCGGATACGACGCGCTGGCGCGAACGCGGTGCTCGTCAAACCGACGCCGCCCGACGTCCTTCTGGGCGAAGTCCGATGATGACCCATGCCGCCGACACGGACGCCGTTGCGCCGTCTGAACCACCGAACGTGAGTTCGACCACGCTGCCCAAGGTGCCGCCAGCACTCATGTGTCCATCGTGCGACGTTTCGCTCATCTACGCGCACAGCCACGTCGGCGGCGTCGGTGACCGTCAACGGGAACAGTGGGATTACTACCTGTGTCCGACGTGCGGCACGTTTCAATACCGGCAACGAACCCGCAAACTTCGTCGTATCGACTAGCAGCGTTTCGGACGCCGATGGCTGTTGAACGAGACAACGACGAAGAACGCGCTGCCATTGTGGAGCGGCTTCTGGAGGAACAGCGCGGCCTCCATCGGAGAGGGCACGTGCGCGTCTCGACAGGAAAACCCTATGGTCTCGAACGTCGCCAGCGACCGGAGCGCCGCAAGTTCCGTTCAGACGCCGAACTGCGACAGCAACGCGAGGAATTGGAGCGTCAGTGGAACGACAAGCGCCGCCTCCGCAAGCCTCGGAAGGCATCGTGAAACAATCGCTCACTCCTCGCGTCCCGGCGCCGCCGCCGGATTCATGACCCGGCCGATGGCGTTCACCAGCTCGGTCCACCGCGACTCCTCGCGAAGGAACTGTTTCTTGCCCTCTGGCGTCAGCCGGTAGAACTTGGCGCGCTGGTTGGCGTCTGTCTGGCCCCATTTCGACGTCACCCAGCCCTTCTTCGCGAGCCGCTGCAAGGCAGGATAGAGCGACCCTGCTTCCACCTGCAGCACGTCGGACGACTGCGAGCGAATCGCCTGTCCGATCGCGTAGCCGTGCTGCGGTCCCCACTGGAGCGTCCGGAGGATCAGCATGTCGAGGGTGCCGTGCAGGAGGTCGGTGCGCGCGTCGGGCCGGGACGAATGTAGTGTCATCGTATAGACAGTCTATAGCCTTGGGCGGCCGTAGAGAGTCTATATCCTGGCGCGCGACACCGGCGGCGGCGTCAGGAGCAGGTAGCTGTCAACCATTTGCATCAGGCCGACCGGCGAGCGCGCGCCGTCTGTCTCCCCCGTTCGCCGGATGCCTTCCGGCACGTCCAGGCGTTACCCTAAGGGCGAGGTCCATCGATGCGGTTCAGAACATGGCCCGTTGCGGCCATCGGGCTCGGGAGCCTTCTCGTGCTGATTGTCGTGGCGATGATCACGACGTCGCGACGGGCCGAGGAAATCTACAGCGAGCTCGATCAGCTCAACGCGCGCCACCACGAAATGGACGCCAAGCTGCGGCGCCTGCGGTCGGACGTGAACCTGTCGGGCATCTTCGTGCGCGACTACCTGCTGGATATCGCGCGCGAACGAGCGCCCGAGTACCGCCAGCGCCTCGCCGAGTTCCGCGAGAGCAACATGGCGACGCTCGCCGAGCTCCGCGCGCTCGCGGAACCGCACGAGGAGAAAATCCGCAGCCTCCAGGCGCAGCTCGACGGGTACTGGCAGACGTTCGATCCGCTCTTCGATTGGACCGTCAGCGAGAAGATCTTTCGCAGCGCCTCCTTTCTCCGGAAGGAAGTCGTCCCGCGGCGGAATGCGGTCCTGGCGATTGCCCAGGAGATCGAAGAGCTGAACAACGCCAATCTCGCCGAGCAACGCGCGGAAGTCAGCCGCCGGCACGCGGCGTTCCGCGACGACGTCCGAACGCTGCTCTTGCGAAGCCTTCTGCTCGGATTCGCCGTGGCGTTGACGGTGGTGTTCCGGCTGCGCGTGCTCGAACGACGCTCCGAGGAGCAACGGGTGATCACCGAACGGGCTGAACAGCAGATGCGGCAGCTGTCGCAGCGCCTGGTCGCGACGCAGGAGGAAGAGCGCAGGAATCTCTCGCGCGAGCTGCACGACCACGTCGGGCAGGTCCTCACCGCCCTCAGAATGGAGTTGGGGCGCATCGAGCGCGGTCGTTCGCCGGCAGACACGCGGCTCGGCGGAGCGGTGGCCGAGGCCAAGCAGCTCGTCGACAAGATGGTCCGCACCGTCCGCGATCTCGCGCTCGGCCTGCGTCCGAGCATGCTGGACGATTTCGGCCTGCGGGCGGCGCTGGAATGGCACGTGCGGGACATCGCGCGGCGATACGGCGTCGACGTCGTGTTGAACATCGACGGCGACGTCGACACGCTGCCGGATCGCTATCAGACGTGCGTCTATCGAGCCATCCAGGAGGCGCTGACCAATTGCGTTCGTCACGCGAAGGCGCAGTCGATCAACGTGAACGTCGTCAGGCACAGCCAGGCCCTCGACGTCTCGGTGACCGACGATGGCGTCGGCTTCGACGCGGCCCGGCGCGGCGAGGGCCTGGGGCTTCGCGGGATCGAAGAACGTGTCAAAGAGCTGTCCGGTGTGATTACCGTCGCCAGCGCCGTGGGGAAAGGCACCACGCTGTCGATGCAGCTGCCGCTGCCGGCGCTCGCGACGGAGGTCCGGCTTGCGCGTGTTGCTGGCTGACGACCACGGCATCGTCCGACGCGGCCTGCGTGGGCTGCTCGAAGAGGCCGGTCATGTCGTCGTCGCAGAGGCGGCTGACGGCCTTGAAGCGGCGCGGCTCTGCGAGGAGCACTCGCCCGATCTGCTGATCCTCGACATCGGGATGCCGAAGCTCAGTGGCATCGAGGTGTCGGCGCGTGCGCAGAAGCTCGATCGAGCGCCGGCGGTGATCATTCTGAGCATGCACTCCGACGAGTCCTACATCATCCGGGCGCTTGCGGCGGGTGCGCGCGCCTATCTGCTCAAGGACGCGACCGACGAAGATCTCCTGCCGGCCGTCCGCGCCGTCGCCGCCGGCAAGCCGTTCTTCAGTCCCGCCGTCGCCGCCGTGCTCGTTGAAGACTACGTGAGGACGCTGCAGAAGCGGGGGCTCGCCGATTCCTATCACCTGCTCACCGATCGCGAGAAAGAAGTGCTGCACCTGCTCGCCGAAGGACGATCGAACAAGGAAGTGGCGACGCTGCTGGATCTCGGGCTGTCGACGGTCGAGACGCATCGCGCCAACCTCATGCAGAAGCTCAACCTGCACAATACGGCCGAGATCGTCCTCTACGCAGTCCGGAAGGGAATCATCGTCTAGTCGACGCGTCGCCCCAGTCCCCTGTAAGTCGTCCGTTCGTCTCCCCCCTCTGTCGGATGGCTCCGGCCGCGCTCGGTGCGGTCTACTGAAGGAGCCACGGCCGCTCGCGAGCCGGACGGAGGAACGGATCAATGCAGGGATGCGACGACGCGCTCATTCATGTCCGATCGGATTGGAACGACTGGCATGGCGCCAGCATCCGGTTCGATGATCTGGACGACATCCACTGGTGCCAGCCGATAGGTGCGCCTCACGCGATCGTGCACGGCTACATCTCGTGCTCGAAGATCGTGGACGGTGTCATTCCACACTGGTGCGACGAGCGATCCGCTCCGCATCGGCTGCACGTGTGCGTGCTCAAGAAGCACACGATTCCCGCCGTCTACACGGAGCTCGTGCGACGCGCCGATGCGCACGAGATGCGATCGGAGCACCGCGGCATTGCGGCCGTGTAGAGAGCACCACAAACAGCCGTCAGGTTTCCCTATGAAATCGGAACGATTACTCATCGTCTCGAACCGCTTGGGCGTCAGCGCTCGAATGATGCCGGAAGGCCTTCGCCTGGTCCCGAGCGCCGGCGGCCTTGCCAGCGGCCTGCGACCCTGGCACGAGCACTCCGATGGGCTGTGGTTCGGATGGCCGGGCGCCGCCGCGCCGGCATCGGCGCAACGAGACGAGATCGACCGTCAGCTGGCCGAGCGGCGGATGGTGCCCGTGCATCTGTCCGGCGAGCAAATCAGCGGCTACTACCACGGGTTCGCGAACGGGGTTCTGTGGCCGACGTTCCATTATCTGCTCGACCAGGGGCCAATCGACGCATGCGGCTGGGACGCGTATCGCGACGTCAACGCGGCGTTTGCCGACGCCGTCGCGCGGGAGTACCGCGCCGGCGATACGATTTGGGTGCACGACTATCACCTGATGCTGGTCCCGGCACTGCTCCGCGCGCGCCTCCCTCGCGCGCGGATCGGTTTCTTCCTGCACATTCCGTTTCCCTCGTCGGAAGTCTTTCGAATCCTGCCGTGGCGGCGCGAGATCCTGCACGGCGTGCTCGGCGCGGATCTCGTTGGATTCCACACCTTCGCGTACATGCGCCATTTCGTGACGTCGCTCCTGCATCTCGAAGGGATCGAGACCGATATCGACCGCATCCGGACTGGAGGGCGAGAGAGCACAGTCGGTGTTTTTCCGATGGGCGTCGACGCCGCGGCCCTTGGCGATCTTTCGAAGCAGCCCGACGTCGTCACGAAGGTCGACGCGATTCGGCGCGACGCCGGGGAGCGACGCATCGTGCTCGGCATCGATCGCCTGGACTACACAAAGGGTATTCTGCGGCGTCTCGACGCCATCGAATCGCTGCTCGCGCGCGACCCGTCGCTCCGCGACGCCGTCCGCTACATCCAGGTGGCCGTTCCCTCGCGCGCCGACATCGACGCGTACCAGCAATTCCGGAAACGGGTGGAAGAACGCGTCGGCCGCATCAACGGCGCGTACGGAACGGTTGGCTCGGTGCCCGTGCACTACATCCATCGATTGCTCTCGGCACAGGACCTCGTGGCGCTGTACCGTGCTGCCGACGTCATGCTCGTGACGCCGCTGCGCGACGGGATGAATCTCGTCGCGAAGGAGTTCGTGGCATCGCGCGAGGATCAGGACGGCGTGCTCATCCTCAGCGAGTTCGCCGGCGCCGCGTCCGAGCTCGACGGCGCGGTGAGCGTCAATCCGTACGACGTCCACGCGCTGGCCGACAGCATTCATCGCGCCCTCACGATGCCCGTCGAGGAACGACGCGCGCGCATGCGAAGTCTGCGGCGGCGCGTGCTCGCGCACGACGCGCACGCGTGGGCGACCGCGTTTCTCGAACAGCTCGGGGCGCTCGGTCCAAGTACGGCGCCGGCCATCCGCCGCACGGCGTCGCTCGAGAACCTTCTCGTCGAGGCGCGACGGACCAGGCCAATCCGTCTGCTGCTCGACTACGACGGGACGCTCGTACCGTTCGCCGCATCCCCGGAGCTGGCCGTCCCCGACGACGATCTGATGGTCCTGCTCGAACAGCTCGTCCGATCGGAAGGCCTCGAAGTGGACATCGTCAGCGGGCGATCGCGCGACAGCCTCGATCGCTGGTTCGGTGAACTGCCCATCGCGCTCTGGGGTGAACACGGCCTCTGGCACCGGCCGCGTTGGAGCGCGCGTTGGGAGGCCACGACCGCCGCCGATCCGGCGTGCGTGATGCGGGTGAGGCCGATTCTCGATCAGTTTGTCGCGGCAACGCCCGGGTCGCGCGTCGAGATCAAGAGCGCCTCGATCGCCTGGCATTATCGTGGAGCGTCGAACGAGTTCGGTTCACGTCAGGCCCACGAACTGCGCATGCTGCTCGGGGACGTTCTGAGCAACCAGCCGCTCGAAGTGCTCGAAGGAGAGAAAGTCATCGAGGTGCGGTGGCGCGGCGTCAGCAAAGCCATCGTCGCGCAGCGCGCCGCGCAGGAAGCTCGCGCGGCGACCGTCATCGTGGCCATCGGCGACGATCGGACTGACGAGGATCTGTTTCGGGAGCTTCCCGCCTCGAGTCTCGCGGTCGCCGTCGGTGGACCACGGATATCGGCAGGATTTCACCTCGATGATTATCGAGCGGTGCGCCGCGTGCTCGGGCTGCTCGTGGCCGAGCGGTTGCACGCTCAGTGGATCTCGGCCGAAGGCGTGCCGTCGGGAACGATCGCGATCATGTCGAAGCCGAAGACGAGCGTCGCCAGGTCGGGGTTCGTCGCTCCCTGAAGCGAACTCCGGAGTCTGCGCGACGCCGTGGTCCTCGCCGAGAAGAACGAAACGCGACTGGGCAATCGCCCGTGTACAGCACGTGCGCGCCGGTTACAAGAGCTGTCGCGGCGGTCGTCCGGCGCATCGCCAGTCCTCCTGCCGCGCATGCCACGCGGCGAGGCCCCATGCGAGGAAACACGCGGCGACGGCGCCGGCACACAGGAACCAGAAGACCGGCGGGAGGCCGAGCGACACGATCAGCACGCTGCCGACGACGAAGATCAGGCCGCCGATGTTGCCGGCGATGTCGGTGGACGAGAAGTTGATTTGCGGCGAGCGCCACGGACCGCCGGGCGGCGTCGCAACATCGCACGGATGCCGCTCGTACCAGGCGTGAATGAAAACCGCCACCAGCGCCGCTGCCGCGGCCACGATCATCGTCCAGGCGCCGAGCGTCAGCACCGCGACCAGCATGACGATCGCGGGCGCGGCGGCGGCACGGCCCGCTGCCACGCTCGGCCCTTCGTCCGCCCACGACGCGAACGGCGCGACGAGAATCAGCCTCCAGAACGCCCAGCAGCCGCGCCACCGCGCGCGCAGGCGTTTCATGCCGTGCGGACCCGCTGCAGCCACCTCGGATTGAAGATCGGCGATTGTCGGTTGAACGACCGCAGCGATGAACCGCTCGTTGAAGAGCAGCCGGGCGATCTGGAGCAGCGTCGTCCCTGGCGAACGTGATGAGCGGTTCGATCGCGTCACGGCTTCACCTCCCACGCCACCTCGCGCAGGAAGGCCGTCCATGCACGGAGCGTCCGCTTGCCCAGCGCCGTCGGACGATAGATGCGGCGCGGCAAACCGATCGCGCCCGGGTCATGCGGCGCCTGCTCCGATTCGACGAGCGCCTTCGACTCCATCCGGCCGAGCGTCACATATACGGTGCCGCGCTTCAGCGCGCCGTCGGATCGCTCCACGAGTTGCAGCCCGTACATCGGTCCTTCCGACGCGAGCAGCTCCAGGATGAGCCGTTCCTTCTTGGCGAGCATGACTTAATCTTACACAAAATAAGACCGAAGTCTACGGCACGTTTTGCCGTATTTCCCAGAGCCGCTGGTGAGGCGGAAAAACGGGCGGGCTTTACCGATCAGCTGCGAAACAACGGGCATATCAATTGCTGACGTTCCATCTGATGACTAGCGAAGAGGCGCTCGACAAAGCCGCCCTCCGATTCGCCGCCATCATCGAGTCGTCGGATCTCGCGATCTACAGCCAGCAACTCGACGGGATCATCACGTCCTGGAACCGTGCCTCCGAGGCGCTGTTCGGGTACGGCGCGATCGAAATCGTCGGCAAGGCGGCGGCCGTGACGATCATTCCGCCGAGCCGGCTCGCGGAGGAGCAGGACGTTCTGCAGCGGATCCGCGACGGCCACGGCATCCAGCACTACGCCACGATCCGGCAGCGAAAAGACGGGACGCTGGTGGACGTGTCGATCACGGTGTCGCCTCTTCGAAACGCCGCCGGCGACATCGTCGGCCTGTCGAAGGTCGCCCGCGACATCAGCAGCCAGAAGCACGTCGAGTACGAAGCCAAGCACCTCGCGGCCATCGTCACGTCCAGCGAGGACGCGATCATCAGCAAGGACCTCGACGGCACGATCCAGTCGTGGAACATCGCGGCCGAGAGACTCTTTGGCTTCACCGCGGCGGAGATGATCGGCCGTTCCCTTCGATTGATCATCCCCGACGATCGTCAGAACGAAGAGGACGAGGTCCTGAGCCGCATTCGCCGCGGCGAATCGGTCACGCACTTCGAGACGATCCGGCGCCGGAAGGACGGCACGCCGGTGCCGATCTCGTTGACGGTCTCCCCGATTCGAGCCGACAGCGGCGAGATCATCGGCGCGTCGAACATCTCGCGCGACATCACCGAGAAGAAGCGGGCGGAACAGCGGGCGGCGTTCCTCGCCGAGGCCAGCCATCTCCTGACCGCGTCGCTCGACTACACGGCCACGCTCACCGCGGTCGCGAACCTGGCCGTGCCGTCGATCGCCGACTGGTGCGCCGTCGACATCGTGGTCGACAACGGCAAGATCGAGCGGCTCGCCGTCGCGCACGCCGATCCCGGAAAGATCGAGATCGCGCGGACGATCCGGGAGTGTTACGAAGATCCGGACTCGCCGTACAGCGTCGGCGCCATCGTGCGGACCAGACGCGCCGCACTCGTGCCGCACGTCTCGGACGAGATGATCGAGCAGGCGGCGCGCGGCGACGCCGAATGCGTTCGTCTGCTCCGCCTGCTCGGCCTCGCCTCGTACATCGCCGTGCCGCTGGTCGCGCACGGCCGGACCCTGGGCGCGATCAGCTTCGTCAGCGCGGAATCCGGCCGCGTCTACACCAACCTGGACCTGCAATTCGCCGAGGACGTCGCGTTCCGCGCGGCCCTCGCGATAGACAACGCCAGGGCCTACGAGGCCGCGCAGTTCGCCAACCGCCTCAAGGACGACTTCCTCGCGACGTTCTCGCACGAGCTCCGCACGCCGCTCAATGCCATCCTGGGATATTCGCGGATGCTCTTCGGCGGCGTGATCGGCGGGGGCGAGAAGCAGAAACGGGCGCTGAAGACCATCGAGCGGAACGCGACGTCGCTGAGCCAGATCGTCGAGGACGTGCTGGACGTCTCGCGCATCGTATCGGGGAAGCTCCGCCTCAACATCGAACCGGTCGATCTGCCACGCGTGCTCAAGCAGGCCATCGACACGGTCAGCCCCGCGGCGGAGGCGAAGCACATCCGCGTGGAGGCGATCCTCGATCCCGGGGCGGCGCCGGTGTCGGGCGACGCCGATCGGCTGCAGCAGATCGTCTGGAATCTGCTGTCCAACGCCGTGAAGTTCACGCCGAAGGGCGGCCGCGTCCAGGTCCGCCTGGAACGGATCAACTCGCACCTGGAAATCACGGTGAGCGACACGGGCATCGGGATCAAGCCCGATTTCCTGCCCCACATGTTCGAGCGGTTCCGCCAGGCCGACAGCGGTACGGCGCGCGAGCACACGGGCCTGGGACTCGGCCTCGGGATCGCGCGCCATCTGGTGGAGCTCCACGGCGGGACGATCCACGCGACGAGCGAGGGCGAAGGCCGCGGTTCGACGTTTCAGATTCGTCTGCCCGTGATCATCGCGCATACGGCGACGGCGGCCGGCGAGCGACGCGTGCATCCGCGCAGCCAGGCGAATATCCCCACCGGTCCGGTGCCGACGCTCGACGGCGTGCGCGTGCTCACCGTCGACGACGACAACGATGCGCTCACGCTGGGCCGCGACATTCTCGAGGCGGCCGGCGCGGAGGTCACGACGTGTGAGTCGGCCATTCGGGCGCTCGAGGAGATCCGGGTGGTCCGGCCGGACGTCCTCGTCGCCGATGTCGGGCTGCCGCGGATGGATGGCTATGAGCTGATCAAACGGATTCGTCAGCTCCCCGACAGCAGGGTCCGCGACGTTCCCGCCGCCGCGCTCACCGCCTACGCGCGCGCGGAGGACCGCGTCAAATCACTCCAGAGCGGATTCCAGATGCACCTCTCGAAGCCCATCGACCCGGCGGAGCTCGTCGTCGTCGTCGCCACGCTCGCCCGGAAGGTGCGCCACTCCGACGCGGTCGAGTGAGATCGCCGGCTCACTCGACGGGTTCCGCCTCGTCGACCGCCGGAATCGATCGAACCACTTTTCGCTCGGCCACCTCGTGCTGCGCGGTGACGGCGACCTTCATCGACCGCGGCACCCGCGGCGTGCACCCGCGGTGCAGCTGCGCGGCGCGCAAACCCGAGAGCACCGAGAACTCGAACCGGTTCATTCCGTCGGGACGCCTGATCATGGACACACCTTTCCGCTCAGAAACTGAGATGACCTGCCGAGCGGCGCGCCCGCGGCGCCGGCTCGCGCGCTACCAGCGCGGTTCGGAGCGGCGGCGATGCGACTGGCCGCCGCCGTAGCCGCCGCCGGCGTGCTCGGTCTTCGGACGCGCTTCGTTCACCGTGAGCGTGCGTCCGCCGAACTCGCGCGAGTTGAGCGCCGTGATCGCCTTCTGCGCGTCTTCGTCGCTGCCCATCTCGACGAACGCGAAGCCGCGCGCGCGGCCCGTCATCTGGTCGCGCATCACCGTGACCGACTCGACGGCGCCCGACTGCTCGAAGAGCGCCTGCAGATCCGCTTCGCCGACTTCGTACGGCAGGTTGCCCACATACAGCTTTCGACTCATGACACTGACTCCTCTGTCGCACACGCGACCGCTCCCGGCCGGTATCGGCGTTCGGGTGGATGTCGTCTCGTAGCTGAGCTGAACTTCAGGAGGAGCGAGTCAGAGGCTCGTTACGCCCTCAGGCTGGCAGAGCACGCGGCAAAATCCGGACGCACAGCATACCACGGACTCGGCCGGAGCGCCGGCGGCGCGAGGCGCCCGGCCGTGCCGCGTTGACAAACTGCGCAACGCCGACGCACACTCTCATATCGACGCTCGATAGGAGGGGCTTCCGCTGGCCGGTCCGCGCGCGGCGCTGCTGCAGGGCACGCTCGATCTCCTGATCCTCAAGGCGCTCGCGCCGGGCGCGCTGCACGGCCTCGGCGTCTCGCGGCGCATCGAGCAGATCACCGACGGCACGTTCGCCGTGCAGCCGGGATCGCTCTTCCCGGCGCTCCATCGCCTCGAGGAAGCCGGCTGGCTCGCGTCGGAGTGGCAGCCCTCGGAGAACAATCGCCGCGCGAAGTACTACACCCTCACCAAGGCCGGCCGCCGCCAGCTCGGGGAGGAAACGGCGCAGTGGAACCAGATCGCCCTCGCCATCGGCCGCGCGCTGAAGGCTTGACGCACGCCCGAATCCAGCCGTAGAGTGACACGCTACGTAGCGTAGCGATATGCCTGTCGTTCCCGTCCGGCCGGCGGCGTCGGCGCGCGTCCACGGCAGCCCGTGGCGGACGCGGGAGCGCGCGCTCGCCGCGGCGAGCCGCATCCTCCGCCGCGACGGCTACGCGCGGTTGACGATGGAGCGCGTCGCGGCGGACAGCGGCGTCGCCAAGACGACGGTGTACCGGCGCTGGCCGACGAAGGCGGCGCTGTGCATGGACCTGTACCTCGACGTCGCGCGCCGCGAGCTGCGCGATCCCGACACCGGCGACGTCGTCCGCGATCTGAAATCGATCGCCGCCACCGTCGTGCGGCTGCAGACGCGAACGGTCGCCGGCCCGGCGCTCATCGGCCTCATCGCGGAGGCGCACCTCAACCCCGACACCCGACGCGCGTTTCTCGCCGAGTTCGCCGACCGGCGGCGCGCGGTCACCCGCCTCGTGCTCCGGCGGGCAATCGCGCGCGGCCAGCTGCGGCGCGGCACCGACGTCGATCTCGTGATCGACGCCGTCGGCGGCGCCGTCACGTTCCGCCTGCTCCAGCGGCACGCGCCGCTGTCGACCGCTTTCACCGACGCGCTGGTCGACCTCGTCCTCCGCGGATGCCTGCCGCCGAGGCGCCGGCGATGATCCGCCGCTGCCGCGACGACGACCGGCGCTACTGCCTGACGAACTTCTGCACGACCCCGGAAAGCTGCGCGATGTAGACGTCTCCCGCGTCGCTGACCGCGACGCCGTGGCCGCCCGGGTTGCCGGGCAGCTGTCCAACGACCGTTCCGTCGAGCTGCCGCAGGACGCCGCCGGTCCAGATGCGCTGGTCCTTCGTGATCGCCAGGCCGGACACGCCGCCGGTTCCAGTCCACTGCGTCAGGAACTTTCCGTTCGCGTCGAAGACCTCGATCCGCTGGTTGTCACGATCGGTCACGTAGACTCTTCCCTCTCGATCGATCACGAGGTTGTGCGGCAGCCCGAACTCGCCGGCGCCCGTGCCTCTCGCGCCCCACTGCTGGAGAAACTTTCCGTCGCGCGAGAACCTGACGACGCGCGCGCTGGCGTAGCCGTCGGTGACGTAGATGTCGCCGTTCGGACCGAACGCGACGTCGGTCGGCAGATTGAAATGCGTCGCGTCGGTGCCGGCGGCGCCGCGCGTGCCGAGGTGCATCGTCTCCTTGTTCTCGGCGTTCACCCTGAACACGACATGGCCCGGCGCGTCGACGAGCCAGAGGTTTCCCTGCGGATCGATGCGTGCCGAGTGCGCGCCGCATGACGCGCAGCCGGCAGGTCCATAGACCGCCGAGTAGTGCGACTTGTCCGCCGTCCAGAACTTCTGCGGAATCCCGGCGACCTTGCCCTCGCTGAACAGGCCGTCCCCCCACGACCGCACGAACGCGCCGTCGCTCGCGAATTCGATCGCCGGATGCGCGCCTCGATGCAGCACGAGAACGGTGCCGCGCGGCGTGACGGCGACCGATGCCGCCTGGATGAAGTTCCAGTCGCCGGGCACGCCCGCCGCCGTGGTCGGGTGCGCCGGCCACTCGACGAGCTTGTACGGCAGCGTCGGCATGTCGGCTCGCGCGCCGCGGCCCGCGGCCTGGCCGCCGCCGGCGCGGACGCGATCGATCGAGTGAACCGTGAGGAGGAGCGAGCACACCAGGAGGACGAGAGCGTCCGGACATTCGCGGGCGTTCCTGCGGCGCATAAACCCTCCGTTCGTCGAGCGCGATCCGGCGGGCATCGTAGCACCACGGCGACAACTCCGGCCGCGCTTTCTCCGTCTAACGCGGCGTGGATACCGTGCTGCTCGATCTCCGCGACGCGATGCGATCGCTTCGCCGCGACCCGTTGTATGCGGCCGCGCTCGTCGGCACGCTGGCGCTGACGCTCGGCGCGTCGACCGCCGTCTTCTCGATCGTGAACGGCGTGATGCTGAAGCCGCTCGCCTTCCACGAAGCGCAGCGCCTCGTGTCGATCCGCGAGATCGAGCCGAGGATCGCGCGGCGGTATGCGACGCTCCCCGTCAACGCGCGGCATTTCGAGGAGTGGCGCAGCCGCGCGACGTCGTTCGCCGCGATGGCCGTGTTCGACTGGCGGACGACGAGCCTTACCGGAGTTGGCGATCCGGCGCAGGTTCCCATCGTGCGGGTGTCGGGCACCGTCTTCGACGTGCTGCAGCTGCACGTCGCCTTCGGCCGCGCGCTCACGCGCGACGACGAGCGGCCCGACCGTCCGGCGGCGGCCGTCATCGCGCACCGCCTCTGGCAGGATCGGCTCGGCGGCGATCCGCAGGTCGTCGGCCGCAGCCTGGTGCTCGGCGGCACCGAGTACACGATCGTCGGCGTGCTCCCGCGCGGCGCCGAGCTGCCGACGTTTCCGCTGCTGAGCGAATCGGCGTCGCTGTCCTCCGCGTTTGCCGCGATCGTGCCGCTCCGCCTGAACCTCGCGAACATCGGGTGGATGGGGACGTTCAACTATCCGGTCGTCGCGCGGCTGAAGCCCGGCGTCACGATCGAACAGGCGCGCGCCGAGCTCGACGTGATTCAGCGCGCCGTCGCGGAGATCGCCGCGAGGGAGACGCACGAGCCGGCGGAGCTCGGCGGCTGGATCCTGCCGCTCGAGGAATCAATCGTCGGGCGGGCGCGGCGCGGGCTCCTGCTGCTGCTCGGCGCGATCGCCGGCGTCGTGCTGATCGCGTGCGCGAACCTGGCAAACCTGTCGCTCACGCGCGCGCTCGGCCGCATGCGCGAGGCCGCGGTCAGAAGCGCGCTCGGCGCCAGCCGCGCGCGCCTGGTCCGAGGCGTCGTCGTCGAGCAGATCGCGCTCGCGTGTGCTGGAGGCGCGCTCGGCGTGCTGGTGGCGCGCGAGGCGCTGCTCCTCTTCGTCAGCACCGCGCCGATCGATCTGCCGCGCGTCAACGAAGTCGCCATCGATGCGCGCGTGCTCGCCTTCGCGGCAGCCGCGGCGATCGCCGCCGGCGTCGCGGTCGCGCTGCTGCCCGCGTGGCGCGTGGGAGCGGGCGATGTCGAGGCGACGCTTCGCGCCGGCGGATCGGGCACGACGGATCGCGGCGGCCTCGGCGTCCGCGCGTCACTGCTCACCGCGCAGGTGGCGCTGTCGGTGACGCTCCTCGTGGTCACGGGCCTGTTCGTCGTCAGCTTCGTGCAGCTGCTGCGCGTCGATCCGGGCTTCTCGCCCGAGCACGTCGTCGCGATCGAGATTGCGCCGGTCGCGCGGCGGTACCCTGACGCGGCGGCGCGCGCGGCGCTCTACGATCGGGTCCTCGCGCGGGCTCGCGAAGTTCCGTCCATCGCGTCGGCCGCGTGGACGTCGGCGCTGCCGCTCACCGGCGAAACGTGGGTCGATCTGATCGCGAGAATCGAGGACCGACGGCCGTCGTCGCAGAAGCCGAGCGCCAACTACCGGTTCATCGGCCCTGAGTATTTCCGCACGCTCTCGATGCCGATCGCGAAGGGACGCAGCATCGAGGAGCGCGATCGGAACCGCGCGGTCACGCCTGCCGTGATCTCGTCGCGCGCGGCGCAGACGCTCTGGCCGGGCGAGGATCCGATCGGCCGGCTGTTCACCCGCGGCGATCCCGCCGATCGCTTCGAAGTCGTCGGCATCGTCGTCGACGGCAGGACCACGACGCTCGAGGCCGAGCCGCCGCTGATGGTCTATGTGCCCTACTGGTTCAACAACGAAGGCAAGTCGGTGCTGGTGGTCCGCACCCGCGGCGACGCGCCGGGGCTTGCGAGCGATCTCCGCCGCGCCGTTCACGGCGTGGATCCCGAGATCGCGGTCGCGGACGTCAGCCCGCTGCGCCGCGTCGTCGATAACGCCCTCGAGAGCCGCCGCTACCAGATGTGGCTGTTCGCGGCATTCGGCGCCTCGGCGCTGTTGATCGCGACCGTCGGCGTGTACGGGACGACCGCGTACGGCGTGTCGAGGCGCCGGCGCGAGATGAACATCCGCGTCGCGCTCGGCGCGCGCGCGTCGCAGGTGTTCGCGCTCGTGGTTCGCCAGAGCACGGCCCCGGTGCTCGTCGGCATCGCGATCGGATGCGTGGGCGCCGTGGCGATCGGCACGGTCGTCGCCAGCCTGCTGTTCAGCGTGCGAGCGCGCGACCCGCTGATCATCGCGGGCGTCGCGTCGCTCGTCGCCGCGATCGGCATTCTGGCGTCGGCGGCCGCCGCGCGCGGCAGCCTGCGAATCGATCCGGCGGCGGCGCTGCGGGCCGAGTAGCGTCGACGCGCGGCGATTGACTTGCGTCGCTCTTGCGCCATAATCCGCCGCGTCCCGCGTGACGGAGGCTCACATGCCACGATCCACGAACGAGGTCCGGCCGGCGCAGTCCCCTCGCACCTCGGCGAACGTCACGCGGCGGCAGATGCTGGCCGGCGCCGGCGCGGGCGCGGCGGCGCTGTTCCTCGAGCAGAACGGCGTTCGCGCGCAGACGCCGCCGCGGGCGATCGTCTTCAGCCACGCGGCCGTCGTGACGCCCGACACCGTGCTCGAGGATGCGGCGCTCGCCGTGCAGGCGGACAAGATTGCGGCGATCGGCCCGACCGATTCGATCCTTCGCGCGTTCGCGAACGCCGAGATCTACGACGCGCGCGGCAAGGCGCTGCTGCCGGGGCTGATCAACTGCCACGCGCACCTCGCGGCGACGCTCGAGCGCGGCTTCAACGAGGACTTCGGCTTCCCGAACTCCGCGCGGCTCGCCGTGCGGCCGGCGAGCCTGCTGCAGGGAGAAGAAGCGACGCTGATGGTGACCGTCGGCGCGCTCGAAGCGATCCGCACCGGCACGACGACGATCGTGGAGAATTCCGGCGGCATCAGCCGCTCCGCCGCCGCGCTCGCGCAGACGGGACTCCGCTGCGTGTTCGCCGAGTCGGTGCGCGACAGCGAGAACGTCGCCGGCCCGATGTCGCCAGAAGGCCTCGCGAAGAGCGAGACGCCGAGGTTCTCGGCGAAGCTGCGCGACGAAGGGCTGCAGCGCATCAGCGATCTGTTCGCGGCGTGGCACGGCGCGAAGCAGGGACGCATCAGCGTCTTTCCCGCCGCCGCGCTCACGGAGACGGCGTCGCCGGAGCTGCTGCACGCCGTGCGCGCGTTCGCCGAGGCCCACGATCTCGGCTACACCATTCACCTCTCACAGAGCCGCGCCGAGGTGGACTTCATGGTGCGGCATCACGGCCTGCGTCCACCGGCGTTTCTCGACAGGCACGGCTTTCTCGGGCCGCGCCTGTTCGCCGCGCACTGCCGCTACGTCGACGACGCGGACATCGCGCTGCTCGGGCGATCGCGCACGATCATCTCGCACCAGGCGGCGATGGCCGCGAACCGCGGCGTCATCCCGCCGATTCCCGCGCTGCGCGCCGCCGGCTGCCCGATCGCGAACGGCACGGACAACAACACGAACGACCTGTTCGAGGTGATGCGCGTCGCGCTGCTCACCGAGCGCATCCGCCGCGACGATCCGCTGCCGGGCCTGCGGCCGCAGCCGGAAGACGCGCTCGAGGATGCCACGCTGGGCGGCGCGCGAGCCGTCCGGCAGGCCGCGCTCCTCGGCTCGCTCGAAGTCGGCAGGAAAGCCGATCTCCTCGTCGTCGACACGCTGCGCGCGCACCTCGTGCCCGCGGGGCGCATCGTCTCGGCGTGGATTCACAACGGTCAACCGGCGGACATCGAGACCGTGATGATCGACGGACAGTTCGTGATGCACAGTCGGAAGATCCTCACGGTGGACGAGGATCGCATCGTCGCCGAGGCGGACACGGTCGGCCGGCGCATCTGGAAACAGGTGCAGGCGGCGGGCGCGATCGCCATCCCGCGCCGATCGCGGAGCCAGTAATCACGAGGCTCGAACCGATGCTCCGTTCCCGCTGCGGCGAAGGCCAGATCGCCGAGATGGATCACACGACTTCGCTCGACGTCATTTGCACTCCAGCCCTCGATCGACTATAAGAGCCGGTTTCAGAATTACGTACGTAGGGCCGGGCCTTCAGGCCCGGCCGCTCCCGGGACGGCCTGAAGGCCGTCCCTACGGATAATTCTGAAACGCACTCTAAATCGGCGGCCCCGCTTTTCCTGAAGCGCCATGCTCATACGACCGTACGCGCGCGAGGACTGGGATGGCGTCTGGAGCATTCTCGAGCCGGTGTTTCGCGCGGGCGAAACGTATCCGATGCCGCGCGACATTTCTGCAGGCGACGCGCGCGAGGCGTGGACGACGGGCGCGAAGCAGGTGTTCGTCGCCGTCGACGAGCCTTCCGGCCGGCTGGTCGGCACCTATTACCTGCGGCCCAATTTCGACGGCGCCGCCTCCCACATCTGCAACTGCGGCTACGTCGTCGCCGAGCACGCGCGAGGGCGCGGCGTCGCCGCGCGCATGTGCGAGCACTCGCAGGCGGAAGCGATCGCGCGCGGCTACCGCGCGATGCAGTACAACCTCGTAGTCTCGACCAACGACAGCGCCGTGCATCTGTGGCAGAAGATGGGCTTCACGATCGTCGGGACCATCCCCGACGCGTTCCGGCACCCGCGCCACGGCTTCGTCGCCGCGCACGTGATGTACAAACATCTGCGGTAAGACGACGGCTGTTCTCTTTACATCGAAAAGGCGCACAATCGGATCAGTCATGAGAATGCTGGCCGCCATCGCCGCCGCCGCCGCGCTGTCCGCGATCGCGTCCGCGCAGGAAACCAAGCCGGTCCCCAAGGACTCGGTGCGCGTGGCGCTTCCCGGATGCACCAAGGGATACGTCTTCACGGCGGGACCGCGGACCGTCGACGAGCCCGGCAGCTTCTCGATCCGCGAGGGCACGCATCTCCGCATGAACGGCCCGAAGAAGCTGATGACGGAGATCAAGGCGCACGAAGGATCGATGATCGAGATCACCGGCCTCATGAAGAAAAGCCAGTACAGCCCGGGCGTCACGATCGGCGGCATCAGAATCGCGCCGGGGCCGGCGGGTCCGGGCGGGATGGCGGACCCCGTCGCGACGCAGATGCAGATCGACGTCGAAGGCTGGCGGGCGATCGCCGGCGAGTGCCGCCGGTAGGCACTTCCCTTCAGTCGTGTGGCCGCCCGCGACCGGCTCGCCGATCGGCATGGGATGCATGCGCCTCTCGACCGACGCGGATCGAGACGAGGCGCGTGCGCTCGCCGTGCTGCACGCGGCGCTCCGCGCGGGCGTCACGCTCCTCGACACGGCGGACGCGTATTGCCACGACGACTCCGAGACCGGCCACAACGAGCGGCTGATCGCGAAAGCGCTCGCGACGGCGGGCGTCGACACGGCGCGCGTGCTCGTCGCGACGAAAGGCGGCCTCCGCCGCCCCGAAGGGCGCTGGATCGCTGACGGCCGAGGACGCCACCTCACAGCCGCGTGCGAGGCGAGCGTCGCCGCGCTCGGGGTCCCGCGCATCGCGCTCTATCAGCTGCACGCGCCGGATCCCCGCACGCCGCTCGCCACCAGCGTGCGCGCGCTCGCCGCGCTGCAGCGCGCGGGGCTCGTCGAGCACATCGGCCTGTGCAACGTCACCGTCGGCCAGATCGACGAGGCGCGACGCATCGTCGAGATCGCCGCCGTGCAGGTCGAGCTGAGCCCGTGGAACGACGCGAACGTGCTGAGCGGCGTCGCGCGGTACTGCATCGATCATCGCATCCGGCTGCTCGCGCACCGGCCGCTCGGAGGGCCTGACCGCGCGCGGCGCGTCGCGCGCGACCGCGTCCTCGTCGACATCGCCGTGCGCTACGGCGCGACGCCGGTGGAAATCGCGCTCGCCTGGCTGATGGATCTCTCCGACGCGATCACGCCGATTCCGGGCGCGACGCGCGTCGAGACCGCGGCGTCGATCGCGCACGCGCACGCCATCCGCCTCGCCGACGACGACCGCGCGCAGCTCGACGATCATTTTCCGTCGGCGATTCTTCGCACGTCGCGCGCGATCGCGTCCCCGCGCCCGCACGCGATCGACGGCGAGGTCGTGCTGATCATGGGGCTGCCGGCCGCCGGCAAGACCGATCTCGCGCGGACGTTCGTCCCGAAGGGATACGCGCGGCTGAACCGCGACGAGGACGGGGGATCGGTTCGCGGCCTCCTGCCGTCGTTCGCGGAGATGACGGCATCGGGCACGACGCGCGTCGTGTTCGACAACACGTACGTGACGAGAAAGTCGCGGGCCTCGCTGCTCCATGCCGCCGCCGCCGCCGGCCTGCCGGTTCGATGCGTCTGGCTGACGACGAGCGTCGAGGACGCGCAGGTGAACGCGTGCTCGCGCATGCTCGATACGTACGGCCGGCTTCTCGGCCCCGAGGAAATGCGCGAGGCGGTGAAGACCGACGTCTCCGCGTTGCCGCCGGCCGTGCAGTTCCGCTACCAGCGCGAGCTCGAGCCGCCCGACGCCTCTGAGGGGTTCGCGCAGATCGACGTCGTGCCGTTCGAACGGCGGCGCGACCCTTCGTACACGGCGCGCGGGCTGCTCGTCTGGTGCGACGGCGTGCTGATGACGAGCCGCAGCGGCACACGCGCCGCCGTGTCCGCCGACGACGTCGAGATCCTTCCCGGACGCGCTGCGGTTCTGCGCCGCTATGCGGATGAGGGCTGGTCGCTCCTCGGCGTCGCGTGGCGGCCGGAGATCGCCGACGGCGCGATCACCGCGCGCGACGTCGACGCGTGCTTCGCGCGAATGCAGGAATTGCTCGGCGTCGCGATCGACGTTCGCTATTGCCCGCACGGCGGGGGCCCGCCCGCGTGCTGGTGCCGCAAGCCGCTGCCCGGCCTCGGGGTCGAGCTCATCCGCCGCCATCGCCTCGACGCCCCGCGCTCGATCTACGTCGGGAGCGGCGCGCAGGATCCCGGGTTCGCGCGGCGCCTCGGCTTCGAGTACCGCGATGCCGTGGATGTCTTCGGCGTCCGATCAGGACTCGACGTCGAAGAACGACTCTAGGCGGGGCGCGATCTCGGGCCGCTCCGAGCGCGTGAGCACCGCGCCCGGCCTTGGCGCGCGCATCGCGGAGAAGAACTCGATCGCGGCGTCGACGTTGCGCTGCCGCACGTCCTCGTCGGGCTCGAGCGACCAGTTCCCCGGATCCTGCAGGTTGCCGACGATGATGCCGTCGCTGCGCGAGTTCATCGTCGCGTTCGTGCCGCTCGAGGTCGGGCCGCCCGCGCGGTAGTCGACCTCCGGCTGCGGGACGAGCGCGGTGAGCTGCCCCTTCACCGGCACGAGCTCCTTGTCGTTGAACAGCGTGTAGGAGCCGAGCCCGGTGCAGTTGACGACGATCGGCTCCTGCAGCGACATCAGATCGCGCGGCGTGTCGAACGTGCGGATGACGATCCGGCCGCCGAACATGACGAAATCGCGCACGAGCGCGTCGAGATAGATCGACGGCTCGATCGCGAGCGCGAGCGTCCGCACGGCGTACTTCGTCGGGAACGGATGCTCGCCGGGCCCGAGGAGCTCGCGGAACCGGTTGGGGCGCAGCGCGTCGGGCAGCAGCTCCGCGTCGGTCGCGTAGTTGCCGCGGCCTTCGCCGCGCCCGCCGCCGCGGCCGGTGCCGCTCGTCGGCGTGTCGGTCGCGTTGTAGCTGTCCATCCAGCGCACGCCGTATCGGCTGCCGGCCATCAGCTGCAGCTCGCGATACGACAGCTCCGCGGCGCGCAGGAACTGCGCGTCCCACTCGGGCGTGCGCCGATCCTTGTTCACCAGCGCCGTCGTCGGCGTGAAGCCGGCGAGCGACATGTTCGACGTCGTGTCGGGCGGCACCGTCATCGCGTAGATCGTGACGTCGAAGCCGCGGCGCTGCAGCTGCCGCGCCGTAGTGAGCCCGGGCGATCCGCAGCCGATGACGGCCGCGCGGCGGCCGCTCGCCTGCAGGGCGAGCTCGGAGACGAGCACGCCGCATCCCCACGCGAGCGACATGCCGGCGCCGGAGTGGCCGTAGTTGTGGATGAGCGTCTTGTCGTCGAGGCGTTCCGCGCGCAGCACGAACCCCGCGTCGCGGTGCGGCCGCAGCCCCACCGTCGTCCGAAGCACGCGATCCCAGGAGGCCTGCACCGGCGCGAGCACCGCCGGCTTCGGACGAACCGGACGCGCGCCGATCGCCGGCGCCGTCGTGCGGCAGCCGCCGACGCCGAAGCCCAGGATCGCCATGCCGCCTGTCTTGAGCACGCTGCGCCTGTTCACCGGATGCTCCTTGAACGAAACGCTTGCGAAGATTGTCGCACTAGATGAGTTTCGCCAGCGGTAAGCATCTTACGCCGCCAGTAAAGTCGGCGCGTCGCGCGAGAGGAAACGAGGAGACGCTGACGCCGCCGAGCGGCCGGCACCGCGCGGGCGGGATCCTTGCGAACGCTGGGCGGACCGCTCACTTTCACGCACAGAAATTTTCGCTCGGAGGTCGAGATGACGCACACCGATCGATTCGTGGCCGTCGTGATTCTGTTCGCGGCGCTGGCGACGGGAGTCACCGTCGAGCGCCGCATCTACGCCGCCGCGCCGACAGGGCACTTCAAGGTCTTCCGCGTGCCGACAGCGGGCGTTCAGCCACGGCACATTACGGCGGGACCCGACGGCAATATGTGGTTCACCGAATCCGACCAGAACGCCAACATCGCCAAGATCGGTCGCATCGACGCGGCGGGCAACGTGACCGAGTTCGCCGTTCCAAACCAGAACTCGGGGCCGGACGACATCGTCTCCGGGCCTGACGGCGCGTTGTGGTTCACCGGGCCCTCGGGCTTTCCGGACTTCTTCATCGGACGGATCACGACCGCCGGGCAGATGACGGGGTTCTCTCCGTGCCCGCCGACTGCGCCTTGCAGCATCGTTCCCGGAGGGATCGCGAGCGGCCCTGACAGAAACCTCTGGTTCACCGAGGACCTGCAGAACGCGGTCGTGAGGCTCACGCCGGCCGGCGCGTTCACGTTCTTCACGATTCCGACGCCGGCTGCGAACCCGCAGGGCATCACGCGCGGTCCGGACGGCGCGCTCTGGTTCGCAGAGAACGGCGTCAGTCAGATCGGCCGCATCGACACTATCGGCAACATCACCGAGTTCGGCGGATTGACAGGCCGGCCTGGTCGGATCACGCTCGGCCCCGACGGCAATCTGTGGTTCACGGAGCTATTCGACAGCCGGATCGGCCGCCTCACGCCAGCCAATGGCGCCGTCTCGGAATTCCAGGTCACTCAGCTGTCGCAGCCGAGCGACATCGTGACCGGGCCCGACGGCAACCTCTGGTTCACCGAATTCACGACGGAATTCCTCTCGCAGATTACGCCGGCCGGCGTGGTGACCGATGTGCAGAAGGCACGCGGCGGGCCGTCCGGCATCGGGCGCGCGGCCGACGGTGCGATCTGGCTGACGCTCCTCAACGCCGACAAGCTCGGACGCTTCAGCCTCCGTTAGATCACGCCGTCACGATGCGACCCCGAGACGCCGGCGCGACCGCGCGCGCCGGCGCCGTCTCCGCCGCCTCGAGCGCGCGCGCGAGCGTGAACGCGGCGATGGACATGACCACGTCGCGCACGGCGATGTCGACGTGCGCGCCGAGCGCAAGGTTGGCGGCGACGAGCAGCAGCCATGCGCTCGCGGCGTATGCGCCGATGCGCGGCGCGAGCCCGAGGATCGCCGCGCCGACGGCGATCTCGACGATTCCGACGATGCCCATGAACGTGCCGACCGGGAGCGGCAGCGCGCGCGCCGCGATGGGGCTCACGTAGCCGCCCCAGTCCGCGAGAACGTTGAAGAATTTGTCGAGGCCGGCGAGCGTCGCCGTCAGGCCGAACGCGAAACGAAGAACCCGAAACGGCGTAACCAGTCGAGCATTCATGTGTGGTGTGCCTCCACTTGAACAGAGTGTGCGGCCCGCCCAAAGGTGACAGGCGGTCCCGCGCAGCGCGGCTGATACACTCGCCCGCGCCCCAGCGTGACGTTGCAGGATTGCGTTTCCGAGTGGCGGTCGGATGCCGGCGTCTCCGGCGTCTCGGCAGCCGTCCGCGTGAACGGGCGGCTGCACTGGACGAGCGAGGCCACGCGCGACGGCGTCCTCGCCGCCGATGCGCTGTGCCCGATCTACAGCATCACGAAGACGCTGACCGCGATCTGCGCGCTGCGCCTTTGCGAGCGAGGCGCGCTGCGGCTCGGCGATCCCGTGACGGCGTGGTGTTCGGACGTCGACGTGCGCGACGACATCACGATTGCGCATCTGGTTCGCCACACGAGCGGCCTCGGCGACTACGGTCCGCTGCCGGAGTACCACGCCGCGGTGCGATCGCACCCGAGCCGTCCATGGACCCGTCATCAGTTTCTCGACGCCGTGCTGCCGCGCGGCCTGTGGTTCGAGCCCGGCGCCGGATGGGCGTACTCGAACATCGGCTACATGCTGCTGCGCGAGGCGCTGCAGCGCGCATCGGGCTGCACGTTCGCGCAAACGATTCACGACCTCGTCGCCGCGCCGCTGGGGCTGCAGCACACGCGAGTGGTCGACACGATCGACGGCTGGGCCGCGTGCGTGCCCGGATACGGACCGGAGGTCGCCGCCGACGGACAGGTGGTCGACGTGCGACGCGTCTACCACCCGGGATGGTGCGCGCCGGGCGTGGCGGTATCGACGGCGGAAGAGGTGACGCTCGTGATCGACGCGCTGCTGGCGGGACACATCCTCGAGCCGCGTTCGCTCGCCGAGATGCTGACGCTCGTGCCGGTTTCAGCGGATGCGCAAGAGCCGCACGCGTACGGCATGGGCATCGCGTCCGACATCGCATCGGCGCGCGGCGCGAACTACGGCCACGGCGGCGGCGGGCCCGGCTACGATCTCGACGTCACGATTTTTCCAGACACAGCACGCGGGCGGCTGGCGATCGCCGTGTTCGTCTGCGCGAGCGGCGGCCCGCGATGGTCGCAGCAGTGCGAAGAGCGGCTGCTGTCGTGCGGGTTCGCGGAACACGCGTGAGTCAGCGGATCGTGAACGTCAGCTCGATCGTCACCTGCACGGGCACCGGCGTGCCCATCCGCGTGCCGGGCGTGAACCGCCACAGCCTCGCCGCGGCGATCGCGCGCTCGTCGAGGCCGAACGTTTGATCGAGCGATCGGATCACGCGAACCTGGCCGACCGTGCCGTCCGCGCGAACGACGCACGCGAGCAGCACGGTGCCCTGCACGCGCGCGCGCATCGCGTCGGCGGTGTATTGCGGCTTCACTTCTCTGATCACGTGCGGCAGCGTGATGCCGGGGCCGCCCGGCTGGAAGAAGCCGCCGCCGGTGTTATCGCAGCAGCCAGGCCCGTAACCATTCCCGTCACCCGGACCATCGCCGGTGCCGCTGCCCGTCCCGGGGCCGCGGCCGTTCCCGGGCCCCAGCGAAAAGGATGCGGGCGCCGGCGGCGCCTCGAGAGCGCCGATGAGCGATTCGACGCCGGCCGCCGTCGGGATCGCCGGAATACTCAAGTGCCGCACGGAATCGGGTTCGCGATCCACCGCGGCGTCGATCGAACGTGTCATCTCGACCGGCACGGTGATCGCGTCGGTGCCCGGCATCTCCGCTCGCCGCGGCGGCTGCGGCGTGTGGTCGCCGCTCCCGCCGCCGCCGCGGCCTTCCCCCTGCTCGCTCAACCACACGATTTTGTCCGGCCGCTCATCGCGAGGCGCGGTCGCACTCGCGCGACCCGCCGGTATCGCGCGCGCCAGCACGATCGCGATCGCGACCGCCGCGATGTGCGTCATCGCCGATGCGATCGCGGCCGGGCCGATCCGTGCGCGCGGTGGGTCGACAAGAAACGTCATGGTTGCCTGCGTCAGTCGCCCGAATCAGTCGGCAGTCGGCAGTGTTCTGATGCGTTAAGACGCGCCCAGAGGGCCGGTGGCCGGAGTGGAGCTACAACGAGGCATGAGCGGAAGGCCGGCCGCTGCGTCGAATCCGGTCTATCGCGTGCACTGGCGCGCCAGGGCCGCGATGGTTTCGAGGCGGCGCGACGCGGTCGGGAACGCCGGGTGCGCGGTTCGTCCGCCGGGATCCGGAACGGGCAGCGTTCCCGCGGCCAGACGTCGATCCAGCTCCTCGACGAGATGCTGAAACACGATCCACGCCTTCAGCTTCACGCCGGCCGGCGTCATATGGATCGAATCGACGAAGAGCCGCGGATCGCGCGGGTAGACCGCGTCGACGTCGTTGAACGGCAGGCGCCGCGCCTGCGCGTACGCGCGAAACGTGCGGTTCTCGAAGTCGACGAACCGCCGCATGTGCGCGTACGAGAACGGCCAGTAGCGCTCGTTCAGCTCGCGATACACGTAGCCGTCGCGCCGCGCATCGAGCACGAGCCCTGGATCGACCAGCCACACGAACGACGACGGCATCAGCGTGCCGCCGATCGCGGCGAGATCCGCGCGCATGCGATCGAGATCGCCGAGGATCTGCGGGAGCTGCACCGGCAGCCGCGGATCGTCGAGCGGCGGATGGCGCTCGTCGAGATCGGCGGGCCAGTCGACGGCGAGCGGCGGCTTGCGCGGCTCGGCGCCGCTCGCGGGCCGGTCGATCAGCTCGCGCACGCGCGCGCCGATCGCGCTGTAGGTCTCGAGCGCCGTTCCGGGATTGAGCGCCCTGAGGATCCGCACGACCGGACGGCGGACGAAGTCGTTCGGCCAGAACTGATTCGCGCCCTCGTAGTAGACGACGAGATCGGGCCGCACCGGCGTCAGCTCGTCGCGCACGACGGCGGCGATGCTGTTCGACAGGATGCCCTCGCGCCCTGCGTTGACGATGTCGAACGACACGGACGGATGGCGGGCGCGGCCCCACTCGCGCAGCCACCGGCCGACGTACTCCGGATACGAGAAGGGATCGCCGTGCGCGTCGAGCGTCGTCGACGCGCCGACGAACGCGACGCGGACGCGGCCAGGCGGTTTGTTGAGCGGGACGTCGGGGCCGCGCCAGCCGAAGGCGTTGGTGACGAGGCCCGACGGATAGCGCGTCCGGCGCAGAAACCGGTACGTCGGATACGGCGCGCCGCCTGGCGGCTCGAAGACGTAGACGTCGTGGAGCGCCTGGAACTCGGAGGCGAGGTAGGGGTGTGCCGAACGATCGCCGCCGCACAGCACGGCGCGGATGAACGCGAGATTCCACTCGTAAACCGACGGCAGCTCGTGCCCGCGCGCGGTCCAGTAACGGCGATCGAGCTCGGGATCGACGGGCGGCGGCGGCGGCGCGTCGGGATCGAGCGCGAACCAGCCGGCGTCGACGCCGGAAGCGAGCGGCACGCGCGCGAGATACGCGGCCGCCCGCGCAGGCTGGATCCACTTGCCCTGATCCGACGACTGCGCGGCTCTGGATGCGCGCGCGCGCACGAGCCGCAGCGAGCCGAGCGAATAGCCGTCGAACAGGCGCGCGGCGCCTTCGGCGGCGGCGCATGCGAGGAGCATCGCGGCGAGCGCAACCGCGAGGCGCTTCGCCGCGGATTGAGTCCTGCGAGCCACGCGTCGAGGCGCTACGAACGCGCGGCTTCAGTCGACGTCATGGTTCGAAGTCTACCGAAGTCCGCGCGCGTGCGCGACGCGCGGCGGCCTACCGCGCGGTCGTCGCCGACGCCGAGGCGCCGAACTTGTCGGGGAACTGCTTGACGATCCCGTCCGCGAGCGCATCCGACATGTGGAGGATGTGATCGTAGACGGCGTCGAACGCGCGCGCGTCGTCGTCCCACTTCTTCCCGAGCCGCGCGACGACTTCGTCGGTCGTCGTCGACAGATGCTTCTTCATCATGTCGGCGAGCGTCGCCCGCGGCCAGTTCGGATTGGCCTTGCTGAGGAAATCGGCGATCTCCTCGCCGTTCTTCTGCCACTTCGCGTCCGCCTGCTGCTGCGCGGCCTTGTCGCCCGCCTTCGCCGCCTTGATGAGATCGACGGCGATGGAGATGTGCTGCTTCAGCAGCGAGGTGAGCTGGCGGCCGGCCGCGTCGCCGTAGTACTTCGCGACGGCGCCGCCGATGTCGTCCTGATTCTTCATGAGCCGGTTCGCCGCCGCCTGCGCGTCGGGCTGATCGCCCACCGCCGCGATGATGTAATCGCGTGTCCAGACGACGTGATCCGTCCACAGCTTGCGCATGTCCTGTTTCAGCGCGGCGGCGGCCGGCGTGTCTCTCGCCACCTTCTTGTCCGCCGCTCGACCGGTCGCGACCGACAGCATTGCGCACATTCCGACGACGGCGCCGTACTTCAACATCCGCATAGGCCTCCTTCTCCTTAGAGCGACTTCAGGAATTCGATCAGGTCTGCCTTCTGCTGCGCGTTGAGATTCAGCTTGAGATGGTCGTTGTAGTGGTCGACCACGGCGGCGAGCGTCGGGAACCGCCCGTCGTGATAGAACCCGCCCTTCGCGCGAACGAACAATCCGCGCAGCGGGGTCGTGCGGTACCGCTTGTCGGGCGACCGGTCCGACTGGAACTCGTCGATGCCGATCTCATCGGCTTTGTGCATGCTCCATCCCGGCTCGCTGAAGATCGGCGGCACGTGGCACGTGCTGCACTTCGCCTGACTCTCGAACACCGACTTGCCCCGCTGCGCCGATTGCGCGTCGAAGCTGCCGGCCGGCGGCGCCGGCGGCGGAATGGACAGCTGGTAGTACTGCAGCGCCGCCAGCTTCGGCGTAATGAGATCGGGCGTGTTGCGAACATCGGCGTATCCCGCCTTCGCCGCGACCGGAAACCGATCCTTGTCCTTCAACCGCGGATCGAAGAAGGTCCCCTTGCCGTGCATCTGCGTGTTCGCCACGTACGCGTTCCAGTACGGCACCGCTCCCCATCCCGAATACGTGTGCAGGTTGACGCCGGCGAGGCCGAACGCCGCGGGCAGAACGGTGGCAGCCGAACGTCCCTTCGGGCCAGCGGCTTTTCCATCCTGGTTCAGCTCGGCGTCGTATCTGCCGGGGCCCCAGCTCTTGAGAACCTTGCGAACCGCCGGATCGTCGACGCCCAGCAGGTCGGTCAGCGGTTTCAAATTGGGCGCGAGCGCGACGATCTCGCCGACGTTCAGATCGCGGTTCGGCCACCCGTCGAGGCGATGTCCGATGCCCGGCGCGAACGAGTCGTCGACCGTGGAGTGACAGAGGGCGCACTGAATGCCGACTGATCGCGCGCTTCCGTCGGGGTTGAGGAACGCGCTCACGCCGACGACGGCGCGCGCCTTGAGCAGCGCGACGGTCGACGCCGGATCGTCGAGATCGACGTTGCCCGCTTTGATCGCGGTGACGAGGTCGGGCGGCAGCGCGTCGGCGTCCACTTTCAACCCGAGCGACAACGCCATCTTCGGGCTGAGGCCGGGGCCTACGCCGCCGAGTTTCGCGCCGACGACGGCGCGGTGGAGCTGAAGCTGATCGCCCCAGTAGGCTTCGTCGCCGAACGTGTCGAATCGGAAGATCTGGCGCCCTTCTTCGAGCATGCGGTCGGCATTGGCGCGGATCTGGGCGTCGAAGCCGGCGAGGTTTCTGTGATCGCCGGCGGCGCCGGTGGTGCCGACGGGCTGCACCTGATCCTGGCCGGCGGGACGTCCGGTCGCGGCCGACGAAAGCAGAAGAATTCCGGCGATCGCCGCGAACGCGATCAGCGTCAGCAATTTCCTCATACGACCCTCCAGCGCGATGGCGCCGTGCGCATCGAACTCCGCCGGGACAACCTGATCGCGTCGATCAGATAGTCAAGTGTTATCTGGTGTTTCTAGCAAGAGGCGGACCGCATCCTGCACACTGCGGACCGTGTCCACATGTTGAGGAAGCAGTTTCTCGAGACGAGCCGCGGACGAATTGCCGCGCTGCTCCGGCGGGGCGGGAAGACGTCGGAAGAGATTGCCGCGCAGCTCGGCGTGACGGCCAACGCCGTGCGATCGCAGTTGATGGCGATGGAGCGCGACGGCCTCGTGCGCCGCGCGGGGCAGAAGCGCGGCGCGACCAGACCGTCGCTGGTGTTCGAGCTGACCTCGGAGGTCGAGCACCTGCTCTCGGGCGCGTACATCCCGCTCGTCACGCACCTGCTTCGCGTCCTCTCGAAGGGCTCGCCCCCCGAGCAGGTGAAAAAGCTGATGCGCCAGAGCGGCAGGAGCCTCGCCACCGAGCTCAGCGCGCCGCCCCGCGCGGCGTCCACCCTCGAGGCGCGCGTCAGGGCGGCGAACGAAATCCTCACCGGACCACTCGGCGCGGTGACGACCGTCGCGCGCAAGGACGGCGGATTCGTGATCCGCGGCGCGGCGTGTCCGCTGTCGGCGATCACGGACAAACATCCGTCGGCGTGTCTCGTCATCGAGAGCCTGCTGCACGAGACCGTCGCGGCGCCGGTGCGCGAGTGCTGCGACCGCACGGGACGGCCACGATGCTGCTTCGAAATCGGCGCGCGCGCGTGACCGCAGATCGCTCCTACCCGCGCCCCTTCACCTCGATGCGCCCCGCGTTCTCCCGGACATCGAACGCCGGCTGATTCTGCGTCGCCGGCCCGTTGATCACATGGCCGTCGTCGAGCGCGAACTCCGAGCCGTGCCACGGGCAGACTACCGATCCATCCTTCAGTGTGCCCTCCGACAACGGGCCGCCAAGATGCGCGCACGAGTGCGCGAGCGCGCAGACGCGGCCGCGCTGCCGCGCCACGACGAGATCCAGGTCGTCGCGGCGCGCGCGTGCCATCGAATCGTCCGCGACATCGCCGGAGCTCGCGACGGCGGTGAACGATTCCGGCTCGCCGGTGACCGCGTGCGTGACGCCGACGCGCTGGTCGTACACCAGATCGCCGCCGAACCATGCGGCGCCGACCGCGATGCCGTAGCCGGCGACCGCGCACGACTGGCCCGACGCGCGCGCGCCGCGCTTGCGCAGCAGGAATGACGTCGCGAAGAGCGTCGTGGCCGCAATGTTCAGCAGGCCGTGCACCAGACCGGTCCGCCGTGAGCGCCCGTCGGTCTCCGACCAGTCGGTGAGGCCGGTCAGGGCGGCCGCGGCCGCGCCGGCGAGGCCGACGGCGATCGCCACGTCGGCGGCGCGCGCCATCGACTCGTCGCGGTTCGTCGCCGCGACCGCGTCGAGGACGAGCCCCGTCGTCCACGCGCCGAGCGGCAGATCGGTGAAGACCGGATGCAGCGGATGGTGCAGCCACACGCCGTGCAGCGCGTTCTTCGCGCGCTCTCCTGCCGGCCCCGCGAGCTCGTACGCGCCGCGCACGGCGCGGCTCAGCGGTTCCGCGATGACATCGAGCGCCGGCTGATCCGCGATCTGCGCGAGCGCGTTGGTGGTCTCCATGTAATCCTCCGGCGGCACGCCAATCAAGGAATGTGCCCTCGGCCGGAGCCGTCCTTGCATGGTCTCGGCATCAGGAGGACGCCATGGCAACAAATACTTCAGTTGGCGTGCGCACGCAGAGCCCGGCCTATCAGGCGTACCAGATCCTGCACCTCGCGTTCGTCGTCGCGCCGATCCTGGCGGGTGCCGACAAGTTCTTCCACGTGCTGGTGAACTGGGATCAGTACCTGGCGCCGGCGATCGCGCGGATGCTGCCGGTGTCGGGCCACACGTTCATGCTCGCCGTCGGCGTGATCGAAGTCGTGGCCGGCCTGCTCGTCGCGTTCATGCCGGCAGTCGGCGGCCTCGTCGTCGGCGCATGGCTCTGCGGCATCATCGTCAACCTGCTGATGATTCCGGCGTACTTCGACGTCGCGCTGCGCGATTTCGGCCTCGCGCTCGGCGCGTTCGCGCTCGCGCGGCTCGCGGCGGAATTCGACGTGCGCAGCTGACGCTGCGCACGCTCACATCCGCTGGCTGATGGCGAGGATGTTGCCCTCGCTGTCCTTGAACCACGCGGTCTTGGCCCCGCCGGCGGTCGCGATGCCGTCCACCGTCTTCAGGCCGGGCATGTCGTAGTCCTCGAACTTCACGCCGCGCGCCCGGAGCTCGGCGACTTCGGCCGCCACGTCCTCCACCGCCCAGAACGCCGTGCTCGCCTTCGACGTCCCGGCGCCGGGCGATGGATACATGAACACCCACGAGCCGCCGGCGCACTCGTAGATGACGCCGCCGGCGTACGTCTCCCGCGGCGTCAGACCGATCTTGTCCTCGTAGAACTTCCGCGCGCGCGCCACGTCGGCGACCGGGATATAGGGAACGATACGCGACTGCTTCAGCATGTGCGGGCCCTCTCCGTCCAGAGTAAAAGAACCGGCAACCTCCCGGAACCGGGAACCGCAAGCGTAGAGTGGAACCGGCGCGACGGGTACGATAGTCTGTGCCCGTTCGCGACCGGGCATCGGGTCGTGAATCGCCGCCGCGGGCCCCGACGTCTTATAGTGCTGTCACACTCGAGCCTTGGACGTCGAGGAGTGTCAACCTGGAGGTCTTGATGAAACGCATGGTCCTGTTCGTGCTCGGTGCGCTCGCGGTCTCGATCGGCGCGATTGCGCAAAACACATCCGACCCGGCGATCGAGCGCGCGCTCTCGGCGGCGCCGCGCAACGCGAAGGAAGCCGCCACGGTCATCAAATGGAAGGCCGACGGCACCTACGACACGCTGAAGAAGGGGACCAACAGGCTGGTCTGCTACGACCGATCGGGCGATCCCGGACAGCAGCCGTTCTCGGTGCAGTGCACGAGCCTCGGCAACCTCGATCGCGTGGCGCAGAACCGCAAGTTCGAGGCGATCGCCGACAAGGCCGAGCGGCAGAAGGCCATCGACGCCGCCGAAGCGAACGGCACGCGCGCGAAGCCGGAATACGGGTCGGTGTGGCTCACGATGAACGGCCCCGACAAGGATCACGCGCCGGCGCGCGTGCACACGACGATCGCCGTCCCCGGCGCCACGACGCAGTCGACCGGCCTGCCGGACAATCCGCGGCAGGGCGGCGCGTGGATCATGAACGCCGGCACGTCGACGGCGCACATCATGACGCCCGGCAGCTAACCGGAACGCGCATCTCCGGATCGCCGCGCGCCGCGCGGCGATCCGCACCGCGCAGCCGCGATCCCCCGCGCAGGCGCGCGAGTCGACGATCCCTATTGTCTTGTCTGCAGGAGGGACGATGGCTCGGACGACCCGCACGAGGAAACCCGCGGCACGCGCCACGCAAGCGCGGAAGGGAAAGACGCCCGCACGATCGGCGCGATCCGGCGCGCGCGTACCGACCGATCGCCGCAAGAGCGCGTTCGAGACGCTGCGCCTCCGATCGATTGAACCGATCCTCACCGTCAGCGACATCGAGCGCAGCATCCGCTTCTACACCAGCATGCTCGGCTTCATCGCCGAAGAGCGGTACACCGACGAGAACGGCGTGCTGCAGGGCGTGATGCTGAAAGCGGGCGTCTGCCGCATCGGCCTCACGCAGGACGACTGGAAGAAGGGGCGCGATCGCCAGCGCGGCGTCGCCGTCCGCATCTGGTGCACGACGGTGCAGGACATCGACGCGCTCGCCGCGCGCATCAAGGCGAGCGGCCATCCGCTCGTCTCCGCACCCGCCGACGAGCCGTGGGGCGGACGCAGCGTTGCGATCGATGACCCCGACGGGTTCCATCTGACGCTGCACCAGCCGCGGTAGCCGCCCATCCATCGGCCGACGCGCCGACCCGCGTCGACGGGGTCAGAGCTCGAGGTGCAGCCTCGCCATACCGACGACGACGGGCCCGCGATCGCGGTTGTAGCCGGGATGATCGATGCGCTGCGCGCCGGCGCTCGCCAACGCGCCGCGCCACAGGCGCGCCGTGTAATACAGCTCGACGATGTTCTCGCGGCCGTAGCGCAGCGCGCCGTCGCCGAGCAGGAACCCGAGCCCGCCGAGCGCCAGATACTCGCGGTGCGCCGGGGACAAGCCGTTCGACACCAGCGCCGCGCCGACGCGGTCGCGCGCGCGATGCCACGGCGCCCCGGTCAGATCCGCGCCCGCCTGCCCGGTGTCGTTCACTTCGGTATACGCGAACGATTCGTGGCGCCCTTCGTTCCAGCCGGCCCGTCCGAACAGGCGCACTCCGCGCGGGACGGCGTACTCCACGTTGGCGCCGGCGCCCGTCTTGACGCGCGACGGCGCGCGATGCGCGACGATGTCGGGCCGCGCGTCGCTTCCGGACAGGAACGCGCGAATCGCCTCGTCGTAGCTGCCCATGTTCGCGTGGTTCGCGTAGCCGAGCAGGCGCAGCGCGAGGCCGCCGGTCGGATGCAGCTCCAGCTCGAGGTTCTCGCCGCGCGAGCGCGTGATGCGCCAGTCGAACGTGATGCCGTTGGCAACCGTGGGCATGAGCGCTTCGCCGAACCGGAGCGACCACGCCGGCGAGGCGTACTCGACGATCGCGGCGTACGTGTAGCCGCGCGTGTCGGCCGCGTAGTCGTACGCGCCGTTGTTGGCGACGGTCCAGTTCGTGAACTGCAGATGGCTGTCGCCGCCGGCGGCGTTGACATCGAAGACATCGGCGAGGCCCAGCTTGCCGGCGCGAATCTCGAGGCGCCGCGCCGGCACGCGCGCGGCGAACCCGAGCGGCCCCGGCGTCGCGTCGGCCATCTCCGCGCCGAGCGCGATCGTCGTGTGCACCATCGCGCGCGCGACGTACGGCGCCGCGCCGAGCGACGGGTTGCGCACGACGTCGAGATTCGTGAAGCCGGCGAGGCCGAGCGCGTCGCTCAATCCGCGGCCGCCGGCGCTCTCCACGTCGAACAGCAGCTCGGTGCGGCGCGGCAGCGCGACGCCCGTATAGATCGTCCACACGCGCGACAGCGCCTGCTCGGGCGCAGCGCGCAGGCTGTTCTCGCCGTCGTACGGCGATCGGAATCGCCCGTGCCACTGCGAGATCAGGTTCACCTGCGCCGACAGCCACCAGCCGCTCGTCGCCGGATGCGGGAAGATCGTGTCGGGCGCCGTCTGTGCGGCATCGCCGGCTGCCTGCGCGAACGCCGTCGCGCTTGCGCCGATCAGCATGGCTGTGAGAAGAGCAACGGCTCGATTGGAGCGTGCGCGCATTCGCGGTAACATCCGACGGACGTCGAGAACAAATTCTATGCGCATCGCCGTCGTCTCCGACATTCACGACAACGTCTCCGCCTTCGAGGCGGTGCTCGCCGATCTCGGCCGGGTCGGCGCCGACCTCGTCGTCCACGGCGGCGATCTCGCGGGCACCGGATCGCGTCCGCCGGAGGTGATCGATCGCGTCCGCGCGCTCGGGTGGCCCGGCGTGTACGGCAACGCCGACGAGATGCTGTGGAAGACGGAGCGTCTCGCCGAAGTGCTCGCCGCGCCGCAGTTCGATCGCATGCGCGAGATGCTGCTGACGCAGGTGATCCCCGCGTCGCTCGACGCGCTGGGACCCGATCGGCTCGCGTGGCTGCGCGCGCTGCCGATCCGCTGGGCCTCGGGCGACGTGACCGTCGTCCACGCGGGGCCCGACGATGCGTGGCGATCGCCGGGAGCGAATGCGTCGGACGAGGAGCTCGCGCGCGTCTACGGCGGCCTGGGCACGCCCGTGGTCGTGTACGGGCACATCCACGTGTCGTACGTCCGGCGGACGGCGTCGCTCATCGTCGCGAACTCGGGAAGCGTGTCGATGTCCTACGACGGCGATCCGCGCGCGGCCTACGCAGTGATCGACGACGGCGAGGTGACGATCCGCCGCGTCGAGTACGACGTCGAGGAGGAGATCGCACGCCTGAAGGCGACGCCGTATCCGGAAGCCGACTGGATGGCGGAGATCTTTCGCCAGGCGCGCTACGTGCCGATGCCCGATCCTCAGCGCGTGTGACGGCCGTGCGGAGGCGCGCGCACGCTCGATGACGCGCGCGCTTCGCGTCGCGCTCGTCGCCGCCGGCGTCGCCGTCATCGTCGTCCTGGTGCGGCAGGTCGGGATCGCGTCGGTCGCCGATCTGCTGCGCCGCACCGGCCCCGCGCTCGCCGTCGTGTCGGCGCTGTACTTCGCGCACATCGCGATACGCGCCGCCGCCCTGTGGCGCAGCGTCGACGCGCTCTCCTACGCCGACGTGCTTCGCGTGCGTCTCTCCGGCGAAGCGATCGAGATGCTCACCTTCACCGGCCCGTTCCTCGCGGAGCCGGCGAAGGGGTGGCTGCTGACGAAGCAGGGGCTGTCGGGACCCGCCGCGTTCGGCGGCGTCGCCGTCGAATACCTCGTCTACACGCTGACGTCGGCGTGGATGGCCGCAGCCGCGCTGTCGCTGCTGCTGGCGCGCGGCGTTCTTCCGCTCGGCCTCCGCCGCCCGGTCCTCGGCGTCGTCGTCGCGATGGCGGCGTTCACGCTCGGCTTCCTGGCGGCCGCGGCGACCGGCGTCGGCCTCATCGCGCCGATTACCCGCGGCATCGGCGCGAAAGCGGCGGCGATCCGCATCGATCCCGTCGAGCGCGTGATGGTGGGCTTCATGCACCGCGAGCCGCGGCGGCTGCTGCAGGTGATTGCCATCGAGCTCGCCGGCCAGCTGCTGCTCGCGGCGGAGATTCTCGTCACCGTTCGCGCGCTCGGCTTCGCGTGGTCCGCGCTCGACGCGCTCGTCGTCGAAGGCTCGGTGAAGTTCATCAGCATCGCCTTCTTCTTCGTGCCGGGTCAGCTCGGCGCGTCCGAGAGCATGTACACGCTGCTCTTCTCGTCGATGGGCCTGCCGGGCGCCGTCGGTTTGACGATGGCGCTCGTGCGGCGCGTGCGCGCGCTCGTCGTCGCGGCCATCGCGCTCGCGGCGGCGTCCGTGCTGTAGGCGATCAGCTCGTCCGCTTCACCGTGATCACGAAGTCACGGCCGGGATCGAGATCGCTGTTGTTCACTTTGGTCGGCTGCGGCTGCTTGGCGAGCGTCTCGCCCGGGCGGAGCTCGATCTCGATGCGATACGTGCCTTCAGGCACCTTGATCGTGTAGCCGCCGTTGGTCGCCGTCGTCGTGTCGTACCGCGAGCCCCTCGTGGTTTCGACAGCGGTGACCTTGCGGCCCGGCACGGCGACCGCGGCGTCCGCCGTGGTGACGATGCCGGCGATCGTGCCGCCGACCGACGGCTGCTGCGCGCCGCCGTTGATGATCTTCGGGCCCGGATGGCACGCCGCGGCCGACAACGCAACCGACGCCAGCAGTATGCAGCTGAACCGCATGAGTTCACCTCTGCTGCTGACGGTTGCAAGGATGAGACCCGCCGCGGGCGAACGCTACTCGTCCCTCAGCGCAACCACCGGATCGACGCGCGACGCGCGGCGCGCCGGCAGCCAGCACGCGACGGCCGCGACGCCGAGGAGCAGCGCGGGAACGCCGGCAAACACCGACGCGTACATCGGTCCGCGAACCAGGTGCATGTCGACGAGCAGCGCGAGGGCCCAGCCGACGAGCGCGCCAGCCGAGACGACGCGCATGCTGTCGGCGATGATCTCGGAGACGACGCGCGCGGCGGTCGCGCCGAGCGCGAGCCGCACGCCGATCTCCGCCGTGCGCCGCGACACCGCGTACGCGACGACCGCGTAGATGCCGATGGCCGCGAGCAGCAGGAGCGCGGGGCCGAGCACGACGAACATGCGCGCCGGGACCCGCCGCAGGAACAGGTTCCGCTCGATGTGATCGCCGAGCGTCCGCACGTCGTAGAGCGGCAGCGTCGGATCGAGATCGTGAACGATACGCTCGACGTCGGGCGCGAGGAGCGTTTCCGCGCCGGCGCGCGTGCGCACGTGGATCTCGCCGCGCGCGCCGGGCCTGTCGCGATACGAGAGGTAGATCACCGGTGTCGGCGGTTCGCCGAACGCCTCGCTCACCGAGTTGCGGACGATGCCCGCGATCGTATAGCTGCCGCGGCTCTCGACGCGCCGGCCGATCGCCTCGCCCTCGCCGACGAAGCGGCGGACGAACTCCTCGTTGACGATGGCCTGCGGCGGCGCGGCCGCGTCGTCGAGATCGACGAAGTCGCGGCCGGCGACGAACGGGATTCCCATCGTGCGGAAATACCCGGGCGTCACGATGTTGCTGAGCGCGCGGTCGGGCGCCGCGTCGCTGCGCGCGCGCCCTTCGACGACGATCGACCGGAGCGGCAGGCCGTGGATGTCGAGCGGGACGGCCGCCGCGATCGCGGCGCTCTCGACCGCCGGGGCTGCTCGAAGCCGCGCGAGCAAGCGGCGCGCGAAATCGCGCGCCGCGGCCGCGTCGACGCTCCGGCCCGTCATGTCGTAGTTCGCGAGCAGCACGCCCTCGCGCCTGAAACCGGGATCGGTGTCGTGCGCGTCGGCGAACGTGCGCACGAACATCGCGGCCGCGAGCAGCACGACCAGCGCCAGCCCGACTTCGATCGCCATCAGCGCGTTCCGGAGCGCGCTCCGCCCGGCCGCCTGCGTGCCCGACCTGATGGCCGCGATCGGATCGACGCGCGCCAGCTGCAGCGCCGGCCCCGCGCCGAACAGCACGCCGCAGACGACGCCGAGAGCCGCCGCGAAGCCGACGCTGACGGCATCGAGCTCGGTTTGAAACCGGATCGGGAAGCCGCCGATGATCGGCACGGCGCGCAGCGCGTCGGTGGCCCAGGCGGCCATCGCCACGCCGACGAGCGCCCCCGGCAGCGCGAGCAGCAGGCTCTCGACGAGCAGCAGAACGATCACGCGGGATCGGCCGGCGCCGACGGCGAGCCGGATGCCGATCTCGCGCTGCCGCGCGGCCGCGCGCGCGAGGAGGAGGTTCGCCGTGTTGCCGCACACCGCGAGCAGCAGCAGCAGCATGATCGCCTGCAGCAGCGCGAGCGCGCCCGCGAGCATGCGCTGCGGCCCGCGTGGCGCCCGCCAGAACGGAAGCGCCTCGGCGCGCATGCGGCCGTTGGTTTCGGGGTAGATGCGGGCGAGATCGCGCATCACGCCGTCGAGCTCCGCCTGCGCCGCGTCGCGGCTGACGCCGGCGGCGAGCCGGCCGAGCATCGCGTAGCCGCGCAGCGAGCGATCGTCGAGCTCGCCTGACCCGGCGAGCAGCTCCGGCGCCATCGTCGCCGGCGCCCACATGTCGAAGTTGAGGCCGAGCACCGTTCCCTGGAACCGCGGCGGCGCGACGCCGATCACCGTGAGCACGCGATCGTTGACGTGCATCGTCCGGCCGACGATCGCGGGATCGCCGCCAAGCCGTGTCTGCCAGTAGTCGTAGCCGACGACGACCACCGGTTCGCCGCCGGGACGCACCGCTTCATCGGCGCGGATCAGCCGGCCGAGCGCGGCGCGCAGCCCGAGCGCGCTGAAATAGTTTCCGGAGACGAGCAGGCCGTACACACGCTGGACCTGGCCGCGCTCGCCGACGGTGAACGGCACCATGCGAAACGCGATCGGATCCGGAAACGCGCGCAGCCGCTCGTGAAGGTCGCCGTATTCACGCCACGACACGCCCGGATAGGAGCCGGTGTCGGCCACCGGCTCGATGAGATACAAGCCGCCCGAGCGCGCGACGCCCGGCAGCGGCCGCAGCACGACGCTCTGCACCCACGAGAAGACGGCGGTGTTCACGCCGATGCCGACGCCGAGCGACACGACGACGACGGCGGCGACGACCGGCATGCGCACGATCGCGCGCCACGCGTAGCGAACGTCGCCGAGCATCAGCGCCCTCCGTGCAGCGGCGGGAGCACGTGCGCGCTCGTGCCGCGTGGACGGTGCATGTAGGCGACGGCGACGAGAAGCGCGACGACCGCCAGGACGATGAGAAAGGCGCGTGTGGTCATGTCGATGTGCGGCGCCGATGGTACACGACGGCGGGTGAACGAAGGGTGAACGCGCCGTTCAGCCGGCGTTCAGGGGGGATCGCCGACATTGAGGAACTTGAATCTTCGAATTCGTTGTCACGCAGAATAGCGTGCTGGGGCCATCGTGCGCGTGCTGATCGTCGAGGACGAACCGCTGATCGCGAAGCAGCTGACCGGTGCGCTCGCCGAGGCGGGCTATGCGGTCGATTATGCCGCCGACGGCGAACGCGCCGACTTCGCCGCCCACACGGAACGCTACGATGCGATCGTGCTCGATCTCGGCCTGCCGCGGATCGACGGGCTGACGCTGCTGCGGCACTGGCGCGACGCGGGGCTCGCAACGCCGGTGCTCGTCCTCACGGCGCGCGGCAGCTGGCACGAGAAGGTGCAGGGGATCGACGGCGGCGCCGACGACTACGTCTCGAAGCCGTTCCGGATCGAAGAGGTGCTGGCGCGGCTGCGCGCGCTGATCCGGCGCGCCGCCGGCCATCCGGCGCCGGAGCTGCGCTGCGGGCGCGTGGCGCTCGACGTCCGCGCCGCGCGCGTCACGCTCGACGGCGCGCCGGTGAAGCTCACGAGCCACGAGTTCCGCGTGCTCTCGTACCTGATGCATCACCGCGACCGCGTCATCTCGCAGGGCGAGCTCACCGAGCACATCTACCCGCAGGGCGGCGACCGCGACTCGAACACGGTCGAAGTGTTCATCGCGCGGCTGCGCAGGAAGCTCGGCGCGTCGGCGATCGAGACGGTTCGCGGCCTCGGCTACCGCATGGAAGGCGATCGATGAGCGCCAGGCTGTCGCTGCGCGCGCGCGTGATGGCGGGCGCCGCGCTGTGGACGTTCGGCCTGCTCGCCCTGACCTGCGTGATCGGCGTGACCGTGCTGATCGGCCATCCGATTCAGCACGCGTACATCCTCCGCGCGCTGATGGATCATCCAGGCGCGGTCCTCGTCGTCGCCGTCGCGTCGATGTTCGTGGGCCTGTGGCAGGTGAAGCGCGGCCTCTCCGCGCTCGACGATCTGCGCACGCAGTTGTCGGCCGTCCGCGACGGACGCGAACGGCGGATCGCCGGCGCGCATCCGGCCGAAGTGGAGCCGCTCGTCGCCGACCTCAACGCGCTGCTCGAGCACCGCGAGCAGACCGTGCGGCGCGCGGTGGCAAAGGCCGGCGATCTCGCGCACGGCTTGAAGACGCCGCTCGCGATCCTGGCACAGGAAGCCTCGCGCGCCGACGCCGCAGGGCAGCGCGATCTGGCGGCGTCGATCGAACAGCAGGTCGACCGCATGCGGCGGCAGGTGGAGTACCACCTCGCGCAGGCGCGCGCGGCGGCGTCAGGCGCCGCGCCGGGCGCGCGCTGCCCGATCGCGGCATCGGCCGATCCGCTCGCGCGGACGCTGCTGCGCCTGCATGCCGGCCGCGGCATCGCGATCGCCGCCGACGTGTCCGCGGATCACACGTTCCGCGGCCAGCGCGAGGATCTCGACGAGATGCTCGGCAACCTCGTCGACAACGCGTGCAAGTGGGCGCGCACGCGCGTCGCGATCGCTTCGCGCGCGCACGACGGCGTCGTCACGATCACGGTGGACGACGATGGACCGGGCCTCGAGGCGTCGATGCGCGAGCACGTGCTGCAGCGCGGCGTGCGCGCCGACGAAGCCGCGCCGGGATCGGGGCTCGGCCTCGCGATCGTGCGCGACATCGCGGAGTTGTACGGAGGATCGATCGCGCTCGACGCGTCGCCGCTCGGCGGGCTTCGCGCGCGGTTGCAACTACCGAGCTAGCGGCAAGACAGAAAGGTAGAGGGACCTTATTTCACACGGCGCCTCAGCTCCTCGGTCCAGTTGAGCACGACGTGAAGCGAAGTGACGGGCTTATCGCCGCTCGACTCGTTCTTGACGAGCAGTAAATGCTGTCCGTCGGCCGTCGCGTCCCAAGCGCGATCGGGGACCGTGCGATCGTATTCGCCGTTCTTCGACACGAACAGCACACGAGGCACGCCGACGCGAAGCGGTGTCGACGATTCGATGCCTGCCGCCAACGTCGGCATCTCCGTCGGCGTCGCGCCGCGAAACAGCAGTTCGCGGCCGCGCGCGGTCCAAATCGGCTCGGCGCCGTATGCCGTCGACACCTGAATCTTCGCGCCGGGTCCGGGGTACGGCTGCACGTAGACTTCCGCCCGGCCCGACTCGGCCGTGACGTACGCCATCCACCGTCCGTCGGGAGAGAATTCGGGAAACCAGAACGTGTCGCGCGATTCGAGGAACAGCGACGGCTTGCGGGCGGACGGGCCTTCCATCGGCAGCACGTAGATGCCGAACGTGTCGGGCGTCGGCCGCTGGAGGAACGCGACGGCGTTCGCGCCGGGCGACCACGACGTCGGCGTCTGCGGGACGTCGCTCGTCGTCAGGCGTTCGGGCTTGCCGCTGCCGTCCGCGTTGATCATGTACAGGTTCGCCGCGGAGTTCCGCCCGAACGCGTAGACGATGCGCGCGCCGTCGGGTGACCAGAGCGGGTAGCTGCCGCCGTCGGGCGTCAGCCGCGTCGTCGTTCCGCGCTCGATGTCGTGCACCCAGATGTCCGTATCGCGGGTTCTCTCGCGTCGAATGGCCAGCGCGATTCGGCGGCCATCGGGCGACAGGCGCGGATTCAACCCGCCGCCTGAGGCGCCGGCGAGCGGCTGCGCGACGCCGCGCCGGTCGACCCACGTGAGCGTCGACTTGCGGTTCGGCACGATGCCGCCGGTCGCGTACGCCAGCGTCCCGGATCTCGAGATCGAGAACTGCCCGACCTCCGTCTCGTCGTTGCCGTTGCCGGAGTTCACGCCGTGCATGACGCCTTCGATCAACGCGACCGGCGCGCCGGTGATCTGCAGCGACGTCAGATCGAACGGGACCGCCATCAGCGTGCCGCTTTTCATGTACACCAGATGTCCCGTCTCGACGTAGCGCGCATCGGTGCCGCCTTCGATGAGCGTGCGCTGCGCGCCGTCGCCAAACGTCAGCAGGACGATGTTCGACGAGGTGCTGAAGAGCAGCGCCTTGCCGCCAGGCAGGAGCTGCGGAAGCAGCTGGCGATCGCCTTTGAACGGCTCGACGGGTTTGATCGCGGTCGGCGTGCCGCCGGCCGACGTCACCTTGAAGAGGCCGCCGCGCCCGCCGAAGAACACGTTGCCGTCCTCGCCCCAGCTCGCGCCCCAGAACGGACCTGCCGGCAGATCGCACACGGTGGCGACCGCGCCGCCGGCCACCGGCGCTTTCTTGATCTTGTTGTCCGCAACGAAACCGACCCATTGCGCGTCGGGCGACAGGAACAGCGCCGTGGCGCCGTCGGTGCCCGCCAGCGGCGCAGCGGCGGCTCGATCGAGCGAGCGCTCGTAGACCTGCGACTGAAGCGGCGAGCCGGCGGGCGATCCGACGAACAGGACGCGGCGGCCGTCCGGCGTGAGCGCGATCGATATGCGCGCGGGCCGCTCGCCGGCGAAGAGGCTGATCGCAAGGTTCGCCGCCGGTTGCAGATCCATCTGCAGATGCGTAACCGGCGGCGCTTCGCTCGATCGCCGCGGGAGCAGCCAGCCGGCGAGGGCGCCGACGACGGCCGCGGTCGCGATCCACGGCAGCAGCTGACGGCCGCGAACGACGGCGGACGGCGGACGAATCGCCGCGAGCGGCGCGGCCGTCGTCGCGTCCCCGGAGAGCACGAACCGCGCGACGGCGATGTCGCCGATGCGCGTCCGCCGGTCCTTCTCGAGGCAGCGCTGGATCAGCGTGACGATCGGCGGCGGCACGTCCGGCGGCAGCGCGCTCCAGTCCGGCGTCGTCTTGAGGACCGCGGCGATCACGTCGCTCACGCTCTCGCCCGCGAACGCGGGCGTGCCCGAGAGCATCTCGTAGAGCACGGCGCCGAACGCCCACACGTCGGTGCGCTTGTCGACCGCCTGGCCGCGCGCCTGCTCGGGCGACATGTACGCGGCGGTGCCGACGATGGCGCCGGCCTCCGAGACACCGCCGCGCGCCGGCTGCGAGGATCCTGATCCGATCGGCGCGATCGTCGGCGAGCTCGCGACGATCATCGTCGCGGCGGCGTCGAGCGGCTCGCCGCCGCGCGCTTTCGCGAGGCCGAAGTCGAGCACTTTGACGGCGCCGTCCTCGCGCAGCTTGATGTTCGCCGGTTTGAGATCGCGATGGACGATCCCCTGCTCGTGCGCCGCCTCGAGCGCTTCGGCAATCTGCGTCGCGATCGGCAGCGCTTCCTCGATCGGGATCGGGCCGCGCGCGATCCGATCGGCGAGCGTCGGCCCGTCGACGAGCTCCATCACGAGCGCGCTCACGCCGTTGGCTTCCTCGAGGCCGTAGATCGCCGCGATGTGCGGGTGGTTGAGCGACGCGAGAATCTCGGCTTCGCGCTGGAACCGCGCGAGGCGCGCCGGATCCTGCGCGACGGCCGGCGGCAGAATCTTGATCGCGACCTGCCGCTTCAGCCGCGTGTCCGACGCGCGGTACACCTCGCCCATGCCGCCCGCGCCGAGCGACGACAGAATCTCGTGATGGCCGAAGCGCGTTCCCGGGGACAGCGGCATCAGGGCCGTATTCTGCCTGAGTCAGTCGGCAGTCGGCAGGCCCGCCGACCCACCCGACCTACCGGCCTACCCGACCTGCCTGACCCGCCCGACCTGCCAGACCCGCCAGACCTGCCTGACTCGCCCGACCTGCCAGACCCGCCCGACCTGCCAGACCCGCCCGACCTGCCCGGCCTGCCCGGCCTGTCCGGCCTGTTAGAATCCGCGGCGGAGGTGCGGTGATGCGTCGTCTGCTCGCGCCGCTGATCGTCGTCTCGGCCGCTGCGGCGCTCTCCGCCGCGCCGCCCGCCGTCCCGCATCTGCCGTGGGGCGATCCCGACCTCGAAGGCGTCTGGACCTACGCGACGATGACGCCGCTCGAGCGCCCGCGCGATCTCGCCGCGAAGAGCGTCCTCACCCAGGCGGAGGCCGCCGAGTACGAGCGGCAGATACTCGCGCGGCAGGCGACGACGAACAACACGGCGGGCCCTGACTGGTGGGACCCCGGCACGCGCCGCCTGGTCGATCGGCGCACGTCGCTCATCGTCGATCCGGACGACGGCCGGCTGCCGCCGCTCACCGAAGAGGCGAAGCAGCGCGCCGCCGCGCGCGCGCAGGCGCGGCCGCGCAACGCGCTGCCCGACGGCCCCGAAGATCTCGGCCTCAACGTCCGCTGCCTCGTCTGGGCCACCGGCGGTCCGCCGATTCTGCCCGGCGTCTACAACAACAACGTGCAGATCGTGCAGACGCGCGACGCGGTCGCGATCGTCGCCGAGATGATCCACGACGCGCGCATCGTGCCGATGGACGGCCGGCCGCACGGCGTGCTGCGCCGCTGGATGGGCGATCCGCGCGGCCGCTGGGAGGGCGCGACGCTCGTCGTCGACACGATCAACTTCTCGGAGAAAACGGATCTGCGCGGCGCGTCGGATCACCTGCATCTGATCGAGCGCTTCACGCGCCTCGATGCCGACACGATCGAGTACCGCTTCACCGCCGAGGACGAGACGACGTGGACGCGGCCGTGGACCGCGTCGTTTCCGCTCAGGAAGTCGAAGCAGCCGATGTACGAGTACGCGTGCCACGAGGGGAACGCGCGCAGCATGGAGGGGATACTGAGGGCCGCTGCGGTGCAGCGGTAGGCCGGGCGGGCCTGGCAGGCCTGGCGGGGCCGACTGGATCCCGCGTTCTCCGTGCGACCCGCCCGACCTGCCCGACGCGCCCGACCTGCCAGGCTAGAAGTTCACCGCCAACCCGATCTTCATGATCCGCGGCGACACGATCGCCGTCGGCACGCGGTAGGTCGCGCCCACGCCGGCGTTCAGGCTCGTGATCGTCGACGCGTTGCCGACGTTGAAGATATCGAACGTCGGCTCGATTCTCCTGCTGCCGAATCGGAACGAGCGCGAGATGCGCAAATCGATCAGCGTCACCGACGGCAGGCGCTCGTCGCCGCGGTCGCTGAGGAAGATCGTCTGGTTCGCGCGCGTCAGCGCGACGCCCGCGGCCGCCGCCGCGGCGCGCGTCACCGAGTAGGTCGACACGAACGGATAGCCGCTGTTCGACACGAGGCTGCCCGCGATGGAGATGTCGTACGGCGCCCGGTAGCTGCCCGACACGCGGAAGGCGACCGGTGAATCGTTGCCGACGATCCCGTTCGTGAACGCCGTGGCATTCGGATCGTTGAGGTCCGAGCCGGTGCCGGTCGAGATCTGGCCGCTGCCGAGCGCGCCGCCGTTGAGCCCGCCGGTGTTCTTGCCGAACGTGAGCCCCGTCGTCATCTGCCACCGATGCGACAGCCGCTTCATCGCGGTGATCTCGACGCCGTTGTAGGTCGTATTCAGGTACGAATCGTTGTCGACGATGTTGGCCTGGAGGCCGTTGAAGGCGGGCAGCAGGTTGAAGACGGTCGCCGTCATCGGACCGTTCGGACCGTTGGGGACCGACACGGTGAACGGCGCGTAGGCGCTGGCGGGCGCCGCGGTGTTGCGCGTGCCGATCTGATCGCGGTTCGTGCGGTGGTAGTACATGACGCCGACGCGCATGTCGCGCACGATCTCGCGTTCGACGCCGGCCGAAAATTCATCGGAGTGCGGCCACACCGGCCCGTTCGCGCCTCCGTAGCGGATCGTCGTGTTCGGGAAGCCGCTGCACCCCGTGCCGAACTCGCCCGGGTCGGCGATGCCGTTGCCGTTCGGATCGGTCCACGGGCAGGTCTGCGACGCCGACTGCAGCGGGTTCACGTTCAGCACGCGGTCGATGCCGACCTGGAGGCCGTAGCGGCTCGCGCTCGCCTTGATCGCGGTGCGGCCGTCGCCAACCGGATCGTACGACGCACCGGTGCGCCACACGAAGATGTTCTGCTTGATCGGCGACGACTCGTCGAGCGTGCGCGGGCCGATGAAGGGACCGCCGGCCGTCGACTGCGCCGGCAGCGTGCCGGTGTTGTGATCGAAGCGCACGCCGAGGTTCAACGTCAGCTTGCGCGCGACCGTCCACGAGTCCTGCCCGAACAGGCCGAGCACCTTGTCGACGTTCACCGCCTCGGTCGGCGTGTTGAACTCCTGGACGTTGATCGGGACGCCGTTCGAGTAGTTCAGGAACATGTTGTTCAGCACCTGATACTTGTCGTCGAAGTACAGGCGCGCGAACTGCACGCCGCCCTTGAACAGATGGTCGCCGCCGAGGCCGGACATGTTGTACGAGAGCACGTTGTCGAACTGCAGGCGCGAGTTCGGCTGCTGCTCGGCGCGCTGCGCCGCGTTGAACGCCTTGTCCGCCGGCGCGTCGACTACCCGGACGGCATTCTGGGGTGTGTTCGGCTGATACGAGTAGTCGGTTTCGCCCGACATCAGGCTGAACGACGACTCGAACACCGTCTTGTTGTGGATGCCGGTGTACTTCGCCTGCGTCGACGAGCCGGGGTTGTCCTGCACGAGCGATGCGATGTCGGGCACCAGCGTCGGCGGCGTGTCGCGGCGATGGCCGCGCGTCTTGTTGTCCCAGTTGTAGGAGAACGACATCTTCTGCTGCGAGTTCAGCGAGAAGACCGCCTTGCCCGAGTAGTTCCTCAGCGTGTTGTCGTCGATCGCCTGCGTCCCGTCGTCGTTCTTGGCGTTGACCAGCTTGTTGATGATCCAGCGGCGGACCGACCCGTTGACCCACAGGCGATCCTTCACGAGCGCGCCGCCGCCGCCGATGTTGAGGTCGTATCCGGACTGCGTCGGGTTGCCGAGCGCGAGGCCGGGCGCGCCGCTCAGGTTGTCGCTCTCGAGACAGCCGGGCTGCGGGTTCTTGGGATCGAGGCAGCCGTTCGTGTAGTTGTAGCGCATGTCGCCGCGCCACTTGTTGCCGGCGTCCTTCGTCACCATGTTGATCGAAACGCCGCCGGCCATCACCTCCGCCGGAATCGCGGAGGTCATGTAGTTCACTTCCTCGAACATCCCCTGGTCGTAGTAGATCATCGTCGCGCCGCCGCCGCCGCCGGGCCAGTTCACGGTCGCGCCGTCGATGTTGTAGTTGACGTCGTTGGTGCTCGAGCCGTGCGTCGACAACGCGCTCTGCTGGAACGACTGCGTGCCGCCGACGTCGTAGGTCGCGACCTGGACGCCGGGGATGATCTTCGCCACCGACCACGGATCGCGCCCCGACGGGACGCCCTCGAGAATCGCCTGCGTCATGACGGTCTGCTGCAGGTTCGACTTCGTGTCGACCGTCGGCGACTCGCCGGTGACGGTGATGCTCTCGGTGACGCTGCCGACCTCGAGCTTCGCGTTGACGGTCGCGGTAAACGACGCGCTGATCTGGATGGCGTCGCGCGTCACGGTCTTGAAGCCCTGCAGCTCGAACTTCACGTTGTAGCTGCCCGGCGGCAGCCGGTCGAACCGGTACGACCCGCTCGTGTCGGTGACCTGCGTCTGCACGCCGCCGATCAATCGTTCGCCCGACAGCGAGACGGTGACGCCGGGCATCACGGCGTTGCTCGCGTCGGTGACGAGGCCGACAATCGATCCCGTCTGCAGCACTTGAGCCCACACGGGCCCGGCCGCGAGCACGTACAACGCGCACAGCAGCATTCGGCTAACTGTCTTCATTTGTCTCTCCCAGTGTTTCCCGCGAGGCATTATGGCGGTCCCGCGACAATACGTGGCAACCCCACTCGGGTCAAGAACCTATAATCCTCGGCACATGAAAAAAACCGCGCTGGCCGCGGCCGGATTCACGCTTTTGGGTTTGTCTGTCTCGGCGCGGTCACAAGCGCCGGCGTCGGCGGGCGCCCAGTCCGCCGATCGCGAGACGGCCACGGTCAAGCAGTACTGCGCCGTCTGTCACAGCGAGCGCGGCAAGGCGGGCGGCTTGTCGCTCGCGTCGTTCGACGTGAGCGGCGCCGCCGAGCACGCGCCGATCGCCGAGAAGATGATCCGGAAGCTGCGCGCCGGCATGATGCCGCCGCCGGGCGCGCGGCGTCCCGACGAGGCGTCGCTCGGCGCGCTGGCCGACGCGCTCGCGGCGCGGATCGATCGCGCGGCCGCGGCGAAGCCGAATCCGGGCTGGCGTCCCTTCCAGCGCCTGAACCGCGCCGAGTACGCGCGCGCCGTTCGCGATCTCCTGGCGCTCGACGTCGACACCGAAGCGCTCCTGCCGCCCGACAGCGTCAGCCAGAGCTTCGACAACGTCGCCGACGCGCAGGCGTTCTCGCCGACGCTGATGGAAGGCTATCTGCGCGCGGCGAGCCGGGTGGCGGCGCTCGCCGTCGGCGATCCCGACGCGGCCGCGAGCGAGGCGCATTACCGCGTGCCGAAGACGCAGTCGCAGCTCGCGCGCGTGGACGGCGCGCCGCTCGGCACGCGCGGCGGCGTGTCGGTCGTCCACACGTTTCCGGCCGACGGCGACTACGTGTTCCGCCTCGACCTGCACGGCAACGCCGACGGATTCCTGTTCGGCGGTCCGGCGGCCGGCGAGCAGATCGAGGTGTCGATCGACGGCGCGCGCAAATCGCTCCTCGACGTCGACCCGAAGATGGCCGAAGTGACGACGGGGCTGACCGTGCGCACGCCGCCGATTCACGTCGCGGCCGGCGCGCAGCGCGTCACGGCGGCGTTCCTCCAGCGCTTCGAGGGGCCGGTCAACGATCTCATTGCGCCGATCGATCACACGCTCGCCGACACGCAGATCGGCGTCGCGTACGGCGTGACGACGCTGCCGCACCTGAAAGACCTGAGCATCGCTGGGCCGCAGCGCGTCACCGGCGTGTCGGATACGGCGAGCCGCCGCGCGATCTTCACGTGCCGCCCGACGTCGCCCGACGAAGAGGCGCCGTGCGCAACGGCGATTGTCACGTCGCTCGCGGCGCGCGCGTTCCGCCGCGCGCCCGACGATCGCGAGCGGCAGCGGCTGATGGCGTTCTACGCCGACGGGCGCCGCGCGCGCGATTTCGAGGCGGGCGTCACCTCCGCGCTCGAGGCGATCCTCGCGAGCCCGCAGTTCGTGTTCAGGCTCGAGCCTTCCGTTCCACAAAGGGTGAACGTCCAGCGCGCTTCCGCCTTCGCACGCGAAGAAGCCGAGCGTGCTTCGGCGCGGCAAGCGGGTGAGCGCATCGGCGATGTCGAGCTCGCGTCGCGGCTGTCGTTCTTTCTCTGGGCGAGCGCGCCCGACGCGGAGCTCCTGAAGCTCGCGCAGCAGGGCCGTCTGGGCGCGCCGGGCGTCGTCGCAGCCCAGGTGAAGCGCATGCTCGCCGATCCGCGCGCCGACGCGCTGTCCACGCGCTTCGCCGCGCAGTGGCTGCGCCTGAGCGACGTCGAGCGCATGCTGCCCGACGCGCTGCTCTACCCGTACTACGATCGGTCGCTCGGCGACGCGTTCGTGCGCGAGACCGAGCTGTTCTTCGACAGCATCGTGCGCGAGGATCGCAGCGTCCTGGATCTGCTCGCCGCCGACTACACGTTCGTCAACGAGCGCATCGCGCGGCATTACGGCCTCCCGAACGTCGCCGGCAACGCGTTCCGCCGCGTCGCGCTGCCGGAGGAGCGGCGCGGCCTGCTCGGCCAGGGCAGCATCCTGGTCCTGACGTCGGTCGCCGATCGCACGTCGCCGGTGATGCGCGGCAAATGGGTGATGGAAGTGCTGCTCGGATCGCCGCCGCCGCCGCCGCCGCCGAACGTGCCGCTGCTCGACGAGACGAAGGCGACCGCCGCCGGCAAGCCGCTGTCGACGCGCGAGCGGATGGAGGAGCATCGCAAGAACCCGGCGTGCGCGTCGTGCCACCGCGTGATCGATCCGATCGGCCTCGCGCTCGAGAACTTCGATCCGACCGGCAGGTGGCGCATCAAGGACAACGAGGTGAGGGTCGACACCGAAGGCGTGCTGTACGACGGCACGAGGATCGACGGCGCGCCGGCGCTGCGCAGCGCGCTCTTGAAGCACCAGGACGTCTTCCTCGAGACGTTCGCCGAGAACCTGATGACCTACGCGCTCGGCCGGCGCGTCGAGTACTACGACATGCCGGCGATCCGCGCGATCGTCCGCGATGCGGCGCGCCGCGAGCACCGCTTCTCGTCGTTCGTGCATGGCGTCGTCGACAGCGCCGCGTTCCGGATGCGCGCGCCGGCCGGGAAATCGGAGTGATCATGTTCCTGACGCGCAAACGCGTGCCGCGGCGAACGGTGTTGAAAGGGCTCGGGGCCACCGTGGCGCTGCCGCTGCTCGAAGCCATGGTGCCCGCCGGTCGCGCCGCCGCGGCCGCCATCGCGCCGAAGCGGCGCCTCGTCGCGATGGAGATGGTGCACGGCTGCGCCGGCAGCACGGCGTTCGGCCTGAAGAAGAACCTGTGGTCGCCCGCCGACGCCGGCAGCGCGTTCGATCTCGCGCCGACGAGCCTCGCTGCGCTCGAGCCGTACCGCAGCTACCTGACGATCGTCAGCAACACCGACGTGCACAACGCCGAAGCGTTCGCGCCGCCCGAGATCGGCGGCGATCATTTCCGGTCCGCGGCCGTCTTCCTCACGCAGGCGCACCCGCATCAGACGCAGGGCTCCGACCTGCAGGCGGGCACGTCGCTCGATCAGCTGTTCGCGAAGCGAGTCGGCGACGAGACGCCGATCCCGTCGATGCAGCTGTGCATCGAGAACATCGATCAGGCGGGCGGCTGCTTCTACGGCTACTCGTGCGCCTACACCGACTCGATCAGCTGGGCATCGCCGTCCGAGCCGCTGCCGATGGTGCGCGACCCGCGCGCGGTCTTCGATCAGCTGTTCGGCGTCGGCGCGACGGCGGCGGCGCGCGCCGACCGGCGGCGCAAGGACCGCAGCATTCTCGACTGGGTGAGCGAGTCAGTCGCCGATCTCAACGCGCGGCTCGGCGCCGCCGATCGCGCGCGCCTCGGCGCGTACCTCGACGACGTGCGCGAGATCGAGCGGCGGATCCAGAAGGTGGAGGCGTTCAACGCGGGCGGCGAGGCGCGCCAGCTGCCGGCGGCGCCGATCGGCGTGCCCGACTCCTACGAAGAGCACGTGAAGCTGATGTTCGATCTGCAGGCGCTGGCGTTCGCGTCCGACCTGACGCGCGTGTTCGCGTTCAAGATGAGCCGCGACGTCTCGAACCGCGTCTTCCCCGACACCGGCGTCACGACCGGCTTTCACATCGCGTCGCATCACAACGATCGCGAGGATCGGATCCTCGACTTCGCGAAGATCAACAAGTACCACGTCAGCCTGCTGCCCTACCTCCTCGAGAAGCTGAAGAGCACGCCGGACGGCGACAGCAATCTGCTCGAGCAGTCGCTGCTCGTCTACGGATCGCCGATGGGCAATCCGAACGTCCACAACCACAAACGGTGTCCGCTGCTGCTGATGGGGCATGCGGGCGGCGGGATGGCCGGGAACCTCCACATCAGGGCGGACGATGGGACGCCGATGGCGAACGCGATGCTGGCGTCGCTGCAGACACTCGGCGTCGAGATCGACAGCTTCGGGGACAGCAGCCGCGCGCTGGATCTGGGCGCGCCCCGTCGGGGCTAGGGGCTGGGGGCGAGGGGCTAGCCGTATGGTGAAGAAGACGAGCGTCGCGACGGCGTTGCTGATCCTGGTGCCGTGCATCTGCGTGATGCGCGCGGCGGACAGGTCGCCGCTGGCGGACGCGGCCGAGCGCGGCGACGCGGCGGCCGTCCGCGCGCTGCTCGCGCGCGCCGCCGACGTCGGCGCGGCGCAGGGCGACGGGATGACGGCGCTGCACTGGGCGGCGCAGCACGGCGACGCCGACCTCGCGTCGCTGCTCCTCACCTCCGGCGCCAGCGTGCGCGCGACGACGAGGCTCGGCGGCTACACGCCGCTGCACCTCGCGAGCGCGAGCGGATCGGCCTCGGCGATCAAGACGCTCGCCGCCGCGGGCGCCGACGTCAACGCGCGTACGGCCACCGGCGCGACGCCGCTGATGCTCGCCGCCGCCTCCGGCGCGGCCGACGCCGTCGCCGCGCTCCTCGAGCTGTCGGCCGACGCGAACGCCGTCGAGAGCGCGAACGGCGAGACGGCGCTGATGTTCGCGGCCGCGCGCGACCGCGCCGACGCGGTGCGCGCGCTGGTGCAGCGCGGCGCCGACACGGCGATCGCATCGCGCACGAACGATCTCTCCACGGCGACGCCGCCCGAAGAGGTGCTGCAGAACCAGATTCGCGACGCGCAGAACGCCAAATCGGCCGCCGCCGGATCGGCGCCCGCGCCGGCGCCGCCGGCGCGCGGCGCGTCGACCGGCGTCGGCGGCGTGACGCGGCCGTTCACCTTCAACGAGCTGATTGGCAGCGAGGGCGGCCTCACCGCGCTGCACTTCGCCGCGCGCCAGGGCGCGATGCGCACCGTGCAGGCGCTCGTCGAGCTCGGCGCGAACGTCGACGCAGCGAGCCCCGCCGACGGCACGACGCCGCTCCTGATTGCGACGATCAACGGCCAGTTCGACATCGCGAAGTATCTCCTCGACCACGGCGCGCAGCCGAACCGCGCGAGCGACGCCGGGATGACGCCGCTCTTCGCCGCGCTCAACGTCGAGTGGGCGCCGAAGATGTTCTACCCGCAGCCGCGCGCATACCTGCAGCAGCAGATCTCCTATCTCGACTTGATGCACGCCCTGCTCGACAAAGGCGCCGACCCGAACGCCCGCGTGCACCGCAAGATCTGGTACACGCAGTACAACTTCGATCTGCTGCGCGTCGAGGAGTCGGGCGCGACCCCGTTCTGGCGCGCCGCGTACGCGAGCGACATCGCCGCGATGCAGCTGCTCGCCGCCGCCGGCGCCGATCCCGGCGTGCCGTCGACCAAACCGGCCGCAAACGATCGCTTCCGCCAGGGCGGCACGCGCTCGGGCGACGAGTCGAAGGATCACTCGGGGCTGCAGCCGATTCCCACCGCCGGCCCGGACGTTCCGCCGCTCGTCGCGGCCGCCGGCGCCGGCTACGGCGAAGGCTTCGCCGCCAACGCGCACCGCTTCGCGCCGACCGGCATGCTCGCCGCGGTGAAGTATCTCGTCGAGGAGCTGCACGCCGACGTCAACGCACGCGACGCCGACGGCAACACCGCGCTGCACAACGCCGCCGCGCGCGGCGACAACGAGATGATTTCGTATCTCGTCTCGAAGGGCGCGGACGTGACGCTCGTCAATCGCATCGGGCAGACGACGGTGGATATGGCGAATGGGCCGGTGCAGCGGATTCAGCCGTTCCCCGATACAATCAGGCTGCTCGAAGGCCTCGGCGCGAAGAACAATCACAAATGCGTTTCGTGCTAGGGATTTGGGGACTTGGGCGACTAGGGACTTCGGGACTACGGACGTAACGGAGGACGTGTGAAGAGGACCATTGCGTTCTTGACTGCCTTGCCGCTCGTCGCGGCGTTTGCCTTCGCGCAGGGCGCGCGCACGCCGGTGAACGTGAACGACATCGTCGAGCTGGAGATGCTGACGCATACCGAGCTCACGCAGAAGATGAAGGACGGCTGGACGTCGGTGTTCCTCGTCACCGGCGGCACCGAGGAGCGCGGCCCGCACGACGTGCTCGGCGGCCACAACATCCTCGCGAAGAACCACGCGACGATGGCGGCGAAGAAGCTCGGCAAGACGCTCGTCGCGCCGGTGATTCCCATCGCCGTCAACGCGACCGGCCTCAACGCGAACCGCGAGATGGCCGATCAGCCGGGCCCGATCCAGATGCCCGCCGAGGTGTTCAAGCAGGTCCAGATCGCCGCGATCGACAGCCTCGCGCGCAGCGGCTTCAAGGACATCTTCGTGATGGGCGATCACGGCGGCGGCCAGCAGCAGATGAAGGAAGCCGCCGAGGAGATGGACAAGAAGTGGGGCGAGAAGGGGACGCGCGTCTACTACGTCAGCGACTTCTACAACAAGACGCACGACGACGTGGACATGTACCTCTACCAGCACAAGCTGCCGATCGGCGGCCACGGCGCGATGATGGAAACCTCCGAGATGCTGTATCTCGAGCCGGCGCCCGGCGCGTACGTGCGGCCCACCTACAAGACCGTGCCGTTCGATGCGACGGGCCAGACGCCGGAGCAGTGGAAGGCGGCGCGTGACGCCCGCGATCGCGGCGAGACGCCGCAGCGCGGGGGCGGCGCCGGCCGCGGCCGCGCCAACGATCCGAACGCCCCGCCGCGCGTCAACAACGGCCTCACCGGCGATCCCCATCCGTCGACGAAGGAGATCGGCAAGGACCTCATCGACATCACGGTGAACAACACGGTGACGGAGGTCAAGAAGCTCCTCGCCGAGCGCCGCGGCAAGACGTCGCAATAGATCGAACCAACGTCGGCAGCCATCGTCTAAGACGCCATGGTTGCCGAAACCTTCCGGCAGGACGTGCGCGTCGGGATGCGCATGCTCGTAAAGGAGCGCGCGTTCTGCGCCCTCGCGGTCGTCGTGCTCGCGCTCGGCATTTGCGGCGTGACGACGATGTTCAGCGTCGTCAACGGCGTGCTGCTGCGCGGGTTTGCATTCCCCAACGCGGATAGGCTCGTCAGCGCCACCTTCATCGATCCGACGAGCACGAACTTCCTCGGCGCGAACAGCCAGACCTCGGCGATGGACTTCGAGGAGCTCGCGCCGGAGCAGCGCTCGCTCGATCCGATTGCCGCGTATCTGAGCGGCTCGACCGTGAACGTCACGATCGACGGCACGCCGCAGCGCTTCACGGGCGCCTACGTGACGGAAGGGTTCCTGCGCGCGCTCGGCGTGCAGCCGATCATCGGCCGCGATTTCACCGCCGCCGACAACACGCCGGGCGCCGCGACGATCGCGCTCATCGGCTACGGCATCTGGCAGCGCGATTTCGGCGGCGCGCCGGACATCGCCGGCAAGGGCGTCCGCATCAACGGCAAGCCGGCGACGATCGTCGGCGTGATGCCGAAGGGCTTCGCGTTCCCGACGAACGAGGAGCTGTGGATTCCGCTGTACACCGAGTTCCCGCCGCTGCCGCGCAGCGATCCGCGCGCGGTGAACCCCGCCCTGCTCGGCGTGCTGAAGCCGGACGTCTCGCTCGATCAGGCGAACGCCGAGTTCACCGCGTTCGCGCGGCGCATGGCCGCGGAGTACCCGGCGACGAACAAGACCTTCACCGCCGGCCGGGTCGAGCCGCTGATCAAGACCTTCACGCCGCGGCCGCTGCGCGGCACGCTGCTGACGATGCTCGGCTTCTGCGTCGGCGTGCTGCTCATCGCGTGCGTGAACGTGATGAACATGCAGTTCGCGCGCGCGATGCTCCGCGCGCGGGAGCTCGCGATCCGCTCGTCGCTCGGCGCGTCGCGCGCGCGCCTCGTCCGGCAGATGCTCACCGAGAGCCTGCTCATCGCATCGATTGGCACGGCGATCGGCGTCGCGCTCGCGTACCTCTCGATCGACTGGCTGTCGGCGTCGGTCCGCAGCCTCGAGACGCCGCCGCCCTCGTGGATCACGTTCGACGTGGACCGCGTCGTGCTCGCGGTGTCGGTCGTGGCGGCCGTCGGCGCCGCCGTGGCGTCCGGCCTGCTGCCGGCATGGATGTCGTCGGGCGTCGACACCAACGCGGTCTTGCGCGACGGCGGCGGCCGCGGCGGCACGAGCCGGCGCGTCGCGCTGGTTTCGCGCGGCCTCGTCGTCTTCCAGATCGTCGTCACCTGCGTGTTGCTCGTCGGATCGCTGCTGCAGCTGCGATCGATCCTCAACCAGCAGACGATCGACTACGGCTACGACGCGAACGGCATCATGTCGGCGCGCATGGGGCTGATGGACGGCGACTACCCATCCCAGGATTCACGCAAGCTGTTCTACGATCGGCTCGTCCGCGACCTGAGCGCCAGCCCGGAGTTTGCCGCGGTCGGGCTCACCAACCGCTTCCGCATGGTCTTCTCCGGCACGACGCCGATCGAGATCGACGGGCGCCAGTACCGGGAGAACCGCGATCGTCCGATCGCGAACGTCGAGCAGGTCACCGGCGGCTTCTTCGCCGTCACCGGACAGCGGCTGCTCGACGGACGCCATTTCACCGACGCGGACAGCGACGCGCGTCTGCCGATCGCGATCGTGAACGCCGCGTTCGCGCGCAGGCACTTCGGCGCGGAGAGCGCGCTCGGCCGCCGCTTCCGGACGATGACGAACAACGGCACGCAGGCCGGCCCGTGGCGCACGATCGTCGGCGTCGTCTCCACGGTGCGCATGCTCGGGCCGTTCAACACGCCCAACGCGGACGACACGGGATTCTACGTGCCCTTCTACGCGTCGCCGGTCGGTCCGGCGCAGCCGCAGCCGCTCGCGACGCAGTTCGCGACGGTCGTCGTGAAGCCGCACGCCGGGCAGCGCGCCGATCTTCTCGCGAACGCGCTGCGCCGCGAGGTCGCGAAGGCCGATCCGAACCTGCCGCTCTACTTCGTCGGGACGCCGAAGAGCCAGTCCGACGCGTTCGTCGCCGCGAACCGCATCATCGCGACGATGTTCACGATCTTCGGCGCGGCGGCGATCGTGCTCGCCTCCGTCGGCATCTACGGCGTGATGTCGTTCGCGGTCACGCAGCGGACGCAGGAGTTCGGCGTCCGGATGGCGCTCGGCGCGCCCGACCGCCGCATCCTCGCGATGGTCCTCGGGCAGGGCGTCGTGCAGATCGCAATCGGGCTGGCGCTCGGCTTCGGCGCGCTCGTCGCCATCACGGCCGCCGCGGGCGCCGGCATCCAGACGACGCTGTTCGGCGTCACGGCGCGCGACCCGCTCACCTACGCCGTCGTGTTCGCGACGGTCGCCGGCGTCTCGCTCACCGCGACGATGGTGCCGGCGCGCCGCGCCACGCGCGTCGATCCGATGATTGCGCTGCGCGCGGAATAACCGCCTTCTTTGCGGCCTTTGCTTTCTTGGCGCTCTTTGCTTCCGTCGTAAGATATCGGCGTCATGAAAGCCTGGCTGATCGTCGCCGCGGTGGCGGCCGGCGCGTTGTCGGTCGTCGCTCTTCAGGGAATTCCGGGCCAGAAGCCGCACGCATCCTTCTCCGTCGTCGAGGCGGGCATCCCGGAGATGCGCGAGGCGATGGCGAAGGGACGCGTCACCTCGCGCGAGCTCGTCGCCGAGTACCTGATGCGCATCGCGACCTACGAGCATCGTCTGCACGCGGCGCTCGCGATCAACCCGCGTGCGCTCGCCGAGGCCGACGCGCTGGATCGCGAGCGCGCGGCCGGCCGGCTGCGCGGGCCGCTGCACGGGATCCCCGTCGCGCTCAAGGACAACATTCACACCACCGACATGCCGACCACCGGCGGCGCGCTCGCGTTCGCCGGCTACGTGCCGCCGTACGAGGCGACGCTGACGAAGAACCTGAAAGACGCCGGCGCGATCATCATCGCGAAGACGGGGCTGACGGAGCTCGCCAACTGGGTGGCCGGCAATCCCGATCCGATGCCGGGCAACTACAACGCGGTCGGCCGCTTCGGCTACAACCCGTACGACCCGCGGCCCGATCCGCGCGAGGCGACCTTCGACGGACGGCCGGCGCTGCAGACCGGCGGCTCGAGCTCCGGCATCGGCACGGCGGCCAGCTTCTGGGCGGCCAACGTCGGCAGCGACACCGGCGGATCGATCATCAGCCCGTCGAACTCGAACATGCTCGTCGGCATCCGGCCGACGATCGGCCGCGTCAGCCGCTACGGCGTCATCCCGATCACCGCCGATCACGACACGGCGGGGCCGATGGCGCGCACCGTCGCCGACGCCGCGATCATGCTCGGCGCGCTCGAAGGCGCCGCGCCGGATCCGCACGACGCCGCGACGACCACGTGCGCGCCGCCGGCCGGCCGCGACTACACGAAGTTCCTGAAGCCCGACGGGCTCAAAGGCGCGCGCATCGGGATCCCGCGCGCGTTCTACTACGAGCGCATCACGCTCGACGGCGACGCGCCCGGACGACCCGAAGGCATCGGGCCGACGACGACGATCACCGCCGGACGCGGCGGCCTCAACCCGGCGCAGGCGACGGCGATGGCCGATGCGATCGCCGTCTTGAAGCAGCAGGGCGCGATCGTCGTCGATCCCGCCGACGTGCCGAGCTTCGCCGCGAAGGACCCGAAGGACAACTTCGCCGCGTGGGACTTCTGCTCCGGCGCGGAGCACGCGAAGGGCAAGGACGAGCGCTGCTCGGTGAACTTCAAATACGGCATGAAGCGCGACTTCAACGCGTGGCTGCAGACGCTCGGGCCGTCGGCGCCCGTCAAGACGCTCACCGGGCTGCGCGAGTGGAATCTCGCGCACCAGAAGGCCGGCGCGATCAAGTACGGCCAGTCGCGCCTCGACATCTCCGACGAGATGGACCTCGTTGGTGATCGCGCGCGCAACGAGGCGGACGACCGGAAAGACAAGCTGCTCAGCCGCGACAACGGCATCGACGGCGCGCTGAAGGCGAACCGCCTCGACGCGATCCTGACGCCCGGCGGCGCGGGCGCCGGCCTCGCCGCGCGCGCCGGCTACCCCATCATCGTCGTGCCGTTCGCGCTGGTGCCCAACGCGCCCACGCCGCCGTTCCCCGACGGCTTCGACGCGAAGCCGGGTCCCTTCGGCGTCGGCTTCACGGGGACGGCGTGCAGCGAGCCGCGGCTGATCGAGCTCGCGTACGCGTTCGAGCAGGCGACGAAGAAGCGCGTGCCGCCGGCCTCGACGCCGTAGCCGTGGCGGCCGCCGACGCCACGGACCCCGGGGCGGCGCGTCCTCCGTCGAGCGCCGCCGTCTGGCTGTTCTGGTCCGCCGTCTGGCTCGCGCTCGTGCTCGTCGGCGCGAAGCTGGCGTATCTCGGCGCGCGCCGCGATCCGGGGTCGGCGGACAACGGCGCCAGCCTCTTCTCGCTCGCCGCGATCACCTACCGCGACGTCGTCTTCGCGATCGGCGCGTGGGCGATCGCGCGCGTGGCGGTAAGCGCGCTTCGCTTTTCGCGCATCGCGTCGGGCGCGGTCGCCGCCGTCTTTACCGCGTTCGCCGCGATCGTGTCGCTGTACGCGATCGCGAGCGTCATCGCGTTCGGCATCCTCGGCGGCTTCCTCACCTACGCGCTGCTCCAGATGATCGGCAGCGTGCGGATGCTGGGATCGTCGGTCGGCGCATACCTGACGCGCCGCGTCGCGGCCGCGCTCGTCGGCGGTCCCCTGCTCTACCTGGCGGCCGTGGCCGCGACCGTCCGTGCGCGAAGGCGCCTGCGCGCGCCGGCGTGGCTGCGACGCGGCCTCGCGCCGGCGCTGGCGATCGCGTGGATCATCGTCGGGCAGCGCACGTTCGTCGCCGAGTGGGCGACGCACTACGACTGGCGCATCGC
>Ga0075425_100000142_pt1 | contig 61269 bp, 51 predicted proteins | sample SoiMethybrSBSTD4_FD_75300 | JGI IMG/M metagenome (GOLD analysis project Ga0075425, IMG submission 75300) | Bulk soil microbial communities from a Populus tree surrounding site in Tennessee, USA - Soil MetaG P. TD hybrid SBSTD4 | ecosystem: Environmental > Terrestrial > Soil > Tree plantation... | reverse complement strand
GGGCTGCGCGCGCTGCCCTGGCTCATCGTTCTCTTCCTCTGGTACCTCCTTCCCGCGACGGGTCTGGTCAACACTGCGCTCGTGCCGACGCCGTGGCAGGTGCTCGTCAAGTTCTATGAGCAGCTGACGACAAACCGCCTATGGCTCGACATGTACATGTCCTTGCAGCGAGTGACGCTGGGCTTGGCGTGCGGCATTGTGCTTGCTGTCCCGATCGGGTTCCTGCTCGGCTGGTACCGCCCCGCTCGGACGCTATTCGATCCGCTCGTCAACTTCTTCCGCTCGCTCCCGCCGATCGCCCTCATTCCCCTCGTGATCGTCTACTTCGGCATCGATGAGCTAGCGAAGGTGGTAATGCTGTTCTACGCCGCATTCTTCTCCGGTGTGATCGTCATGTACGAAGGCATCGTGCAGACCAATCCGTTGTTCATCCGCGTCGCGCGCACGCTTGGCGCGACCGATGACGAGATCTTCCGCCGCATCATCATTCCGCTTGCTCTCCCGCATGTGCTGACTGCACTGCGCGTTGCCCTCGGCGTGTCGTGGGCCACGCTCGTGGCCTCCGAGCTCATCGCTGCGCAGCGTGGTCTGGGCGCGGTGATCCAGAACGCTTCCAACTATTTCCAGATCGACACCATTTACGCCGGCATCATCTGCATCGGGCTGCTGGCATTGCTTATGGACCGCTGTTTGCGCGTGATTGCCGCGCGGCTGTTGCAGTGGCAGGAGCGTATTGTGCCATGACAGCGGCGCCGCGGCTCGTGCTGGACACAGTTTGCAAGGAGTTCGCAGCGCCCTCAGGGGTGCTGCCGGTGGTTAGCGATGTCTCTTTGACTGTGGGCGATGGCGAGTTCGTCTCCATCATCGGCCCTTCCGGCTGTGGCAAGACGACCATACTCAACATGATCGCCGGCCTAGAGCGGCCCACCTCCGGCACGTTGCTGGTCGACGGTCGCCCGATCACCAGGCCGGGTGCCGACCGCGGCGTCATCTTCCAGGACTACGGGGTATTTCCTTGGCTCACGGTCAAGGACAACATCGCCTTCGGCCTCACACTGCGCGCCAACCGCATGCCGAAGCGGGAGCGGGAGCGGATCGCTACCCGCTACATCGAGCTCATGGGACTGACCGGCTTCGAGCACGCCTATCCCAAGACCTTGTCCGGAGGCATGAAGCAACGGGTCGCTTTAGCGCGCGCCTACGCCATCAAGTCCAGCATTTTTCTCATGGATGAGCCGTTCGGGGCTTTGGACGCCCAGGCAAGAAGCGCGATGCAGAACTTGCTGCTCGAGGTGCTTCGCAGCGAGGGCAAGACGGTCGTATTGGTGACACACTCGGTGGAAGAAGCGCTCTACCTGTCGACACGGATCGTGGTTGTGACGGCGCGGCCGGCCCGCGTTCGCACCATTGTCGATGTGCCCTTCGAGCATCCGCGTGACGAGGAGCTGCACCGCAGCCGGCGCTTCGTAGAGCTGCAATATGAACTGCGCGAGGTGGTCATGCGGGAGTACGCGACGCAGGCGCGCCTGCGTGGAGAGGACGTAAGAGCCGCGGGATCTCCAATGACGCACAGGGAGGAGACACGTGCGTAAAAATCGCATCAGCAGGCGCCAATTTCTCGCCCAGACAGGAGCCGGCAGCGTTGCCGTCGCTGCGCCCGGGATCGTGAGGGCAGCGGCGCCGATCAAGGTCAGGGTGGGTTATCTCCACGTTCTCAGCGTCGACGCGCAGATGCTGCTCGCCACGCATCTCGGCACCTGGGCGAAGGAGGGCATCGAGATCGAGCCCCGCGAGTTCACGACGGGCATCGAGCTGTTTCAGGCCTTGGTCGGTGGCAGCCTCGATGTGCTGACGACCGGAGGCGTACTCGCCAATTTCCCGGCGCGCGGCCAAGGCAAGGTGTTCCTGTTCAACGATCTCGAGTTCGCGACCGGCCAGATCTGGGTCTACCCCGATCAGGGCATCAACGCGCTGGCCGACTTGAAGGGCAAAAAGATCGCCACCACGCGCGGTACCACGGCGCACAATCTGCTGCATCAGGCCCTGAAGGCCGCCGGGCTCGATTCCAACAAGGATGTGCAGATCGTCAACCAGCGCATGTCCGAGGCCGTCACCTCGTTCATCGCCGGCGCGGTCCCGGCGGTGGCCCTATGGGTTCCGTTCAACGTGTCGGTCAAATCCAAGGCGCCAAAGGCCAAGATGCTGCTCGATGCCTCGAGCTATCCGAAGGCTGCGATCGTCGACGGATGGGCGGCGCGCAACGATTTTTACGAGCAGCAGAGAGACGTACTCAAGCGCATCATCAGTGCGTGGATCCCGGCCAACGACTACTTTGTCTCCAAGCCCGAGGAAGCGCTGGCGGTCCTACACCAAAAATTCTATGCCAATCTGTCCAAGGAGGATATCGCCGAGATGCATGCTGCGGCCCGCTGGTACAGCGCGGCCGAGTGGGCCACGCACTTCCGCGACGGCAGCGCCGCCAAGTGGCTGAACCAGGTCACCGACTTCAACGTCGAGGTGGGCGCGATTCAGAACCCCATTATGGCCGACAAGTACTTCGATCCGAGCATTTATTTGGAGGTGGCCGAAAGCCTGGGTCGCAAGTAGCCGGGGCCGCGCGCATCTTTCCACTCAACTAGCTACGGCGAAAGGGGAGCATGGAACTGAGTTTCAGCGACGTCCAAAACATCCTGAAGATCATCGACGAGGCGCCGCATCTCGATGAGATCGATCTCGTCTATGGCGGTTTCCGATTGCACGTGGTGCGCAATGGCGCGGGCAGCAGCAAGCCCGTCGCCATTACGGCTGCGCGCGACAGTTTGGCGGACAAGCCCACCCCGCCGGCCATTGCGCCGCCACGCGCCGAGACGGCTGCAGCCGTAGAGGTGCCGGCGGGAGTGGTGGCCATCCGTGCGCCCATGCTCGGCACCTTCTATCGCGCCTCGGCACCCGGCGAGAAGCCGTTCGTCGAGGAGGGCCAGCGCGTCTGCGCCAACGACACGGTGTGCCTGATCGAGGTGATGAAGCTCTTCAATTCCATTCGCGCTGGGGTCGATGGCAAAGTCGTCAAGATCATTGCCGAGAACGGCGGCCTCGTGGAGTACGACCAGCCGTTGATCTTCATTGCTCCCGCCAGCCAGGAACGGAGCTGATGCCGGCACAGCCCCTCAAGCGCGTGTTGATTGCCAATCGCGGCGAGATTGCCGTGCGCGTGATCCGTGCCTGCCGGGCGCTGGGGCTTGAGACCGTCGCTGCCGTCTCGCAGGCGGATCGCGAGAGCCTACCCGCGCGCCTTGCGACTCGGTCGGTCTGCATCGGGCCCTCCCCTGCAAGGGAGAGCTACCTGCGGCCGGAGCTGCTGATCACCGCGGCCAAGGGGACGGGCTGTGATGCCGTCCATCCGGGCTACGGCTTTCTCTCTGAGCGCGCGGCGTTCGCGCGCCTCTGCGCCCAAGCCGGTGTCACATTCATCGGGCCATCGCCCGAGGCCATCGAGGCCATGGGCGATAAGCTCGCCGCAGTTGAGCTCGCCGCCGCAGTAGGGGTGCCGCGTGTGCCAGGCTCCGGCCGCATCGCGGCACTGTCGGATGCGCATGCCTTCTCGGTCCGGCATGGGTTTCCCCTTCTCATCAAGGCCAGCGCGGGCGGCGGTGGACGCGGCATGCGGATCGTGAAAAGGCAGGCCGATCTCGCCCGCGCGCTCGATTTGGCGGCGACCGAGGCCCAGGGCGTTTTCGGTGACCCGTCGCTCTATCTGGAGAAGTTCATCGAACACGCCCGTCATGTCGAAATCCAGGTGTTGGGGGACAGCCATGGCAACCTGGTGCATCTGGGCGAGCGCGACTGCTCGACCCAGCGCCGACATCAGAAGCTGATCGAGGAGGCCGCATCTCCAGCGGTTGACGCAGGCCTGCGCGAGGCGCTTGCGGAGGCAGCAATCCGCCTGGCGCGGCAGGTGAACTACCAAGGGGCGGGCACCGTTGAATTCATCGTCGATGACGACACTCGGCGCTGGTACTTCCTGGAGATGAACACGCGCATCCAGGTCGAGCACCCAGTCACGGAGATGGTTGCGGGGCGCGATATCGTCGTGGAACAGCTGCGAGTTGCCGCCGGGGCAGCGCTGTCCTTCACGCAGAGCGACGTGAAGCGCGTCGGGCACGCCATCGAGTGCCGCATCAATGCGGAGGATCCTGCACGTTGCTTTCTACCCTCGCCGGGCACGTTGCGGGTCTGGAAACCGCCGCAATTGGCCGGCGTTCGCATCGACACTCACTGCTACGCAGGCTACGTTGTTCCACCCTTCTACGACTCGCTGCTCGCCAAGGTGATCGTTCACGCCGAGACGCGCGCACTGGCCATCGACAACATGCTGACAGCCCTGGGGGCTTTCGAGGTGGCAGGCGTGCCCACCACCATTCCTTTCCATCGCGATGTCCTGCGGCACGACGATTTCCGGTTTGCTCGCGTGACCACGCGCTGGGTGGAGGAGAAGTTCCTTGCTGCAGCGGCGGCCGGCCCGCTCTTGGGGCGGTGCCGAGCGACATCGGAGCGCGGGCATGAGTTCATCGGACGTTCTGGCGGGTTGGGTTGCTATCGTGACCGCGGGCGCCGCGATGGGTAAGCGTTGGGCGGGTAACTAGAGCGAACACGGCGATGTTAGAGGCGTTGCAAGCGTTGCCGAGCCGGGCATGGGTGCGGGCCCTGCACGATCTCAGCGGCCGTGTCGTGCTGGTGACGGGCGGCGGGTCTGGCCTCGGTCGCGCGATGGCTTGGGGCCTGGCCTGTTATGGCGCGAGCTGCGCCATCGTCGATCGAGAGGGCGAGCTGGCGCAGGCTTGCGCCACGGAGATTGAGGCCGGCCTAAAAGTTCGTACCGTTGCCGTGAGCGGCGACGTCAGCAGCGAGGATGACGTTGAGCGCGCCGTCGCCCAGGTGCTTGCCGCACTTGGGTGCATCGATGTGCTCATCAACAATGCCGGACATAACATCCGCAAGCCGCTGATCGACTACAGCTGCGAGGAGTTCGATTCCCTCTATACCGTACACGTGCGTGGCTCCTTCCTGTTTTGCCGTGCGGTGGGACGCCATATGCGTGAGAGGCGCACGGGGGCCATCATCAACATCGCCTCCATCCTGGGGCATGTGGGGGTAGAGAACGTGGCCCCATACGCGGCGGCCAAAGCTTCGTTGATCCAGATGACGAAAGTGCTGGCGCTGGAACTGGCGCCGCACGGCATTCGGGTCAACGCCATCGCCCCCGGCTACATCGATACACCGCTCACCCGGCAGCATGCACCGCAGGTGCGCCAACGTATTGTTGACACGACGCCGCTTGGGCGTTTCGGCGAGGCCCGCGAGCTGATCGGCGCGGCCTTGTTCCTCGCCTCCGATGCCTCGACCTTCGCCACGGGTACGTCGCTGATCGTCGACGGCGGCTGGACGGCCAAATAGCCGTGGAAAAATCGGAGAACAGTCCCACAATGGTGCCTTCCACCACCCAGGTCAGCACTCACGTCGGCACTGGGGCCAGCATTGCGGCCCCTCGCAGCGAGCTGAGCCCCGCTTCCGCAAGCATGCGCACCACGTTGTGGAACCTCGTCTCCCTTGCCTGCGCATTATCGCTTTGGCAACTGGCGGCCGCACTTGTCGGATCGCCGTTCTTTCCTCCCCCGCTGAAGATCGTCGATGCCTTCCTGCAACTGGCAACGCGCGGCGACACGTTTGGCAATTCACTTCTCACGCACGCCTGGGCAAGCATCGAGCGCGTGCTGGTCGGCTTCGGTTTCGGCGTGCTTTTGGCCGTGCCGATGGGTCTGCTTATGGGGCTCTATCCCAACATCTACGCTGGCACCCGAGCGGTCGTGGAACCCTTCCGCTTTATTCCGCCGATCGCCTGGATCCCCCTCGCCATCATTTTCTTCACCGGGCTCACGCGTTTCGCCTTCCTCATTTTTCTCGGCGCGTTCTTCCCGGTCTTTACCTCGACCCTCGTGGGTGTGGCGCGCGTCGAGCCAATCCATCGCAAGGTCGGCATCGTCCACGGTGCGAGCAAGTACTGGACGCTGCGTCACGTGGTCGTGCCGACCGTGCTGCCGGACATCATGGCCGGCATGCGGGTTGGCCTCGGTACCGCCTGGCTCACCATCGTCGCCGCTGAACTTGCCGGCGGTATCTCGACGGGGCTCGGCCGCATGATGACCAACTACGCTGAGCTTCTACAGGTGCCGCAAGTGATCGTAGGCATGCTTCTGATCGGCCTCATCGGCTTTCTGATGAACGAGGTCCTCTTGCTCATCGAGAAGCGCCTCTTTCGCTGGCGCTGGCAGGTCCGCCTCTGAGGAATGTTGCAGCATGCACGGGCCGGAACAACTCGGCAATCGTCCCAAGGTGGAGGTCGACGCTTCCCATCACTACGGCGATCTCGTCGTGTATAAGCACTTGAAGTTCGCGATCGCGGCCAACGAGTTCATCTGCATCTGTGGGCCGTCCGGTTGCGGCAAGACGACGTTGCTCGACATGCTGGCGGGAATCCTGCGCCCTTCCGAGGGCGCAGTGCTCATTGACGGCCAGCCAGCCGATCCCAAGCAGCAAAGCGTTTCCTTCGTTTTCCAGGAGCCGTCCACGTTTCCATGGCTCAACGTCCGCGACAACGTTGCGACGGGTCTGAGGATCAAGGGCATTCGCGGCTCCGAGATGGCGGAAAAGGTGCGTGACATCGTCGAGATGGTCGGCCTCACGGGCTTTGAGAGCTATTACCCCCATCAGATTTCTGGCGGCATGAAGCAGCGCGTGGCCATCGCCCGCGCATTTGTGACCGACGCCGACCTGATCCTCATGGACGAGCCCTTCGTCAGCCTCGACCAGCCTACCCGCGAGCGCATGCAGAACGAGGTGCTGGATATCTGGCGGCACAGGCGGCGGACGGTCGTGTTCGTGACGCACAACCTGGAGGAGGCGATTTTTCTTGGCGATCGCATCTTGTTTCTATCGGCGAAGCCGGCGCGCATCCTCGCCGAACTGCCGATCGCGCTACCGCGCCCGCGCGATCCGGTTTCGCCCGGGTTCATGGCTGTGCGCAGCCAGTGCATGCGCTGGCTGCACGCTCCGACCGGCAGGCAAATGGCGAGACCCGGGGCGCAAGAGAAACTCGACCTCACAGAAAATCAATGAAGGAGGAAGCATCCATGCCAAGCAGACGCACTCTCATGAGGCAGATCGGTGCTCTCACCATCATGCCGGTCGCGGGAAACGCCATGCTGCGAGCATCCGCCATCGCCCAGGGACCCAAGACGGTGCGGCTTGCCGACCAGAACGGCTCGGAGGTCGACTATGCAGCCGTGTGGGTGGCTGAGCTCAACGGCTACTTCGACCAGGAAGGCATCAAAATCGACCGCAAGACCTATCCCAACGGCCCCTCTGCGCTGCTTGACATCAACAACCTCGATGCCGTGATGGCGGCCATTGTGCCGTTCATGCAGTACGTGGCACGCGGCGGAGACGTGCGGATTGTCATGTCCGTCACCAAGGGCAATGCGCCAATCGTCGGCAAGAAACAGTACAAGTCCGTCAAGGAACTGAACGGCAAGAAGGTGGGAACGCCGGGCATCGGCACGATCCACGACGCGGTGCTCGGCTACATCCAACAGACGCTGGGCATCAAGTACGAACACGTGCCGGCCAAAATAACCGACGTCGCCGTAATGATTCAGAAGGGCGAGGTCGAAGCCTTCATCGGCTGGGAACCGGCCTCGGCGCAAGCCATCGCCCTGGCCCCCGATCTGCTGCACTACGTCCAGCGCCTGCCGCCGATCCCGAACTCGGAGAGCCTGCAGCTGGCGTTCACTCCCGCCTACGTCAAGGATAACCCCGATACGGTCGAGCGGTTCGTGCGCGCGACGCTCAAGGGCATTCACTGGATCAAGGCGAATGGCAATGAAAAAACGGCGGAGCTGATCGCCAAAAAAATGAATGATCCGAAGTCCTACGAGGTCAACTTCAACGCTCTGGGCTCGGTCGATCTTACCCAGCCACGGTTGGATATGCCCTCGACACGGATCTGGCTCACGACCATCGCCAAGCAGGGCAAGATCCCCGAGGATCTGGTGAAGGATGTCGACGGCTGGGTTGGCAAATACCTCGACTATTCGTTCCTCGACAAGGCCGAAGCCGCGCTCAACAAGACCTGAGCAGCGAACGGGCCCGTCCCCAAGGCCGCGCTCCAACCTGCGTTTTCTGAGAAAGAACATGCGCGATATCCCCGTCGTCGACACCACGCTGCGCGATGCGCATCAATGCCTCTGGGCAACCCGCATGACGACGGCGCACATGCTGCCGATCGCCGAGCAAATGGACAGGGCAGGGTTTCAGCGCATCGACCTGGCGGGCACCATCCAGTTCGATGTCTGCATCCGCTATCTCAAGGAAAATCCCTGGGAGCGCGTCCGCCTCATGCGCCAGCGCATCACGCGCACGCCGCTCAGCTCATTTACACGGTCGAAGAACCTGGTGAGCTTCGACGTCGTACCCGACGACATTGTCGCCCTCTGGGTGGAGCGCCTGGTCGCTAACGGCTTCCGCGAGGTGGGCTCCTTCGATGGGCTCAACGACGTCGACAACATGCTGGCGACGCTGGACGTGGCACGCCCCCTCGGTGTTAAGACCTTCGGAGCGCTGTCCTATTGCCTGTCTCCCGTGCACACCGACGCCCTTTACGTGAAGACTGCGGCAGAACTCGTGGCGCGTGGCAGGGTCGATGCCGTCTGGCTCAAGGATGCAGGAGGCCTCCTGACGGTCGATCGGATCCGCACGCTGGTCCCTGCGGTCAAGAAGGTCATCGGCGACGTTCCGCTCGAGCTGCACAGCCATTGCATGACCGGGCTCGCCCCGATCGTCTACCTGGAGGGCATCAAGGCGGGCGCCGACCGCATCCACGCCTCGATTGCTCCGCTTGCCAACGGCAATGCGCAACCGTCGACGCAATCGATGGCGAGAAACCTGCGCGCACTGGGCTATGGGGTCGGCGTGGACGACGCCGTGCTCGAGGAGATCGGCGAGCACTTCCGGCGGATCGCCGAGCAGGAGGGCAAGCCGCTCGGAACTCCACAGGAGTATGACGAGTTCCACTACGAGCACCAGATCCCGGGCGGCATGATGTCCAACTTTCGCTCGCAGCTGGCGCAGGCGGGGTTATCGCACCTCTTCCAGAAGCTGCTCGAAGAATGCGCGCGCGTGCGCTACGAGCTGGGCTATCCCATCATGATCACGCCGTTTGCCCAACTCGTCGGCACGCAGGCGGTGCTCAACGTCGTCCAGGGCGAGCGCTATCGCACCGTGCCGGATGAGGTGAAGAAATACGCACTGGGCTACTACGGCAAGCTGCTGGCACCCGTCGATCCGGACGTTCTCGACCGCATCGTCACGAACGGCTCGCCGAAGATCGCGCTCAAACCGGAGCCGTTGGGCCCGGCCGTACCGAAGCTGCGCAAGCAGTATCCCAACATCAGCGACGATGAGCGCCTGCTGCGTTTCATGCTCGCTGGAAGCCAGGTCGACGAGATGCTGGCGGCCGGCCCGATGGTGACCGAGTACGCGTTTGAGAAGCCGCTCGTGCGGCTCGTGCGTGAGCTGTCGCAGCGCCGACTGTCGCGCATTCACTTCACCATCAACGCGTGAGCGGATCGGGTTATCACGTTCGCGAAAGGAAGCACCAATGTCCCGAGACAACGGTGAGTTTGAAGGCCTGATCGAGCGCACCTACGCGACGTCAGTGCCGTGGTGGCCCGCGCTTGCTGTCCCTCCCCAGGATGCCCCCAACATCGTAACGATCGTTCTCGACGACGTTGGCTTCTCGGACCTGGGCTGCTATGGCTCGGAGATCCCGACGCCGCACATCGATGCGCTCGCGGCGGGCGGCGTCCGATACTCCAACTTCCATGTGACGGCCATGTGCTCACCGACCAGGGCCTGTCTGCTCACGGGTCGCAACGCGCACGCAGTGGGGGTCGGCATCATTGCCGAATGGTCAAGCGGATTCCCCGGCTATCAAGGCAAGATCTCGCGGCGCGCGGCCACCATCCCCGAGGTCTTGCGCGACCACGCCTATGGTACCTACGCCATCGGCAAATGGCATCTCACCAATATCGCCGACTATGGTTCGGCCGGACCGCACGAGGACTGGCCGCTCGGGCGCGGCTTCAGCCGGTGGTATGGGTTCCACGGCGCTCTCGCTGACCAGTGGAACCCCGAGCTCTATCAGGACAACCGGCCGATTCAGCTCAACCCCGGCGGCGACTACCACCTGAGCACGGACTTGGTCGATCACGCGATCGGCGACATGCGCGATCACATGACCTCGGCGCCGCGGCGCCCCTTCTTTCTCTATCTGGCGTTTGGTGCCTGCCATTGGCCCCATCACGTGCCGCGAGCTTACATCGCGCGCAACCGTGGGCGCTACGACGTGGGCTGGGACACCATTCGCGAGCAGCGACTTGCCAAGCAGCTGGAGCTTGGCGTGGTCCCTGCTGCCACGCGCTTGGCCCCGCGCAACCCCGGCGTCGAGGCTTGGAGCGACGTGCCGGCCGACGTTCGCCCGCTGTTGGTCCGGCTGCAGGAGACCTACGCGGCCTTTCTGGAGCACACCGATGCCGAGATCGGCCGGCTCATCCGTCATCTCGACCGGATCGGTCAGCTTGAGAATACGCTCATCATCCTGATGTCCGACAACGGTGCGAGCGCGGAGGGCGGCCCGACGGGCGCGATCAATCTCCGCAAGCACATGGTCTACGAGGAGGAACCCGCCTCGGTCGGTCTCAGGTACCTCGAGGCGATCGGCAGCGACCGGGCATTCAACCACTACCCGTTTGGTTGGGCACAGGTCTCCAATACCCCGCTGAAATGGTACAAGAAGGACACGCACGGAGGCGGCATCAGGGCGCCCCTCATCGTGCATTGGCCCAAGCGCATCACGCATGGGGGCGGGATACGGACGCAATATCATCATGTGAGCGACATCGCGCCGACCCTCTATGAGGTGCTGGGCGTTGAAGCTCCGCGCGAGTACCGCGGCGCACCGCAGCTGCCGATGCACGGGACCAGCCTGGCATACACCTTCCACGGCGGCTCCGCCCCGACCCGCAAGCACACGCAATATTTTGAGATCCAGGGGGATCGAGCGATCTGGCATCGGGGCTGGAAAGCGGTCTCGCGCCACGTCAAGGGCACGGACTTCGAGACCGACCGCTGGGAGCTTTATTGCCTCGATTGCGACTTTGCCGAGATCGAGGATTTGGCAAAATCGGAACCCAAACGGCTGCGTGACCTTGTCGATCTGTGGTGGGTGGAAGCCGGCAAGTATGGCGTATTGCCGCTCGACGACCGCGATTGGGAGCGGGCGGCGGCTCGGCTGCGCATGAACACGACCACACGCTACGAGTATTTCGGCAACATGGCGCGCGTGGATCGATTGTCATCGCCCGATATCAGCGACCGCAGCTATACGATTACGGCCGAGTTTGAGCCCGCGTCCGCCGATGTCGAGGGCGTGCTCATTGCGTGGGGAAGCCGGTTTGCCGGCTTTGCTCTCTACATTAAGGGAGGCGAGCTCAACTACGAGTACGTCTATTCCGAATCGGTCAGCCACAGCATCAGTGCTCCCTTCTCGCCCAACCCCGGCAAGGTGGCGATCCGGCTCGAGTTCCGCCGCACGGGCAAGAGCGCCGGGCGCGTGACGCTCAAAATGGGAGACGACGTCGTGGGTTCGGTGGAGATTCCGCGTACGTGGCCGACCCACGGCACCACGGCGGGGCTCAACGTCGGCGAGGATGCAGGCGCGCCCGTCAGTGAGGCCTACAGCCGCCCGTTTCGTCTCAAAGCGGCGAACTTGCGGGTCGTCGTCGAGCTTGAGGGCGCCGTGGACGGCAATCCCGGGGCCGCTTACCAGGCCGTGTTGCGCGAACAATGACGCTTTCCACATCTGCAGGGGCGGACCGGTCCTCGACGTTGCCAGCGCGGCTCACGCGGCGCTTCCTGGGCACGGGCTCGGTGTTGGTCCTGCTGGCGGCATGGGCAGTCCTCACGATGGTGACGGATACAATCAGCACGAACCGCTTTCCCTCGCCCCTGCAATTCTGGCAATCGACCAAGCAGATCGTGACAGTCGGCTACGCGGACGGGACGCTGTTCGGGCACGCGCTGCATTCCACTCGACTGGTCGTCTTGGGCTTTGCCGTGGCCGCCGGCATCGGCGTGCCGGTCGGCCTTCTGATGGGGTGGAGCCGGCGCGCCGAGGCGCTCATCAATCCGGCGTTTCTGGTGATTCGCCCCATTCCGCCGCTAGCATGGATTCCCCTGGCGATCCTCTGGCTGGGGCTCGGTGACGCTGCAAAGATCATGGTGATCTTCTTCGCCGCGTTCGTGCCGGCGGTAATAAACGCGCTCGCCGGCATCAGGGCAATCGAGCCGCCGATCATCGAGGCCGCGCGCATGCTTGGCACAGGTCGGTGGCGGCTACTGAGCGAGGTGCTGTTGCCCGCCGCCGCGCCCATGATCTTCACGGGTCTGCGCCTGGCGCTTCAGGCCGCGTGGACCACGCTGGTCGCGGCAGAGCTGGTCGGCGCGCTCGCGGGTCTCGGCCGCGTCCTCAATATGGCCCAGCAGGACATCTATCCGGCCATGGTGATGGTCGGCATGGCGGCCGTGGGCGTGCTGGGCTGGGCCACCACGCGCTTGCTGGCCGAGACCGAGCGGCGGGCCATGCCGTGGCTTGCCCGTTAGGATCGACACGCCAGACCATGGCCAGCACATCCCAGCACCCCTTGTCGAAGGTCGACGCCCTCATCCTCTCCATGATCGGCCTGGCGGGGTTTCTCGGCATCTGGCTGGCAGCTTCGATGTCCGGTACCGTGCCGCGCCAGTTCCTGCCCACCCCGTTTGAGGTCCTCGCTCGTGCGACCCATCTCCTGACGACGCCGTTCGCAGGAGCGACGCTGCCCATGCATCTGGCAAGGAGCCTGGAGCGCTATAGCTATGGCGTGGCTCTCGCCGCGTCGATCGGTGTCCCCTTGGGGCTCGCCATGGGCCTTTATCGCTGGCTCGATGACATCATGACCCCCGTGTTCGATGGCCTGCGCTTCATCGCGCCGATTGCCTGGGTGCCATTCGCGGCGCTGTGGTTCGGCACCGGAATTGGCGGCCCCATCATGATCATCTTCTCGGGTGCGTTCCCGCCCTGTCTCATGAACGCCTACCGCGGAGCCCGGTTCGTCGATCAGAGGTACATCGAGGCAGCGCAGATGCTGGGCACCAACAGCCTGCGCACAATAACGCAAGTGCTGCTGCCGGCGTGCTTTCCTTCGATCATCGCCGGATTGCGCGTCGGCGCCGGGCTCGGTTGGCAATCGCTTGTGGGGGCAGAGCTTATCGTCGCATCGGCGGGGGTGGGCTACATGATCGTGCAGGGCCAGAGCAACATTTCCACGCCAACAGTGATGGCCGGCATGCTGGCCATCGGGCTGGTCGGACTTTTGATCGACGTCGCGTTGCGACAGATCGAGGCGCGTGTCCGCCGCGCAAGAGGGCTCGCATGAGCGCCATCGTCTTCGAGAACGTGTACCGGTACTTCACCCGAGACGGCAAATCATTCCCCGCGCTCGACGGTATCGATCTCACGGTGGCCGACAAGGAGGTCGTCGCCCTGGTGGGGCCATCAGGCTGCGGCAAGACGACCTGCCTGCGGCTCGCCGCAGGGTTCGAAGTGCCGACCAAAGGACGCGTGACGGTCGGCGGGCAGCCGGTCAACGGTCCCGGCCCCGACCGCGCCGTCGTCTTCCAGCAGTTCGCACTCTTCCCGTGGAAGAACGTCGAGGACAACATCGCATTCGGTTTGCGCAATCAGGGCGTCTCGGCATCCACGCGATTTGAGCGGGTCTCTGCCATAATCAAGTTGATGGGGCTTGAGGGGTACGAGACGGCCTATCCCCATCAGCTCTCGGGGGGAATGCAGCAGCGCGTCGCCATTGCCCGCGCCTACGTGCTGGATCCGGAGGCTCTCCTGATGGACGAACCTTTCGGCGCTCTCGATGCGCAGACGCGCATCGAGATGCAGGAGGAGCTGGTGCGCATCGCGCGCGTCAATCCGCGTACGGTCCTCTTCATCACGCACGCCGTGGACGAGGCGGTGTATCTCGCCGACCGCGTCGCAGTGATGACCAGACGCCCAGGCCGCGTCAAGGAGATCCTCGATGTCCGCAATGTGCGCAACGCCGAGCGATGGAACCATCATGAGCGCATCGAGGACGTTATGGATTTGGAAAGCTTCGTGCATTTGCGCACGCACATCTGGAGATCGCTGCGCGAGGAGAAGATCGCCGTAGCCCCATGAGCGAGCCTGGCGGTAGTGCCGGCGACAAGGCCGGGGCCGCAAGCCCCATAACCCCATCGGAGGAGGAAGCGCATGAACAGGAGATCGTGGATCGGGCTTTTGCTGGCCGTCATGGCCGCCATCGGTGGGCTGCCCGCCGTGGGAGTGGCGGATCCCATCAAGGTAAGCTACCAGCCGGCGGTCTACTGGGCACTTCCCTACTACGTCGCCACGGAGAAGAAGTTCTGGGCCGAGGCCGGCCTGGAGCCAGAGTTCTCCACCTTCCCGGCGGGCGCTCCGCAGGTGGCCGCAGCGCAGGCCAAATCCTGGGATGTGGGGGGGACCGGCTCGGTGCCGGCCGTGCTCGGTGCGGCGCGCTTTGGGCTCATCACCGTCGGCATCACCAATGACGAATCCAAGGCGAACGTGCTGATGGTCCGCGCCGAAAAGTACGACGCCGTGAAGAAGGACCCAAGCAGCATCAAGGGCCAGAGGATCCTGCTCACCAGCAACTCGACGGGCGACTACGCCGTCCAGGCGTGTCTCAAGAAGTGGGGCATCGCCAAGTCAGAGGTTCAGCTGGTGAACCTCGGCCAGGCACAGATCATCTCGGCGATCACGTCCAACAACGGCGACTTGGCGGGCGTCTGGGCGCCCAACATGTACACATTGGCCGAAAAGGGCGGGGCCAAATTGCTGTGCAGCGGCTACGACGCGGGTGCGGTCGTACCGGGGGCTCTCGTGGCCCGTCCGGATTTCGCCAAGGAGAGGGGCGATCTGGTTGCCAAGTACCTGGCCGTCTATCTGCGCGCCTGGGCGTGGATCAAAGCGCATCCAAAGGAAGCGCGCGAGATGATGAAGACGTTTTACGCCCAGGGTGGCGTAGAGATCTCCGACCAAGGTATGGAGGCGGAGTTCGTCGATCGGCCGGTCTATGCGCTCGACGAGCAGATCAGCAACCTGGATCGCTCCGCCGGCAGCTCGATGGTCGATACCTGGCTTGGCAACATCGGCGAGTTCATGAAGGCCGCCGGCACGATTCCCGAGATTCCCGATGCCAAGTCCTATATCGACGATTCCTACCTGAGGAGGGTCGCCGCCGACCCGACGCTGAAGGCGATGGCGACCAACGCAAACTGATCCCTGCATTCCCCCAACTCGAGGGGCATGGCACCAGATCGCACGGCCCTCGCGGGCGCAACTTGTGGCGAGGTTCGCATGGCGCTCACGTACCTCAAAAGAGCCGCCAAGATGCCGGCGTCGGTGGCGGAACCGGCGCGCAAGGTGGTGGCCGACATGCTGGCGCAGATCGGCCAGCGTGGAGAAGAGGCCGTGCGTGCCTACGCCCTTGAGCTCGACCGATGGTCAGGCGACATCGTCATGTCCCGACAGGCGATCGAGCAGCAGGTTCAAGATGTCCCGACCACGGTACGCCGTGACATCGAATGGGCAATTGCACGCGTGCGCGACTTTGCCATGGCGCAACGGGAGAGCATCAGGGATTTCCAAGTGGAGCTGGCGCCAGGCCTCGTTGCCGGTCAAAAACTCGTGCCGTGCAACGTGGCCGGCTGCTACGTGCCGAGTGGGCGCTATGCCCACATCGCGTCGGCCTATATGTCGATTGCAACGGCAAAGGCAGCCGGCGTTCAGACCGTGATTGCCTGCTCCGCGCCCTTTCAGGGCAAGGGTATTCATCCTTACGTGCTCTTTGCAATGCGCGCTGCCGGCGCGGACGTCGTGATGACGCTGGGCGGGGTGCAGGCAATCGCGGCGATGGCCCATGGCCTGTTCACGGGCAAGCGTGCGGATATCGTCGTCGGTCCCGGCAACAAATTCGTCGCCGAAGCCAAGCGTGCGCTGTTCGGCGCCGTCGGGATCGACGTGTTCGCTGGGCCCACTGAGATCGCCGTGATCGCTGACCACACGGCCGACGCCGACATCGTCGCTACAGACCTGGTCGGCCAGGCCGAACACGGCCCGGAAAGTCCGGCTTGGCTGATGACCACCTCGCGGCGTCTTGCCGACGAGGTCATGGAGAGAATGCCCCGACTGCTCGGGAAGTTGCCGGAGCCGGCCCGGGAAGCCGCGGGCGCGGCCTGGCGCGACTGGGGCGAAGTCGTGCTCGCCCAAAACCGCGAAGAGCTCGTCGAGCTGTCCGATCGCTACGCGCCGGAGCACCTGGAGGTGCATGCCAGCGACCTCGACTGGTGGCTTGCGCACCTCACCGCTTATGGTTCACTGTTTCTCGGCGAGGAGACGACTGTGGCATTCGGCGACAAGGTCTCGGGCCCCAACCACATACTGCCAACCAAGGGGGCGGCCAGATATACCGCGGGCCTTTCGGTGCACAAGTTCCTCAAGCCGCTCACCTGGCAGCGCATGAACCGACAGGCATGCCAGCAAGTCGCTCCGATCACGGCGCGCATCTCGCGGTTGGAGGGCATGGAGGCCCACGCGCGCACCGCCGACGCCCGCCTCTCCAAGTACTTCCCGGAGCAAGGACCTTGCGAAGAATTGGCAGCGGACGACTGAGGCGCACTCGAGCTTCGCACGGCATGGCCAAGGAGCGGAGATGTGGAAGGCAAGCCTTGGTTGTCCCCGGCTGGATGTCACCCGTGCCTGGCTCATCGGTCTAACCAAACATCCTCCATGCGCCAGCCGTTGAAGATGCTATTCACCATGATGGTGATGTCTTTGACCTCCGGGCGCCAGCAGGTTCCACCGCGCAGGTAGTAGATCATCGGGCGCACAGCATCCGCAGTCAGCTTGCGGTCGATTTCCCAAGTGATCAGCTTGCGCTTCTCCTGATCACGCTCGGCTGACTGCGTGGCGATGAGGGTATCGATCTCCTTGTTGCAATAGTCCATGTAAGTACGCGAACCGCAGGCGTAGTTCTCGGGGTAGTTTTGGTCTGGATCGTCGACGCCGTTACCGACTTGGCTCAGCGCCATCTGGTATTCGCGCCGGATGAGCTTTGGCACCCAAATCGCCGTCTCTACCAGGTCAAGCTCAGCGTCGATAAAGATCTCCTTGAGTTGGCTGGTCAAAATGACAGATGCGTCTCGGTAGGTCGGCAGATTGCGGGTCGATAGTTTCAACTTCAGTCGTTTGTCGGGGCCATAACCGTTTGCACTCATGATGGCTCTGGCCTTGTCCCGGCTCTTTGTGATGTCGGGGTCATAGCCCGGCAGATCCCGCAGCATGGCCTGCGGCAGGCCCCAACGCCCTTCGGGCAAGGGCTGCATGGCCCCGCCGATGTCCCCCCTGCCCTGCGTGAGTATGTCGATAAAGCTCTTGCGGTCGAGTGCCATCGCGACGGCTCGTCGGACATCCAGGTTGTCGAACGGCGGCACCGGATTCATGAGTATGTTTGCCGCGACATTCATCGGCGAGATATCGCAGATCACGTTAGGCATCTGTTTCTGAACGTCGACCACCAGAGGGACTGTGAGCTCATAAGGGAAAATCATATCGAAGTTCCCAGCGACGAAGGCCAGGATCGCCGTCGAGCGGTTTGGGATAATTGTGTACTCGATGCCGTCCAGATAGGGCCGCCCAGGCTTCCAGTAGTTGGCGTTGCGGGTGACTTTAATGCCTTGGTTCCCCTTGTACTCGACGAATTTGAACGGACCAGTCCCAATCGGCGCGCGGCGCATCTGCTGCGGCGAGACATGGCAGGGATAGACCGGCGAAAAGCCCGAGGCGAGCAACGACAGGAGTCCCGGTTGCGGCGCCTTCAGGTTGAATACAACTTCGTAACTCCCCGTGGCCGAGACGCTCGCGACGTTGGCATACCAACCCTTCCGAAAATTGACCTTCAACGTTTCCTCGGTTCGGTCGGCCAACAGATCCCAGGTGCACGTGACGTCTGCTGCTGTGAAGGGCTTGCCGTCATGCCAAGACACGCCTTGCCTGAGCAGGAAGGTGAGCTTCTTGCCGTCCTCGCTCCAGGTCCATTTCTCCGCGAGGTCGGGAACAACTCCTTCGAGGCTGTTCTGACGTGCATGCTGGTCGAACATGACGAGGTTGTTGAACACGCCCATCATCGGCAGCACGACCGAGATCGTTCCCTCTTCATGGATCGACATGCTTGCAGGGCTGTCTCGATGGGTGATGCGCAGTATCCCACCCGACTTCTGTGCTGAGAGCTCGGACGCCGCCGCCAGGGACAGAACTGTGATGCCCAAAAGCAGCAGTCTGCCTCTCATTGCCTCCTCCCGGATTTCGTCTGTTGTGGCACATTCCAAAAATGCTGCGCGCGCCCGCCGAGATCAAGTCTATGCCTCGCTGGGCAAGATCACCCGTCAGCCCTTCAGGAAGTTGCGTAGCGAAGCAATCAGTGTCGCCATGCCGATTGCCGCCAACGTCGCGATCGCCGCCCGGCGATAGTACCTTTGGCCCCCCAGCGCGAAATAACGGGCGCCGACCGCGGTCGCCGCCGAATAAAATGGGATGAGCACCAGACCAATGGTGACGGTCTGGCGCGTAAAGAGCCCATGGTAGATTAGAGGCAGAATCGAGGAAAGCGAAACGGCAGTCATCAATGCCAGTACGTTGGCGCGCTGCTGGGAAGCCTCGCCAGGCCGAGAGAGCGCCACGGCGACGACCGGCGGCCCTCCTACCCCTGCTGCTCCCTGGACAAGCCCACCGGCTATCCCGGCTGCTATCAGTTTGCCGATGCCAATGCGCCCTCTGAAACGCCACCCGCTGGCAAGAAAGGCAACCATGAGCAGGACAAGGGTAGATATGCATACGGTCATGACGGCCGGATCCGTCGCGACCAGAGCCCAAGTTCCGATCGGCGCAGCCGCAAATATGGCGGCAGAGATCGGCAGGACGACGGCTCGCTCGGCACGGCGGACGGCCTCTGGCAATAGCTGAAACACAGCAGGCAAGCCCATCACATTGCTGACAGCGATGGCCGCGTGTGGACCGAGCACTAGGCTAAACACGGGTACCGAGATCAACGCCGCGCCAAATCCAATGAAGCCACGCAATAGGCCGGCGACCATCACCGCAAGGAAGACGACCGCCAGCCGCCCATCGATTGGCACCGCGAGTAGTTCTGACACGAGCGAGTTCCCCCCAACGCGCGACACATGGTCATCAAGGACCCTGGGCGCAAACCCGATCGCGTCACCCTCAATGCCCCAACCGCTTCTTTGCACCGGTCGGGCCGTCTACCGGACCCTTGGTAGGAAACCTCCTCAAGCGCCCCGTGGGCACAGAGTATGCGTCGCCCGTGATAGCGTCATCTGTTTGTGGTGGCAGGCATGCGCGGCACTGCCATGACGCGGACATTCCGGGGACCCAAGGGGGCGTTTGAGCGCTGGCGAGAACCTCTGGCGTTGCCAACTCGAGACGTCAGGGTTGATGCCAGCGCAACCCCCGCGCGGCAGTGGGGCAGTGGGTCGGTGCCGCAGCGGGTCGGCGCCTCAGGGTGAAAATGGCGATGAAGAAGAAATCGTGGCGCCTGCGCGCTCCGAGTTCGCCCGCAGGCGCCCTGGTCGTAGCAGCAGGCCTCTTGCTCAGCCTCCGCGTTATTGGCGTGTGTGGCGCATGTGCGAGCAATTCCCGGTGTGCCTGCGGGAACAGATCACGGCGCGCGCACCCTGTAGGGTCGCCCTCCCGGAACGGCGACCGAAACAGTCGAGCCAACCATGCTGATCCCTGCCGATGCCTTCTCCCATTTGCCCATGCTCATGGGCAAGGTCTTAGATCCTGAGAGATCGACTTTTCGCATTTCGCGCCGGACATTCGACGACTGGGACAGGCGTGCACAGGCAGCCGGGTATAGAGAAAATTGGCGGCGCACCCATGAAGAGCGGGAAGCCACGCGAAGCAAGGCACTGGGAGGTCGGCTGGGACGAGATCTCTGGATATTCGCCTATGGATCCCTGATGTGGGATCCGGCCATCCACGTCGTGGAAATCCGGGCGGCTGCATTGACTGGCTTTCATCGTCGCTTTTGCTTGAAGGTAGAGATCGGTCGCGGCTCGCAAGCAAGGCCCGCTCTTATGGCTGGGTTGGATGTGGGTGGCGAATGTCATGGCCTTGCCTTGCGCATCCCGGCGCAGGCGGTCGATCGAGAGACCGAAATCTTGTGGATGCGGGAAATGATCGGGGAAGGCTACATCCCATCCTTCTTGACTGTGGCGACACCGCAGGGCTCCGTTGAGGCCCTCGCCTTCGTCACCGATAGGCAGAGCGCCCGGTTTGCGGACATTGGCGCCGAAGAAGCGGCGCACATAATTGCGACGGGGTCGGGAATTCTGGGCACGAACCTTGAGTATTTCGAGAACCTTGCCACCCAAGTTGAAGCCCTAGGGATAAGAGACAGGGTCTTTGAAGACATACGTGCAAGTCTCGGCCGCCAAACGCGAGCGTGTCTGGCGAGGCCCTGATATGCAAGGCGAGGCCTGATCGACCACTTGATAACGAGCAAGGAAGCTGCCAGCCATGCGGACGACATTGGAGCGTATTTTCTTCGTCCACCCTCGCGCAGTGAACGAGGACTACCTTGCCCACGCCGGCGTTGCGCTGCGGTTTGCGCTGCAGCTCTTCCGTGCGGCCCTAGCAGCCCTGGTGCATGCCGCTGTCCCGGCTCTGTTTGAGACCAGCGCCTCCTCCATCATCAAGAAGTTGCATCGGGAAATGACCGAGCGGTCGGGCGGGTCGCAACGCGGTTGAGCGCGAGCGAATTTCCGGCAAAACTGGACGTCGTGAGCATAGCCGGCTGCTGCGATCTCGCCCCTTTTAGGTTTCGGGAAGGCTATGCAAAGCGCGCGGCAGCGATCGGCGCGGGGGAGCGCGTGAGCTCAGGCGATCCCACCTCCTCTGCAGGGGGGTGAGGTCGCAGCGGACCCGATGGCCATATTGCCCTTCCGGACGCACCTTGGGCCAATCTCAATCCGCTGGCGCTAGTCCTATGGCGGTGAGGTCGCGCGTCGGCCTCGTGGCCGTTTGACCCGAGGCGCAGGCAGGCACATGCTCGGGGACTGGCCGCAAGATGGTCGAGGAAGAAGAGTGATTGCAGCGATTAGCATGATGCGACGGCGAGCCGACATCGGCCGTGATCAGTTTTATCGGCATTGGCTTGACCCACACGGGGTCATCACGGCGGGATTGCCGGGCGTGCGCTGTTATACCCAGAGCCATTGCCTCGACGCTCCTGGGACGAACGCGCTCGCGAGAGAGCTCGCCATCGATGGATTTCCGGAGCTCTGGTTCGATAGCCTCGAGGCGCGGCGGATCGCCTACGCGTCACCGCGCATTGCCGCATGCAACATCGATTCTGAGCAGTTCGTCGGTGCCGTGTCACGCCTCGTCACCGAGCCTCAGGTCATCCTAGAGCGGCCGACTGTGGAAACCGTCAAGGTTGTCCTTCTCGCCATTGGTCCGCCCGACCCCGGCTGGTCGCATCGTCTCTTCGCGCGAGTGATGCCCATGGAGGGGGTCGTCGGCTGTGTCCGCCACATACTGCTCGAGCAGGCGGCGGCACCTGCAAGCAAGGTTCCGGAACTCAGAGTGCCGGTGGCCGGGATTGCCGCGGTGATCTTCGAGAGCGAGGCTGAACTTCTGCGGCGCGCCAGCGCGCTTGCCGGCTCGAACGAAGACGCGCAACGCACGGCGATCTATCGCGTCCGTGATTACAAGCTCATTTGAGCCGAGATGCATCGAATGGAGTGAGCCGTCTTGGATTTTGCGATCAGCGACGAACACAGGCAGCTGCGGGAGCGCTGTCGCCAGCTCGCGGCTGATTTCGCCACTCGTTCCAGCGCACATGACCGCGATGCCTCGCATCCGACCGAGAACTACGATCGGTTGCGCAACGAGGGCTTCCTGGAATTGAGCATCCCGAAAGCCTTCGGTGGAGCAGGCGTCGGCTTCCTGGGCCACACGCTGGCCTACGAGGCGTTGGGAGGGGGGTGCCCTTCGACGGCCTTGTCCTTCAACATGCATTCCTCTGTCGTGATGCCCCTGCTGGATAGTCCCGAGGTTGCACTGAAGGCCAAGCGCCACGTCGCCGATCTGGTCGTTTCCGGCAGGCATCTCATCGCCGGGAATTACTCTGAGGCGACCTCGACCGCACTTCTAGGCGAGCGGTGGCTCGACACCAGCATCCGCCGCGTCAACAACGGATGGCAGATTACGGGTCGCAAGATGTTCGCTTCAATGCTTGAGGCCGCCGATTATTGTCTCGTGCTCGCACGACCCGAAACCGCGACAGTGCCGACGGCAGGAGCGTTTGTGCTGATCCCCAGGAATGCGCCGGGGAGAAGCGTGGTCGCCAATTGGGATGTCATGGGGATGCGCGCGACGCGCAGCGATTCTCTGGTCCTCGACAAATGTCAGCTCGCAGAAGATGCTGTCGTCTATCAGTCAGATGATATTAGGAACTTCCGGCGGACGACGAGCAGCTGGGCTTGGGGCTCATACACTGCCGTCTATCTTGGGGTGGCAGGCGCTACATTGAGCGAGCTGGTGCGCATTGTCCGCGCCCGCCAGGTCCCAGGTTACGCCCAGTCGCTCGCCTATCATCCCGATGTCCGCCGACAGGTCGCGCTGCTGAGCGCCCAGCTCGAAGCTGCCCGTCTTGTCACCTACCGATCGGCGTGGCTTTACGACACCGAAGGTCCAACGGCGGAAACCACGGCTGCCCTCTTCCGCGCAAAGTATGTCGTGGGCGAAGCCGTCGCACACATTGCGCGAGCGGCGCTGACCATTTCGGGCTCGCACGGCATCTTCAAGGGCGAGCGCATCGAACAGCTCTATCGCGACAGCGCCTTGGGCCCGCTGCACGCGCCTCCCTCAGATTTTTGCCTTTGGAACATGGGTATCCATGAGCTGGGCCTCGATCCGACCGAGGTATCTCCGCCACTGAAGCCCTCGGCCTAGCAACGCTTGGATGCACAGCCGCGGTTTGATGCGCATCAGGGTCCGCGCGCCTGCATGCTTGTGGACATGAGAAAGTGAGAACCAAGTCTTGCCTTGTGCGGCTGCTTACCGCCATAAATCCTTGCAGTCAGTCGCCGTTTGTCGCCGACGAAGCGCATCACGCCGTTGAAAGGACCCCCCGTGAAAAACGCCAATGTCGTGCTCATCGACCGCCATCCCGGACGCTCGGCGCAGACCATTGCGATCGCGCGTGAGCTTGGTACGGATCCAGATCTTATCCACGAGCCATCGGTCGGCGTGGTCGGCACAAAGGGCGACAGCCAATGCTACCTTGGTGTTCTTGCCAAGGTCGAGGCGGTCCATGCGCGCCTCAAAGGCCGTATCGGCAAGGGACCGGGTCAGCTCAGGCTACGCCTCGTCCAGCCGGAGTACACGATCGCGATTTCGGACGGCATCCGCAATGGTACGCGCGAAATGCGCTATTCGCTTATTGGGCGCGAGTTGACCAATGATGCACTTTGCGAGCACCTGAGCGCGACTGGCCTTGCGGGCACGATCGCCATCGTTGCCTGCGACAAGCCGCCGGTGGGCACCTTGGCTGCGCTACTTGAACACAACCAACCGGCAATCATCATGTCGGATGGTGCAATTCATCCCGGGAGGGATCCGAAGTCGGGTGAGGCGATCGACATAGTAAGCGCCTACCAGGTCGCGGGGCATCCCGACGCCGAATACCGCCATCGCATCGCCTGCCACGCCTGCCCCGGCATCGGCAGTTGCGGAGGCATGTTTACCTATAACACCATGCAGACGTTCATCGGTGTCGTCGGCATGCAGCCACTCCACATGGTGGCGCCGGCGTCCGACGACCCCCGCAGGGTGAACGAGTTCCCAGCCGAATTGGTCGACTTCCTCGCCCAGCTCATAGAGAAGGACCTTAGGCCACGCGACATCGTCGTGCGCGACTCCATCCGGAACGCAGTGGTCGTCGCGATGGCCATCGGCGGCTCGACTAATGTGACGCTGCACGCCCCTGAAATCGCGCGCGCCGCCGGCTATGCCGACTTCTGGAAGGAGATCATGACGCCGGAAGAATTCAATCATCTCTCGCAGCACGTCGTTCCAGTGCTCACCGATGCACGGCCCTATGGCAAGTATTCCATGGTCGACATTGACAAGGTCGGTGGCGTGCAGGTGATTGTCCGCGAGCTGTTGGAGGCCGGGCTTCTGAATGGCGATGTCCACACCTGTACCGGCGAGACCCTCGCCCAGCAGGTCGAGCGTCTCGGCGCCAGGCGCGCCGACGGCAAAGTCATCTATTCGGTCGCCACGCCTTACAAGTCGACCGGCGGCCTGCGCGTGCTCGGCGGCAACTTGTCGCCGGAGAACTCGGCGATTCTCAAGCTTGCAGGGGTCGAGGGTGGTCTTGCAAACAATATCTTCCGCGGCAGGGCGCGCGTGTTCGAAGGCGAGCAGGACCTGCTCCATGAGCTCGACACGTCGCCCGATCGGTTCCACAACAACGACATCATCATCGTGCGCTACGAGGGTCCGAGTGGCGCGCCGGGGATGCCGGAGATGCTCGACCCGACCTCGCGCATCACGGTGCTCTGCCGCGAGCGGGAGATTGTCGTGGCACTGATGACGGATGCGCGCTTCTCCGGCGGATCGGTGGGCCTCGTCATCGGCCACGTTGGTCCGGAAGCCGCGCTCGGCGGTCCGATCGCGCTCATCGAGGACGGCGACGAGATCCTGGTCGATCTCAACAAGAGCGAGATCAATTGCACGGCGCTGAGCGATCCTGCCGTCTACGACAGGCGCAAGGCGGCCTGGAACAAGGCGGTTGCAGACAATGGCGGCGTCCATCCCAACTGCGGAACAGCGGACACCCGCCTGCTCTACCGCGCGCGGCACACGGCGGTTCCGGCCACCCGCGGCGGCGGTCTGCATCCAAACCGCGAGGTCTGGGTGCGTGAACCGCGCCAGGCAGAGCGGTCGGGCTTTGTGCCGAGGAATAAGCACCGGAGCTGAGCAAGGCTTTTAGGCGTGCGGGTGTTGCAAGCGAATGGCCGAGCACATCTGCAGGGCTCGCAGAACCCCGGCTCACGAATGCACCTGCGGCAGCGGAGGTCACGCCGAAGAATTGTGGTACATTTCCCATCGGCAAGTGCGTGCTGGCGCGGGCGAAGTTGACCAGTTGTGCCGTCGCTGATTGCGATGCAACATTGCGCCTGCGTTCGAGGAAAGTCGATCCCCTCAGCGAAGTCATGGCCGCAAAATGAGCGGCACAGGACACGAGCCGGAAATCGATCGGAGAAACGCAAAGTCGTCGAGCGACGAAAGAAGGGGTGTGCGATGGCCGAGAAGATCCATGTGCGATGCGGCAAACTCTTTCAAGGGACCGAAGAGAAGGTCCTCGAGAATCACACGATCGTTGCGGAGGCCGGGATCGTCACCAGCATCGCTCCGAGCAAGGATGTTCCGAAATCGGCCGCCGACGCCAAGGAAATTGACTTCTCTCGGCACTTTGTAATTCCGGGATTGATCGATGTTCACACGCACTTGGCTTACGGCAACGCGAAGACCGAGGAGGACATTGACCTATACAGCTCGCTCGAGTTTCGCGCGGTCCGTGGCGTCTTCTTCGCCCACCAGGTGCTGGCAGCCGGTTTCACGACCATCGTGGCCCCCGGGGACTCCGGCATGGTGTCGCGCGCCATCCGCGATGCGATCGACGCCGGGTTGTTTGAGGGTCCAAGGGTCACGGCCGCGGGGCCCTACATCACCAGCCGGCAGGGACTAACGGACTGGTATCCCACTTGGATTGGGGTGCCCACCACCTCGATCGGCAGACTCGTGCGCAATCGCGACGAGGCGATCGAGGAAATCCGCAAGCAGGTAAAAGAAGGCGTCGACGCGGTGAAGATCGCGATGGACGGAATTCATCGTCGGCCGAATGGCGAGCTCGTGGCGGCTTTCACGCTGGACGAGACCAAAGCCATGGTCGACGAGATCCGCCGGCTCGGAAAGATCTCCATCGTGCATGCGCGGGGCCGTGAGGCGACACTCTATGCGGCGAAGACGGGAGTTGATCTTATCTTCCACGCATCCGAGATCGACGACGAGGGACTGGAGGCCGCGGTCGCCAACAAATGCGCGATCTGTCCGACATTGACGTTGCTGCGCAATACCATGGACTTCATCGAGCCGCAGGATCCGGCTTTTCGCGAGCGGCGCAACAGTGTCTACAACGCCGAATTCGATGCCGCGGTCGAAAACCTACAGAAGGTGCGGCGGGCCGGAGTTCCGATGCCAATCGGCACGGACTCGGGCTTCGCGGTGACGCCGTTCGGCGAATGGCATGCGCGCGAGCTTGAGATCTTCGTCGACTATCTCGGTTTCACGGCGATTGAGGCTCTCAAGGCTGCGACATCGGTGAGTGCGCGCCTCGTGCGGCCAAACGACAAAGTGGGCGCTCTAATGCCCGGCTATCAGGCGGACTTCGTCGCGCTAGATGGCGATCCGACCAAGAGCGTCTCGATCCTGCTCGACCGCAGCAAAGTCGCCGCCGTCTTCAAAGGCGGGGCACCCATCGCACCGGGGCGACGCCAATACGATCCAAGACGCGTCAGCGACTTTGCCATGACGATCGCGAGCGACCTCTATACGCGCGAACGCGTTGCGGAACTTGGCTTTCGGAAAGCCTCGTAGCGGCCAAGGCAGCTGGCCAGCAACTCTTGAGCAGCGGTTTGCGTGCGAACGGGGCGCTTCATGGTGTCGAGCGCCAATCGCTGCAACGCGCCCTGAACGTTCGCTTGACCTGGGGGTGTGACCGAGCCACCGGACAGGCTCAAGGAGAGTAACCGGCTCCAAGGCGTGTTTAGGTTGCCTCGCGCCGCCAGCAGGACCGAGCTGTGCGACCGACAGCCTTGCTAGCCGATTGACGCTGACAGAAAGCACCACAGCGGATGAGAGCCAGCAGGGTTGGCGCTGAGCATCCGGCGGCCTTGGCCGCGGGTCGCAAGGCGATCATCGACTGAAATTCGTGCGGGAGCGTGCGCACGCAACGTGGAACCAGATGCGGATCGCTGCATTGAAAGCGAAAGGATTGATGCGACATGAACCCAAGCCTTGAGGACCGTGGACACTGCGATCCAGACACCTTGAAGCTGCACGCAGGTGAGCTGTCCCTGGGAACCTTACGGCCCATTCAACCCGTTCGTTGACCCGCTTTTGCCAACAACGCACGGCATGATGGGGAGCGATGCGGGATCTTCCCCATGCGGTCAAGGCGGCTCGACACGTCGCCAGAAGCAAATTTGCCGCTTCCTCCCAGCGGCGGGCGCAAGTGCGCCGGTTCGGGCATCGGGCTTGCCGCCTTGGGCTCACCAGACCAGCATTGCCCGCTCATTGCCTTTTTTCAGGGGCAGGGTGCGGTGTTCCAAACGGGGGATCTTCGGCATGAAGCGTTTTCTGCTGGTGGCACTCGCTTTGTATCTCGCTATGCAAACAACACGAGCCGCCGACATTTCCGTCATAGAGAACGAAACCCCCGATCATCCCGCCCTAATTCTCATAAAGGGGCCGTTCCTGAAGGACGAAGGCCCAAAGGACGTCGGTACATTCGTGGGGCTGATGGCGGCTCGCAAGAAGCCCGCAGTGGTCTTCCTAGATGGCCCGGGAGGAGCCGCGTGGACTGGGCTACAGATTGGACGGCTCATTCGGCGGTATGGGTGTCTCACGGCAGTGGCTGACAATACGCAATGCACCTCCGCTTGCGCTCTTGCCTGGCTGGGCGGCAAGGAGCGGTATATGGGCGCGAACGCTCGCATCGGTTTTCATGCCGCCAGCGTGACGGACAGCTCTGATGCCTCCGCCTCAGCCGCCGCCAACGCCGTCATCGGCGCCTATCTCCACGAAGTCGGCATCACCGATTTCAACGCCATCATCTATCTGACAAAGGCGGATCCGCAATCGATAACGTGGCTCAACCTCTCAGATGCGATGCGTTACCGCATTGCCGTCAAAGCCTTCAGCGCATCTCAGGACCGATGGTCCTGGACCCGGTCAGCATTAGGCTCGCCCCCTCGCCGGCACCTTGATTCCATTGAGGCGATGTCGGAGAGCAAACCAAAAATTCCTTGAGCTACCGGAAGGTTGGCGCCCTCGCCATTGGTCGATAAGCCGGCCGGGGCAGCACGCCGATGCAGCGCTCACCTTGGGTCGCGAAATGCTTGCTGCTTCCAGTTCGATCGCATGTGTTTTGCAAAAAACCGCGGGGAACACCAGGGAGAAATGCTGTGATCAAGAGCCTGTCGCTGTTGACGCGCAAGAGCACACTGTCGAAGGAGGAGTTCCGGCGCATCTGGGTCAACGAACACGCGCCGCTGGTGCACGCCGTGCCGCAGGTGCGCCGCTACGTCCTATCATTCATCCTCGAGGAGCCGACCCGCCCAGACGTCCCTACCCAGACCATGAACGTCGATGCCGTAGCGGAACTTTGGTACGAGGACATTGCCGCGTTGAAGGCGGCAGCCGCGTCGCCACAGATGAAAGCCGTCACGGACAACGGCGCACTCCACCTCGGCGCTATCAAATCGTTCATCACCGAGGAGGTCGCGATCATCCCCTGACAGGAAGCGCACGCAAACGCCCGGGGCAAGCCAATGCGCCTGTCCAAGCTTGGCAAGGCAGGAAATGCTGAAGCGCCACGAAGGGGGAAGCGCGATGGAAGAAGCCTCGCGGACGGCAGAGTTGACCCCCCAAGGGAGCGTCTTGGGAGACCAGTTGACGCGTTCCCCTGCGGCGAACAGGTCCTTCCTGAGAAGCGGTTAACGCGCGCCTGCTGAGGCCGATCTCGGCGCCACAATCGCGGCTCTAATCTTTGCGGCGCGGGGGTGATCGCTGTCTTCGAGCGCTGCCAGTGCCGCAGACGCCAGTTTTGAGGCTGACCTGGCGATCCGGCCGAGCAGCACCAGGCTGGGCTCATCGGCGACGGCGCCGGCGGCCTCGATCACCTCTTCGCTTGGTGCGCTCTCGAGCAGGGCCGCCAGGACCGGTCTGGCCTCGACCCGGCCCAGCCGGCCCAGCGCGCAGGCCGCAGCCTTAGCAACGGGCCGGTGCAGATCAACCATCAGCTCCCCCAGCAACGCGGTGATCCCTGGATAAGGGCGCGCGCAGCCGCAGCCGGCCAGGCGAACGCTGGGATCGGGGTGTTGCAGGAGCATAGCGATCGTCTCGCAGGAGAGATGCGCGTGTAGGCGACGGGCACACCCTACGGCCACTGGCAACGTCGGGCCTTCGACCCAACCTCGTTCGATCGCGTCGGCAACCGCCTGCCCCGCCTCGCGCGTACCGATCGCATGCAAGGCGCTCAAGGCGGCAGCTTGCTCGGGAATCTGGCGGTGCGCGCCGAAGCCCGCGTGCCGCCGGCAGACGTCCCGCAGAAGGGGGACGGCCGCGGCCAGCCGACGGCGACCCGCCTCGGCCAACAATGTGAGGCTGTCCGCAAGCGCGGGGTCGCCGAACGCCGCAAGAAGTCCGTGATCGTCAATCTCGGCCACGTCGAAGTTTGTGGGCGCACTGAGCGCCGGTGAGGGTCGCACCGCCGCGCCGTCGAAATCCTGAAAGAGATCGAGCTGCACTGCTTTCATGCTGCGGGTTTGACGCCAGGCGTTTTCGCCGTCAACCGCTCGCCGCCCGCTTGGGGACGCGCATCCACAGCTGATGGTCTCGCCGCGCCGGCCCAACCACATCTGATGCTCATGCTCCCCGAGGGAGCCAGAAACTCCACCTCCGCCATTCCACATCCCTAAGGGGCGAGGTTCGTGGTGGAATTGCCACAGGGACGTTGCCGCTGGCGAGGCGTCACCCGAGACGCGCGATAAGGGTCGTGTTAGTATGTGGCCACAAACCATGGATGGCAGCCGATGCGCGTCGAAATTAAATACTGCGGCCAGTGAAACTATGAACCGCGCGCCCGTGCGGCGGCGAAGCTCATCCGCGAGGTCCGGCCAGATGCGCAGGTGACCCTGCAGCGCTCGGGTGGGGGCGTCTTTGAGATCAGCGTCAACGACCACATTGCCTGCTCGAAAGAGATCATCGGTCGCTTCCCTACTGAAGCAGAGATCATCGCCAGCGTGACCTGAGTTTTTCTGATCGAGCCAGCGGCACGCGCCCCGCTTCGCGTTCGCCCGCGAGCTTACATCGCGATTGTCGAGACGGTCTTCCCGATCACTTCGGCCCAGTCACTTCGGCCCAGCTACTGCGGCAAAGACCGTGCGGCTTGCAGACGAGCGCTCATGAGGGGAAAGACGAGAAGGGCTTCGCCCCGACGACGATGCAAGAGGGTTCGCGGGATGCAAAGTCAGCGCGGCTATCAATTCACTCGGCGCTCGCGTCCCCTCCAGTAGGGTTCGCGCAACTCGCGGCGCAGGATCTTGCCCGACGCGTTGCGCGGCAGCATCGCGATGAAGTCTACGGACTTCGGTGTCTTGAAGCCGGCCACTCGCTCCCGCGTCCAGTCGATGATGCTCTGTGCATCAGCGGCCGCTCCTGGCTTGCGGACGATGATTGCCTTGACCTCCTCGCCCCACTTGTCTGAGGGCACGCCGATAACAGCAACCTCGGCAACGGCGGGATGACCGAAGATCGCGTTTTCGACTTCGGCCGGATAGACGTTCTCCGCACCGGACACGATCATATCTTTGACGCGGTCATGGACGAACAAGTAGCCGTTGGCATCGATGTAGCCGGCGTCACCCGAGCGCAACCAGCGCTCGCCGTCGATGGCTGCCCTCGTGGCATCGGGCAGATTCCAATAGCCAGCCATGGTTGCTGGTGAGCGGATGGCAATTTCGCCGATCGCGCCGGTTGGTAGGTGCCTGCCGTTGGCGTCCAATATCGCCAGTTCAACGCCCGGCAAGGGCCGACCGGCCGCGCGCAGCAAATCGGGACGCGTCAAATCGTGATCTTCCGGTGCCAGTGCGACCACAGTGCCTGTGGTCTCGGTCAGTCCGTACATCTGTACGAAACCACACTTGAAGACGTCGATGCACTCGGCGAGCAACGCCGGAGGGATCGGGCTTGCGCCGTACATGATGGTGCCGAGCCGCGAATAGTCGATTTGCCGCGCTCGGGGTTGGCGCACGATGAACTGCATGGCCGCTGGTACAAGGAACAACTTGCTTACCCGGTCGTGCTCGATGAAGTCGAGCACCTTGAGCGGTTCGAACTCGCGCGCGACGAAGGTGAGGACGCCATGGAACAGTGCCCAAATGCCGAATCCCGTACCGCCAATATGGGCGACCGGCATCGCCTGGAGCGCAATGTCGTCGTCCTTCCAGCGCGACCAGAGAACGTCGGCCTGTTGAGCGAGCCGGCGCATAGAAATGAAATTTTCATGGGTCAGCATCGCCCCTTTTGGTCGACCCGTGGTACCAGACGTATAGAGCTGGACGGCGATGTCGGATGGTTTCGGCGTGTGCATGGGCGGGACATTGCGCGCCGCGTCGCGCCAGGCAGCGTAGGTCGGCCACTCGGTTGGGCCACCCGATTCCATGGCAATCACATGCTTCAGTGCGGCGCAATCACGCGTCAGCGCCGCAGCACTTGCGCAAAACTCCCCCGCGACGAAGAGGATTGGCGCCGTTGCGTCCGATGCGATGTAGACGACCTCCGGTGCGGCCAGCCGCCAGTTGATCGGCGTCATGATGGCACCGATGCGCAAGCTGGCGAATAGCAGCTCAAAATAATGATCGGAGTTCTTGCCAAGATAGGCCACGCGTGCGCCAGGCTGCACGCCGAGCCCGCTCAACGCCGCCGCGGTCGACGCGACGTGGCGCTCGAACTCTGCGAAGGTCGTCTTCCGGCCCTCAAAAACCAGCGCCGTTTTGGCGGCGCGCTCGCGCGCATGCAACCGCGGTATATCGTCCAGTGTGGTTATGGCGTTGGCATCGGTCGTCATGAGCCACTCTCGATAAAATCAGCCGATCGGATCATCCATGGTCGAAGGCGTCAATGCTGATCGGTTGGATCGTGCACCTTGAATTCGCGGGCCAGCAGTGCACACTTGGGCCTGCTCTAAGGACCTACACCGACGACCCGCCATGCAATCTGCTGCAGGCATCGACGAGGAACCATTTGCTGCTGGCCTTACAGCCTGCATCCAGCGGTGCGTCGCGGGCGCCCAAAAGATTACCAATCTGGTCCGCCTCTCCGGCGGCGCAAGTCAGGAGACGTGGTCGTTTCGCGCCGTCGGCCCCGGCGTGGATCGTGCGCTCATTCTGCGCCGTCAGCCCGATACAATTGGCATCGCCCCAAAGCTGCCGCTTGCCACGGAGGCCGCGTTGATGCGTGCAGCCGGCGCGGCCGGCGTGCCATCGCCGCACGTGTTGCACGTGCTCGCAGCCGCCGACGGGATCGGCGAGGGGTTCCTCATGGATCACATCGCGGGTGAAACCATCGCGCGCAAGCTGTTACGCAACGAGGAGTTTGCCGCCGCGCGCCCCAAGCTGCCACTGCAAGTGGGAGCGATCCTCGCTCGGATCCACGCGCTGCAGCCTGGTAACCTGCCGCCGTTGCCCATCACATCCGCCCGCAAGGAACTTGCCGAGTTGCGCGACGCCTATCACCGCGATGGCCAGCCTCGTCCTGTGTTCGAACTCGCATTCCGCTGGCTCGCCGAACGGGCGCCCTCTGACCCAGCGACGCCGTCGGTCGTGCATGGTGACTTTCGTACCGGTAACCTGATCGTTGGCGGCGAGGGCATCCGCGCGGTGCTCGATTGGGAACTGGCCTGCCGGGGCGATCCGGTGCGTGACCTCGGCTGGTTCTGCACGATTAGCTGGCGCTTCGGGGCCATCGATAAACCCGCAGGTGGCTTTGGCTCGCGCGAGGAGCTGCTCGCGGGCTATCAGGCCGCGGGGGGCCGCCCCGTTTCTCTGCAAGAGCTCTACTACTGGGAGGTGTTTGGCTCTCTGCGCTGGGGCGTATTCTGCCTCAGTATGCGCGCGCGATCCGCCGGCAAGGATCGCTCGCTGGAACGCGCCATGATTGGCCGCCGCGCCTCAGAGGCTGAGATCGACCTCCTTCACCTTATCGCACCACTGGGAGATTGACCGTGCAGGATCCGCCTCGCCCGGAAACGCTCGTCGCTGCCGTCGCCGCATTCCTGCGTGCCGAGATCGCGCCGCAGATCAAAGACGTCGCGAACTTTCAACTGCGCGTCGCCATAAATGCACTGGAACTCGTCGCCCGCCAGCTTGTCCTCGCCCCCGGCAGCGATGCCGCGGAACTGCGATCTCTCGAAAAATTGCTCGGTCGCACTGGCACACTCGATGAGCTGAACACCGCCCTGTGCGGTGCGATCGGCGACGGATCGGCAAAGCTCGAAAGCCGCCAACTGCAGCGGCACCTCTGGTCCACGACCATGGCCAAACTCGCGGTCGATCAGCCCAGCTACGCCACCTACAAGCGCGCCCTCGCGCAGGACGGATGATCGAGAAGGGAGAACCATGGATTTCGACCTACCCGCAGACCTCATCGCCTTTCTCGCCGAGCTGGACGCCTTCATTGCCCGCGAGATCAAACCGCTCGAGCAGGCAGACGATAACGTCCGATTCTTTGATCATCGCCGTGAATGGGCGCGCACCGACTTCGATAAGGGGGGCCTGCCGCGGCCGGAGTGGGAAGCGTTGCTCAGGCAAGCTAAGCGGCGCGCGGACAATGCCGGTTACCTGCGCTTTGCGTTGCCGAAACAATATGGCGGCAGGGATGGTTCGAACCTGTGGATGGCCGTGATCCGCGAACATTTCGCGGCCAAGGGTCTAGGCCTGCACAACGACCTCCAGAACGAGCACTCCATCGTCGGCAACTTCCCCATCGTGCACATGCTGCACCACTACGGTCGCGACGACCAGAAACGCGAGTTCATCGAGAGCCAGTTCACCGGAGAGCGCCGCATCGCCTTCGGGCTCACCGAACCCGGCCATGGCTCGGACGCCACCCACATGGAGACCCGTGCGGTTCACGAGCTAAGAAACGGCAGGGCCGGCTGGCGCATTGACGGCGAGAAGATGTGGATCACCGGCATGCATCACGCCACCCACTGCGCACTATTCGCACGCACCTCAGGCGTCGACGGCGAGGCCGACGGCATCACCTGTTTCCTCGTGCCCAACCCGACGCCTGGGCTCACCATCGAGGAGTATCTGTGGACATTCAACATGCCGACGGACCATCCACGGCTTTCGCTCAACAATGTGTGGGTGGCGGAAGAGGCGATGTTCGGACCGCTCGGCGGCGGTCTCGCCTTGGCTCAATGCTTCGTCCATGAGAACCGGATCCGGCAGGCCGCGAGTTCGCTCGGCGCGGCCGTCTATTGCATCGAGGAAAGTGTCAAATATGCGTGCGCGCGAAAGCCCTTTGGGCAGGCGCTGGCCACCAATCAGGCCATTCAATTCCCGCTCGTGGAACTGGCGACACAGGCCGAGATGCTGCGCTTACTCATCCGCAAGACCGCATGGGAGATGGACCGCTTGGCGCCGCGAGAGGTCGAGCGGACGCACTCCGATCGAGTCTCCATGTGCAATTACTGGGCGAACCGGCTCTGCTGCGAGGCGGCGGATCGCGCCATGCAAGTCCACGGCGGATTGGGCTATTCGCGCCACAAGCCGTTCGAGCATATCTACCGCCACCATCGCCGCTATCGCATTACCGAGGGCAGCGAGGAAATCCAAATGCGCAAGGTGGCGGCATTCTTATTCGGCTTCATAGGGCGGAAGGCGAGACCACGCCATGGCTGACCACCTCGTGGCGCGAGGCTAGACAAGAAGGCTGTCGGTGGCGATCCCTTGCGATGCGTCTGCCATGCGGTGAGCGCCGTTCGGCTCCGGTCCACAACTGGGTGGGCCGCCGCCGGTCAGTAGAAGACTTCGGGCGGCGTGCCCAGCAGGACTTGTCCCACGGCCTCGAAGTGGGCGGCCCGCGATTGGATCTGTTGCGACAGCGTGTGCATGTCGCGGAAGCGGCGCTCGAAGGGACTGCCCGGAAAGATCGCATCGACCCCGGCGGCCTTGTAGGTATAGTCGGCCACCTCGATGGCGCCGTGGATGGCGTTGGTTGCCGCAAGCCGCACCTGCGCCCGATCCGGGACGCCGATCGGTTCCATATCATCGGCTCGGGCGTAGATCGTGCCCAGCGTGTCCAAGAGATAGGCGCGCGCCGCGGCGAGCTTCGCCTCCGCGCGCGCCACGTCCCCCTGAACGGTCGCACTATCGGCAAGGCGCTCGAGGCCCCGCGGCGCCTTTCGGCGCGCCAGGTCGATGAACGTCGCAAGCATCGCCCGCGCGATTCCCAACGCCACGCCCGCCACGCCGACGGCATAGAGCCCCTGCATTGGAAAGGCGTAGAGGGGACCCGGCTCGCGGCGCAACTGCGGTTCCTCGCGGGTGGTGCTAAAGGCTTCGGGCACGAACAGATCGGTGACGCTATATCCGTCAGAGGCGGTGCCGCGCAGGCCGATGGTGTGCCAGTTGTCGATGAGCCTCGCCTGCTCAGCGGGAAATAGCAGGGAACGGATCGCCGGGCGAGCGTAGCGGTTGAGGCGCAAGGACCCATCGCATCCGATCACCTGGCAGTGTGCGCCCATCCAATTGGCGTTGCGGCAGCCGCTGGCGAAGTCCCACGTACCCGTCACGCGGTAGCCGCCGGGGACAGCCTTGGCGCGCGAAGCGTTGGGCGGCCCCCAGGCCACGATGGTCTGCGGATCGGCGAAGATCGTCCGCGCCACCGCCGGCTCAAGGAAGGCCGCAATCAACGCGGCGCTGTTGGCCACAAATACGTTCCAGGCGACCGACGCATCATGGCGCCCGATCTCTTCGATCGCCAGAACGTACTGGGTGGGCTCGGTCTGATCGCCGCCAACCGAACGCGGCAACAGCATTCGCATCAAACGGGCGCCGTGAAGGCTTGCCAACAGGGAAGCCGGAAGGCGGCGAGTGGCCTCAATGGTATCGGCTGCGGCAGCAATGGCGGGGCCCAGGTTATGAGCCGCTGTCAGTGGATCCCTGCGGTCCGGACTTTGCATGCGCCACCTCTGGGCTGACCATACCATTGCGGCCCGAGGTCAGGGCGCTGTCAATGGCCCTGCGCGCCCGCCATGCGCTGGGCGAGACGTTGACAGGCTTGCTGCAAGCCGCGACCATCGCGCATCGGGCGACCATCCCGCGGCAACGTGCACACCCCACGACAGAGGTGGACCATGAGCAAAAGCCCCCTCGAGCTGCGCTCCCTCGGTAGAACTGCGGTCAAGACGAGCGCGCTGGGTTTCGGCGGCGCGCCGATCGGCGGCTTCCGCTATACGCTGAGCGAGCAGCAGGGCGCGGACACGGTGAGTGCGGCCTACGCGGCGGGACTGCGCTATTTCGATACCTCCCCTTACTACGGCTATGGCCGCAGCGAGCTCTTGTTCGGTCAGGCGCTCAGGGGTCACCCGCGCGACAGCTACGTGCTATCCACGAAGGTGGGGCGCTGGATGGCTCCGCTCGCCCCTGGAGAGACGGTGCCCGGTTGGCGCGCCGGCGGATTGGCATTCAAGCCTACCTTCGACTACAGCCGTGACGGCACGCTGCGGTCGATGGAACAATCGCTCTTGCGCCTCGGGCTTGCACGTATCGACGTGGTGCTGATCCATGATGTGGATGTTGTCTCGCAGGGCTCGCAAGCGGAGGCCGACCGCCGCTTTCAGGAGACCATGGCCGGCTGCTATCCAGCCCTCGCCGAACTGCGCAGCGCCGGCGTGATCCGGGCGATCGGCACTGGTCTCAACGAAACGGCCATGACGCTGCGCTTTGCGCGCGAAGCTGATCTCGATTGCGTCATGCTGGCCGGACGCTACACCTTGCTTGAGCAGGGCGCCCTTGACGAACTGCTGCCCGATTGCGAGCGCAAGGGCATGTCGATGTTGTTGGCGGCACCCTTCAATTCGGGCATCCTGGCTACCGGTGCGCGCGCGGGTGCCACCTACGATTATAAGCCGGCGCCACCGGCGATCCTAGACAAGGTGAAGCGGATCGAGGCGGTCTGCGGACGCCACGGCATCGAGCTGGCGACCGCGGCCCTGCAGTTTCCGCTTGCTCATCCGCGTCTTGCCTCCATCGTGGCCGGCGCCACGAGGCCGTCCGAGGTCGCCGAGAATGTGGCGCGCATGGCGGTTGAGATCCCGCGCGACCTGTGGCGTGAGCTCAAGCAGGAAGGGCTGCTGGCGGCAGCCGCTCCGGTACCACAATAGCCCTCCGGCAATTGCGTCGATCGAGGCTCACATGTTCGCTGACCGCATCGAAGGCAAGTGGATCGACGCCTTCTGCGAGCTGTTCGAGCGCTGCGCCGTGAGGGCGGGCGACACCGCAGCGATCCTGTCGGAAACGCAATCGCGTGCGCTCAACGTGCACCTAGCCGAGCTCGCCCTCCTGCGGCTTGGCGCGCGGCCGTTCCATGTGGTGGTGCCGACGCCGCGAAATCGCCATCCGGTGCCCGTGCGCTCGACGGGCGCGAGCGAGGCGCTCGGCAAACTGGCGCCGGTGGTGGGTGCGCTTGGTGCGGCCGGGTTCGTCGTCGACTGCACCATCGAAGGCCTGATGCATGCGCCGGAGACGCCGGCGATCCTCAAGGCCGGCGCCCGTATCCAGGTGATCTCCAACGAGCACCCCGAGGCGCTTGAGCGCATGATGCCCGACAGCGCGCTGGAGAAAATCGTGCGCGCCGCCGCAAAGATGCTGCGCGCCGCCAAACGCATGCGGGTGACATCTCCGGCCGGGACCGACCTCAATGTCGATATGGCGGGTGCGTCCACTGTGGGCGTGTGGGGCTGGACCGAGAAGCCAGGCACGCTGGCCCATTGGCCGGGTGGACTCGTCGTGAGCTTTCCCAAGAGCGGCACCGTGAACGGCACGCTCGTGCTCGACCGTGGCGACATCAATCTCACGTTTAAGCGCTACCTTGAGGCACCGGTGCGGCTCGCATTGCAGGCTGACTATGTCACGCGCATCGAAGGAAAAGGCGCGGATGCCGAGATGATGCGCGCCTATCTCGCCGCCTGGGGCGAGCGGGAAGCCTATGCCGTCAGCCACGTCGGCTTCGGGCTCAACCGCAAGGCGCGCTATGAAGCGCTCGCCATGTACGACCGCCGTGACACCAATGGTACCGAGCTGCGTGCGGTCGCCGGCAACTTCCTGTTCTCCACCGGCGCCAACGAGTTCGCTGGACGCTACACCGCCGGCCATTTCGACATCCCGGTCATGGGTACGACCATCGTGGTCGACGACGTGGAGGTGGTGCGCGCCGGCGATCTGCAGGAGGTGTTCGCCTAACCCGACAGGTTGCCACAGACGCCGCGTTTCCTGTTGCCGAAAGCCATGAGATGATCATCCTTCAGGGCTCCGCGGACTTGCATGCCAATAGGGCTGCCTCGCTGCAGCTCCTGCAACTTTTTTCCCCACCGCCTGAGCCGCGCAGTGCTGAGCGAAAGTCTCGTGCCGCTCAGATGCGGTGGCGCTCGATCAATTGGCGGGCGATGATGATCTTTTGCAGCTCGTTGGTGCCCTCACCGATCACGAGCAGCGGCGCGTCGCGGTAGTAACGTTCGATGTTGAACTCCGTTGAGTAGCCGTAGGCGCCATGAATGCGCATGGCTTCGAGGGCGTTCTCCACCGCCGCCTCGGATGCCGCGTACTTGGCCATGCCGGCTTCCATGTCGCAGCGTCGGCCCTCGTCGTAGGCTCTCGCCGCATTGTAGGTGAGAGCGACGGCGGCTTCTGTACGGATGGCCATCTCGGCAAGCTTCAATTGGATCGCCTGGTGCTCGTGGATCGGCTTGCCGAAGGTCTTGCGTTGTTGGGCATAGCGCACCGCGTCCTGCAGTGCTGCCTTGGCGAGACCGCAGCCACGCGCCGCAACATTGATGCGTCCGAGCTCCAGCCCGCCCAAAGCCGTCTGCAGCCCGCGCCCCTCGACGCCACCGATCAGGGCGGAAGCGGGCACGCGGTAGTCCTCGAAGATGAGCTCGGCGGAATCGATGCCCTTGTAGCCGATCTTTTCCAGCTTGCGCGAGACGCGGAAGCCCGGGCCCTTTTCCGCCAGTAACATGCTCATGCCTTTGTGGCGAGGTTCGGCAGTCGGATCGGTCTTCACCAACAGCGCAAACACCTGACCGTGAATGCCGTTGGAGATCCACGTCTTGGTACCGTTGACGAGATAGGCGGCGTTGCCTGCGCGCACGGCGCGCGTGCGGATCGCCTGTAGGTCGGTGCCACAATCGGGTTCGGTCAGAGCGAGGCCGCCACGCAATTCCCCCGTGGCAAAGCGAGGCAGATAAGTGCGTCTTTGCTCCTCGGTGCCGACGCGCTCAACGCATGCCGCCATGATCAGGTGCGAGTTGAAGATGCCGGCGAGCGACATCCACACCTCCGAGACGCGTTGCACGATGTTGGCATAGGTGGTGGCGGAGAGCCCAAGCCCGCCGTAGGCGGTGCCGATGGTGGCGCCGAAGAGCCCAAGCGCCTTCATCTGTTCCACCATCTCTAGGGGATAGATGTCATCGTGCTCCAGGGCATGCACATGCGGTCGCACATCCCGCTCGAGCCACTTGCCGACTGCGTCGAGGATGGCGCCATCCTCTTCGGGAGCGGTGCGCCCGGGCGAGTTGGTGATGGTCGACATTCCCACATCCTCCGGGGTTGGTGGCTTGTCCTGGCTCGAGAGCCCCGCTGGTGCGTCACACCAGCTAGGAAGCATGTCGGCACTGACGCCTCCGGCAACTGGTACGCCGCCGCCGGCTCGCGGCGAGCATGGGCGGCCAATGGCGCTTATTGCGCGGCGTCGCGCACAACTGCCTCCGGCTCAACGTCGATTTGCAAGATGTCGTTGAACCGGTTGCAGGCGCCGCAGAGCGCGGTACGCCAGGTCATCTCGACGATCTGTGCTTGTGTGAAGTGCGCCTTGAGCCGCGTGAAGATGTCGTCCGGGGTGCGGTTCCAGTCGTTGGTGACGGCGATGGCGTATTCCACGACGAGTTTGTCGAGCTCGTCGAGTTCCGGGTGGGCATGATAGTCGAGCAGGTGTGCCGCCCCGGTCTCGGACACGCCCTCGACGGCGAGCTTGGGCGCATGATGGGACACGCAATAGGAACATTTGTTGAGGAGCGACGCAGTGAGCAAACACAGTTCCAGGTAGCGCTTTGGCAGGAGAGCCTCATCGGCAAGCTCCGTCAACATGCCCCACACGTGCCTGAATATCGGCGGCCGGTGCGCCATGGCGCCCGCTTGGTGCTCGAAGTCGCCGTAGGCGCGCATCTTCTCCCACAGCAGATGCAGGTCCGCCGGGAGCTCTGCCTTGCCTTTGATGCTGATCCGCGACATGCGCCGTCCTTCGCTCAATAGTTCGCCTTGTCCTCCAGCGCGTGACCGCGCCGCTGCACCAGCATGGTGCGATCAAACGTGCAAACCGTTACACCGTTCTGGTTCTTGCCGATGGTCCGTACTGTGACGATACCCGCATCCGGGCGCGACTTGGAATCGCGCTTGCTGAGCACCTCGCTCTCGGCATAGAGCGTGTCGCCGGGATAGACAGGGTGCGTGAGCTTGATGTCGGTCCAGCCGAGGTTGGCAATGGCCTTCTGGCTCACGTCGCTAACGCTCATGCCGGCGAGCAACGCCACTGTGAACGGCGAGGCCACGATGCAGCGGCCGAACTCGGAATGGCGCGCGTACTCCTGATCGAAGTGGAGCGGGTGCGTGTTCATGGTCAGCAGCGTGAACCAGGTGTTGTCGGTCTCGGTGATGGTGCGCCCCGGTCGATGCTCATAGACATCGCCGACCGCAAAGTCCTCATAGGCGCGCCCGACGCTCTCGCGATAGCGCCGCGCGCCGACCTCTTTTGCCGTTGCCACCATGCTATTCTCCCGCGTGCCGCCGGACCTTGTCACCGCCGAGGCGGTGCGCCAAAGGGAGGCTAAGGGGGGCCTTCGCGGCCCCAAGTTGGCCGAGTGTGCGTCATCCATTCCGCCACATGCTCGCGCTCCCGCTGCAAAGGTCGAGATGGCCTCATGTGCATTGTCAACCCCGCCCTTCGCTGACTTCCCCTACGGGAGGCCACCCACGATGAGCCCAAGCAGAGGGAGCCGTCGCACGCCTTGCCCCTTGAGTCGGGGCCTGAGCGCACTTGGGCATTGGCAAATCATAGGTCGCAATGTTCGCCCATTGAAGGGGCTATTGCACCACGCCGTGCTTGCGGCGGTACCGCGGGGGCGTAATGTGCGCTAAGGAGCCGGCATGAGGAGAATGTCCATGAATGCGATCCCCCGCACGGGCGCTACGATGCCCCCGGAAGAGGCCGAGAAACGGCTGATCTCGGAGAGGCTCGCGGACTTTGCCCACGACCTGTCGGGTGGCGCCATTCCAAGCAACGTGCGCGAGCGTGCCCGGCACCTGATGCTCGACGCGACCGGGATCGCCTATGCCTCGGGGCGCTACGAGTTCGCGCACAAGGCGATGACCGCGGTCGCCGGCCTCGGGGGCCATGGCGCGGTGCCGGTGATCGGCCTGCCGGCCCGCCTGCCACCGCGCGACGCCGCGCTGATCAACGGCATTCTGGTGCACGGCCTTGACTTCGACGACACGCACACGGGCGGCGTCATTCATGCCACGGCCAGCCTGTGGCCAACGGTCATGGCGGGCGCCTACGCGCGAGGGGCCAGCGGTGGCGAGCTCGTGACCGCCTACATCGTCGGCGTCGAGGCTGCCACCCGCCTCGCCGCCGTTGGCAGCGGCCCGTTCCATCAGCTGGGTTTCCATCCGACCGGCCTGATCGGCGTTTTCGGCTGCGCGCTGGCCGCCGGGACCCTTGTGGGCCTCGCACCCAAGGAACTGGTGATGGCGCAGGGCATCTGCCTCTCTATGGCCGCCGGCAGTCTTGAATTCCTCGAAGACGGCGCATGGACCAAGCGCCTGCATCCGGGCTGGGCAGCGCAATCGGGTATCACCGCTGCGGCGCTGGCGCGCGCGGGTTTCGTTGGGCCATCGCGCGCCTACGAGGGTCGGTTCGGCTTGTTCAAGGCCTACCTGCAGGCCGGCATTGCTGCCGAGCGCTGGAAGTGCGCGACGGCGGGCCTTGGCGAGGTGTGGGAGACGATGGCCGTGGCGGTCAAGCCATTGCCAGCATGCCATTTCACCCATGCCGCCTCGGATGCAGCCATCGTGCTCGGCAAGGAGCACAAGTTCGCCATCGGCGACATCGAGCGCATCAAGGCGCTGGTGCCAGCGGAAGTGGTCAAGACCATCTGCGAGCCCCTCGCCAACAAGCGCAGACCGGCCAATGCTTACGATGCCCAGTTCTCGTTGCCCTATCTCGTCGCAGCGAGCCTCGTGCGTGGCAAGTTCACGTTGGCCGAATTGGAGCCCGATGCGCTGGGTGACGAGCGCATTCAGCGCCTGTGCGATCTCGTCGATTACGAGGTCGACCCGAACTCCACCTTCCCGCGCCACTACTCAGGAGAGGTTGAGATTGCGCTCAAGGACGGACGCAGGCTCGTGCGTCGCGAGGCCATGAACCGCGGTTGCGCCGACCGGCCGCTTTCCAACGCCGACATCGTCGACAAGTTCATGGGCAATGCGCGCATGAGCCTGTCGGCCCGGGAAGCCGATGTGGTACGCCACGCGGTATTAGGCCTCGAGCAGGCGCGGGATGTTCGCCCCCTCATCGACCGCATCTGCCAGGCCGATCCGCGCTAAAGGTCAGATCGATCCCATGCTTCCTCTCTCAGGCTTGCGCGTCATCGCGATTGAGCAATACGGCGCTGGCCCCTTCGGCAGCATGATGCTTGCCGACCTCGGCGCCGAAGTCCTCAAGGTTGAGAATCCCGCCGAGGGGGGTGACGTCGGCCGCTCGGTCGGCCCACATTTTTTTGCCAATGGGGACAGCCATTTCTTCCAGTCGTTCAACCGCAATAAGAAGAGCTTGACGCTCAACTTGAAGCATCCGCAGGCGGCCCCTGTGCTGCACGCGCTGGTGCGCACGGCCGATGCCACCTTCGACAACCTGCGCGGCGATCAGCCCGAGAGGCTCGGCGTCACCTATGCGCAGCTTGAGAGGATCAATCCGAGGATCGTCTGCACGCATCTTTCCGCCTACGGCCGCGAAGGGTCACGTAAGACCTGGCCCGGCTACGACTACCTGATGCAGGCGGAGGCCGGGTATCTCGCCGTTACCGGCGAACCCGACGGGCCGCCGAGCCGCATGGGGCTCTCCATCGTCGATCTCATGACGGGACTGAACGCCGCCTTTGCCCTGGTTTCGGGCGTCCTCTCTGCACGAGCGACCGGAAGGGGCCGCGACATCGATGTGAACCTGTTTGACACGGCGCTGCAGAACTTGGGCTACCTCGCGGTCTGGTACTTGAACGCCGGCGTCAATCAAGGACGCGAGCCGCGCTCCAGCCATCCTTCGCTTACCCCAAGCCAGCTCTACCGCACGCGTGACGGCTTCATCTTCATCATGTGCAACAAGGAGAAATTCTGGCCCGAGCTGTGCCGTTTAATCGGCCGGCCCGAGTGGAGCAGGCGTCCTGAGTATGAAAACTTCAAGGCGCGCCTCGCCAACCGCGCAAAGCTCACCCAAGACCTCGATGCCGTGCTGTCAACCCGCACCACGGCTGAGTGGATCGAGGTTTTCGGCGGCCGGGTGCCTGCCGCGCCGGTCTGCGATGTGCGCGGTGCGCTGGAGAACCCGTTTGTGAGGGAGGCGGCTCGCATCCGCAGCGTCGATCACCCTTCCGGTCGCATTCGCCTCCTTGCCCCGTCGGTCGTCTGCGCGGGCGAAGAGGCGCCGTGCGCGGCGGCGCCGGCGCTGGGGGTGGACAGTGACGCGATCCTCAGCGAGGTCGGGTTTACGGATACCGAAATCGCCGAGTTGCGCAGAGTTGGTGCGTTGTGATGGAGCTTGCGCTCACGTTGGTGCCCAATCGGGGGTCCCCGCGCCCCTCCGGCCGCTGAGCGAGCGCATCAGGGATTATCGCGCACTCTCCAAGGAAAAAAGGAGGGAAAGAGGCCGGCAATTGAGGGAGGATCTGGCGCCGCTTGATGCGCCAGCATCAGACCTTGTGCGCATGGGTCGATACTCACCCATGGGCGTGCACCCTCGCGCCGCCTTTCACGCATCCCGCAGCTTGAAGCGCTGGATCTTGCCCGTCGCCGTCTTGGGCAGTCCGTCGACGAAGGTGATCCAGCGGGGATACTTCCACACGCCAGCCTTAGCCTTAACGCGTTCTTTAAGGTCCTCGTCGAGGCCGTTGGCCGCGGTCTTGCCGGGCTTCAGCACGATGAAGGCCTTGGGTTTGAGCAAACCGTCCGCGTCCTCTTTGGGCACGACCGCTGCCTCAAGCACTGCCTCGTGGCCCACGAGCGCGCTCTCCACCTCGAACGGCGACACCCAGATGCCCGACACTTTGAACATGTCGTCGGTGCGGCCTTGGTAGGTGTAATAGCCCTCGGCATCACGCGTGTATTTGTCGCCCGAGCGCGTCCAGCCTCCCTCGAAGGTACTGCGGCTTTTTTCGCGCTGGTTCCAGTAGCCCTCCGCCGCGCTCGGACCCTTCACCAGCATTTCACCCACTTCCCCGTCCGGCACCTCACGGCCGTGTTCGTCAACCAGGCGCACCTCGTAGCCCTGCACCGGCCTGCCCGAGGTGCCGTATTTCACGGCACCCGGGCTGTTGCATACGTACTGGTGCAGCATTTCCGTGGAGCCGACGCCGTCGAGCACGTCGACGCCAAACTTGTCGCGGAAGGCTTTGCCCACCTCGGCGGGGAGGGCCTCGCCGGCCGACACACACAGGCGCAGTCGCTGCGAGCTCGTCTCGCGCGTGCCCTGCGGATAGGCCAGCATACCGGCGTATAGCGTCGGCACACCAAAGAACAGTGTTGGCTGATAGTGCCTGAGCGTATGGAAGACTGCTTCCGGCGTCGGCCGTTCGGGCAATAGCACGGCGCTGGCGCCGACCGACATGGGAAACGACATGGCGTTGCCGAGGCCGTAGGCAAAGAACAGCTTGGCGGCGGAGAAATGGAGATCGTCCTCACGTATGCCAAGACAACCTTGGCCGGCAAGCCGCGCTGTCTCCATGGGGCTCGAATGGACGTGGCGGACACCCTTGGGCATGCCGGTGGAGCCCGACGAGTAGAGCCAGAACGCGGTCTCGTCGCAACAGGTGTCGGCTGCCGCGAACTGCGGCGCCTGCAACTCGAGCTCGCTGCGGAAGGAGAGCGCGAAGGGCGGGGGCTCGCCTCCCGACACGAATACGTGCTTGAGAAACGGTAGTTGGCCAAGCACGGGTTGGATGACGGGCAGCAGCGGAGCGGAGATGAGGAGCGCGCGTGCGCGGCTATCGCCGAGAATGTAAGCATACTGCTCCGAAGTCAGCAGCGTGTTGAGGCATACCGGTACGATGCCGGCCTTGATGGCACCCCAAAACGCTACCGGGAAATCCACCGTGTCGTGCAAGAGCAAGGCGATGCGCGTCTCGCGCTCGATGCCGTAGGTGGCGGCGAGGTTGGCCATGCGGTTGCATCGTACCTGCAGCTCACCGTAGGTTAGGGTCTCACCGGGATCGATGAAGGCGGCCTTCGCGCCGCGACCTTCAGCGACGTTGCGGTCCACCATGTCAACCGTGGCGTTATAAATGCGCGGATAGCTCATTGCTCCTCCCCAGGGCCGTTTGCTGGCGGCTTCTGACGTTCGAGGGACCACGCGCCCGCTCGCAGAGGCATTGGACTGCGGGGTCAATCGTATCACTCTGGGTCGATCATATTGCGTCTCGATCGCCCTGGAGGTGTGACCGCTTCGCGCCGAGGTCCTCCGAAGCAATGTCCTATCACGCATCGCGCCGGCGCGGCAGCTCGCAGGTGGGGGAAAGTCCCGCAGCGGCCGCGACAAAGAGGGGCATCTAGCCCCTCGGGCTCGCGCATGCCGGGAAACGCGCGCCGGGTTGGCGTGACCGTGCTGGCCTGGGCCTCTCAGATGCAGACCCACTCGCCCCAGCGGGCCCACTCGCCCCAGCGGGCCCACTCGCCCCAGCGGGGCAAGTCGCGCCAGCCAGTCAAAGTGGCGCCAGCCAGTGAAGCGGGGCCATCGGCGAATTCGGGGCAAATGCGCCCGGTGAGGCAAGGTCAGGCTCAACGCGTAGATCGAGGTGGGAGCGAGGTTCATGAGCCCCTCGGTCGCAATCCACCGACGCTTGGAGGGAGCAATGGAAGGGCGGTTGATCCGGCGAAATTGAACCGAGGGCAGAGCGCAGGGCGTCAGCGGGCTTGATCATCACCGCATCGAACTAACGCTACGCCGCCTCGGCAAGGCCGGCCGCCAGCCCGACGATTTCCCGCATGATAGCGTTGAGCTGAAAGTTTTTGGGCGTGTAGACGGCGGCGACGCCTAGACGCTTCAGTGTGGCAGCGTCCTCCGGTGGGATGATGCCCCCAACCACCACGGGCACATCGTCGAGGCCCTCCTCGCGCATGCGGCTCATCACCTCGCCGACCAGCGGCACGTGGCTGCCCGACAGAATAGAAAGACCAACCACGTGCACCGATTCTTCAGCCGCTGCGCGCACGATCTGCGCCGGGGTGAGCCTTATCCCCTCGTAGACCACCTCCATGCCGCAATCGCGCGCGCGCACCGCGATCTGCTCGGCGCCGTTGGAGTGGCCGTCGAGGCCCGGCTTGCCGACGAGGAGCTTGATGCGTCGCCCGAGCCGGGCCGAAACGCGCTCCACCTCGCCGCGCACCTCCTCGAGGCCTCCAGCAGAGGCGGCCACGCCCCCTGTGATGCCGGTGGGCGCGCGGTATTCGCCAAAGACGGAACGCAGTGCCGTGCCCCACTCGCCCGTGGTCACTCCGGCCTTGGCGCAGGCAATGGACGGCTCCATGATGTTGTGACCCTGCCGTGCCGCGCCCTCCAGATCGGCCAGCGCCGATGCCACGAGCTCGCTGTTGCGCGCGGCACGCCAGGCCCGTAGGCGTTCGATCTGTTCTCTCTCGATGGCCGGATCAACCGCTTCAATGGAGCCTTCGCCAGTTGACAGAGGTGAGGGCTCCGTCTCCGTCCAGCGGTTGACGCCCACCACGATCTGCTCACCGGATTCGATCTTGCGTACGCGCTCGGTGTTGCTTTCGACGAGCGCGTGTTTCATGTAGTCGATGGCGGCCACGGCCCCACCCATGCCGTCAATCTGCGCCAGCTCCGCCTTGGCCGCCGCCTTGAGCTCGTCCACCTTGGCGCGGATCACCTTCGAACCCTCGAATATATCCGCGTATTCGAGCAGGTCGGTCTCGTAGGCGAGGATCTGCTGCAGGCGGATCGACCACTGCTGGTCCCAGGGCCGCGGCAGGCCGAGCGCTTCGTTCCAGGCCGGCAACTGGACGGCACGGGCGCGCGCATTGCGTGACAGGGTGACGGCCAGCGTTTCGATTAGGATACGGTAGACATTGTTCTCCGCCTGCGGCTCGGTGAGTCCCAGCGAGTTCACCTGCACGCCGTAGCGAAAAAGCCGGTGCTTGGGATCGGCAACGCCGTAGCGCGTGGTCGCAATCTCGTCCCACAATTCCGTGAAGGCGCGCATCTTGCAGACCTCGGTGACGAACCTGAGCCCTGCATTAACGAAGAACGAGATGCGTCCGACAACGGCTCCGAAATCGGCAGGTGCTACCTCGCCCGAAATTTTGACGGCATCGAGGATCGCGCGCGCCGTGGCAAGTGCGAACGCAAGCTCCTGCACTGGCGTGGCGCCCGCCTCCTGCAGGTGGTAGGAGCATACGTTGGTCGGGTTCCACTTTGGCATGGCGTGCAACGCGAAGAGGATCGTGTCTTTGGTCAGTCGCAACGACGGCGCTGGTGGAAACACATAGGTACCCCGCGACAAGTACTCCTTGATGATGTCGTTCTGGATCGTGCCAGTGAGCTTGGCCCGCGGCGTGCCCTGCTCGTCGGCGACGGCGACATAGAGCGCCAACAACCACGCGGCGGTGGCATTGATGGTCATCGATGTGTTCATCTGCCCGAGCGGGATACCATCCAGAAGGGCGCGCATGTCTCCCAAATGCGAGACCGGCACGCCGACCTTGCCCACTTCGCCCCGGGCGAGCTCGTGGTCGGGGTCGTAGCCTGTCTGCGTCGGCAGGTCGAAGGCGATCGAGAGGCCGGTTTGGCCCTTGGCGAGATTCTTGCGGTAGAGCTCGTTCGATTTGCGTGCGGTCGAGTGCCCCGAGTAGGTGCGAATGAGCCAAGGCTTGTCGCGCTCTGGCAGTGCTGGGGCCGGGCCTGGGCTTGGGGCTGGGCCTGGGCCCGAGACTGGACCTGGGGCTGGCCCTGAGACTGGACCTGAGACTGGACCTGAGACTGGACCTGAGACTGGACCTGAGACTGGGCCTGAGACTGGACCTGAAACTGGGCCTGAGGTCAGGCCTGCTACCGGGGAAGACCGCTTGCGCCGGGCCATCGCACGCTCCTCGTTCGCAGCCGCGAGATATTCAACCTAGCTGGACTGGATGCCCGCGCAAGTCGAGCTTTCCAAGACCGGCGCGGGCTTGGCCTCATGGGGGCGGCGCGCTCACACACGGTGGTTGCCGGAACGGTGGCGCACACTGGCAACGGCGGCCAGCCAGCCCGTACCAATGAAGGTGCCGCAGGTGGACGCCAGCAGCGTCCACGTCAGCCACTGGTCGAGCTTCTTGGGCGTGAAGAGCTCGGCCTGCGCAAAGACGTACTGCGCCAGGATCGAGAAGATGAGCAGCAATGAATAGATGAATATGGCGACGGGAGGGTGAGCGAGACGGTCCTTGATGAAGAAGGCCGCGACGGCGCAAATGAGCGCCAGCGCGGCGATCGATCGCCAATCCATCTGCAGGAGATGATCGGTGTGGCGGCTGAAAAAGCTCATGGCCCGTGCCCGTGGGTGAAGCGCGCTGCGGCCCCCGTGTCAGGCCCAGAGCGTCCGTTTCGCCACGTACGGCGTTGAAAGTAGGCGCCAGCCGTTAAGACGGCCTTAGCGCTCATGCTGCATGCGCACAAGAATTCGCTTGAGCCGGTTGGTTTTCTGTTGGACTCTTCGGCGCTGCAGCATGGGTCGGCCCGTGAGGCCGACATGCAACCTCCGTCTTTGGGAGTAGGTCCAATGGCTGTGCGGACGAGAGCCGAGACCGGTGTCAAGCCCCCGAGGGTCAGGGACGAGCCGCCGCCGAAAGACGCGCCGGCGGCGCCGGCCGCCGTCGCAGCCGTCAAGGATCTCTATGCGATCGGCGAGATCCCCCCGCTCGGCCATGTGCCCAAGCAAATGCACGCTTGGGTGATTCGCAAGGACCGACACGGGGCACCCGAGTCCGCCATGCAGGTCGAGGTGGTGCCCACATGGGAGCTCGACAGCCACGATGTGCTGGTTCTCGTGATGGCTGCGGGTGTCAACTACAACGGCGTGTGGGCGGCCCTCGGCAAGCCCATCTCGCCCCTTGATGGGCACAAGCACCCCTACCATGTGGCCGGCTCCGATGCGGCTGGCATGGTCTATGCGGTCGGCTCCAAGGTGAAGCGCTGGAAGGTCGGCGACGAGGTCGTCATCCACTGCAACCAGGACGACGGTGACGACGAGGAGTGCAACGGTGGCGACCCGATGTTCTCGCCCAGCCAGCGCATCTGGGGTTACGAGACGCCGGACGGCTCATTTGCCCAATTCTGTCGCGTGCAAGACCGCCAACTGTTGGAGCGGCCACGGCACCTCACTTGGGAGGAGAGCGCCAGCTACGTGTTGGTGCTTGCCACGGCTTACCGCATGCTGTTCGGGCACCGGCCACACGTGCTGCGACCCGGACACAACGTGCTGGTATGGGGCGCTTCGGGCGGACTGGGCTCGATGGCGGTCCAGCTCATAGCGACCTCGGGCGCCAATGCCATCGGCGTCGTGTCGGACGACGACAAGCGCGACTTCGTCATGCAACTGGGTGCCCGCGGCGTCATCAACCGCAAGAAGTTCAATTGCTGGGGCGAGCTGCCGAAGGTCGGGAGCACCGAATACGACGCCTGGTTCAAGGAGGCGCGCAAGTTCGGCGCCGCCATCTGGGAGATCACTGGCAAGGGCAACAACGTCGACTTCGTGTTCGAACATCCGGGGGCGGCGACGTTCCCTGTCTCGGTGCTGGTGGTAAAGCGCGGCGGCATGGTGGTGATCTGTGCCGGCACCACCGGCTATAACCTCACCATGGATGCGCGCTACCTCTGGATGCACCAGAAGCGCGTGCAGGGCTCTCACTTCGCCAATCTCCTGCAGGCGGCACAGGCCAACAAGCTGGTCGTGGAACGGCGTGTCGACCCGGCGACGTCGGAAGTCTTCCCGTGGGAACAGATCCCCAAGGCGCACATGCGCATGTGGAGGAATGAGCACAAGCCCGGCAACATGGCCGTGCTCGTCAGTGCGCCCACGACGGGGCTGCGCACTTACGAGGACGTGCTGGAGGCAAGCCGCAAACGATTTGGCTAAAGCGGCGCCAGCTCACAATCTCCTCAGCGCAGCAGGGCAGCAGGTCATACCTGCAGGCCGACGCCGCTGCGTGCGCGGTTCGCTTGTTATTCTGCGCAAACGATGCGCGGGCGCGGGTTGCAAGGGCTCAGCGCGTCCGATGCGCCGATCCGGCGCGGCCCAACGAGCCCAAGTGAAGGATCGCTCTGTCCCCTGAACGAGCTCATGGGTTCAATGCGCAGACGTGAGGCTCGCTCGGATGGGCACGATCAGTTGTCCCAGACCTTCTCAGGCATTGGCAGCCCCTGCCAAGTGGCCGGATCAATGGGGCGATCGGGCGCAATTTGGAACTTGTCCTCCAGCACCCACATGAGCTGGCGCGAATGCTGGCCAGCGTGCCACGTCGTGCGCTCCAGGAACTCGTGACGGCTGACGTCGCCGTAGTAGACCTTGGCCCTTTCGTTCCAATCGGTGCGCTCGTTGGCGGTCTGCCACCAACGGCTAAACCGCCGGCGTACGTCGGCCCCATAGGCGAGGATCTCGGACTGCGTCATGCCCGCCGGAGGGATGCGGTTGTAGGCCGTTGTTGCCAGCGGGATGCCCGCCTCGTGTTCAAGGAAGGCGTCCACCACATTGAAGAGATGCCAGCCCAGCTGCGCATAAGAGCGCGGACGGCCCGGCAATTGCTCGCCAAGGCGATCCTCCGGGAATTGCGCAAAGAAGCGTCCCGCGCCGTCCAGCACGATGTCGATGCGCCGCACCAGTTCCTGCGGCGGCAGGTGCTTGAGGGTTCCAAGGTCGATGCCGACGAGCCGCGCGATCTCTTTAAGCGATTGGCCGTTCACCCAGTCCTTGCCGCGCGCGATCACCGGCAGCTGGCGTGTTCCCAACGCTTGCAGCTCCTCAAGCGCGCCCGCATCGGCGAGGATGTTGCGCGACAGGAACGGGATTTTGTGTTTGCCAAGGAACTCCTTAGTGCGCAGACAGCTGGTTCAACCGGGCTGCCAGTACACCTTGATGGGTTCCTCGGGCGCTGTGACCTTCATGTTGACCCGATCTCCGCGGCCCCTGACAAAAGCTAGCACCTGCGCGCGCCATATTCAACTCACGGCCGCTTTGCTGCCACTGCGGATCCGCCGCCAAATAGGTTGAAGACGCTGCGCGAGCGTTGTGTGTCGATGCTGACCCAAGCCGTCATGCCGGCGCGCAGCGGTGGTTCGCCCAGCCGCTCGATGAGCCGCAGCCGCACGGGCAGTCGCTGCACCACCTTAACCCAGTTACCCGATGCGTTCTGCGGCGGAAGAATGGCGAATTCGGCGCCGGTGGCCGGGCTAATGCTCTCCACCTCCGCATCCCAGGTGATGTCGGGATAGATGTCGAGCACCACCGTCGCCCTCTGGCCAACCGTCACATTGCTGAGGTCGGTCTCTTTGAAATTGGCCTCCACCCAGGGGCGCCGGTCGCTGACGATGGAGAAAAGCGGCGTCTGCGCCTTGATCTGCTCGCCCGGTTGCAGCTTGAAGTTGACGACCGTGCCGGCGCGCGGCGCCTTGATCTCGGTATAGGCGAGGTCGAGCGCGGCGCGATCGCGCGAGGCGATCTTCTCGCGCACCAGCGGGTAGCTATCGGTCGGCGATTCGGGGTTACCGCCGAGCGAGGCCTGCACACGCCCGATTCGCTCGCGCAGCATGCCGACGCGGTCGCGTGCCTGCAAAGCATCGCTATCGGCCAATTCGATTTTCGTCGCGGGACTTACACCGCGCGCCGCAAGCTCGTGCTGTCGCTTGGCCTGCACTTCCAGATAGAGCATCCGGCTCTCGGCTTCCTTGTATTCGGCCTTGGTCTCACGCAGGCTTGCCTTCAACTGCTCGAGCGTGGCACGCGCCGCATCGAGTTCAGCCTCGGCCTTGGCGAGCGTCAGTTTGTAGGGCGCAGGATCGAGCCGCACGAGCACCTGGGCTTCAGCGACAACGGCATGGTCACGGATGCTCAGTTCGGCGATGCGTCCCACGACCTCGCTGGCGATCTGGGCGATGTCGGACTTTACGTAGGCATTTTCGGTTGAGGCATAGCGCCCGCCCATCAGCCAGAACATGAGCGCGGTGAGGATGACGAGCGCCGGCACGCCCAACAGTAGGATGGCTCGCACGTGCCGCCGCCAGTCGATCGCGACGGGGGCCAGACGCGGCCGCAGCAGCCTGAGGGGCGCCATCGTCATGGGCCAATCAGCTCGTCTTGCGCACCGGCTTGACGCACGTCCGCCTTTGCCTTGAAGGCGATCGCCTCAAGATCTCGATCCTTAGCCGCAAGTTCCGGAACGGGAGCCTCCGCCATGCCATTGAGTCTCGATTTGACGCGGCCGAGCAGCTTGCGGAGTTGGGCGGCCTCGCGCCGCGAGAGCTGGGCGAGCGCGTCCTCGACAGTGGTCTCGGCGATGCGCCAGATGCGCTCGTGCAGGCGTTCGGCCTCGCTGGTCAGATAGACGCGATTGACGCGTCGGTCGCCCGCTTGCGCCCGGCGCTCGACCCAGCCCTTGGCCTCCAGCCTGTCGATCAAGCGCCCCACGGTCGCCTTCTCCACCTCCATCATGTCGGCGAGCTCGGATTGCGAAGCGCCGGGGCGGCGGTGCAGGCGCGTGAGCGCCAGCCACTGCGCGCGCGTGAGGCCAAGCCGCCGCACGCGCCGATCGAACACGGTGCGCATGAGGCGAGCAACGTCGGAGATCATGAAACCGATGTGGTCGTCGGGATTCGACATCGACCCATTGTATAGCGCGCTGGAGGTCGTAAGCTAGGCTATCATCGCATAACATACCATTCGCGGTGACATGACCTCGGCATGAACCTCGGCATGAACACTGACGACCCAGCCCGGCACCTCTCCTCGCTCCAGCGCTATCTGATCCTGGCCGCCGTGGTTTTGGGATCATCGCTTTATTCTACGGCGTTGCTGACGACCTCGACCATCCTGCCGCAGATGCAAGGCGCCATGTCGGCGACGCAGGATGAGATTGCCTGGGCGATGACGTTCAACATCTTAGCCACCGCGGTGGTGACGCCGATGACGGGTTGGCTGGTCGCCCGGCTCGGCGCCAAGCGTGTGATGACGCTCGGAATTCTGAGCTTCTCGATCGCCACGTTGCTGTGCGGGCTCGCCCAATCGCTCGATGCCTTGGTGGTATGGCGAATAATCCAGGGCGCTACCGGAGCGCCCGTCGTGCCGCTATCGCAAACCATCCTGCTCAACACGTTTCCGCGCCGTCAACACCCCATGGTGCTGTCAATGTTCGGCATGGCCGTGGGCGTTGCGCCGGTGGTTGGCCCCGTGCTCGGCGGCTACCTCGCTGAGGCCTACACCTGGCGCTGGGCCTTCCACATGCTGGTGCCGGTCGGTGTGCTGGCCTATCTGGGTTTGCGGCTGGCCCTGCCTGCCGATACGAGGTCGCGCCCGATTGAGCTCGACTGGACGGGATTTCTGGCGCTGGCAGGGGGCATGGCGCTGCTGCAACTGGTCCTCGCCCGCGGCGTGCGCCTTGATTGGTTCGATTCGACTGAGATCTTGCTCGAGTGCCTGCTCGCCGCCATCGCGTTCTATGTGTTCATCGTGCACTGCCTCACGACTAAGGCGCCGTTTCTGAACCTCTCCCTCTTTCGCGACCGCAATTATGCTGTAGGCCTGGTGCTGGTGACGATCTATGGCATGCTCAACTTCACGCCGATGGTGTTGCTACCACCGCTCTTGCAGCAGTATGCAGGTTTTCCCGATGCGCTGGTGGGTGAGGTGGTCGGCTGCCGCGGGTTGGGGATGACCGTCGGCTTCCTGGCGTCGGCCCTCACCAGCCGGCTGGACCCGCGCATTGGCATGAGCGCCGGCTTCCTGATGCAGGTCGTTTCCGGCGCCTGGATGCTGACGTTTGACCTCAACGTAACCATGCAGATCCTGATCCTGAACAGCCTGGTGCAGGGGTTCGCGGTCGGCCTCATCTGGGTGCCCCTGACGGTGGTCGCCTTCGACACGTTGGCGACCGACGATCGGGCGGAAGCCTCGGCCGTGTTCCACCTCCTGCGCAATTTGGGCTCGAGCTTCTTCATTTCCCTGTCGATTGCCGAAATCGTGCGGGCAACCGGGGCCAACTACAGCCGGATGTCGGAGATGATTTCCCCCTACAACACCACACTGGCACTGCCCTGGGCGGCCGGGGGCTGGGATTTGGCGAGCGTGCCGGGCCTTGCCACGATCGCCAAGGAAATCACGCGCCAAGCCGCGATGATCGGCTATCTCAACGGCTTCATGATGTACACCGTGGCCTCGGGGCTGGGTCTCTTGTTTGTCCTCGCCGTACGGCGCAGGCGGAACGCCGTTGCGCGTGGCTGAGGGCGACGGCAAGTGAGGTTGTAACATTTGCATTCGCATCGCATGGTTGTATCGAATGCTGCAGGCTCGGGTCACGCGGGTTTAAGCATCCCCTGCGGCTCCTTCGGCGCGGGCGAAGTGCGGACGCTTCAAAGTCCGTCAAGTTTGTGTTATGGTGGCTTTCAGTTGGTGGCGACATGAACAAAATCGGAACTCAACCCCGCATGTGAACGCGGTTTACCACTGCGCGCGGTGCGTGCGGCACCGGCACCGAGCGTGCAAGCGCAGTTTGGGCAGCCAAGCCAAAACCAAAGACGGCGTGAGGGCCTGGCGGGGCCGACAGACCACCGTCAGGAATGCGGCCGAGATGGAGGAAAGGAGGACGACCGGTAAACCGGGGAGCCTGCGACTTTGTGCGCCCTGGTGTCGACTGGGGTAGCGCATGGGAGCACTCGGTCGGGATGCCGCGGGGGTGGAAGCAGAAAGTGTGGGCGAATCGGGCAGGACGATCCGGGCTCGAAGAGCCGCGAAGAGCTGTAGAGAACTCTAGGCCAGAGTGAGCGAGCGACATGGTACGGAAAGCAACCACGAGCAAGAGCGCGGCAAAGAAGGCTGACGCGAGGAAGCAAGCGGCGCCCAAGCCGGCTGCCCGGCCCTCGCCGTCCCCGGCCAAGACCGTGCCCCGCAAGGAGCAACCTGGCCATGGTCATGCCAAGGCCGTCCGACCGGTTGTGCCGCCCAAGCCTAAGGCTGCTGTTGCAAGCAAGGCGCCCGTGAAACGCCCGGTGGCAGCGGCCAAGCCGATGCCCCCAAAGCCCCAGGGCAAGCCGCCCGTCGCGGCCCTCAAGCCCACCGCGACGCCTGCGGGGCACATGCGGCCGATTGCGCAGGCAGCCCAGACTGGAGCGCGTGTGGTGGGAGATATGGCTCCCGTCTCCCCGCCCCGGCAGTTCGGACAGCCGGCGGCCGCGCTGGCGGCGGCCAAGCCTGCGGCCCAGAAGACCATGCTGCCGCGGCAGCAGTCCGCGACCGGCACCGCTCCAGCTGCAGCCGCAGCCAACAAGAAGCCCGTCAACCAACGGCACGGCTTCAAGACCAATGAGTGCATCGTCTATCCCGCCCACGGCGTGGGGCGCATCGTGGGCATCGAGGAGCAAGAGATCGCCGGCATGTCGCTTGAGCTTTTCGTCATCACGTTCGAAAAGGACAAGATGACGCTCCGCGTGCCGACAGGTAAGTCGGCCAGCGTCGGCATGCGCAAGCTGGCCGACGAAGGCGTCGTGAAACGCGCGATGGAGACCCTCAAGGGGCGCGCTCGCATCAAGCGCACCATGTGGAGCCGGCGCGCGCAAGAATACGAGGCCAAGATCAACTCGGGGGACCTCGTCGCCATCGCCGAGGTCGTGCGCGATCTCTATCGGTCCGAGAGCCAGCCTGAGCAATCCTACTCGGAGCGGCAGCTCTACGAGGCGGCCCTCGACCGCATGGCGCGCGAAATCGCGGCCGTCGAAAAGCTCGACGAGCGCGGCGCCGTGCAGCGCATCACCGAGGTGCTGTCCAAGAGCGCCAAAGGACGGCGGGCTGCCGCCGAGGAGACCGAGGTCAAGGCGGCCTGAGGCACCTGGGGCGCCGTGCTCCCCGCAGGCTTGATTGCGAGGTCTCGGTTGCAAGGTCTTGGTTGCAAGGTCTTGGTTGCAAGGTCTGGGGCGCGAGCATCTTGGGCCCAAGCGTCTTGCTCGCGTCTCACGCCCGTCTTGCGCCTTGGCGTCTTGGGTCTAGCCTTCTGGGCGTCTGGCTTCTTGGCCCCTGGCTGCTTCTCCTGCCGTCTTGGGTCGGCGCGCAGGCAGCGATTTGGGCTGGCCGGCGGAGCGCCGGCAGGGGTGGGCGGCACCGGCCCCGGGGGCACTCCATCGGGCGCATCGAAAGCTGCAATCGGTCTGGTCTGGCGCTCAACCCTTGGCGGACACCGGCAGAAAACTCCACAGGTGCCATCGCCCCGGCGGCCTGCGCACCCTCCACGCCGCCGGCGCGACCGGACGGTTTGGCAGATAGGCGCAGCCGGTCAACGGCTTGCGAGGATCCCCGCGTCTGACCCTCTGACCACAGAGCAGGCAATCCTCGCGTCACCATCCACTGCTGATCGCGCCCTGGGCCTTCGATTGTTGCCTGGACCGTGCTCTAGATTCGGGGTGGGTGTTTGATTCGGCGCCTTGCGGCGCCCAGGGCGGGGGAATAATTCGATGAACGCTCAGAACGAATTGCGCGCTGGGCTTTCCGCAATTGCCAAGCGGTCCGTCGGGCTCATGAGCGCGTGCGGCAATGAGGAGAGCACCAAGCTCTATCTCGTGCTGCCGATCTTGGGGCTGTTCGGGTACGACTATTCCAACCCCTACGAGGTCTACCCTCAGTATGCCGCCGACCCCAACCAGTCGCACAAAGTGGACCTCGCAGTGCTGCGCGATGGGCAGCCGGTCATCGCCATCGAATGCAAGAAGGTCAGCACTGATCTTGCTGGCGCACGCGATGAGCTCTACGCCCACTACAATTCCATTCCCACCGCCAAGCTCGGCATCCTTACCAATGGCATCGTGTTCGAGTTCTTCGTCGACTCGACACAAGCCAATATGATGGATGAAGACCCCTACCTCACGCTGGATCTTGAGAGCGTTTGGCGCAATGGCGTGCCCGACGAGGTGCTCGATGCACTAATCCACGTGACCAAGGCGAGCTTCGATCCCGAAGCCATCGCCGAGCTCGCCCACGTGCGCCTCGTGAAGAAGCGCCTGCGCACCGCACTGTTGGAGGAAGCCAGTTCGCCATCGGAGGAGTTTTGTCGCTTCTTCCTGCAGCGCGCAGGCCTCAAGCAGGTGCGCAAGGGCGCCATCGACCGTTACTACGGCCCGCTGATCAAGACGGCACTCGACGAGGCGCTTGTGCTGCCAGCCGCGCAAAAGCTGCGCAACGACCCCGACGGCAAGACGACCTCGTTCAACCTGCACCAGATCGGTCAGCGCATCGTCAGCAGCGAGCACGAGCTCTCGATTGTTGGCTACGTGCGCCGGCGGCTTGCGTATCTCGTGCGCGAGGAGGCGCTGTTCTCCGCCATCGAGCGCCTCGATTACAAGGACAGCCTCGGCAAGCTCGTCGTGTATTACGCCAATGAGCGCAAGGGCCGGCTGTTCGATTACATCGAGGGCGCCGAGGGCTTTGACAAGTTCATCTTCCCCCCGCCCTACGGCGAGATCGTTACAAAAAGCGTACTTGACATCGACGAGCCTCTGGCCGCCACTTTTGCCGCGCGCGTGCGCGAGCTTGGCCACATGCACCCCGTGGAACGCCTGGCGCGCATCGCTTAAGGCGCGTGATCGACGAGAGAGCTTTAAAGAGTAAGCGCGTTGCCCTCCCCCGGCTCCAACTGGCCGCTCGACGTGTTCCGCGCCATCCAAGCGCGGAACATCACGCTGGTGTGCACCGTACCCGACGGCGGTCTCACCAATCTGCTCGATCTGATCGATGCTGACGACAAGATCCGCCTCGTCACGCTGAGCACGGAGGAGGAGGGCATTGGCATCGCCGCCGGATGTTGGCTCGGCGGCAGGCGCGCCATGATCGCAATGCAGTCTTCCGGCGTTGGCAACTGCATCAACGCGCTTGGTCTGCCGCTGGCCTACTGCGCGCCCTGCCTGATGCTGGTGACCATGCGCGGACAGTGGGGCGAGTTCAATCCTTGGCAGGTGCCAATGGGCCAGGCCGCGAAGCCGGCGCTGGAGGCGATGGGGGTGAGGTGCTTTCCCGTCGAGCGGCCCGAGGAGGTGGGCGAGACCTTTGCGGCGGCGGCTGACCTCGCCTTCAACAGCCGCACCAGCGCGGCCGTGCTGGTGAGCCAGCGCATCATCGGTGCCAAGGGGTTCGGGCAGAAATGACGGCCGCACCCAACAAGATCGCGCGCCGCGCGTTCATCGCCGAGCTCTTGCGCCATCGCGGCGAGGCCCTGGTCGTCACCGGACTTGGCAGCGCGACGTGGGATTGCTTCGCCGCCGGCGACAGTCCTGAATATCTCTACTCCTGGGGCGGAATGGGTCTTGCGGTGCCAACCGCGCTCGGGGTGGCCCTGGCTCAGCCGGGCCGTCGCGTGCTCGCCATCACCGGCGATGGTGAAATGATGATGGGATTGGGCTCACTGGCCGTGGTCGGCGACCAAGCACCGAAGAATCTTGCGGTGCTCGTGCTCGACAATGAGACGTTCGGTGAGACCGGCCGCCAACGCGGCCTCACCGCCGGTCGCGCCGATATCGCCGCCGTCGCCAAGTCCGTCGGCTTCAACGATGTCATGACGGTGACTGAACAGGACACAACGGCCGCGCTGGGGCGCTTCGTGTTCGCGCACCCAGGCCCAGTGCTCGCCGTCGCCAAGATCGCCATCACCGAGGATCCCTGGGCGCTGCCAGAAAAGGACGGTGCCACGCTCGCCCACCGCTTTCGCACCGCCTTGGGGCTGGAGAAGGCGTGAGGCAGCGTGACGTGCAGGCTCCCGCCGTGCTGCATTCCGTCACCTGCCGCGAGGTTGCCGCCCCGGCGTTGCTGAGCGCGCTTAGGCGCGAGCAAGCAGGCCCCTGTTGAGGCTCAATCTGTTCAGGCGCAATCTGTTCAGGCCAAGGTGAGCTCACCCAACCCGTAAAGCGCGCCGTACTTATCGCGCAGATAGGCGACATAGGGTGCGATTGTCATTGGACCGCCGGTGGCACGCTCGATGAGCTCGTCGGGCGTGAACTTGCGACCGTGCCGGTAGAGGTGCTCGCGGAGCCAGGTGTGCAGAGCCGCAAACCTCCCGCGCGCCATCTCGGTCGGGATCTGCGGGTGTGCGCGCAGGGCGGCGGCATAGAATTGTGCACCCAGGATATTGCCAATGGTATAGCCTTGGAAGCCGCCGCCCACCGCGCCGGCGTACCAGTGTACATCCTGCAGGCAGCCTTCGCGATCATTGCCGGGCGCCACGCCCAGATCGGCCTCATGGCGTGCCCGCCACGCCTCCGGCAGGTCCTTCACTTTTAGCCGACCTTCCAGCAGCGCCAGCTCGAAGTCGAAGCGCATCATGACGTGAAGGTTGTAGGTCACTTCGTCGGCATCGGTGCGGATGAGGGAACGCTCCACCTTGTTGATCGCGCGGTAGAACGCGTCCAGGGGCACGTTCGCGAACTGCCCTGGAAAGGTCTCGCAGAGCAGGGGATAGAAATACTCCCAGAATTGGCGACTGCGCCCGACTACGTTCTCCCACAGACGCGATTGGCTCTCGTGCACGCCGGCTGAAACGCCTGAGTTCAGTGGCGTACCCTCAAGGGCGACCTCGACGCCCTGCTCGTACATCGCATGCCCGGCCTCATGCAGGGTAGAGAACAGCGCCTCGCCAATGTCGTCCTCGCGCACGCGCGTGGTGATGCGCACGTCGCCCGCGGCAAACTTGGTGCAGAATGGATGGTGCGTCTTGTCGACCCGCCCGCGCTGGAAGTCGTAGCCCACGCGTTCGATGACGGCGAGACCGAATGCCATCTGCGCCGCTTCCGGGAACGATCCGGAGAGGCAACGTGCGTTCGTTGCCGGCGCATCGGCGATGGCGCGCACGAGAGGCATCAGCGCCGCGCGCAACTCGGCAAACAGCGCCAGGACCTTGGCTGCTGTCATGCCCTCGTCGGCGTCCTCGATCAGCGGGTCGGCGATGTGGGCGTAGGGCGCAAAAAAATCGGCATACTGGCGGCTAAAATCCAGGGAACGCTCCAGCAGCGGCTGCATGGTCGCAAAGTCATTGGCCGGACGCGCCCTGGTCCAGGCGTCGTAGGAAGTCGAAGTGTGCTCGCGCCAGCGGGCGACGAAGTCGGTTGGGACCTTGATCGCACGCTCAAAGTCGCGAGTGGCAACGCGGATGAGGCTCGCCGCATCGCTCTCGCATGGCAGGGAGCGGGCATAGGGTTGCAGCTCGTCCAAGAGCGCGCCCAGCGCGGGATCGGTGGCCTTCTCATGCGCCAACCGGCCGAGCAGTGCACCCTGCCTGGCGCGCGCCTCTGCCCCACCGGGCGGCATATAGGTCGCCTGGTCCCAGCTCAGCACCGAACCC
>Ga0075425_100000141_pt1 | contig 61312 bp, 50 predicted proteins | sample SoiMethybrSBSTD4_FD_75300 | JGI IMG/M metagenome (GOLD analysis project Ga0075425, IMG submission 75300) | Bulk soil microbial communities from a Populus tree surrounding site in Tennessee, USA - Soil MetaG P. TD hybrid SBSTD4 | ecosystem: Environmental > Terrestrial > Soil > Tree plantation... | reverse complement strand
CGCAGCGGCTTGCCCTGGTGCTTGGACAGCGGCTCGCCGTTGAGCGCCCAGGCCAGGAACGGCCAGTCGGACATCGCCTTCTCACGATTCAGGCTGCGGCCGAACGGCACGTCAATCTTGTACTTCTGCGTGCGCCACTCGACCTCTTCCTCGCCCTTGTCGGCGCCGAAGAAGACGAACTCGCGCGCCGACGCCTTCACGCCCGCCGCGTCGAGCACTTTCTTCAGCGGGACGCCGGTCCACTTGCCGTTGCCGCACAGCCCCTGGATCGGGCCGCGGTTGCCCGAGCACTCGAAGCCGAAGACGAGATCGGTGCTGCCGAACTTCTTCAGGTCGTCGAGCGTGAGCTGAAGCGGCTTGTCGACCAGCCCCGAGATCTTCAGCTTGTAGGTGGCCATGTCGATTTCAGGGTGGCCGTAATGCTGCGTCGTCGCGAACTTGTCGGGCGGCGTGAACGGCCCTTCGATCGTGCGGACGTCGAGCAGCCGGCGATCGGGCGGCGTGTCCCAGCGGACGTTGTCGGGGATGTCGGTAAAGGCCACGAGCGTCTCGCCCTGCGCGAGCGCCGGCAGTACCCATTCGGGGACGCCGAGCACGCCGAGGCCGGCGGCCGCGAGGCTGCCCTTGAGAATTTCTCGCCGCGAGCGCTGAGTCATATGTCGTTCCCTCTCCGGCTTGATGCCGTCGTGGATTCTAGCGCAAGACTACTCGGAACGCAGCGCCAACATCGGATCGGCGCGCGCCGCACGCCGCGCCGGCACATACGCCGCTGCAAGCGCTGCTGTCATGACAATCGCCGACACGGCCGCAATCGCCTGCGGATCGAGCACAGGCACCTGAAAGAGCAGCGGCGCGACGCTCGGCGCCGCCAGCGCGGCGATCCCGAGGCCGAGCGCAATCCCGCAGCCGACGAGCGTCCCGATCCAGGCGGCGGCGCGCCGCACGACATGTGCCGGCGCCGCGCCGAGCGCGATGCGAATGGCCGCCTCGCGCCGCCGCGCTCCGACGACGTACGACACGACGCTGTAGACGCCGAGCGTGGCGAGCAGGAATGCCGCCGCGCCGCACGCCGCGACGAGCGCAAGCGTGAACGTCCGCTGCGCGACGGACTTCGACACGTAGGCCTCCATCGGCTGCACGTGGAACTGCGGCTGCGTCGGATCGACCTCGGCGAGCGCGCCGCGCACCGCCGGCTCGACGCGCTCGGCGTCGACGCGCGCACGGACGACGAGAGTCGACCATCCCTGCACGTTCGGCGCCTGCGCAAACGGCAGATACGCCGCCGGCGCTGCGGCCACATCGAGGCCGTACTGGCGCACGTCGCCGACGATGCCGACGATGGCCGCCCACCCCCCGCCGGCCTCGCGCTCGCCAATCTGGATGTGCCGGCCGATCGGATCGCCGCCGCCGAAGAAGGCGCGCGCCGTCGACTCGCTGATCAACGCGACCGGCGCTCCGCCGCGTCGATCGTCGATCGTGAACGCGCGTCCGCGCCGGATCGGGATCCCGAGCGCGCGGAAGTACTCGGGCGACGCGAGGTACGCGTCGACCATCGGCGCCGCGGCATCGAAGGCCACGGGACGCTCGAGGATGAAGAGCCGCCGGGCGTCAGGATGGCTGAGCGGCACCGTGCTCGCGCAGCCGACGGTCTCTACGTCGGGAATGCGCCGCGCACGTCCGGCGACGGCATCGTAGTAGCCGAGCCGCCGCTCCGCCGATCCGTAGTGCACGCCGTCCGGCATCAGGCTGAGCGTCAGCACGCGGCGCGCCTCGAATCCGGCGTCGACGTTCAGCAGCCGCGCGTAGCTCTTGCCGAGGACGCACACCGCGAGCACCAGCACGAAAGCGACCGTCACTTCCACGGTGACGAGCGCGTTCATCGCGGTGCTGTTCGACGCGCCGGCGCCGCCGGAAGCTTTCAGCGCAGTGTTGAGATCCACTCGCGCGGCGCGCATGGCGGGCGCGAGGCCGAAGAGCAGCCCCGTCGCGATGCTCGCCGCGACGCCGAAGATCAGCATCGACACGTCGGGCGACATTTCCTGCAGCCGCGGGATCTCCGCGGCCGCCGTCCGCACGACGATGCCCATCGCCACCCACGCGATCGCGACGCCGAGCAGGCCGCCGCCGGCGGCGACGAGCAGACTCTCGACGGCCAGCTGCCGCACGATCCGCCGTCGATCGGCGCCGAGCGCGGCGCGCAGCGCGAGCTCGGCACGCCGTTGCCCGCCGTGCGCGACGAGCAGCGCGGCGACGCTCGCGCACGCGAGCAGCAGGAAGATGGCCGCGACCGCCTGCGCGACCGACATTTCCGCGCCGAAGCGGCCGATCACGTGATCCCGCAGCGGCAGCACGCGCGGCGCAACGCCGTCCGCGTAATCGGCGGGATGCTCGCGCGCGAGCGCCTCCGCAATCGCGCGCATCTCGGCCTGCGCTTCGCCGACCCGCACGCCGCGCGCCAGGCGGCCGATCACGTGGACGTTCGGGCACTCGCGGCACGGTCTGCGAGCGACGTCGTACCCGAGCGGAATGTAGAGGCGTGGGAACTCGCCGGGGTTGGACATGTGCAGCGTACGAAAGTCCGGCCCGAGGACGCCGACGATTCTGTATGCGCCGCCGATCGCCGCGAGCGTACGCCCGACGACGAGCGGATCGGCGCCGAACAGATCGCGCCAAGCGGCGTCGGTGAGAATCAATGCCTCGCCGCCCGCCGGCGTCTCGTCGTCGGGCGTGAACGATCGTCCGAGCTGCATGCGCGCGCCGAGGAGATCGAGGTAGCCGGCGGTGACGCGCATGCCGCGCACCATCTCGGTTGCGCCGGCGATCGTCACGCGCACCCCGGCGTCGCCCCACGCTTCCAGCGCGTCGAGCGATCGCGCGCGCGAGATCCATTCAGCCGCCGTCGCGCTGCCGACATCGTCGCGTGCGGTCGATCCTTCGCCGCCGGCGACGATCGCGACCAGGCGATCGGGTTCGCGGTACGGCAGCGCGTCGAGGATCGCCGCCTTCAGGATCGCGAAGACGACGGCGTTCGCGCCGATGCCGAGCGCCATGACGAGCACGATCGTCGCCGCGAGCACCGGTCGTCTCGCCACTGCGCGCCAGGCGAACACGACGTCGTTCAACATGCGCGACGGCTAGAACGCTTCCTGGATGCCGAGATAGAAGCCGCGCGAGCCAGCCTTGCCCCAGCCCCAATCGGTGGCGCGAAGCCGTGCTCGCGGCTGTACGCGAGGTACGCCGACTGATCGAACTTCACGTTCGCCGCGTCGAGCGTGGTCGCGTTCGCGCCGAGCTCGTACGTGTTCAGCGAGGTCCAATTGAGCCGGTTGTCGCCCTGCAGGAACCAGCGCGTCAGGCCCGTCGAGGGCGTTGAGCCGATCGCCGGCGCGAGGACGATGAAGTGGTTGCCCGGGTGGGCGGGACGGGACTCGGCAGCCGCCCTGGCCGGCAGGGCTTTGGGCCGGTATTTGTGCCAGAGGCCGATGACGTCGAGGGTGAGCCAGGGCTCGGGCGTCGCCGGCGGACTCTCACGATCCTGCGCCTGAGCACGTGCGGCCGAGGCCGCGCAGAACGCCAGGAGCAGGTCGATCACTATCGTCGCTGGACGCAGGGCCACGGAGACAACAAATTGTACCTAATTGGTTGAAAAACTGGCACTTTGGCCGGACAATATGTCTGAGATCTTATGTCTATGCGGGCAGCAGAAGGAGGAAGGCTGATGCGGGTGCTTGCCATCGGTGCTGTTCTGGCCGTTGCCGTCCCGGCGTTTGCGGCGGACACGCCCAAACCGGTGACGTTCTCGAAAGACGTTGCGCCGATTTTCCAGGCCAAGTGTCAGGAGTGCCATCAGCCGAATTCGATCGCGCCGATGTCGCTCATCACGTATCAGGAAGCCCGGCCGTGGGCGCGCTCGATCAAGGAGCGCGTCGCGACGCGGCAGATGCCGCCGTGGCACATCGACAAGACCGTGGGCGTCCAGAAGTTCAAGAACGACATGTCACTCAGCGACGAGCAGATCGACACCATCGTCCGCTGGGTCGACGCCGGCGCGCCGCAGGGCGATCCGAAGGACATGCCGACGCCCCCGCCGCTCGTCACCGACAACCAGTGGAAGGCGGTGCGGGACGGCTTCGGCCCGCCCGATCTCGTCGTGAAGTCGTCGGAGTACACGATGCCGGCGCAGCACCAGGACGTCTGGTACCGCCCGATGTCGGACATCCCGCTGACGGAATCGCGCTGGGTCAAGCTCGTCGAGATCCGTCCAACGAATCTCAAGTCGCGCAAGATCATTCATCACTCGATCGCGTATCTCGTGCTGAACAACGATCCTGACGCGGTCAACACCGGCACGGCGAGCGGTCCCGCGCGGCGCGCGGACTTCGACGACACCGATATCGTCAACCGCCGCCCGCAGCTGATGGAGTGGGCGATCGGCAAGGGCTACGATCTCTATCGTCCCGGCACCGGCAAGCTGCTCGTCCCCGGCGAAAAGATCGCGTGGGATCAGCACATCCATGCCGTCGGCGAAGAGGTCACGGGCGGATCGGAAGTCGGCATCTGGTTCTACAAGAAGGGCGAGGAGCCGAAGAAGCGCAGCTATCTCATCGGCTTCACGGGAATCGATCGCTCGAAGATGCTCGACATCCCGCCGAACTCGATGGCGATGACCGAAGGCTTCACCGTGCTGAAGGAGAACGCGCTCATCGAGAACTTCCAGCCGCACTTCCACCTGCGCGGGAAGGCGATGGAAGTCGAGGCGATTCTGCCCGACGGCGGCCGTCAGGTGATCAGCTACGTCGGCAACTTCAACTTCAACTGGATGACGAACTACATCTACGACGACGACGCGGCGCCGCTCCTGCCGAAGGGCACGGTGATTCACGTCACCGCGTGGTACGACAACACGAAAGGGAACAAGAACAATCCGGATCCCGATCAGTGGGTCGGCTACGGCGATCGAACGGTCGACGAGATGGCGCACGCCTGGATGAACGTCGTGTACTTCAACGATCAGGAGTACAAGGATCTGCAGGCGGAGCGGAAGGCGAAGCTGCCGAAGACGACCAACGACAACGAGAAACAGCAGTGAACCGATTCGGCATTCTGTGCGCCGCCGGCCTCGTGGCCGGCGGCGTTGTCGTTTCCGGGCAGAGAATCGCGATTCCTGAACCGCGCCGCGGCTCCGGCGACAGCGTCACGGGCGCCTTCGAGGGCTGGTACTACAACCCCGACGGCACGCGCTCGTTCCTCGTCGGCTACTACAACCGCAACGCGCGCCAGGAGCTCGACATCCCGATCGGCCCGAACAACCGGATCGAGCCGGGCGGCCCGGACATGGGCCAGCCGACGCACTTCCTCACCGGCCGGCAGTGGGGCATGTTCACCGTGCCCGCGCCGAAGGACTTCAAGCCGAACGACTCGTACGTCTGGACCCTTACCGCGAACGGCCAGACGACGAGCATCCCGCTTCGCATGCATGCGGACTACGTGATGTCGCCGTTCAGCGAGATCGCGGTCGGCAACACGCCGCCGATGATCCGCTTCGAGCAGGGCGCCAAGCCGGTGCAGGGCCCGCTCGCCACGCCGGCGAGCGCGGCGTCGAAGACGGCCACAACCGGCGCGCCGCTCGAGCTGACGGTGTGGGCGAACGACGACATGAAGTACACGAGCGGCACGAGCGCGCCGATGTCGACGCCGCGTCCGCCGGTGACCGTGCGATGGTCCAAGTACCGCGGCCAGGGCGCTGTGACGTTCGAGAAACCGCGGCCCGAGGTCGAGAAGCTGTCGCAGGGTGAGGGCGCGTTCAGCGGCGAGGCGAAGACCACCGCCACGTTCGCCGAGCCCGGCGAGTACATGCTGCACGTGACGGCGAACGACTATTCCGGCGACGGCGGCGGCGGCTTCGGGTGCTGCTGGACGACGGCGCTGATGAAAGTCACCGTGAAGTGAGGGTCAGGCGGGTCAGGCAGGCCTGGCGGGTAATACCGCAAACCTGCCCGGCCTGCGCGACCTTCCGACCTGCCAGGCTCGCCCGGCCTGCCCGACCCGCCAGGCCTTCGGTCAGCGAAGCGTCCCGGTCGCCGTCGAATCGAATCGTCCCCCCAGCCCGTCAATCATTCCGACCTGCACGTTGATCGACCGCGGGATCGCGAGGCCGCACCCGAACTGCGGCTGCAGCGCGATCGTACGCGGCACGCCGCTGAGCAGCGTCGTCGTCCCGAGGAGCGCGGCCAGCCGCGTGCCGCTGAAGAGCGACGTCGTCCGCAGGCCGAGGCCGTCGATGAACTCCAGCGTCAGCCCGTCGACGATCACCTGCCGCGTCGGCACGATCACCAGGTCGAAATTCGTCGAGAACGGTTGAGTCAACGGACACAAGAAGCTCGGCGACGGAATCAGCGGCATCGTGATCGGCGCCACGCTGACGGCGAACGTCGCCGACGGCGACGACGTGAGCCCGTTGGTGAACGTTCCGCGATGGGTGCCGTTGTCGTCGCACGCCGCCGTCGCCGCTATCGTCGTCGCCGCGAGCGCCGCAGCCGTGAGCAAGCGGGGGAGCCGCTTCATACCGACCTCCTCTGGTTCGGCGCTTGGTGCAAGCGCAGTGCCTCGACGGCTGATTGTCCGCGCTCTTCGCGTAGGATCCAACTCAGCCGGAGGTGTGACGTGGCGTGCGACATCGACATCCTGCGCGAAGTCCCTTTTTTCGCGCTGCTCGACGACGAAGAGCTGGCCGTGCTGGCGGCACAAGTGGATCTCACGAAGTTCGCGCCGCGCCAGCGCATCTATCGCATCGGCGATCCGGGCGGCCGCGCGTACGTGCTCGTCTCGGGAACCGTGCGCGTGACGACGATCGACGAGGATCAGCAGGACGTAATCGTCGACGAGCCGGCGGCGGGGGAGTTCTTCGGCTTCGCGTCGATGCTCGACGAGACGCCGCACCAGACCAACGCGGTCGCCGTCGACGAGGCGGCCTGCGTGGAAGTGGATCGCGGCGACATCGAGACGCTGATTCAGCGGCGGCCGCACGCGGCCATGGACATGCTCAGCGTGCTCGGGCGGCAGATTCACGCCGCGCAGCAGCTGGTGCGCGTGCGCGCGGCGCGGAACCCGAACGAGATCATCGAGGAGGAGTCGACCTTCGGCGAGCGCGTCGCCGACTCCGTCGCCGGCTTCGGCGGATCGTGGACGTTCATCATCACGTTCCTCGCCGCGCTGATGGTCTACTCGGCCGTGAACGCCGCGCTCGGCCGCCGCGCGTGGGATCCCTATCCGTTCATCCTGCTGAACCTGATCCTGTCGATGATCGCCGCGCTGCAGGCGCCGGTGATCATGATGAGCCAGAATCGTCAGGACACGAAGGATCGGCTGCGCGGCGAGCTCGATTTCGCGGTGAACCGCCGCGCCGAGGCGGAAGTGCAGGCGCTCGCGCGGAAGCTGAACGCGATCGTGGACAAACTCGACGATCTGGAAAGCGCGATCCGCGTGCCACGAAACAACTCCGATTCGTAATCGACGCTGCCCGCTCGTCCCGCGGGCGGCGCTGTCGTTGCTGAGAGGCACGCGGACCGCGCGCGCAGTCGCACGCGGTGCCCTTTTAGGCGAACCGCCTGCCCAGAGAAGGAAATCGCGGCGCCCGCGCGATCGTCGTCGGCGACTTCGATCGCAACGGCTGGCCGGATGTCGCGCAGGCGAACACGGTGCGCAACAGCGTCGCGATCCTGTGGATCCAGCAGCGCGAGGACGGCGTGTCGATCGATCAGATCGTGCTCTCGGCGGAGAAGTACCTGACCACGCGGCCGAGCACGGCGAAGGACGATCACACGATCCTGCCTTACACGTTCTTTCCGAACTGACGCGCCGCCGTCGCTCGTGCGCCGATGCTTGACACGCCCGCGCGCGGCCCGTATGGTTCGAACGCTTTTCGCCGAGGAGGCAGAACGATGTCGAAGCTGATGAGGCTGCGCGCCGTGCTGACGATTGCGGCCATCGTCGCGGGCAGCAGCGCGGCGTTCGCGCAGACCGGCGGCATCGCCGGCCAGGTCAAGGATCCGAGCGGCGGCGTGCTGCCCGGCGTCACCGTGGAAGCCGCGAGCCCTGCGCTCATCGAGAAGGTGCGCACGGCGACGAGCGACGGCCAGGGCAACTACAAGATCATCGATCTGGCGCCGGGCACCTATACCGTCACCTTCACGCTCCCGGGCTTCAACGCGCTCAAGCGCGACGGCATCGTGCTCACCTCCGATTTCACGGCGACCGTCAACGCGGAGCTGCGCGTCGGCGCCGTCGAGGAAACCGTCACGGTCACGGCCGAGAGCCCGCTCATCGACACGCAGAGCGTCACGCAGCGCAAGTCGCTCACGCACGATCTGATCGACGCGCTGCCGACGGGCCGGAGCTTCCAGAACCTCAGCGTGCTGGTGCCCGGCGTCACGATCGCGCTCGGATCGCAGGACGTCGGCGGCACCGGCGGCGACCGCTACCAGACGCTCTCGGTGCACGGCAGCCGCTCGGATCAGATGCCGCTCGTGATGAACGGGATGCCGTTCAACAACATGAACAACACCGGCGGCGGCTACAACACGACGCTCGTCGTCAACACCGGCACGGTGCAGGAGATGGCGGTGACGACGAGCGGCCTGGCGGCCGAAGCGCGCTCGAGCGGCGTGCTCACCAACATCATCCCGAAGGAAGGCGGCAACACGTACCGCGGCTACTTCTTCGGCAACTTCACGAACACGAGCCTCCAGAGCGACAACCTCACGCAGGATCTGATCGACCGCAACCTGAAGGCGGTGAACCGCGTGAAGAAGCTGTGGGACTTCAACCCGGTGGTCGGCGGGCCGATCGTGCAGGACAAGCTCTGGTTCTTCGGCGGCTTCCGCTACAACGGCGCGCAGAGCTACGTCGCCGGCATGTTCACCAACCTGCGCCCCGGCGCGCCGCAGTACTGCTCGAGCGCCGCGGGCTGTCTGTACGGCGACGCGTTCCATCCGGCCACCCTCGTCCCCAACTCGCAGGATCTGTCGACGCAGGCGGTCGGCGGCGACACGTGGACGCGCGGCGAGACGCTCAACCTCACGTGGCAGGCGACGCAGAAGAACAAGGTCACCTTCTTCAGCCACTTCAACCAGCGGCTCGTCGACTGCAACCAGTGCAGCGCGACGAACTCGCCCGAGGCGGGCGTGTACTTCACGCACACGCCGGAGTACCTGCTGCAATCGAGCTGGACGAACCCGGCGACCAACAGGCTGCTGTTCGAGGGGGGCTTCACCTTCTACAACGAGACGTGGATCTTCGGCCCCGAGCCGTACAACGTCAACGGCCTCGGCCCCGACGCGGTGGTCTCGAAGACCGAGTCGTCGCTCGGCGTCCTCTACGGCGCGGCGAACGTGTTCACGACGGCGGCGAACCATCAATACAACATGCGCTTCGCCGCGAACTACGTGACGGGCAGCCACGCGTTCCGCGTCGGCATGACGGACATGTGGGGCACGCGCAACTACCGCTACGACACGAACCAGTCGCAGGCGTGGACCTTCCTGCGCGGCGTCCCGACGACGATCACCGAGTACGCGCGGCCGCTCATCGACACCGAGCACCTGAAGGCGGCGCTCGGCCTCTACGCCCAGGATCGCTGGAGCGTCGGCCGCGCGACGCTGAACCTCGGGCTCCGCTTCGACTACCACAACGCGTACGTGCCGGTGCAGGATCTCGCGGCGATTCCGTTCGTCGCCGCGCGGCACTACGACGCGATCGAGAGCGTGCCGACCTGGAAGGATCTCTCGCCGCGGCTCGGCGCCACCTTCGATCTGTTCGGCACCGGCAAGACCGTGGCGCGCGCCAACTACGGCCAGTACGTCGCGAGCGAGTCCACGAACATGGCGACGCTCAACAACCGCGTCAACACGTCGATCAACACCGCGACGCGGTCGTGGACCGACACCAACGGCAACTTCTTCCCCGACTGCAGCCTGGCCAACCCGGCGCTCAACGGCGAATGCGGCCCGATCAACGCGCCGCTCGGATCGCTGAACGTCGCCGCGCGCTACGACGGGTCGATCACGGGCGGCTTCGGCGTGCGGCCCAACGACCGCGAGGTGTCGCTCGGCCTGCAGCACCAGCTCCGCCCGCGCGTCGCCGTCGACTTCCAGTTCACGCGCCACGCGTTCGGCAACTTCATCGCCAGCCAGGACATCAATCACGATCCCGCCTCGGCGTTCAGCTCGTACTGCGTGACGGCGCCGGGCGATCCGCGCCTGCCCGGCGGCGGCGGCAACCAGATCTGCGGGTTCATGGATCAGAACCCGAACACGTTCGCCACCTCGCCGTTCTACGTCGTGCAGCGCGCGAGCACGTTCGGCGACGTGAGCGACGTCTACACCGGCTACGACTTCAATGCGAACGCGCGGCTGCCGCGCGGCGGCTTCGTCTCGGGCGGCGCGAGCATCGGCCACGAGGTGACCGATACCTGCCAGGTCGCCGGCGCGGCGCTCGTCGGCTACGCGCCGGTCGCCGGCGTCCTCGCCTCGAGCGCCGGCACGCTGCTGCCGTTCGGCAGCACCGCCGTCGCCGGCGCGGCGACGACGCCCAGCTCGCTGTACTGCCACGTCGCGCCGCCGTTCCAGGCGGACGTGAAAGCGCTCGCGACCTATCCGCTGCCGTGGTTCGGCCTGAACGCGAGCGCGACGCTGCAGAACCGTCCCGGCCCGCAGATCCTCGCGCGCTACACGGTGACGAGCGCGCAGGTGCAGAACCTCGGGCGCCCGCTCGGCCTCGGCACCGCCGCCGCGCAGCTGATCGCGCCCGGCACGATGTACGGCGATCGCGTCACGCAGCTCGACGTCCGCTTCGGCAAGGCGTTCCGCGTGCAGCGCAGCCGCATCCAGGCGTCGGTCGATCTGTTCAATGTCCTCAACTCGAGCGCCATCCTCGGCCTGAACACCACCTACGGCACGAACTGGCTCTCGCCGACGCAGATTCTCCAGGGGAGGCTCGTCAAGATCGGCGCACAGGTCGACTTCTGAGCTGTCACGCCGGATCGCGAGGAAAAGCAACCGCAGAGCACGCAAGAGAACGGAGCTCTTTTGGTCTGTGATGTACGCGTCCCAGTGATAGCGCCGTGACGGTCTACTGCCGTTTTCGGATCGGTGGCGCGTCTCGTAAGCGCCGCCTTCAGGCCTCGCTCGCGCGCGCACGGCAGCCCTAATCCAAGAGTGCATTTCAAAATTGCGCGCGGCCAACGGTAGCCCAGGCCTTCAGGCGTGCCACCGGCCGCGCGAGCAGCCCTGAAGGGCTGCGCTACCGGAATTTTGAAACGCACTCTAAATTAAAAGGTCTGCGCTACGGCGATGCGAAATCCGCTGCAGGCACGAATTCACCGTGACAGCCGAAGATCGTGCTCTGCGTGCTCTGTGATCTCCGCGGTTGCTTTTTCTGCGAGTTCAGCGGGTTCTGCGTTGTCCGTCGTCCGCGATGCCGAACGTCTCCCGCATCCACGCCCAGAAATGCCGTTCGTCGTCGGTCGTGATCCGGGCACCGGCCGCGAGCGTGCGCGCGGCGTCGCGCTGGTTGGCGAGGCAGAGCGCGTAGACCTGCAGCGGCCGGAGGGCGGCGCCCTGCAGACCGCGGCGCTCGGCCTCGCCGAGGTGGGCGGCGGCGCGCAGGTAGTCGCGCTCGGCGAACGCCTTCAATCCGAGCACGTATTCGGTCGCGCTCGTGCGCTCGACGCTCGTCTCCGCGATGCGCTGGCGCGCGGCGTCGCCGCCGAGGAGCCAGAGCGGCAGCGTCCGCAGCGTGGTCGTCGTCAGCACGAGATGGAGGTCTTCGATCTGCGCGAGCGGCCGCGCGCCTTCCCACAGCACGCGGTTGAGAATGCGCTGGCCGTCGAAGAACGGCGGCGTCGCGCGGGCGAGCGCTGACGGCCACAGCCGCCGGATGAAGTCGGACGCGGCAAACGCGCGCGCGGCCCGCGTCGGATCGATCACCTCCTCGTAGATCGCGAGCACGCGCCGATCGCGCTGATAGCGTGGATCCGACAGCGACGGCCGCGACGCGACCGGACGCAGCCGCTGCGGGAAATCGTCGGTCAGCGGCGGCGTCTGCCCGGTGAGCGCGCGCAGGTACGCCGCGTCGCCGAGAAACGTCGCGCCGATCTGCTCCGGCCGCTCGAAGCCGACTTCGCGCAGGTGCTCGGCGATCCGCGGTTCGCGCCACGCCGCTTCGAATCGCTCACGCGCGACCGGCCCCGTGGCGCCGCGCGTGCCCGCCAGCATCAAATCGAACGGCGTCGCGTTCCAGAGCGAGCAGTCGGCGAAGACGCCGCAGAAGGCGCGCACGATCGTGTGGACGTCGGTCCCCGGATCCGGCCGCGCCACCGGCAGCCAGTAGGTCGCCATTCCGCCGTTGGCGAGACGGTCGTAGATCAGGCGGAAGTATTCCGCCGTGTAGATGTTCACGGCGCCAGGCGTCCGCGGCGGCGGCGGCTCGCCGGTGATGAGATCGAATCGCGCCGTCTCGCGCTGCAGGTAGAAGCGCCCGTCCTCGACGTGCAGCCGCACGCGTGGATCGCGCAGAGGATTCGAACCGTGGGCGTATGCGATGTCGCTCGCCTCGACGACGCCGGCGGAGATCTCGGCGACGTCGAGCGTCTCGATCGAAGGGATGTCGAGCACGGCGCCCGCGGTCGCGCCCAGGCCGTAGCAGATGACGAGCGCGCGCCTGAGCGGCGCGTCGTGCAGCAGCATCGGCCAGTACGCGAAGTACCGCATGTAGCGCAGCGCCGGCGTCGACGTCCCGGTCATCGAGAAACCGTTGGTCACGAGCCGCGTGTAGATCGGCCGGCCGAGCCACTGCTGCTGCATCAGGAAGATCGTCTCGGACGGGCCTTCGCGTGTCGCGACGATCTGGGAGCCGTCGCCGGCGTAGGGCGCGGCCGCGCGGGGGATGTAGCGCGAGGCCGTCACGCCGAAGGGGAAGAGCGCGAGCGACAACGCGATCGCGATCGCGCCGGCCGCCACCGGCCGCGCGCGCACCGCCGCAGCGCAGCTGCGCGCGCCGGCGCCCGCCGCGAGCGCGGCGACGACGGCATACGACGCGGCGATCGCCACGATGGCGCGCTCGGCGCCGAGCGCCGGCAGCAGCACGAACGCCGCGATCGGCGGACCGCACGTCGCGCCGAGCGTGTTGGCGAGCGTCAGCGACGCGGCCGCGCGCGTCGCCGGCGCGACCGTCTGATTGAGCACCGCGCCGAGGAGCGGAAAAAGGCAGCCCGAGAGGAACGCCGTCGGCGCCGTGAGCGCAGCCGCGAGCCACGCGACGCGCGGCCATTCGGCGATCTGCGCGCCGCGCGTCGTCCACTGGAACGCGGCGTACGAGACGGCCGTCGCGCAGCCGGCGAACAGCGCCGTCGCCGCCGCGCGCGACGACACGCCTCTGGTGTCGGAGGCGAAGCCGCTCGACGCGGCGAGGCTGCCGGCCCCCAGCGCGGCGAGCACGACCGCCAGCATCATGCTCATCGCCAGCGTCGTCGTCAGCACGTACATCGAGAGGAAGCGGAACCAGACGACCTCGAGCGCGAGGAGCGCCGCGCCCGCGAGAAACGCCGCGGCGAGCGTCGTCCATTGCTGTGGCGCGGCGCGTTGCTCGATCGCTCCGCCTTCCTCCGCGCGTCCGCCGGCAGCGGGCGCCTCCTGTGTCGCGATCGACCACGCGAGCGCGCCGGCTGCCGCCGCGGCGTCGAGCAGCGCGGCGATCCACGCGGTGCCCGCGATCCCGAACCGATCGACGAGCACGATCTCCGCGATCGCGACGCCGGCGACGGCGCCGAGCGTGTTCCAGCCGTAGAGCCGCGCCAGCGCCGCTCCGAACTCGCGGCGCGACCGCGCGAGCGCGCCGACGATGATTGGCAGACCGGCGCCCATTGCGGCCGCCGGCACGATCAGCACGCCGAACGCGGCGCCGAGGCGCAGCGCGTCCACCACCGCGTCGCTCGCGCCGGCGGCCGCGCGCGCGACGATCGGTCCGACGGCCGGCAGCGCGTAGGTGGCCGCGAGGCCGGTGGCCGCGACGATCGCCTCGAGCGCCGCATACACGCGCGCCAGGCGGCGCCGCCGGCGCGCGAGCCGCCCGGCGAGCGCATTGCCGATCGCCAGGCCGCCCATGAAGCTCGAGAGGACGATCGTCGTCGCGCGCACGCCGCTGCCGAACGCGAGGCCGCAGCGGTGGAACCAGACGATCTCGAAGATCAGCGCGGCGGCGCCCGACGCGAAGAAGACGACCGTCATCCGCGAGGATGGTATATCGCCGGAACTTCGAGAGGGACTATATCGTCAGACGGTATATTATTGCGCGTGACGACTGAGAGGCGCGAGTGACCGACCGCGACCGCGACGTCCAGGGGCTGCTGCCGCTGACGCCGCCGATGCTGCACCTGCTGCTCGCGCTCGCCGACGGCGACAAGCACGGCTACGCGATCCTCAAGGAGGTCGCGCGGCGCACGCGCGGCAAGGTGCGCCTCGGGCCGAGCACGCTCTACGGCCTGATCAAGCGCGCGTCGGCCGACGGTCTGATCGCGGAAGCCGACGAGCGGCCCGATCCGGCGCTCGACGACGAGCGGCGCCGCTACTACCGCCTGACGACGCGCGGGCGGCGGCTCGCGGTGGCGGAGATCGAGCGGCTGGAGTCGCTCGTCGATCTCGCGCTCGAGAAGAAGCTGCTGCGCCCGAGGACCGCATGACGCCGCGAGGCCCCTCGCGCGCCCGCACCGAGCGCTTCTTCCGCGCGCTCGTTCGGCTGCTGCCGCTCGATTTCCGGACCGAGCACGGCCGCGAGATGGAGCAGGTCTTTCGCGCGCAACGCGGCGAAGCGCGCGAGGGAACCGCGACCGTCGCGCGCTTCTGGCTCGACACGGTGCAGGACGTCGTCCGCACCGCGCCGCGCGAGCATCTCGCGATCCTGAAGCAGGACACGACCTACGCGATTCGCGCGCTGCGGCGCACGCCGGCGTTCTCGATCGCGGCCATCCTGACGCTCGCGATCGGCATCGGCGCGACCACGAGCCTGTTCACGATCCTCAACGCGTTCCTGTTCCGGCCGCTGCCGGTCAGCCGGCCGGGCGAGCTCGTGTCGATCGCGACGCTCGATCGTCACATCGAGCTGCCGCACGGCCTGTCGCTTCGCGATCTCGAGGACTACCGAGCCGACAACCCGGCGTTCTCCGATCTCGTCGGCTGCATGCCGGTGCGCGCCGCGCTCAACGCCGGCGGCGGCGCCGAGCAGATCGCGATCGAGGCGGTCACCGGCAATTACTTTTCGGTGCTGGGCGTGCCGCCGGCGGTCGGACGCGTGATCGCGCCAGGTGAAGGGCGGGCGCCGGGCGATGCGCCGGTTGTCGTGCTCGCGTTCGATTTCTGGCGCCAGCATTTCGCAGCCGATCCGTCGGTCGTCGGACGGACCGTCCGCGTGAACGGCCGTCCGCTCACCATCGTCGGCGTCGCCGCGGAAGGTTTCCACAGCACCGAGTCGCTGCTCGATGTCTCGGCGTTCGTCCCGATCTCGATGGCGCCGGCGCTCAGCGGCGACGCGTCGGGCACGCCTGCGTTGTTCGAAGCGCGCGATCGCCACAACCTCCGTGTGCTCGGCCGGCTGCGCGCCGCCGTGTCGATCGCACAGGCGCGCGCGGCGATGGCCGTGAAGGCGCGCAGCCTCGCGCAGCAGTATCCGGATACCGACGGGGGCGTCTCGCTGTTGATCGTCCCGGAAACCGACGCGCGGCCCGAGCCGGCCACCGGCCCGTGGTTCCGGATGGCGGCGGCGACCTTCACGCTGCTCGCGATGCTCCTGCTCGCGATCACGAGCGCGAACATCGCGAACATGCTGCTCGCGCGCGCGGCCACGCGCGGTCGAGAGGTGGCGATCCGGATGTCCATCGGCGCGCGGCGCGGCCGCATCGTGCGCCAGCTGCTCACCGAAGGCGTCGTGGTCGCGCTCGCGGGAGGGGCGGCGGCGATTCCGGTCGCCTGGATGCTCGCGCAATCGTTCGCGCGCGGCGTCCGCACGTATCGCGCGATCCCGCTGCGCGTGGATCTCGCGTTCGACTGGCGCGTGCTCGGCGCCGCGTTGTTCGTCGCCTGCGCGTCGGGAATCGCCGCGGGGCTCGCGCCGGCGCTCTACGCGTTCCGCGCCGACGTCAACGCGCTGTTGAAGACCGGCGGGCGGGTGCAGTCCGCCGCCGTGGACCGCGGCCGCGTTCGCCGCACGCTCCTCGTCCTGCAGATTGCGATCTCGCTCGTGCTGCTCGTCAGCGGCGCGCTCTTCGTGAAGAGCCTCGACCGCGTGCGGCGCCTCGACCTCGGGTTCAAGCCCGATGGGCTCGTGATCGCCGAGACGGAGCCTGCCCTGAGCGGATATGCCGCCGACGAGCGGCTCGCGTTCTATCGTCGCGCGGAGGAGCGCGTGGCCGCGCTGCCGCGCGTCGCGAGCGCCTCGTGGGTCTCGTGGGCGCCGTTTTCACCCGAGTCCGACGACGTGAAGGTGTACGTCGAGGGCCGCGCGCCTGCGCGTCCCGGCGACGTGCCGATGTCGTTTGCGGTGAGCGTCGGAGCCGGCTACTTCGCCGCCGCGGGCGTTCCGCTGGTGGCGGGTCGCAGCTTCACCGCCGCCGACGATCGAACGCACGCGCCGGTGCTCGTCGTGAACCAGACGCTCGCCCGACAGCTCTGGCCGGGCCAGGATCCGATCGGACGCCGCGTCCGATTCGCGCCGGACGGCCGCGCTGCCGAGGTGATCGGGATGGTCCGCGACGGCAAGTACTACTTCGTCTGGGAGGAGGCGCGGCCGATGGTTTTCCGGCCGATTGCGCAGGACGTCCCCCTCGGCGCCACGCTCATCGCCCGGACGACGGACCGGCCCGCCGCCGCGGTGGATGCCGTCCGCCGCGCGCTGCGCGAGGTGGATCCCGACGTGCCGCTGGCGATGGTCGAGACGATGACGTCGCATCTCGAGCAGGGGAATGCGTTCATCATTTTCCGCCTCGGCGCGCTGCTCTCGAATCTGTTCGGGGTGACGGGGCTGCTGCTCGCCTCGATCGGCCTCTACGGCGTGATTGCGTATCACGTCGCGCAGCGCTCGCACGAGATCGGCGTGCGCATGGCGCTCGGCGCGCAGCCCTCGGCGATCGTCGCGAGCGTCCTCGCCCGCGGCGCGCGCTTCGCCGCCACCGGCGCGGCGATCGGCATCGCGCTCGCGGCGGCGATCGGCCGATTCGTGCGTCCGCTGCTCGTCGGCGTCAGCCCGTTCGACGCGGCGACCTACGCATCGGTCACCGTCGTCCTCGTCGCCGTCGCGCTCGCCGCGTCGCTCGTGCCCGCGCGCCGCGCCGTCAGCGTGGATCCGCTCGAAGCGTTGCGGGTTGAATAGGAACCCGACGCGTTCAGCGTTCAGCGTTCAGCGTTCAGAGTTCTCGTTCTCGTTCAGAGTTCTCGTTCTCGTTCAGAGTTCTCGTTCTGGGTTCTCGTTCTGGTTCTGGGTTCTCGTTCAGGTTGTTCTGCCGACGAGAACCTCAGAACGAGAACGAGAACCTTGAACGAGAACGAGAACCTTGAACCCTGAACCCTGAACGCTGAACCCTGAACGCGCTCGCGTCAGCGAGCGGACCAGTCGCTCCAGGAGCCGACGTAGACGCGCGCCGGCAGGCCCGCCGATCGCGCCGCCCAGTACATCAGGCTCGCGCGCATGCCGACCGCGCAGTAGGTGACCACCTGCTGCCCCGGCTGCACGCCGGCCTTTGCGAAGAGCGCGCGAATCTCCTCGGGCGACTTGAACTTCTGCGTGCGCTGATCCGCGAACAGGTCCTGCCAGAGGATCAGCGTCGCGCCCGGCAGGTAGCCGTCGTTCCACTCGCCGGTCGTGCGCACGTCGAGGATCTTCACGTCCGGCGACTTCAGGTGATCCTTCACCCACGCCGCATCGACGGCGATGTCGGCCGCCGGCCGCGCCGTGAGCGTTCCGCTCGCGGCGGGCGCCGCGTCGGTCGACACCGGATGTCCCTGCGATCGCCACAGCTCGAGGTTGCCGTCGAGCAGCGACACGTCGGCGTGGCCCACCGACGCGATCGCCATGTAGACCCATCCCGTCGTCATCGGGCTGTCGCCGTACAGCACGACGTGCGTGCCGTCGGCCGCGCCCGCTTTCGCGAGCACGGCCGCGAGCGTGTCGGGCGGAAGCAGGCGATGGCCGCCGCCGAGCGTGTCCATGTGCTCGAGAAATCGCGCGCCCGGAATGTGCCCGCGATCGAACCGTCCCCGCTCGCCGGTGGCAATCACGCGCACCTGCGGATCGTTCACGTGCTGCGCGAGCCAGTCCGTCGAGACGAGCAGCGGCGCCGCCGACGCCGGCACCACCGCTGCAAGTGTCGCGATCGTCCCAAGAGCGAACAGCCGAAGCATAGAATCCCTCCAGATCGTCAGCGATCCCTCCTGTAGACGATCCGAGGGCGATCCAGGTTGCCCTCACCGCACCGTCACGACGATCGACGCAGAACACGCAGAGCTCGCAGACATCAAATTCACTCCGTACAAAAGGAGTCTGCGTGCTCTGCGGGTTCTGCGTTGTACGTCGTCACGCGGCGAGCCATATCACCGCGGCAATGCCCGCGATGCCGATCAGCGCCGCGAACGCGACGCCGCCGGCCACGAAGCGGATCCATTTCGCGTACGGCACGCCGGCGGCGACGAGCACCGCCATCAGGGCGCCGTTGGTCGGCCAGAACATCTCGCTGAGGCCGGCGCCGGTCTGATAGGCGATCACCGGGACCTGCCGCGAGAGCTGGAGCAGATCGGCCAGCGGCACGAACAGCGGCATCGTCAGCACCGCCTGTCCGCTCACGCTCGGCACCGCGAGGTGGATGAGCGCGTGCACCGGAATCTGCAGCAGCGCGGCGGTCGCCGACGGCATGCGCTCGAGCGGCATCGCGAGCGCGTGCAGGATCGTGTCGACGACGTGCCCGTCGTCGAGGACGAGCGAGATGCTGCGCGCGGTGCCGATGATGATCGCGGCCGACACGATGCTCGCGGCGCCTTCGAGATACGCGGTGATCGTCTCGTTGAGCGTCATTCCGCCGACGAGGCCCGCCGCGACGCCGCCGACGAGGAACGCGCCCGAGAGCTCGTTGAAGCCCCAGTCGAGCCGCAGCGCGCCGTAGACGTACGCGGCCATCGGCGCCAGCGCGATCGCGAGGATCAGGGCGTGCCGCGGCGGCAGCGTGCGCGCGCCGGCGGCGCGCGCGGCCGCGGGCGCGACGCGGTTGCGCGCCGCGTAGCGCAGCGTCCACGCGATCCACATCGCGAGCGCGGCGGCGAACATCGCCAGCCGCAGGCGTCCGCCGGCGACGGGCGAGAGCTGCGCGAGCCGCAGCGCGATGCCCGCCTGAAACGGATTGGTCGGGCCGAACGCGCTGCCGATCATCGCCGCGCCCGCGCTCATCGCGACGACGACGATCGCGTCGACGCCGAGGCCCTGGCCGAGGAGGAGCAGCACCGGCACGAGCGGGATGATCTCTTCCTGCATGTTCTCGAGCGCGCCCATCGCGGCGAAGAACAGGCAGATCGGCGGAATCGCCCAGAGGCCGCGTCGGCGGAAACGCGCGACGAGCACGGCGACGAGCGCCGGCAGCGTCCCGATGCGATCGATCACCACCCACGCGCCGCCGACGAACAGGACGACGGCAATCACGTCGGCCGCCGCGACGAAGCCGCGCGGCACCGAGACGGCCGCGGCGAACGGACCGACCGGCGCGGCGGGGACGGGATGATACGTGCCGGCCACGACGACGCGGCGGCCGGTGGCCGGATCGTCGCGGCGATCGAAGGCGCCGGCCGGCAGCATCCACGTGAGCGCAGCGGCGGACGCGACGCCGGCGAGCAGCAGGATCAGCGGGTGGGGAAGCTTGATCGTGGAGAACGCCATCGGTCGTGTGTGTGGCACCGAGCTTGACATTTTTGTCGGTCGGCCGCGCGTTTTGAAACGATCGTTCGACGAAGGCGGCCGAATCGCGAAGAATCGCCGTCGGCGGCGGCGGCGAGGATCTTGAAAGATGCCCCGCGGAGCCGCCCCGTGCCAGAACCCTACGAGCTCGAGACCGACCGTTCACCCGCCCCGCGATTTCTCGTGGTCGACCAGCGTGTGCCCGAGCCGATCCGGCAGCTGCTCGAAGAGGCGGACGGCTGCCTGAACATGACGTTCACGACCGGCGGCAGCGCGTGCGCGCGCCGCGCGATCCGGAAGACGTTCGAGATCGAGGGCGTCGAGGGCGACGACTTCGGCGCGAGCCTGCGCGCCCTCGCGCAGAAGCACGAAGGGCTGCCGCCGACGCTGTTCCGCGTGATCGAGCTGCTCGGCGCGGGCGAGGACCCGCTGCACGTCGACGCGCTGAAGGCGCTGCTCGCCACGTTCAAGGGCATTCTCTACGAGATCTACGTGCTCGGCGAGGAGCGGGCCGAGAGCCTCGCGTACGTGTCGAAGCTGCTGCAGGCGCTCGACCGCGAGGCGGTGCCGCCGAAGCAGAAGCCGCGCCCCTCGTCGTTCCAGCCGCGCAAGTAGTCACGCCCGGACTTTTCTCCGCGTCACGCTGAATCGCGACTCTTGCGTCACGCCGGATCGCGAAAGGAAAGCAACCACAGAGCACACAGAGAACACAGAGCTCTATTGTTACCCGATGTACACGCCGCCTTTAATAGCAGCGTGACGGCGAGGACGCGAATGCAGCGTGACAGCGCAAAAAGTGCTCCGCGTGCTCTTGCGGTCTCCGCGGTTGCTTTTTCTCGCGGACGCAGCGTGACAGCGAGAACCAGGATGCAGCGGGACAGCGGAAAAAGTGCTCCGCGTGCTCTGCGGCCTCCGCGGTTGCTTTTCTCGCGGATGCCGCGTGACACCCTTCCCATTGACATCGCGCGCCGGACGCGCGACGCTCTGCACCATGCGTACGCTCCTGTTCGTCGCCGCGCTCGTCGTCCTTGCCATTACCGCGCCGTCGCGCGCTGCGGTCGCGCCGAGCTGGCATGTCACCGCCACCGTCGCCGAGAGCTGCAGCTGCACGGTGAGCTGCTCGTGCAACTTCGGCGGCAGCCCGAACCGCAACCCGTGCGAAGGCAACCGCCTGATCGCGATCACCTCGGGCCACTACGAGGACGTCGATCTCGCGGGCGTGGCGTTCCTGGTGACCTTCACGATGCGCGACTGGTCGAAGATCTACGTCAGCGACAAAGTGAGCGCGAAACAGATGGCCGCCGTCGAGGCGCTGCTGCCGATCGCGTTCGCCGGCTTCCATCGCGGCATGCTGTCGTTCACGAAGGCGCCGATCACCATGGACATCACCGAGAAGCGCGTGACGTTCTCCGGTCCGGAATCGTCGGTGGAGATGGAGGCGATGATCGGCTTCGGCGGCAAGCCGGTCAAGATTCTGAACCTGCCGAACCCGGCCTACCAGGACTACACGCAGTACCGCTCCGTGTCGCACACGCACGCCAGCGACAAAGCGAAGTGGAGCCACTCGGGCACCAACGGCTTCACGTCGACGATGGATGTCGGCAGCGACAAATGACGGAAAAGCAACCGCGGAGACCGCAGAGAGCGCGGAGCCAAGTCTCTCTGTGACTATTGCTGGCGGCTTTCGATGGACAGCCGACCGCACGAACGGCACCGCCATCGCGGGACGGCGAGTGCCTCGTGCCACTCGTCGACGAGTTGCGGTGACGATTCGAGCAGATGCTTCGCGCAGTCGGCATCGTCCCCAGCGACCATCAAGTCGACGCGGTCCGATCCCTTCAGATATGGTGTGATTCCAGCGGCACTCAGCAATTCTTCGTCGGCGGAGGCGAGTTCGCGATAAAGATAACGACGGACGACGACCAAACGCCCGGTCATCTGCGGAAATCGAAGATCCGGTAAACGGGCGCGCCGCTCCCGGGCTCTCTCAGTACCCTGCGGCTTTTCCCGCGGCCGACCGGCCGTCCGACGCGCCCTGCAGCCAGCCGCCGTCGTTGACGATCGCCGCCACCTGCGCGAGCACGACGCCCGGCGCGTAGTCCACGTCGTAGCCGCGCGACTTCAGGATCGCGACCGTGTCGGGCGAGATCCCGCGCTCGAGCGACAGCGTGTCGGGCAGCCATTGATGGTGGAAGCGGGGCGCGTCCACCGCGTCCTGCACGTTCATCCCGAAGTCGATCACGTTGAGGATCACCTGCAGCACCGCCGTCGGAATCCGCGACCCGCCCGGCGCGCCGGCCGTCATGAACAGCCTGCCGTCCTTCACGACGATCGTCGGCGACATCGACGACAGCGGGCGCTTGCCCGGCGCGATCGCGTTCGCCTCGCCCTGCACGAGCCCGAACATGTTCGGCGACCCCGGCTTCGCCGAGAAGTCGTCCATCTCGTTGTTCAGCAGGAACCCGAGGCCCGGCACCGTGATCCCGTTGCCGTAGCCGCCGTTCAGCGTGAAGGTGCAGGCGACCGCGTTGCCCTCCGCGTCGACCACCGTGAAATGCGTCGTCTCCAGCGGCTCGCTGCCGACGGGCCGCCCCGGGCGCACCTGATCGCTCGGCGTCGCGCGCTCCGGATCGATCGACGCGCGCAGCCGCGCGTGATACGCCGGATCGAGCAGGCCCGACATCGGGACCTTCACGAACGCCGGATCGCCGAGATAGGTGTTGCGATCGGCGTACGCGCGCCGCATCGCCTCCGCGCCCCAGTGGATCGCCGACGCCGATCCGGCGCCCGCCTTCTCGTAGCCGGTGCCCTCGAGGATGCCCATCATCTCGAGCACCGCGATGCCGCCCGAGCTCGACGGCGGCGCGGTGATGACCGTGTAGCCCTTGTAGCGGCCGGTGAGCGGCGTCCGCTCGATCGCCTTGTAGCCCTTGAGATCGGCGAGCGTGATCAGGCCGCCGTGCTTCTCCATCTCGGCGGCGAATCTGGCTGCCGTCTCCCCTTCGTAGAACTCGTTCGGCCCGTTCTTCGCGAGGCGCTGCAGCGTCTGCGCGAGCTCCGGCTGCGCGAGCGTCTCGCCCGTCTGGAAGAACGCGCCGCTCTTCTGGAAGATCCGCCTCGACTCCGGCGCCGACGCGAGGCTGCGCGATCCCTTGAGCGATTCGGCGAGCGCGTACGAGACCGGAAATCCCTTCGTGAGCTCGATGGCCGGCGCGAGCGTATCCGCCCACGAGCGCTTGCCGTACTTCGCGAGCGCCATCTCGAAGCCGCGCACCGTGCCCGGCACGCCCGACGATCGCCATCCCTCGATGCTGTCGCGCGTCAGGTTGCCGGCGGCGTCGAGATACATGTCGCGCGACGAGTGTTCCGGCGCGCGCTCGCGGAAGTCGATGAACGTCGCGCGGCCGTCGGCCAGCCGGATCAGGATGTAGCCGCCGCCGCCGATGTTGCCGGCGAACGGGTACGTGACGGCGAGCGCGAAGCCGACCGCGACCGCCGCGTCCACGGCGTTGCCGCCCTTCTGCAGCACCGAGACGCCGACGTCGGCGGCAATCGACTCCATCGCCACGACCATGCCGTGGCGCGCGTGCACCGGCTGGCGCGTCGCGTGAACGGCGGGCGGAAGCGCGAGACAAATGATGACGATCAGGCACCGCTTCATAATTCCGCGATTGTATCCTTAGCCGCGCTTTACCCGGCGCGCGCATAATGGCGGCATGATCAACGATCCAGACGTCCGGCCGCTCCAGGATCAGACGGCGGTTCTCGAGCAGTCGTTCATCGACGACTTCCTCCGCATGCGCGGCCACGACGCCGCCACGCTGCGGACTCTGCCGCCGGCCGAGCGCGACGCGCTGCTGAAGCAGGCATCGACCTACGCGGGGGCGAAGCTTGCCGAGGTCGAGTCGCGCGCGCACTACGTGCACGACGTCCACGGGCATGGCGAGCGGTAATCGGCCGAGGGGTGCCGCTCCGAAGCGTGCGCGCGCCGGGTTGTAACATCCGCCGCGTGACACGAACGCTCCGAGCTTCCGCCGCCGCGCTGTGCGCGGCCGCCTTCCTCGCCCTTGCCGCGCACCGCGCCGCCGCCGTCACTCGGATCGCGTCCGCCGACGGCCAGTTCTGGGACGTGCAGGACACGTCGCCGTGGAGCCAGGACAGCGGCGGCATCGCGACCGGCGGCGCCGCGATGCCCTTCAACGGCTTCGGCTATCTCAAGCTGCAGGTCCGCCGCCGCGATTCCACGCTCGTCGTCCGCAATCAGTACCTCACGCGCTTCGGCCTCGCCGCCGACGGCGCCTCGCGCGTCGATTCGATCACGCCGGTCGTCGCCGGAGACATCGTCGTCGCGCGCGCGATCTACGCGCCGCCGGACACCAACTACCTGCGCTACTTCGACAGCTTCACGAACGCCGGCGACGAAGAGCGCCGCCTGGAGATCGCGTGGGGCGGCGCCGTCGGCGCGTACGACGAAGGCGGGCTCGCCGCAATCGCGGCGACCTCCAGCGGCGATCGCCGGATCGACGCGAGCGACACGTTCGTGACCATGATGCAGAACGCGCGGCGCGCGGCCGATCCGATGCGCGGGCCGTCGGGGCACGGCCCGTCGGCGCACGTGCTCGGCACGGCGCGCGGCGTGTTCGCGCACGGCGGCGACATGTACGCGAACCCGTTCGAGGACCCTTACCCGGGCTTCGATCCGGCGCACGTCGCCTATGTCTTCACGCTGACGCTGCGGCCGCGCGAGACGAAGGCGCTCGTCACGTTCGTCGTCAAGGGAATGAGCGAGCTGTACGACGCGCGGGCGCAGGGCGCGGTGCGGATCCGCGACGGGGTCGTGCCCGATCGGCCGAACGTCACCGCCACCGTTCCCGCGGCCGGCTCCGAGATCGCGCGCGTCACCGACGCGGCGCGCGCGCTGGTCGCGTCGCCCGACTTCCGCGGCCTCACGCCGCTGCAGCAATCGCAGATCGCCAACTGGGACGTGCGGAATCCGCGGAGCGGATCGAGAGCGCCGGCCGCCGGCGGCGCGGAACGGCCGCCGTTTTCGGTCGTCGAGAAGACGGCCGAGCAGATTCAGGAGGCGATGACGCGCGGCATGACGACGTCGGAGGACGTCGTCCGCGAATATCTGGCGCGGCTGTCGCTGTACGATCGGAACGGCCCGTCGTTCCGCGCGATGCTTGCGCTGAACCCGCGCGCCGTCGCCGAAGCGCGCGCGCTCGACGCCGAACGCGCCGCCGGACGCGTGCGCAGCGCGTTCCACGGCATCCCGATCGCGTTCAAGGACAACATCGACGTGCTCGGCCTGCCGACCACCGGCGGGTCGCTCGCGCTCGTCGATCATCGGCCGCGGCTCGACTCGCACATGGCGGACGGCATGCGGCGCGCCGGCGCGGTGATCCTCGGCAAGGCGAACCTCGACGAGTTCCCGTTCGGCGACTTCGGGATCAGCTCCGTCGCCGGCACGATCGGCAACGCGTACGATCCGACGCTCAGCACGTCGGGCTCGAGCGGCGGCAGCGCCGTGGCCACGTCGACGAGCCTCGTCGCGCTCGCGTTCGGCACCGACACCTGCAACTCGCTCTCGAATCCGGCGGCGTTCGCGTCGCTCGCGACGATCCGCACGACGCGCGGGTTGACGAGCCGCGCGGGCGTGATGCCGCTCAACCCGTACAACGACGCCGTCGGCCCGCTGGCGAAGTCGGTCCGCGAGGTCGCGCTCGTGCTCGATCGCGTCGCCGGTCCGGACGCCGAGGATCCCGCGACGGCGGATGCCGCGCGCCATCTCGCGAGCCCCTTCGCGGCGTCGCTCGACGCGACGTCGCTCAAAGGCGCGCGCATCGGGCTGCTGCGCCAGCGCTTCGTCGGCTTCACCGGCGAGCGCGAGATCGCGTCGATGATGGACACGGTCGCCGGCGAGCTGCGCGCCGCAGGCGCGTCGGTCGTCGACGCGACGGCGCCGGACATCGACGCGCGCTACCGCGCCGCGCGCAACGCCGAGCCGGGGGCGCTGGCGGCCGCATGGGACGCGTATCTCTCGCGCGGCGCGAAGCCGGGCGAGAAGGTCGTCACGATTGCGGATCTGCTCGCGTCGGGGAAGCTCGCGCCCGTGAGCGCGCGCCGGCTCGAGGCGGCGATCGCGCCGACGCCGGCGGGCGACGAACTTCGACGAGCGCGCGCGGAGTTCGTGGCGAGCCGCGAAGCCTTCCGTGACTTCTTCGTCGCGCTCATGGACCAGCAGCAGCTCGACGCGCTGCTGTATCCGGCGAACCTCGCGCGGCCGCACACGCACGAGGGCGGCCTCGAGCGGTTCGGCGGCGAGCCGAGCACGTGCCAGGAGAGCGCGCTCACCGGCCTGCCGCAGGTGACCGTCCCCGCCGGCTTCATCGGCGGAGGCCGCTACCCGTTCGGCGTCTCGTTCCTCGGCCGCCTCTGGAGCGACGCCCGGGTCCTCTCCCTCGCGTATGCCTACGAGCAGGCGACGCACCATCGTCGTCCGCCGCCGACAGTTCGGTAATCGGAGCCGACACTTCTGCAACGCCGATTGCAACCTTCGTCGCTCGCGCCCCGGCGTGACCGCGCGCTTCTGCACGCCGCCGCGCGCGGCGACGGGAGGCATCCCGCTTGCGATACGTCCAGCGACTCGGTTGGAGGGTTGCCATGTACTGGATTATGGTTGGCGTGATCACCGGCGTCGGGTTCGCGTGGGTGAGCGTCCGTCGCCGTCGCAAGGCGGGGACCAAGATCGCTTAGCACACTCAGGCGCAGGGCGCGGCCGGGCGTATGTTCCGGCCGCGCAACATTTCCTCTCCGCGGCGGACGACGGGCGACGCAGGACCCGCAGAATCCGCAGAACATTTGTTCTTCAAGAAAATGCTCTGCGAGCTCCGCGAGCTCCGCGTCGATCGTCGTCACTCTCTCGCGGGGTCACGGAAAGAAATACGTGTCGACCGACAGCGGGAACGCGCGGCCGGCCGTCATCTCCACGAACACCCAGCGATCCTCGACGCGGCGAATCCGCCCCGCCAGAAACGTATCCGCGGCGATTGCGCGATCCGCGAGATCGAAGTTGCCGACGTCGTGGCACTCGAAGTACAGCCACGCCCGGCTGCCGTGCGCGTCGATCTGGATCTTGAACGACGGCACGAGCGAGAAGCGCCGGTGGGTGAACGATCCGGAGCCCAGCCAGAAAGATCGGATCCGATCGAACCCGCTGTAGGGCGAGTTCGCGTCGCCCTGCACCATCAGGACGCCGTCGGGATCCCACAACGACATCATCAGATCGATGTCCTGCGTGGTCTTCGCGCGATGGAAAGCCGCCTGCAATCGATAGATGCCGCCGAGATGTTCGTCGGACCCCGAGACCTGCGCGCGCGCCTCGGACAGCCCGGCGCTCACCAATCCGCCCACGCCGAACGCGGCCCCTGCCGCGTATTGCACGAATTCTCGTCGTCGCATGTTCGCCTCCTCGCGAAATCCCGTCGCTCAGAGAAAGCGAGATCCGGCGGCGAACAGCCGCACGCCCGGCGGGCGGCAGTAGAATAACGGCCCCGCTCAGACAGGTAAGGGCAATGACCGAGCCGTCGCTGGACGTGACGAAGCTGCTCGCGGCATGGAACGCCGGCGACGCGCAGGCGCTCGACCGCCTGCTGCCGGTCGTCTACGACGAGCTGCGTCGCCTCGCGCGCAATCGGCTGCGGTTCGAAGCGCGCGGCCAGAGCCTGCAGCCGACCGCGCTCGTCAACGAGGCGTACATGCGGCTCGTGCGCATGAAGCGTCTGCAGTGGCAGAACCGCGCACACTTCTTCGCGCTGTGCGGGCGCCTCATGCGGCACATCCTCGTCGATGCGGCGCGCGCACGGAAGTTCGCGAAGCGTGCGGGCGGCGTGCGCGTGGCGATCGACGACGCGCTCGTGCCGGCCGCGGGACATGATCCGGACGTCGTCGCGCTCGACGACGCGCTGTCGGCGCTCGAAACGCTGGATCCGCGCAAGGGCCGCGTCGTCGAGCTGCGCTTCTTCGCGGGGCTGAACGTCGAGGAGACGGCGGCGGTCCTCGGCGTCTCCGCCGACACGGTGTCGCGCGACTGGAAGTTCGCGAAGACGTGGCTGTATCGGGAGCTTCGCGATGCGCGACGGCTCGCGCGGTGAGCGCTGGCGGCGCGTCGAGGCGCTGTTCCACGCGGGCGCCGCGCTGCCCGCGGGCGAGCGCGAGTCATTCCTGGCGGACGCGTGCGGGGGCGACGCGCGGCTGCGCGGCGAAGTCGAGGCGCTCCTCTCGGCGGCGGGCGACGCCGAGGATTTTCTCGAGCCGCTCCTCGCGAGCGTCGTCGACGCGGCGCCCGCGGCGCGACACGCCGCCGTCGGATCGTACGTCGGCGCGTACGAGATCACGGCGCTCCTCGGCTCCGGCGGCATGGGCGACGTCTACCGCGCGCGCGACGCGCGCCTGGGCCGCGATGTCGCGCTGAAGATCCTGCCCGATCGCGCCACCGGGGATCCATCGGCCGTCGAACGCTTCACACGTGAGGCACGCGCCGCATCGGCGCTCAACCATCCGAACATCGTCACCATCCACGAAATCGGCGAGACCGATACGGCGCGCTTCATCGTGATGGAGCTGGTCGACGGCCGCACGCTGCGCGAGGTTCTCGCCGAGCGCGTGCCGCTCGACACGGTCGCGGCTGTCGGCGCGCAGATCGCGCGAGCGCTCGCGGTGGCGCACGCGGCCGGGATCGTCCATCGCGACATCAAGCCGGAAAACGTGATGGTGCGGCCGGACGGCTACGTGAAGCTGCTCGACTTCGGCCTCGCGACGCTCGCCGGGATGCCGATCGCGCCCTCGAAGACGGACGGCGCGACGAAGCAGAGCGCGCCGGGCATTCCATTCGGCACGGTCGGCTACATGTCGCCCGAACAGGCGCGCGGCGAGGCGGTGACGCCCGCGAGCGACGTGTTCTCCTTCGGCGTCGTGCTGTACGAGCTGGCGACCGGCCGGCGGCCCTTCGCCGCGGACTCGGACGTCGGCGTCCTGCACCAGATTCTCACGGCGGCGCCGGCGGTGCCCGCGGCCGTCAATCACGCGGTTCCGGCGCCGCTCGAGCGAGTGATCCTCCACATGCTCGACAAGGACGCGCGTCTGCGGCCCACGGCCGCAGACGTCGAAGCGGCGCTCGCGTCGGTCGCCGGAGCGGTCCGGGTGGTTGCGCGGCCGCATCCGCCGCCGCGCGCGAAGCGCCACATCGTCGGCCGCGAGAAGGAGCGCGCCGAGCTGCGCCGCGCGTTCGCGTCGGCAGCCGGCGGACATGGCCTGCTCGTGTGCGTCGCGGGCGAGCCGGGCATCGGGAAGACGACGGCCGTCGAAGAATTCCTGAGCGAGCTCGCGGCCAGCGGCGCGTGCGCCGTTGCGCGCGGCCGGTGCTCCGAGCGCCTCGCGGGCGCCCAGGCGTATCTGCCGTGGCTCGAGGCGCTCGACGAGCTGATGCGCGGCGAGCACGCCGACGCGATGGCGCGCGCGATGAAGCTCGTCGCGCCGACGTGGCACCACTGGATTGCGCCGGCCTCCGTCGACGACGCCGACACGTCTCCGCGATCGATGGTGGACGGGCCGGCGCTGCCGCCCGAGCGGATGACGCGCGAGCTGTGCGCGTTCGTGCAGCATGCCGCGCAGCTTCGTCCGCTGATCCTGTTCTTCGACGACGTGCACTGGGCGGACGTCTCGAGCGTCGATCTGCTCGCGTATCTCGCGGCCAGGCTCGAGCGGCTGCCGGTCCTGATCGTCGCGGCGTACCGTGATGCCGACCTGCTGCTCGCCGATCATCCGTTCCTCCGCGTCCGGCGCGAGCTGCAGGCGCGCGGCGCGTGCCGCGAGATCGCGCTCGGGCTTCTCACGGTCGACGACGTCGACCGCTATCTTTCGATGGAGTTTCCGAAGCATCGCTTTCCGGCGGGCCTGCAGGCGGCGATTCACGCGCGAACGGAAGGCAACGCGCTCTTCACGTCCGAGCTCGTGCGGCATCTGCGCGACGCGCGCGTGATCCATTGCGAAGACGGCGCGTGGACGCTCGCGCATGCGATCACGGAACTGCCGCGCGATTTGCCGGAGACGGTCCGCAGCCTGGTGCAGACGCGCATCTCGAGGCTCGGCGAGGCCGATCATCGCCTGCTCGCCGCCGCGAGCGTGCAGGGCAGCGAGTTCGATTCGGCGACGCTCGGGCGCGCGCTCGAGATCCCGGCGGCGGCCGTCGAGGAGCGGCTCGACGTCCTCGATCGCGCGCACGGCCTCGTCGCGCTCGTCGACGAGCATCAGCTTCCCGATCGCACGCCGACGGTCCGGTACCGGTTCGTGCACGTGCTCCACCAGAACGCGCTGTACGCCTCGCTGCGGCCGACGCGCAAGGCGCTCCTCAGCGGCGCGGTGGCGCGATCGCTGATGGCGAGCTACGGCGCCGAGGACGGCGCGATCGCATCCGAGCTCGCGATGCTGCTCGAGGCGGCGCGCGACTTCGAGCGCGCCGGCGACTACTTCCTGCTCGCGGCGCAGCAGGCCGCGCGGCGCTCCGCGAATCGCGAGGCGGCAGCGCTCGCGCGGCGCGGGCTCGCCGCGTGCCTGTCGCGGCCTGACACGCCCGAGCGCGCATCGCAGGAGCTGCGGCTGCAGATCACGCTCGGCCCGGCGCTGATGACGAGCGTCGGATGGGGATCGCCGGAGGTCGAGGCGGTCTACCGGCGGTCGCGCGACCTGTGCCGCGAAGCGGCCGAGAGCGCGCAGCTCTTCCCGGTCGTCTGGGGGCTCTGGCAGTACTGGCTCGCGCGCGCCGAGTACGAGACCGCGCGGGAGCTCGGCGAGCGGCTGCTCGCGCTCGCGAAGACGATCGGGGATCCGGCGCTGCGGCTGATGGCGCACCACGCGCTCAGCAACACCGACTGGCAGTCCGGTGACTTCGCGCAGGCGCGCGCGCACGCCGAGCACGCGATCGCGATCTACGTGCCCGACACGCATCATGCGCTCGCGGCGTCGTACGGCGGCCACGACTCGGGTGTGGCGAACCGCAGCCGCCTCGCCATCAATTTGTGGCTGCTCGGATATCCCGATCGAGCGGCCGCGCGCGGCCGCGACGCGATCGCGCTCGCGCGCGACATCGCGCACGGCACGAGCATCGTCCTCTCGCTCGTCTTCGACGCGATGGTCTTCCAGCACGGCCGCGACGCCGGCCGCGTGCGCGCCGACGCGGAAGAGGCGATGGCGCTCGCGGGGGAGCTGGCGCTCGGCCCGTGGCTCGCGTGGGCCACAGCGCTTCGCGGCTGGGCGCTGGCCGAAGCGGGACGCGCCGACGAAGGCATCGACGAGCTGCAGCGCGCGGTGGCGGGCTGGACCGCCGCCGGAATCGGCGGCCTGCGGCCGTACTTCCTGTCGCTGCTCGCGGACGCGTGCGCGAAAGCCGGCCGCCGCGATCAGGCGCTCGACACGCTGGCCGACGCGCTCGCGATCACTGAGCGCACGCGCGAAGGCTACGCGCACGCCGAGCTGCACCGCCTGCGCGGTGAACTGCAGGCCGACGCCGGCGAGGCCGAACGCGATTTCGAGCGCGCGATCGCGATCGCCGCGCGCCAGCGCGCGAAGTCGCTCGAGCTCCGCGCGGCGATGAGCCTGTGCCGCCTGCGCGCGGCGCAGGGCCGCGGCGAGGACGCGCGGCGCATGCTCGCAGCCGTCTACGCCTCGTTCACCGAAGGCTTCGGCACGCGCGATTTGATCGACGCGCGCGGGCTGTTGCGCATTGCACCATAATCGAACACACGCGTCTCACACGCTGTGCCGATTCGGCACGCGGTGTCCTGCGCACTTTCCGAATCTGCGCGCGATCGCATACACCGTTCGCGGTACGATTCGTGGACCTTCGCCGTCCATTCCCGATGGCGGTCCAATTCACGACAACCGGCCTGCGCGCGGCGGGCCCTGCGTCGCGGCGCGCCGTCCGCGCGCGCGGAGCGGCGGCGCTCGGCGAATTGCTGCTCGATCGCGGCGTCATCACCGCCGAGCAGCTCCAGTGCGCGATCGATCATCAGCGCACGACCGACCGCCGCATCGGACACGTGCTGATCGATCTCGGGTTCACGAACGCCGACGCGGTGCTTGGCGGCCTCAGCCTGCAGCTCGGCGTGCCCTCCACGCGGCTGAACGGCTACCGCGTGAGCCCGAGCGCCGTCGAGGCGATTCCCGAAAAGCTCGCGCGCAAGCATGTGGCCCTCCCGCTACAGAAAGTCGGGCAGATGCTGCAGGTCGCGATCGCGGTGCCGACCGACCTCGCCGCGCTCGACGAGCTGCGGTTTGCATCGGGCTGCCAGATTCAGACGTTCGTCGCGCTCGAGGACGAGATCGCCGACGCCGTCGATCGGTGCTACGGGGCGGCGCCAACCGACGCCGCCGCGGCCGACGAGCCGCCCGCGCCTCCGGTGACGATCGAGCGGCGCGATCTGTCGCGGCCCGATCGGCGCACCACCAATGACGGGCGCAATTACGGGCGCCGCCGATCGGATCGCGTCGACGAGGCGATCGTTTCGGGCGACGAAGAGCCGGCGGTCGCCGCTGTCGATCGCTTTCTCGCCACGGCCGCCGCCGCGGGCGCGAGCGACATTCACCTCGAGCGCACGCCGGACGGCATGCGCATCCGCTTCCGCGTCGACGGCACGTTCCAGGACATCGCGACGATGCCCACGTCGGTCGCGCCGGCGATCTGCGCCCGCGTGAAAGTGCTCGGCGGCATGGACATCGCCGAGCACCGCCTGCCGCAGGACGGACGCCTGACGGTGACGATCGGGATGCGGCGGCTCGATCTGCGCGCGTCGACCTATCCCACGATTCACGGCGAGAAGATCGTTCTGCGCGTCCTCGATCAGGGCACGCTGCGGCTCGAGCTGGGCGCGCTCGGGATGCGGCAGCCGGTGCTCGACGAATTCCGCGATCTGATCCGGCGGCCGGAAGGCCTCGTGCTGATCACCGGGCCGACCGGCAGCGGCAAGACCTCGACGCTGTACGCCGCGCTCGGCGAGCTCGTGGAGACGGGCAAGAACATCACGACGATTGAAAACCCGGTCGAGTACGAGCTGGCCGGCACCAACCAGGGACAGATCAACGAGAAGGCCGGCTTCACCTTCGCCAAAGGGCTGCGCGCGGTGCTCCGCCAGGATCCCGACGTGATCATGGTGGGCGAGATTCGCGATCCCGAGACGCTCACGACCGCGATCGAGGCGTCGCTCACCGGCCACCTCGTCTTCTCGACGCTCCACACCAACAGCGCCATCGGCACGATCACGCGGCTGCTCGACATGGGCATCGAGCCGTACTTCCTCGCCTCGGGCGTGCAGGCCGTCGTCGCGCAGCGGCTCGTGCGGCGGATCTGCCGCCACTGCTGCACCGAGCTGCCGGTGCCGGCGGGCGTCGGGCATCTGTTCGGCGCCGACGCGCCCGCAGTGCTGTGGCGCGGATCCGGCTGCCCCGAGTGCCGCGGCACGGGATTCATGGGCCGCGTGGCGATCTACGAGATGGCGCGCATGACGCCGGCGCTGCGCGAGCTGGTTCTCGCGCGCGCGCCCGAGCACGCGCTGCTCAACACGGCGCGCGAGCACAACATGAGCACGCTGCGCGAGCAGTGCCTCGCGCGCGTGCGCGAAGGGGTGACGACGCTCGAGGAAGTCGTCAGGGTGACGCAGTAAGCCGCAGGATCTGCCTGTCGCCTTCCGCGATCGTCACGCTCGCCGCGCGCGGGATGAGCGTCTCGAGAAACGCCGGATCCTGCCAGTCGTCGCCGTCGGCGGGCACCTTCGCCGCCGCGACCGCCGCCACGTAATAGTTCCCGAACGGCAGGCCCGCGATCGTGAAGGCGCCGTCGGACGCGGACGCGGCCCGCTGCATGTAGCGCGTGCCGGGATACCAGCGCGCGCGATCGGAGGCGAACGCGACGATCGCCGCGCCGGGCTGCGGGCGCGCGTCGGCGTCCACGACCGCGCCGCTCACTTCGCTGACGCGGTCGGAGAGGATCACCTCGACTCCGGCGAGCGACTGCTCGCGGCGCCCGAACGGCAGCGCGCGATCGGCGACGTCGATCCCGCGCACGCGAATTTCCTGCAGCGACCATCCCGGCGGGACGCGCGTCAGCGTGAGACGCCGCGCGCCGTTCAGCCCCGCCATCTCGAACGTCCAGTCGTCGTTGATCTTCGCCGTCGCGACGCTGCCCGGCGCCGCGTCGAAGTCGACGACGAGCGGGCGCAGCTCGACGGCCGACGGCGGCGGCAGCTTCGTCGCGTCGCGCCCGAGGAACGTGAAGCGGCCGGCCACCGACGATCCCGACGACGTCTGCACGACGAGGCCGGCGACGTCGGCGCCGCCGTCGACGGCGACGGCCAGCGTGCCGAAGTCGCCTTCGATCCACGGCTGCGATCGCCCGCGATCGGAACGGATCACGTACTCGCCCGCCGGGACGTTGCGGAACTCGAACGTTCCGTCGTTCGCGACGTTCGCGCCCATCGAGAGGCTGACGGCCGATGCCGCCCGCACGCTCGTGTTGAGCGAGAGGGCCGATGGACGGACCTGATCGCCCTCGGGGCTCAACACTTTGCCCGCCACACGCGAGAGCCGCGCGTGGCCGAGCGGAATGTCGATCCCGTCGGCGTTCTGCGACACGGCGATCGACACGAACTGCGCCGAGGCCGGTTGCGCCGTGCCGGGATAGTAGGTCGGCGCATATCCTTCCTTCTCCGCCGGCGCGAAGCCCGCGAGCGCCGCGCTGACGACGTACTGGCCCGGCGCGACGGGGTACAGCCGGTAGCGTCCGACATCGTTGGTCTGCCGCGGGAAGCCCGTCGGGACGAGGCGGCGGCGTCCGCCGTCGTACCGCAGCCGCAACAGCTGCACGCGCGCGCCGGCGACCGGCTCGTCGCGATCGCCGGTCACGGTGCCCGACATCGTGCTCCACCGCACGAGCCGCAGATCGACGCCGTCGCGCGTCTCCTCCGTTTTCACCTCCACCGCGCGCGGCGGATCGACCGTGTCGTAGCCCGCCTTTCCAGCGAACAGGCGAGCGGCGCCGGGCGCGACGTCGCGGAACTCGAACCGGCCGTCGGCGTCCGCGATCGCGACGCGCGTCTGTGCGACATCGCCGCCGGGCATCAACCGGATCTGCGCATGCGGCACCGCCAATCCCGTCGGCGTGACGACTCGGCCGCGGACGATCGCGGTGCCCGGCGGCACGCTCGTGAGCGCGCCGCGCGCGGCGAGCTGCTGCTGGCGGACCGCCGCCACCGGCGGCAGCAGCGGCGCGGGCGGCGCAATGACGAAGTCCACGTCGTCGCGCACGTCGGCCGCGTCGAGCGCGATCGTCTCCGCTTCCGCGGCGCCGTGCGCGTCGGGATAGTAGATGCGGTCGGGTTCGCGCCTGCCGTTCGGGTTGTTGACGAGCGCGTCGATGCGGAAGACGGATACGACGTAGCGGCCGGCGGGGAGGCGGCCGACGCGGTACTCGCCGCGGTCGTCGGTCTCGGCGAGGCCCGCGCTGCGCGTGCCGCCGGAGTCGGTTCGCGCTTCGACGGTGACGATCACGCTCAGGCCGGGATCGCCGTACTGATCGGTGACGCGGCCGGCAATCGCCGCGCGGCCCGCAGGCGGCGCCGGCTGCGCTTCAACCTGATGCGCGATGGCCGCCGCCATCGCCGCGGCGATCGTCAGCCGTCTCATAGTTTCTCTGACGGCGGGCGCGCGCTTACGGCCGGCCGGCAGACGTCGACGAGGCCGGCGCCGATTCGTACTGCACCTTGCCGCCGACGATCGTGTAGAGAATCTTCGTCGAGGGAATCTGATCCTCGGGCGCCGTGAGCAGATCCTTCGAGAACACGGTGACGTCGGCGAGCTTGCCGGCGCGGAGCGATCCTTTGATCTTCTCCTCGAAGGCGGCGAAGGCCGCGTTGATCGTGTACGAGCGCAGCGCCTCCATCCGGCTCATGCGCTGCTCGGGATAGAAGACGCTTCCGTCCTTCACGCGGCGCGACACCGACGCGTGGAAGCTGGGAATCGGATCGACGTCCTCCACCGGCGCATCGGTGCCGTTGGCGATCGTCGCGCCGCTCTTCATGAGCTTCTGCCAGACGTACGCGCCTTCCTCGGCGCGCGTGGGCCCGAGGCGCGCGAGCACGAACGGCGCATCGGACGTCGCGTGAATGCCCTGCATCGACGCGACGACGCCGAGCCGCCCGAAGCGCGGGATGTCGGCGGCGTTCAGGTGCTGCGCGTGCTCGATGCGCCACCGGAGCTCGCGGCTGTTCTTCTCGGGGTGCTTCCTGAACGTCTCCGCGTAGATGTTCAGCACCGCTCGGTTGCCGCGATCGCCGATCGCGTGGATCGCCATCTGGTAGTCGTTCCTGATCGCGAGCTCGGCGATCGTCCGGACGTCGTCGAGGTTGTCGGTGTTGAAGCCGGTGGTCGTCGCGAGATCCGCGTAGGGCTCGAGCATCCAGGCGCCGCGCGAGCCGAGCGCGCCGTCGATCGCGCGCTTGGTCGCGCGGACGGTGAACCGCTTGTCGCCGTAGTCGACGACGCGGTACTTCGGCATGTCGGCGGCGAGGTTCCTCGCGTCCTCGCGCAGCATCATCCAGACGCGCAGCGGCAGGCGCCGCTCGTCGACGACCTTCTTCATCACCTCGATCGTGGGCGGGGGCGAGCCGGCATCCTGCACGCTCGTGAGGCCCTTGGCGAGCGCCTCGCGCGCGGCGAGATCGATCACCTCGCGCAGATCGGCTTCGACCTTGGCCGGCGTGCGCGTGGCGAGGTCGCGCGCCAGCGCGCCGGCGACGATCGACTGCGCCCGCTCGTTGAAGAGGCCGGTCGCGTTGCCGTCCTTGTCGCGCAGGATCTTGCCGCCTTCGGGATCCGGCGTCGCCTTCGTCACCTCCGCCATCTTCATGGCGAGCGCGTTCGCGAACCCCGCGTGCCCGCTGGCGTGGGTGAGCCACACCGGATTGTTCGGCGCCGCCTTGCTGAGCGCGTCGTGGAGCGGGAAGCCTTCGACGTTCGGCGACGGCGTGGCGTTCCATTTTTCCTGGTGCCAGCCGCGCCCGAGAATCCACTCGCCCGGCTTCGCCTTCTTCGCCGCCTCGCCGACCATGCGCACGATCTCGTCCCAGCTCTTCGCGGTGGCGAGCTTCAGGTTCTTCGCCGCGTCGCCGATGCCCGTGAAGTGCACGTGCGCGTCGATCAACCCGGGCGTCGCGAGCGCGCCCTTGAGATCGATCACTTTCGTCGCCGCGCCGATGTACGGCTGGATTTCCTGATTCGATCCGACCGCGGCGATCGTGTCGCCGCGGACCGCCAGCGCCTGCGCCTCCGGCCGCTCGTCGTCGACGGTGACGATCTTGCCGTTGCGCAGCACGAGATCGGCGGGGGAGACGGGCTGCTGCACCGCGAGGCGTTCGGTTGTTGCGGATGCACGCGGTGCTGCGATTCCGGCAGCGGCGGCCAGCGCAGCGGCCGAAGCGAACACGGCGATTGTTCGAGCTTTCATAAGAATCTCCGGCGCCCTACCTCTCGCACCGCTCAGTGTAAATCGAGATACGCCGCGCCGACGCGCAGCCGGCCGGTCACATCATCGCTCAACGCCAGCAGCACGACGAGCGTCAGCAGCGCGTGCGAGAGCGCGAGCGGCACGACGTTCGGCGCGCGATCGTAGATCGCCGACCACGCGAGCGCGGCGACGAACGTGGCGGCGGCGAGAAACGGATTGGGCAGATGCAGCGCCGCGAACGCGGCCGAGGCGACGAGGATCCCGGCGCCGCGCGACGTGATCGCCTGCGCGTCGCGCAGGAAGACGACCTGCAGCGCGAACTGCTGGCCGAGCGCCCACGGGACGAGCAGCACGGCGTCGGCCGCGAGCGTCGACCGAGCATGCCACGTGCCGAGCCGCCACCCGTAGATCGCGATCGCCGCCGCGGCCGCCGCGGTGAAGACGGCCGAGGCGCCGAGCGCCGGAAGAAACGCCCGTCGCGCGAGCCCCCACTCGCCGCGCCGCGCGGCCGCGATCACCGCGAGGACGGCGACGACCATCGCCGCCGCCGTTGCGGTCCACCGCGGCGTCACCGGCGCGAGGAGCCAGGTATAGGCGAGGACGACGGCGGCGATGAGCGCCGAGTACACGGCCGTCACGCCGCCGGTGGTGTGCGCCGTGCTACCGGCGCAGCGTCACCTTCTGCGCGCGCCAGTTCCAGATCTCCCCGACCCAGAGATCGTTTTCCGTCCGGCAGTCGAGCGCGTTCACGATCCCGAACTCCTTCGGCATCTTGCCCGCTTTGCCGAAGCGGCCGACGACCTGCCCGGTGAGGCGGATCTTGTAGATCTCGCCGTTGGTCATGCTCTCCGGGTCGTTCGAGTTCGAGCTGAAGAGATACTGCGTCTGTCCGCCCGACACGCAGATCGCCTGCGGCGTGCCGACGCCCGCGATCTGCGATTTGAACGTGCCCTCGCCGTCGAAGATCTGAATCCGCTTGTTGCCGGCGTCGGCGACGTAGATGTTGCCGGTGGAGTCGGACGCGATGCCGCGAATCCCGTTGAACTGACCCGAAGCGGATCCGGTCTGGCCCCACGTCTTGACGAAGTCGCCGTCCTTGGTGAACTTCGCGATGCGGTTGTTGGGGCCGATGCCGTCGGCGACGTAGACGTTGCCCGCGCGATCCCACGTGACGTCCGACGGGTGATTGAACGTGTCGCCGTTGATGCCGGCGCCCGGCGTGCCGCGTCCGCCGCCGCGGCCGCCCTCGCCGCCGCGTCCGCCTGCCGCGGCGCCCTCGGCCGGCATCCCGCCGCTCGCGGGCACGCCCGGCCCCGGCCGCACGTTGATGTTCTCCGGCTTCCGCCCGAGCACGAGCTGGAAGCGGCCGTCGGCGTCGAACTTCACGACCTGATTCGATCCGGCATCCACGATCCAGACGTTGTCCTGCGGATCGACGCGGATCTGCTGCGCGAAGTTCACGGCGTACACGCCCTGGCCGATCTCCTTCACGAGCTTGCCGTTCTGATCGAACTCGAAGACGCGCGATCCGTTGTGATAGAAGGTCCGCTCGTCGCCGAGCGTCGCGACGCCGTGGCCGGTGCGGGCGTAGACCCACACATGGCCCTTCGAGTTGGTGGCGACGCCGGCGACTTCGCCGTACGACGGCAGCTGGATCAGATCCGCGTTCGCGTCGTAAGCGATCTCCGGAATCGACTGCGCGTAGGTGGACACGCCGAGCGCGACGAGCAGCAGGATGATCTTCTTCATGACATCCTCCTAGCGCCCGCTCGCCGCGGTGGACGTCGTCGGCCGCAGCCGGATCTTCTGCACGCGCCACGCGGTGATCTCCGCGACGTAGAGCTCGTCGGGCGTGCGGCAGTCCATCTGGTGGATGCTGCTGAATTCCTTGAACGCATGGCCGGCTTTGCCGAAGCGCCCCAGCACCGTTCCATCGAGCTCCATCTTGTAGACCTCGCCCGTCATCGGCGCCTGATCGAAGTTGTTGCCGGTCGGAAACGAGTTCGAGCTGAAGAGATACTGGTGCGGCGTGTTCGTGATGCAGACGGCCCACGGCGCGCCCACCGTGTCGTACACCGCTTTCTGATTCAGATCGTTGTCGAGCACGACGATGCGGTTGTTGCCGCGATCGGCGACATAGACGATGCCCTTCGCGTCGACGGCCATCGCGTGCGGCGTGCTGAACTGCAGCGGGCCGTTGCCGCGCGTGCCGACCGACTTGATGAACTTGCCCGCCTTGTCGTACTTCACCACGCGCGAGTCGCCGTACCCGTCGGTGACGAAGATGTTGCCCTGCGCGTCCCAGCCGATGTCGGTCTCGCGATGGAACGAGTACGGCTTGTTGGCGCCGGAGTACTGGCCGCCGCCCGGCATGAGCGACAGCTGCTCCAGCGGATCGGGACGCTTGCCGAGCACCATCAGCAGCTTGCCGTCCGGGCTGAACTTCTGAATCACGTTCGTCCCTTCGTCGACGGCCCAGACGTTGTCGTCCTTGTCGACGCGCACCGCGTGCGCGAACGAGAAGCCGTAGCTGCCGACGCCGAACTCCTTCACGAACGCGCCGTTCTGATCGAACTCGAACAGCCGCGTCTCGCCGCTGCGTGTGTACACGAACACGTGCCCCTTCGAGTTGGTCGCGACGCCGACGCCCTCGCCCATGTAGAGGCCGGCGGGGAGCTTGAAGAAATTGGGAACTGACTCGAACGGAATCTCCGGCGTGGTGGCCTTGGCCTTCGCCGGCCCCGCCACCGGCTGCGCGAGCGCGGGCGCCGCCGCGAGCAGCGAGACGACGAGCGAGGCGCTGAGACGTCGCATCATGTGTCGACCTCCTTGGCCGAGTCGTGACGCGCTATCTTACCCGCGCCGCGCGCGCCGGAGGCGCCATTCCTCGGCCGTAAGCTCCCAGATTTCGGCCGGAAGCCGGCCCGACACGTAATCGCTCTCTTCCACGGCGACGACCCGCATGCCCTGCTTCTCGGAAATGCGGCGCGACGTCGTGTTCTCGATCGCCTTCGGCACGCGCAGGATCGGCTGCTTCAGCACGTCGAACCAGTAGTCGGTGACGGCGTCGGCGGCCTCCGTCATCAGCCCTTGGCCGTGCCATGCGAGGCCGAGCCAGAAGCCGCGATTGGTGTGCGAGCCGGGCGCGTTGTTCAGGCCGATGCTGCCGATGACGCGCTCCGGCTCGGTCCTGAGGCGCAGCGTCCACAGCCACTCGTCGCCGCGCGCCACCGCCGGCAGCGCGACGTCGCGGATGTAGGTGAGCGCGCCGTCGGGCGGGTACGGCCACGGCACGACGGCCGCCAGGTGCCGGACGATCTCCCAGTGGGGGAACAGCTCCTGTATCTGGTCGGCATCCTCGAGCGCGAGCGGACGCAGAACGAGGCGCGGCGTTTCGAGCGCGGGCGTCATGCGCGGCTTCCGCGGCGCATGTTACCGCACTACAATCGGCCGCCATGAAGCGATATCTGATGCTCGCCGCGCTGGCGCTCGCGCTCGTCGTCTCGACGCGGCCGACGTCCGCTGCGAAGACGATCGACTTCGACGCGCTCACGATCGCCGACATCAACCGCGCGTTCGACGCCGGCGCGCTGACCTCCGAGCGTCTCGTGCAGCTCTGTGTTGCGCGCATCGAGGCCTACGACCGCCAGGGGCCGTCGCTGCGCGCCGTGCTCGCGCTGAACCCGAAGGCCGTCGAGACGGCGCGCGCGCTCGACGCGGAGCGGAAGGCGAAAGGCCCGCGCTCGCCGCTGCACGGCATCCCCGTCGTGCTGAAGGACAACTACAACACGGCCGACCTGCCGACGACCGGCGGATCCGTGCTGCTCGAGGGATCGATTCCGCGCGAGGACGCGTTCGTCGTGAAGAAGCTGCGCGCGGCCGGCGCAGTCGTGCTCGCGAAGCTGAACATGTCGGAGTTCGCGTCGGGCCCCGCGCGCAGCTCGCTCGGCGGGCAGTCGCTCAACCCGCACGATCTCACGCGGACGCCGTCGGGATCGTCGGGCGGCACCGGCGTCGCGATTGCCGCGGCGTACGCGCTGGTCGGCCTCGGCACCGACACCGGCGGATCGATCCGCGGCCCGTCCACGTCGAACGGCATCGTCGGATTGAAGCCGACGCACGGGCTCCTGAGCCGCAACGGCATCATTCCGCTCTCGCTCACCTTCGACACCGGCGGGCCGATGGCGCGGAGCGTCGCCGACGTCGCGGCGGCGCTCGGCGTGATGACCGGCGTCGATCCCGCCGACGCCGCGACGAAGAAGAGCGAGGGCCGGTTCGAGCAGGACTACACGAAGTTTCTGAAGGCCGACGCGCTGAAGGGTGCGCGCATCGGCGTGGCGCGCGATTTTCTCGGCGCCGATCCGGACGTCGACTGGGTGATCGACGCCGCGCTCGACGCGATGCGCAGATCGGGCGCGTCGACGGTCGACGTGCGCTACCCGAAGTGGCTCCTCGACGCGAAGCAGGAGTTCTACAACGCCATCCGCCGTCCCGAGTTTCACGCGCAGATCGCCGAGTATCTGAAAACCACCGGACCGGGCTACCCGAAGACGCTCGAGGAGATGATCGAGCGCGCGGCGAAGTTCAACGCCGTGCGCGCCGACGGCGCCGGCCCGAACCCCGGCCGCTGGACGCTCTTCAAGCGCGAGGCCGAAAGCGGCACGCTCGACGACTATCGCTACACGTCGGTCTTCACGCACGGCCTGCCGATGATTCGTGCGGCCGTCGACGGGATGCTCGCGTCGCAGAAGCTCGACGCGATCGTCTATCCGACGTCGTCGCGGCGACCGGCGCCGCTCGCCGACACCGGCGCGCCCGGCGGCGGCGGCGCGCCGTCGGCCACCGACATCGCGAACCTCACGGGCTTTCCGGATCTGATCGTCCCCGCGGGGTTCACCGGCGACAATCTGCCGATCGGCATCTCGTTCTTCGGTCCGGCGTTCAGCGAGCCGAAGCTTCTCGCGCTCGGCTACAGCTTCGAGCAGGCGACGCACGCGCGCCGCCGTCCGGTGCATACGCCGGCACGGCCGGGCGAAGCTGTTGCCGTGCCCTGAAATTGAGAATTGAGAATTGAGAATTAAGAATTCGTCGTCACAACCGTGATCACGAATTCTTAATTCCTAATTCCAAATTCTTAATTACATGGCGGCGCACGTCTTGCAGGCGCCGCGTACTCATGACTTGGTACACGTGGCTCATTGCGGCTGCGCTCCTCACGGCCATTGCCGCGGTCACCGGCATCAAACCGAAGGGCACGCGTCCGGTCGCGCACACGAGCCTGATGGGCGTCGCCCGCATCGTGCTCGTATTCATCATTCTCATCTGCCTCTGGCTCGCGTTCCGCGCCTGACCGCGCCCGCCGCCGCCGAGCGGTGGTAGTCTTTCGCGTCATGACATCCACGTCCACGCGCCGCGCCCTCGCCGGCGCCATCGTCGTCGTGTGTTCGCTCGCCGCGCTCGCGCAGGAGGGATCGCGCATCGCACCCGGCGCGCTGCCGCAGGCCGAGCGCCCCTTCGGCACGCTCCGCGAGCAGGCGGCGATGCAGCAGCAGTGGCTCAAGAAGCGGCTCGACACGTTTCTGCCGCCGCTGATGCGCCGGCACGGCATCGATCTCTGGGTCGTGCCGATGCGCGAGTACAACGAGGATCCGGTCTTCACCTCCATCGTCGCGCCCGAGACGTTCGCCGCGCGCCGCCGCACGATCTACGTCTTCTTCGACAAGTGCGCCGCGAGCGGCGCGCCCCCGTCCTCCGCGTGCGTCGAGCGCATCGCGCTCGGCGGCACGTCGCAGGGCGGCCTGTTCGACGCGCGCACCTCCGCGAAGACGATCGCGAACCCGGTCAACGGGCGGCAGGCCGAGCTCTGGGGCGACGAGCAGTGGCTGCTGCTCAAGGAAGTCATCGCAGAGCGCAAGCCGAAAGTGATCGGCATCGATCGCTCGACGGTGTTCGCCTTCAGCGACGGCCTCTCGAGCGGCGAGCTGCAGGGGATGAGCGACGCGCTCGGATCCGCATGGACCTCGAGGTTCCGCGACGCGGAACGTCTGCCGCTGGAGCTCGTCGCGTCGCGCCTGCCGGAGGAGGAAGCGTTCTTCGAGAAGATGACGGCCCTCGTCTGGCAGATGACGCAGACGATGTTCTCCGAGAAAGTCATCGTGCCGGGCGCGACGCGCACGAGCGATCTCGTCTGGTGGTGGCGCCAGCGCACCAACGATCAGGGGCTCGGCACCTGGTTCCAGCCGAGCGTCAGCGTGCAGCGCAAAGGCGTCACCGCGAAGGATCTCGGCGACGATCCGATGATCCAGCCCGGCGATGTGCTGCACTGCGACGTCGGGATCACCGTCGCGCGGCTCAACACCGACACGCAGCACCTCGCCTACGTGCTGCGGCCCGGAGAGACGAGCGCGCCCGCCGGCCTCGAGCGAGCGCTCGCCAACGCGAACGCGATGCAGGACATCGCGATGGAGGAAGTCCGTCCGGGCCGCACCGGCAACGAGATCCTCGCGTCGGTCCTCGCGCGCATGAAGGCCAAAGGGATCAACGGAACGATGTACACGCACCCGATCGGGCTGAACGGCCACGGCGCCGGGCCGCTCATCGGCCTCTGGGACTACCAGGACGGCGTCGTCGGCCGCGGCGAAGCGCGCGTGATTCCGTCGATGTGGTTCTCGATCGAGCTGCAGGCGACGACGCCGGTTGCGGAGTGGGGCGGCCAACCGGTGCAGATGGCGCAGGAGGAGGACATGATCGTGGGCGCCGACGGACGGAACCGCTGGGCGCGGCAGCGGCAGGACAAACTGTTTCTGATAAAAACGCGGTAGGCGAGGTCGGGTGGGTCAGGTGGGTCAGGTGGGTCAGGTAGGTCAGGTGGGTCTGGCACGTCGGGCGGGTCGGGCGGGTCTGACAGGTCGGACGGAGGTAATGAGAACGAGAACTAGAACTAGAACTAGAACTAGAACGAGAACTCTGAACGCTGAACACTGAACTCTGAACTCTGAACGCGTCGGGTCCGTCCAACCCGTAATGCGTCTGCGCCAGATCGTGCGCCGGCTGCTGCAGCTGCCGGCGTTCACCAGCATCGCCGTCCTGACGCTCGCCATCGGCATCGGCGCCAACTCGGCCATCTTCAGCGTGATCGAGGGCGTCGTCCTCAAGCCACTGCCGTTCGCGCAGCCCGATCAGCTCGTCGTCGTCGATCACGGCGCGCCGGCCATCGGCATCAACTCGATCGGCGCGGCGCCCTTCCTCTACTACACGTATCGCGAGGACGCGCGCGTCTTCCAGGACGTCGCGATGTACACGACGGGGACCGAGAGCGTCACCGGCATCGGCGAGCCGGAAGAGGTGCGCTCGCTCATCGTCACCGACGGGCTGCTTCCGATCCTCGGCGTCGCGCCGGCGCTCGGCCGCGTGTTCTCGAAAGAGGAGGACTCGCCGAAGGGCGCGGAAACGGTGCTCCTCGCCAACGGCTACTGGCGCACGCGGTTCGGCGGCGATCCGTCGGCGATTGGCCGCCGCGTGCTCGTCAACGGGCGCGCGCGCGAAATCATCGGCGTGCTGCCCGCCGCGTTCCGGTTCGGCGATCTGAAGCCCGCGTTGATCCTGCCGATGCGGCTCGATCGCGGCGACGTGCACCTGGGGCAGTTCAGCTACACGGCGGTCGCGCGGCTGAAGCCGGGCGCGACGATCGATCAGGCGGCCGCAGACACCGCGCGTCTCGTTCCGGTCGGCATCTCGCGTTTTCCCCCGTTCCCCGGCATGAGCCTCGCGATGTTCGAGGAGGCGAAAATCACGCCGCATGTCCGCTATTTGAAGGACGAGGTGATCGGCGACGTGCGATCGGTGCTCTGGGTGCTGATGGGGACGATCGGCATGGTGCTGCTGATCGCGTGCGCGAACGTCGCGAACCTGCTGCTCGTGCGCGCCGAAGGGCGGCATCAGGAGCTCGCCGTGCGATCGGCGCTCGGCGCGAGCCGCGGGCGCATCGCGTACGAGCTGCTCGCCGAGAGCGTCGTCCTCGGACTGGTCGGCGGCGCGGTGGGCCTCGTCGTGGCATTCGGCTCGGTGCGCGCGCTGATCGCGCTCGCGCCCGGCAACCTGCCACGGCTCGACGACATCTCGATCGACGCGACGGTGCTCCTCTTCACGTTCGCGATCTCGATCGCCGCAGGGCTGCTCTTCGGCGCGATCCCCGTCGTGAAGTACGCGGGCGCGCAGGTCGCCGCGGGGCTGCACGGCGGCGGGCGGACGTCGAGCGCGAGCCGCGATCGCCACCGCGCGCGCAGCACGCTCGTCGTCGTGCAGGTGGCGCTGGCGCTCGTGCTGCTCGTCGGCGCGGGCCTCATGATCCGCACGTTCCAGTCGCTGCGCCACGTGTACCCGGGCTTCGCGCGGCCGGAGGAGCTGCTCACGTTCCGCCTGAGCATTCCGAGCGCGCAGGTGAAGGAGCCGGACGCGGTCGTGCACATGCACCAGGCGATCGCCGACCGCGTCGCCGCGATTCCCGGCGTGGCGTCGGTCGCCATGACGTCGATCGTGCCGATGACCGGATCGGGATGGCACGATCCGATCTTCGCCTCCGACAAGACGTACGCCGAGCGGCAGGTGCCGCCGATTCGTCTCTTCAAGTTCGTCTCGCCCGGCCTGCTGAAGACGATGGGCACGCCGATCGTCGCGGGCCGCGACTTCACGTGGGCGGACGCCTACGATCGGCGGCCGGTCGCGATGGTGAGCGAGGCGCTCGCGCGCGAGCTCTGGGCGCAGCCGTCGGCCGCGATCGGCAAGCAGATCCGCGAGACGCACAACTCGCTCTGGCGCGAAGTGGTCGGCGTCGTCGGCGACGAGCGCGAAGAGGGGCTCGACAAGCCGGCGCCCCCGGTCGCGTACTGGCCGATGCTGATGGCGAAGTTCGAGGACGGCGATCCGTCCGTGCGGCGATCGATCTGGTACGTCGTTCGCAGCCGGCGGACCGGCACCGCTGGGTTCGCCGACGAAGTGAGCCGCGCCGTCTGGGCGATCAACCCGAACCTGCCGCTCGCGACGATACGGACGGTCGACGAGATCGTCGCGAAGTCGATGGCGCGCACGTCGTTCACGCTCGTGATGCTCGCGATCGCCGGCACGATGGCGCTGCTGCTCGGCGCCGCCGGGATCTACGGGGTCATGTCGTACGCCGTGTCGCAGCGGACGCGCGAGATCGGCATCCGCATGGCGCTCGGCGCCGAGCGGCGCGCGGTGACGCGGATGTTCGTGCGGCACGGCCTCGCGCTGACCGCGATCGGCGTCGCGTGCGGCCTCGCCGCCGCGCTCGCGCTGACGCGGCTGATGACGTCGCTGCTCTTCGAGGTGAGCGCGATCGATCCGCTGACCTACGCAGCCGTGTGCGCCGCGCTCGCCGCGTCGGCGCTCGTCGCGAGCTATCTGCCCGCGCTGCGCGCGACGCTCGTGAATCCGGTGACGGCGCTGCGGGCGGAGTAGGCCGGGCGGGTCAGGCAGGTCGGGCAGGTCGAGCAGGTCGGGCAGGTCGGGCAGGTCGGGCAGGTCGGGCAGGTCGGGCAGGTCGGGCAGGTCGGACGGGCGCGACTGTATTCGCTGTTCTACCGTAAAACCCGCCAGGCCCGCCCGACCCGCCTGGCCTACGCATACGCCGCCCCTACCAGAACCTTTCTAATCCGAATGTACGGCGAGCCGTGCGAAATCGAGTTGATCTGCGTGGGTTGCCCTTTCGCGCCGCCGCCCGTGCCGAACATCTTCCACGTCTCCTGGCCCCCGATCAGATCAAGGTTCGCCCAGAAGCCGGCACGTCGGGATGAATCCGACCTCCGCGTACTGGTAATAGGCGAACAGCCCTCGGAATTCGCGAGACACGTCGTCTGGTACGCTTTCGGCACGTAGCCGGCGCCGAGGACGCCCTTCTTCTCGCAGATGCCGACCGACTGCTTCACCCACGCGGCGCGCTCGCCGGGAGTGCGCTTCGTCGACGATCGCCTTCAGCGACTCGTCGAACTCGCGCGTCGAGGCGACGCCCTGTTTCTGCCCGCGGCGAAACCGTGAGCGTGAGCTGCTGGTCGTACTGCGCGAGGTTGACGGTGATGGACGAGTTCGCCCTGCGTGTGGCGGATCGCTCGCCGCCCTCGAAGCTGACCTCGGACGCGTGGCCCTTCGCCATATTCGGCGCCTTGTCGGCGAGCGCTTTGATTTCGTCGCGTGAGTACATGATGATGCGGGCAGTCTATCAACGAGAGCACCCATGAAATTTCTCGCGCGGCTTGCGCCCTACTTCCTCAGCGCGCTGCGGATTGCGGCGGCGATCACGTTCATCGAGCACGGCACGCAGAAGCTGTTCGCGGTGCCCATCGGTCCGCGCGTGGCGCTCGCTTCGCTCCTCGGGCTGGCGGCCGTGCTGGAAACGCTCGGGGGCGCGCTGATGCTCCTCGGCGCGCTCACGCGGCCGGTGGCGCTCGTGCTCGCGGGCGAGATGGCGTACGCCTACTTCACGGTCCACGCGCCGCAGGGGCGATGGCCGATTCAGAACCAGGGCGAGCTCGCGGTCCTGTACTGTTTTCTGTGGCTGTACTTTTCCGCGGCGGGCGCGGGACCGATCAGCGTGGATCGGGCGATGAGAAGAGTCTGAATTTCGCTAGCCTCTGGCGCCGAGCCCCTACGCGTCTCTCAGCACCTGGGCCGGATCGATGCGCGACGCGCGATGCGCCGGCAGCCAGCCGGCGAGCGCGCCGACGGCGGCGAGCGCGGCGGCGGATCCGGCGAGCGTCGCCGGATCGCGCGGCTCGAGGCCGTAGAGCAGCGTCACGCGCGCGAGCACGAGGCGCACGACGCCCGCCGGTGCGGCGCCGAGCGCCATGCGGATGCCGATCTCGGTCCGGCGTCTCGTGACGGCGTACGACGTCACGCCGTAGAGGCCAAGGCCCGCGAGCAGCAGCGCCAGCGCGCCGAAGAATCCCGAGAGCATCGCGACGATCCGCTCCTGCGTCAGCGACGCGTCCACCTGATCGGCGAGCGGCCGGAAGGTGAGCGCGAGATCCGGATTCACCGACGTGATCGCCGCCGCGACGCCGCGCGCGAGCAGGGCGGGCGGCCCGCCGCGCGCGCGTACGCTGACGCTGATGTTCGGCGGCGCCGGCCGTCGGCTGTCATCGAATTGCGCGAGCGGCACGTACATGGTCGGCGGCACCGGATCCCGCAGCGATCGGTAGACGGCGTCGGCGACCACGCCGACGAGCGAGCGGAACGCGAGCCGCAGATCGTGCATAAATCCTCGATTTCCGCGCGTTGGTGCCTGGCACCGACAGCACCGACAGAGGACGGGCGGCGCGCGGGGAGTGTCTACGAAACTGTTCGTAGAGTAAAGCCGCTTGTCGCGCCGGCGCGGCCGGGTATCATGAACGCGTGTTCACCGCGATCACCCGAGAGGTGAGCCCGGCCATCGCGGCGTGCGAGCTCACGCACATCGCGCGCGAGCCGATCGACCTGGCGCGCGCGCGTGCGCAGCACCGCGCCTACGAGCGCGCGCTCGCCGACGCCGGCGGCAGCGTCGAGCGCCTCGACGCGACGGCCGAGATGCCCGACGCCGTCTTCGTCGAGGACATCGCGATCGTCTTCGACGAGGTGGCGCTCATCACGCGACCCGGCGCGCCATCGCGGCGCGTGGAGACGCCGGCGGTGGCCGCGGCGCTCGCCGCGCACCGGCCGCTTGCCGCCATCGAGGCGCCGGCCACCGTGGACGGCGGCGACGTGCTCGTCGCCGGCCGCGACGTGTTCGTCGGGCTGTCGACGCGCACCAACGACGAAGCCGTCGTGCAGATGGAGCGGATCCTCGGTCCTTTCGGCTACCAGGTGCACGCGACCGCGGTGCGCGGCTGCCTGCATCTCAAGTCGGCGGCGACGGCGCTCGATGCGTCGACGCTGCTCGTCAACCGCGAGCGGATCGATCCGTGCGCGTTCGCGCGCTTCGCGCTCGTGGACGTCGACCCGCGGGAGCCGGAGGCCGCCAACGCGCTGCGGCTCGGCGATCGCGTCGTGTTTCCGTCGGCCTTTCCGCGGACCGCGGATCGCCTCGCGAACTGCGGCTACCGGCTGGCGATCGTCGACGCCAGCGAGCTCGCGAAGGCCGAGGGCGCGGTGACGTGCTGCAGCCTGATCGTCGCGAGACAGGAAGGTCGATGAACGAGACGCGCGCGTTTCTGAGGCACACGATTGCGACCGTCGCGTACCGCGGCGGCAAAGCGGTCCGCGGCGCGCCCGCGAGCTTCGCGGCCTACAGCCCTGACGGATCGGATCGGACGCCGGCGAAAATCCTGGCGCACATCGGCGACCTCTACGATTGGGCGCTGTCGCAGGCGACCGGCGCGGAAGCGTGGCGCGATTCGCCGCCGCTCGAATGGGACGCCGAGGTTGCACGCTTCTTCGCGGCGCTGCAGCGGTTCGACGACTACCTCGCGTCGGACGCGCCGCTCGCCGCGCCGGCCGAGAAAATCTTTCAGGGCGCGATCGCCGATTCGCTGACCCACGTCGGTCAGCTCGCGATGCTGCGGCGGCTCGCCGGCGCGCGGATAAAGGGGGAGAATTACGCGCGCGCCGACATCGCCGCCGGCCGCGTGGGCCCCGACCAGACGCCGCCGCGGCGCGAATTCTAGAATCGTAATCGCCGTGTAGAAACGGAACGTCCGCGCGGCGGGCAGCCGCGGTTTTCCGGCCGGAATCGCTCTGGTCCAGCTGGTGAGCTTCTTGCGACATGCCCGCAAGAGCCATGAGCCAGCGGGAAGCGTTCGGACCCAATTTGCGCCGCATTCGACTCCAGCGCGGCGTTTCCCTCCAGCAGCTTGCGACGAGCACCAAGGTGAGCGAGACGCTGTGGGCGGGCCTCGAGCGCAACGACTTCTCGCGCTGGCCGAACGGCATCTTCGCGCGCGCCTACGTGCGCGAATACGCGAAGGCGATCGGCGTCGATCCCGAGGCGACCGTCGACGAGTTCTGCCGCTGGTTCCCGAACGGCGATCGCCGCGCGCTGCCGATCATCAAGGGGCAGGCGGAGATCGTCGGCCACGACGATCTGCAGTGGCAGGATCAGGTGCCGCCCGCCCTGGGCGATGAAGATCGCCGCGCCGGCGCAGCCGCCTCTCCAGCGCCGACGGCGAAGAAGCCGTCGGGCCAGTTCGCCGCGCTCGTCCGGCGCGTCCTCTCGCGCGCGTAGCAAAGACCGCAAAGAAAGCAAAGACCGCAGAGGTTTTGCGTTTCGCCCCGTCGTCTGTACGCTTCAGCGATGCGCCTCGCGGAAGTCGTGGCGGCGTCGGCGGCCGTCGCGGCGACCTCCGGACGGCTCGAGAAGATCAGTCATCTCGCGGCGCTCCTGCAGCGTGTCCCGCGCGACGAGCTCGCGATCGTCATTCCGTTTCTGAGCGGCGAGATGCGCCAGGGGCGCATCGGGATCGGTGGCGCGGCGCTGTCAGCGCTGCGCGATGTGCCGCCGGCCGACGCGCCGTCGCTCGAGCTCGGCGACGTCGATCGCGCATTCGATCGCGTCGCGGCGGCGTCGGGCGCCGGATCGTCGGCCTCCCGCGCCGAGCTCCTGCGGCAGCTGCTCGCCCGCGCCACGCGCGAGGAGCAGGGCTTCCTCGTGCGGCTGCTGTTCGGCGAGCTGCGGCAGGGGGCGCTCGAGGGCGTGCTCGCCGACGCGGTGGCGCGCGCGTCGAGCGTGCCGCTCGCGCAGGTGCGCCGCGCCGCGATGCTCGCCGGCGATCTCGCGCCGGTCGCCATCGCCGCGCTCGTCGACGGCGCGAGCGGGCTCGCGCAGTTCATCCTGCAGCCGTTCCAGCCCGTGCAGCCGATGCTCGCCGATTCGGCCGCCGACGTGGACGACGCGCTCGCGGCGCTCGGCGAGGCGTCGCTCGAATACAAGCTCGATGGCGCGCGCATCCAGGTGCATAAGGTCGGCGACGAGGTGAAGGTCTACTCGCGGACGCTGCGCGAGGTGACGCACGCGGTGCCCGAGGTCGTCACGGTCGCGCGCGCGCTGCCGGCGCGCGAAATCGTGCTCGACGGCGAAGCGATCGCGCTCCGGCCCGACCTCACGCCGTATCCGTTCCAGGTGACGATGCGCCGGTTCGGGCGCAAGCTCGACGTCGCGGCGCTGCAGGGCGAGCTGCCGATCACGCCGATGTTCTTCGACGCGCTCTACGTCGACGGCGATCCGCTCGTCGACGAGCCGCTGGCGCGGCGCGTCGCGATCGTCGAGTCGCAGGTGGTCGCGGCGAACCGCGTGCCGCGGATCGCGACGTCGAACGCCGCGGAAGCGGCGGCGTTCGCCGCGCGCGCGCTCGCCACCGGCCATGAAGGCGTGATGGCGAAGGCGCTCGACGGCGTCTACGCCGCCGGACGCCGCGGGCAGGCGTGGCTGAAGGTGAAGCAGGCGCGCACGCTGGATCTCGTGATCCTGGCGGTCGAGTGGGGCAGCGGCCGCCGCCACGGGTGGCTGAGCAACCTGCACCTCGGCGCGCGCGACGCCGCGCGCGGCGGCTTCGTCATGCTCGGCAAGACGTTCAAGGGGCTCACCGACGAGATGCTCGAGTGGCAGACGAAGAAATTCCTCGAGCTCGAGATCGGCCGCGATCGCTATACGGTCTACGTGCGGCCCGAAGTCGTCGCCGAGATCGCGTTCAACGACATCCAGGCGAGCTCGCAGTATCCCGGCGGCCTCGCGCTCCGCTTCGCGCGCGTGAAGCGGTATCGATCGGACAAGACGGCCGCTGAAGCGGACACGTTCGCGACCATCCAGTCGATCTACCAGCAGACCACCGGCCAGCCGCCGCCCGTCCGCTGACGACGGCGCGCGACTCGCCGTGAACTCACCACGCAATAACCAGGTTTCAACCAGGTTAGAACCAGGTTGAAACCTGGTGCGCGACGCGCGGGATGATAGGATTCCGCGGCGTGGCGGCGAGATTTGCGCGCACGATTGGCGTGACGCAGGCGACGGCGATGGTGGTTGGCACGATCGTTGGCTCGTCGATCTTCGTCCAGCCGTCCGAAGTCTCCCGCGCCGTGCCCAGCTTCGGCGGCATGCTGCTCGTCTGGATCGCCGCCGGCGCGCTCACCTGGTTCGGCGCGAGCGTCTGCGCCGAGCTGTCCTCGGCGATGCCGCGCACCGGCGGCGTCTACGTCTTTCTCCGCGACCTCTTTTCGCCCGCCGCCGGCTTCCTCTGGGGCTGGGCGATGTTCTGGAGCATGCACTCGGGGATCATCGCCGCGATTGCGATGGTCTTCGGCCGCTACTTCGCGACGATCGTGCCGCTCGGCGATCTCGGGATCCGCCTCGTCGCCGTCGCCGGCATCGTCGTGCTGTCGGCGATCAATTACTTCGGCGTCCGCCCGGGCAGCTCGGTCCAGACCGCGCTGACGATCGCGAAGCTCGCGGCGATCGGCGTCCTCCTCGCGCTGCTGTTCGCCGGCGGGACGCCGCGCGTGCCCGCGTCGCTCGGCGCCGTCGAGCCGCGCGCGTTCCTGCGCGCGCTGGTCGCCGGGCTCTTCGCCTTCGGCGGCTGGCACATGGTGACCTACGCCGCCGACGAGACGCGCGAGCCGGAGCGCGCCATTCCGCGCGCGCTGATGCTCGGCACCGCGATCGTCGTCGTCACCTATCTCGCGCTCAACAGCGCGTACCTCCTCGTGCTGCCGATCGACCGCGTGCTCGCCTCGACGCACATCGCGTACGACGCGACGCTCGCGACCTCCGGCGCCGCCGCGGCGTCGGCGATCTCGGTGCTGGTGATCGTCTCGTCGTTCGGCGCGATGAGCGGCATCGTGCTCGCCGGGCCGCGCGTGTACTACGCGATGGCGGAAGACGGGCTGCTCTTCTCGTGGATGGGCGCCGTGCACCCGCGGCATCGCACGCCGTATGTCGCGATCGCGATGCAGGCGATCTGGTCGTCGGCGCTGGTCCTCACCGGCACCTACGGCGTCATCGTCTCGCGCGTGGTCTACACCGAGTGGCTCTTCTTCGGCGCGCTCGCGCTCGGCGCGATCCGGATGCGCCGCTCGTGCGCGTACGCGCCGGCGTTCCGTGCGGCGGGCTTTCCTGCCACACCGATCGCGTTCGCGCTCGTGTGCCTGGCGATCGTCGTGAACCAGATCGCCGCCGATCCGCGCGAGAGCCTCACCGGGCTGGCGCTGGTGGCCGTCGGCCTTCCGGTCTATTTCCTCTGGAGACGCATGCATGCCGGTGATCGACTTCCACAACCACTACTACCCGCCGAAGTACATGCAGGCGCTGCAGTCGGGCGAGAGCAGCGTCCGCGTGATCGTCGATAGCGACGGCAACCCGAACATCCACTATCCGGGCGACTACAACGTCGCGGTGCGCGGCCACCGCGATCTCGCGTACCGCGAGGAGGTCCTCGACGCGCACGGCGTCACGATGCAGGTCGTCACGCTGACGACGCCGGGCACGCACGTCGAGACGCCGGAGGCGGCCGCGAAGCTCGCCGCGCTCGTGAACGACGAGTTCAGGGAGGCGATGGCCACGCGCGCCCGCCACTTCACGGCGCTGGCGACGCTGCCGCTGAACGATCCGAAGGCGTCGCTGAAGGAGTTCCGGCGCGCGATGGGCGAGCTCGGCATGCGCGGCGCGATGCTCTTCAGCAACGTGAACGGCGTCGCGTTGAGCGACGAGCGCTTCTGGCCGATCTACGAAGCGGCGAACGACGCGGGCGCCGTGCTCTACATTCATCCGGCGCATCCGGTGAACGTCGACATGATGCAGCAGTACTGGCTCATGCCGCTCGTCGGCTTCCTCTTCGACACGACGCTCGCCGCCGCGTCGCTCGTCTTCGCCGGCGTGCCGGAGCGCTTCCCGAACATCCGGTGGGCGCTCTGCCACCTGGGCGGCGCGATCCCGTATCTCGCCGAGCGGCTCGATCGCGGGTTCCATGCGTTCAAGGACTGCCGCGCGCACATCGGCCGCGAACCGAGCGCGTACCTGAAGACGTTCTACTTCGACACGGTGAACTTCGATCAGGGCGCGTTGAAGCTCGCCATCGACTTCGCCGGCGCCGATCATGTGCTCGCCGGCAGCGACTACCCGCATCAGATCGGCAGCATCCCGTCGATGCTGGACGCGATCGCGACGCTTCCGATCACAGACGACGAGCGCGAGCAGATTCGGTGGAGAAATGCTGCACGCCTCCTGGGTCTGGAGGAGAGAGTGAAATGATCTGGCGGGCTGCCCTCGTCGCGGCGATCGCATTCCAGGCGCCGCGCGCGGAGATGACGCGTGTGCCGCAGTTCGAGAACGGCCGCGCGGTGTCGTGGAAGAGCGTCATCCCGCCGCACACCGAATCGACGCTCCATCGCCACGACCGCTATCGCACGATCATCGGCATCGTCGGCGGCGACCTGACGACCGTGTCGGCCGACGGGCGGCGGACGGTGACGCGCTACGAGACGGGCAAGGCGTACTGGCAGGAGCCGATGCCGCCCGGCGAGACGCACAAGGACGTCAACGACACGAACCGCACGATCGAGCTGCTCGTCGTCGAGATCAAGAATTAGGATCGAATTCGGTTCAGGGCGCGACGCGCGCCAGGCCGTGCTCGATCGACGTGCGCATCACGCCGAGGCTGTCCGCCTTCACGTCAAATCGGGCAACCCCGCGGCCCGGACCGACGAGGACGGTCACCTGCCACCCTTCGCGCACCCGCGCGACGGCCTGCACCTGACACGCGAGCCGCTTGTCGCTGACGACCAGGTGCACGAGGCGTTCGACGCGGCGCGTGTCGACGTCGTGCGCGGCTGGCGAGCCGCCGACGACCAGCGACGTGTGCCCGCACGCGTCGCATTTCACGAGCACGCCGGGCGGTGTGGCGGACTGACCGACGACGAGCGTCCGGGTGCTTCCGCATTTGTGGCAGGGAGCTTGGGGACTCATGGCGGAGCGGGCTCCTCCAAATTCCACGCCACCGGCGTCGCCGCGCGAAAACGCGCGCGTCGCGCGCGGCTTTTCTCGCCCGCGCGCGCCTTCGCCGATCGACCGAATGTGTTTCAAAAAGCGCGGGGCGGGAAAAAACTGTGATCACGTAATTCGTGCGTTCGCGGGACGAGACGCTGCGCGAGCGCGGCAAGCTTCCGCGCGACGACGTCGATCTGAAACGCGTTCGCCGGACGACGAGAGAACGCGTCGAGATCCGGATCGCGCAGCCCCTGGAGCGCCAGCAGGTCGTGCGTGCGGCGCACCCGGGCGCCGAACCACGCCTCGTACTCCGCGGTGGTCGTGTCCTCGAACTGCAGGATCGCGTCCACGTCGCGATCCCGGGTCGCCGGCGCGGGGCGAGGAGGCGCGCCGCGGCCGCGACGGTTCAGGAAGGTGAGGATGTCGCCGGACAGCTCGGCGGCCGCGAGCCGCAGCTGCGACAGCGCGACGGCGCCGGACGCCGCCGCGGCGGCGGCCGCAACGGCCGCCTTATAGATCGCCACACTTTTGTCGCGGGCCGACCGCAGTTCTGTCACCGGCACGCCGTCTCACAAGGTGTGTGGTCTCTCGGAACGTCGCTCCCCGCGCGCCTCGCCTCGAGCCTGCTCGACGCGCTGATGGAATCCTTTCGAAGCGCGTACATGCGGACGGGCATGAACCTCACCCAATCGATCGTCGTCGTCGCCGTTGATCTCGCGCGGCGCGGCTGGGGCCGCGCGCGCCACGAGATCACTTGGCCTGCCGCTGGTACATCCCGATGGTTTCGGCCGTCCCGATGACGTGCCCCTGCATCGCCTTCTCGACGTCGGCCTTCGTCGCGCCGGCCTGCAGGCCGAGCGCCGGCACGTCGAGCGCGGACAGCATGAAGTGGTAGTGATGCGATCCGCTCGGCGGGCACGGACCGCCGTAGCCGGCGCGGCGGAAGCCGCTGTTGCCCGACACGCCCACCGAGCCGGGCTGGAAATTCTCCGGCAGCGACGTCGTGCTCGCAGGGATGTCGAAGAGCACCCAGTGCGTGAAGCCGCCGGCGAGCGGCGCGTCGGGGTCGTGCATGATCAGCACGAACGACTTCGTGTTCGCCGGCGCGTCCTTCCACGAGAGCGCCGGCGAGGGATTGGTCTGTCCGGCATCGCACGTGTACTTCGACGGGATGTTGCCGCCGTCTGTGAACGCGCTGCTCGAGATCGAAAGCGCCGCCGCTGCAACCAGCACGCCCAGCATGCGAACCTCCTTTTTGCGGCCCTTGCTCCCTTTGCGGTCTCTGCTCCCTTTGCGGTCTCTGCTGTCCTTCAACGATATACGAGGCAGCCGCGCGCTTCGAGGTCGTCGAGCCACGGCAGGTCGCCGAGCGTCGAGACCCATCGCAGGTCGAGCTTGTCGAGCTTCGGCAGCGCGGCGAGCCGCGGCGTCAGCGACACGAGCGGGTTGCCGCGCAGATCGATGTGGCGCAGCTCCGTCAGGTGTCCGATCGTGTCCGGCACGGTCGTTAACCGATTGTTGCGCAGGTGCAGCTCGCGCAGGCACGCCAGGCGTTCGATCGACGGCGGAAGATTCGTGAAGTGATTGTCCGACGCGCGCAGCTCGACGAGGCTCGCGAGCGCGCAGATCGCGTCCGGCAGCGTCGTCATCGCGTTCCCGCTGACGTTCAAGTACCGCAGCCGGGTGAGCCTGGCGATCGACGGCGGCAGCGACGTGAGCTGGTTGTCGTGGAGATACAGAAAATCTGTGAGGCCGTCGAGATCGCCGAGGCTGTCGGGCAGGCGCGCCAGCCGATTGTGCCCGAGGTCGACCATCCGCAGCTGCTTCAGCTCGCCAATGCGCTCGGGAATCTCCGTCAGCCCGTTGTCCGCGAGAACGAGCGTTTCGAGATCGACCGCGTCCCACACCGCGTCGGGCACGCGGCCAAGCTGCTGCTTCCAGAGATTCAGATGCAACGCGCCGATTCTATTCCGCCTGCAGCGCGCGCGTCGGATCGATCGACGCCGCCCGCCGCGCCGGCACCACGCTTGCGACGAGCGCGACGGCGACGAGCACCGCGACGACGGCGGCGATCGTCAGCGGATCGGTGGGGCTCACGGCGAAGAGCTGGCTCGCGAGCACGCGCGTCGTCGCGATCGCCGCGGCGACGCCGACCGCGGCTCCAACCGCCACAGGCTGCAGCGCGTCGCCGAGCACGAGGCGCACCACGCCGGCCGCGGTCGCGCCGAGCGCGATGCGGACGCCGATTTCCTGGGTGCGCTGGCTCACGAAGTACGCGATGACGCCGTAGATGCCGCTCGCGGCGAGCAGCAGGCCGATGGCGCCGAGCAGCGAGAGCAGCAGCGTGTTGAAGCGCGCCGTCGCGAGCGCGGCCGCGAGCCGCTGATCCATCGCGCGCACGTCGAACAGCGGCAGCTCCGGATCGATGCGCGCCACGGCCGCGCGCAGCGCCGGCGCGAGCGCCTGCGGATTGCCGTCCGTGCGCGCGACGACGTAACAGGTGCGGTTGATCCAGTCCCACGCGGCATCGGGCGCCTGCGCGAGCGGCAGATAGAACTCGGGCCGCGGCGCCGTCGCCGGCCCGCGCGACCGCACGTCGCCCGCGACGCCGACGATGACCTTGTAGTCCTGCCGTCCGTTCGCGCCGTCTTCGCAGCAGCCCATCCGCTTGCCGATCGGGTCCCGGCCGCCGAACGCGCGCGCCGCGAGCGCCTCGCTGATGATCATCACCTTCTGCCCGCCGCGGCGATCGCCGGCGTCGAAGCCGCGCCCTTTCACGATCGGGATGCGCATCGTCGCGAAGAAATCGGAGGTGACGATCCGCAGCTGGCTCTGGATCAACTTCTTCAGATCGAAGTCGCCGGCGTCCTCGGGCATCAGCCCGTTGCTGCCGCCGCCCGGCCCCATCGCGGCGTAGGAGGTCACCGCCGCGTGCGTCACCCCCGGCGCCGCCTCGACATCCGCGGCGAGGCGCCGGAACGTCTCGGCCGCGCGCGCCGGATCGCCGTAGGACGACTGCGGCAGCGCGATGCGCGCGCTGAGCACGCCGTGCGGATCGAAGCCGGGGTTGACGCGCTGCAGCGCGATCGCGCTGCGAATCAGCAGGCCGGCGCCGACGAGCAGCAGCAGCGACAGCGCGACCTCGGCGACGATCAGGCCCGCGCGCAGCCGATCGCGGAAGCCGCCGCGCGTCGATCCGCGTCCGCCCTCGCGCAGCCCCGTCTGCACGTCGGCGCGCGCGAGCCGCAGCGCGGGCGCCAGGCCGCAGACCACGCTCGAGGCGAGCGCGATCGCGATCGCAAACCCAAACGCCACCGGATCGATGCGCGCCTGATCGAGGCGCGGCACGCCCGGCGGGCTCGCCGCGACGACGCCCGTGATGAACCAGTGCGCGAGCAGCAGGCCCGCGCCGGCGGCGGCGAGCGCGAGCACGACGCTCTCGGTGAGCAGCTGCCGCACGATGCGCATGCGCCCCGCGCCGAGCGCCGTGCGGACGGCGATCTCGCGCCCGCGCGCCGCGCCGCGCGCGAGCAGCAGGTTCGCCACGTTGCCGCACGCGATCAGCAGCACCACGCCGACGGCGCCGAGCAGCACATAGAGCCGCGCCCGGTAGCTGCCGACGACGTTCTCGCTGAACGACTCCATCGAGTAGCGCAGCTCCGAGACGTCGCGCGGGAAATCGTGCCGCAGCCGGACCGCCACCGCCTCCAGCTGCTGCAGCGCCTGCTCGCGCGAGACGCCGCGCTTCAGCCGGCCGTACACCGTCAGGTAGTGCTCGTCGTGCATCGCCTTGCGCTCGGGCGTGAACGCGATCGGCGTCCAGACATCCTCGTCGTTCGACGCGAGGTCGAAGGCCGCCGGCATCACGCCGGCCACGCGGTAGTCGCGGCCGTTCATCCGGATCGCGGTGCCGACGATCGGCCGCGCGCCGAAACGCCGCACCCACAGCTTGTGGCTCAGCATCACGACGAGGTCGTTGCCCGGCTGGTCTTCCTCCGGCGTGAACGTGCGGCCCACGAGCGGCCGCATGCCGAGGACGTCGAAATAATTCGCGGTGACGCGGCCGCCGACGACACGCTCGGGCGTCGTGGCATCCGAGAGGTTGAAGCTGACGAACTGCTCGGCGGCGAGGCCCTCGAACGCCGTGACGCCCGCGTTCGCGTCCGTGTAGACGCCGGCCGACATGCTCGAGAGCAAGCCCTGGTAGGTTTCGCCGACGACGTAGAGCCGCTCCGTGTCGGCGAGCGGGAACGGCCGCAGCACGACGGCGTACACGGCGCTGAAGATGGCCGTCGTGCCGCCGATGCCGAGCGCGAGCGTGAGCACGGCGACGGCGGTGAAGCCGGGATTCTTGCGCAGCTGACGCCACGTGAACGCGATGTCCTGCGCGAGCTCGCCGAGATACTGCGTCCGCTCCATGTGCCGGTTCCTTTCGGTCCCCAGGGTTCGAAGCTTCGCGCGCATGCCGCCGGCGTCGCCGAGCCGGCGCTCGGCCTCGCGGCGCGCGGCATCGGGCGCCATGCCGCGCGCGACGAGCTCGCGCGTCCGCATCTCGACGTGGAACGCGAGTTCCTCGTCCACTTCGTCGGCGACGCGCGGCCGCCACCAGACGCGGCTGAAGAACGCCATGACTCAGGTCGAGAGCAGCACGCGCGAGATCGCCGCGGCGAAGCGCGCCCAGTCGGCCGTTTGCGCGGCGAGCTGCCGGCGCCCGCGCGGCGTGAGGCGATAGAACTTCGCGCGCCGGCCGAGCTCCGAGGTGCCCCATTCGGCCTCGACCCATTCCTTGCGTTCGAGCCGGTAGAGCGCCGGGTAGAGGGACCCCTCCTCGATCTCGACGATGCCCTCGGTCGCGTCCTCGATGGCGCGCGCGATCGCGTAGCCGTGGCGACGGCCGCCGGCCAGCGTCTTGAGGACGAGCGTCTCGAGCGTGCCGTGGAGGAGCTCCGGGGCGTTGGCCATACCTAGAGAATCAAGGCATCGGGTTAGACGGACGGGCGGCGGGCAAGGTTGCAACGTGTTGCAACGCACGCGTTTTCCCGTTGAAACGGCCGGGGCGACGGCGTAGTCTTTCGTGTCATCCGTTCGTGCGCTGTCGTCCGACAGGAGGGTCAGCATGGAGATCGATCGCAGAGCATTCATCGCGAGCCTTGGCGGCCCGGCCGTCGTCGCCCTCATGGATCACGAGGCGAAGGCGGAGGCGCTCGAACACTACATGGAAGACAAGCTGGACGAGATGGTCGCCGCCCAGCAGGGCGAGAAGTTTCCGACCGTCGCCGAGATCGAAGCGCAGATCGAGACGCGCCCCTACCGGCGCGGCGCCGGCTCGATATTCACCGGGCAGCGCGGCGAGAACGTGAAGAAGCTGCAGCCGATGCCCGCGAAGCCGACGCTCAAGGATTTCTTCGAGCTGCGCTTCGCGCCGGCGAACCACGTGCTGCAGAGCGCGACGCGCGCGATGAAGACGGGCATGTCGGAGGAAATCATCCTGGCGTGCCTGCTGCACGACTGCGTGCTGTCGCTCATCAAGCCGGATCATGGCTGGTGGGGCGCGCAGCTGTTCGAGCCGTACATCCCGGAGAAGAGCGCGTTCGCGATCCGCTATCACCAGACGCTGCGGTTCTACCCGGACGAAGAAGCGGGCTACGAGTATCCGGATCAGTACTACCGGATCTTCGGGCACGACTACACGCCGCCGCAGTACATCCAGGACACCTACAAGATGCTCAAGAACCACAAGTGGTACATGGAGCCGCGGCTGGTGACCGTGAACGACTTGTACGCGTTCGATCCGAACGCGAAGGTGTCGATCGAGCCGTTCC